>Ga0136846_1220381_pt1 | contig 17494 bp, 14 predicted proteins | sample HopSoiMetagenom2_FD_96841 | JGI IMG/M metagenome (GOLD analysis project Ga0136846, IMG submission 96841) | Grasslands soil microbial communities from Hopland, California, USA - 2 Assembly 2016 (version 4) | ecosystem: Environmental > Terrestrial > Soil > Grasslands | place: USA: Hopland...
ATCAACACCGGCTGCAATTCGGATGCCCTGCGCGGCGTGAGCTGCAACCCGTACATGTTCCACATCGAGGCGGCGAACTCGATGTATGTCGAGGGCGTCGGCAACTACTTCCTGCGCGAGAACCTCGTGAAGGGCAAGAAGTGGTACACGCTGACCGCCGACTACGCTTTCGGCCACGACCTCGCCAAGGTCGCCCGCAAGTTCCTCGAGAAGCACGGCGGCACCCTTGCCGCCGACGAGCTCGTGCCGACCGACGCCACCGACTTCAGCCCCTATCTCCTGAAGATCCGCCAGGCCCGGCCAGACATCGTCGCCTCGAACCTCGCCGGCAATCAGATCACCAACTTCATCAAGCAATATGCCGAGTACGGGCTGCCGTTCCCGGTCGTCGGCTTCGGCTTCGACACCGCCGTCGCCTGGGGCGCCGGCAAGGGCAACTTCTCCGGCATCTGGCCGCTCGTCTGGCACCATCTCGTCGACACGCCCTCGTCGAAGAAATACGTCGAGGCGTTCAGCAAGAAATACGGCAAGCCTCCCGAGAACCAGAGCTGGGGCGACTACAACTCGCTCAAGATCGTCGCCCAGTCGATGAACGAGATCAAATCCGCTGATCCGCAGAAGCTTGCCGAGCATCTGCGCAAGGGCGCGAAGTTCGATGTCGGCAAGGCCCGGGAGGCTTACTTCCGCGCTTACGACAATCAGATGATCATGGAGATGTACGCGGTCCGGGCGAAGGAAGCCTCGAAGATGAAGGACCAGTGGGACATCTACGACCCGCTCGGCTCGGTCCCCGGCCCGAACGAGGACATGGAGGTGCTCGCCCCGCCAAAGGACGGAACCTGCAAGATGACCTGATCGGATCAGGTCATCCCGGCCGGAGCGCGGGGAAGAGCCGGGATCTCGCGCCGGAATGGGCGTGCTGATTCCTCCCCGGCAAGGGAGGTCGATTCGCGCGGTCACGCGTGAGCGGGGCGGGGCGGAAACTCGTCGTGGACGGCCAGCGTCGCGTCTCCGCCCAACCCCGGCGGCGCCGACGTGTCCGTCTCGGCCCTCCCCTCGCGGGGAGGGAGGGTGCGGCGGGGCCTCGAGGCAAGGAGAATCCATGGACGAGATCTCGATTACCGCGTCGACCACGGCAAACCAGCCCGCCCTTGCCGGCTTCCGCGGCACCCAGTTCATCGCGGTGTGGGAGGACTTCAGCGACGGCAGCATCAGGGGCCAGATGCTGTCCACGGCCGGGAAGCCGGCCGGCGACTCCTTTCTGGTCAACGTCCCGGGGCAGCCGGGGACAAAGCGGCGGCTGCCGGCGATCGTCGAGACCGGCGGGGGGTTCGTCGTCGCCTGGAACGAGCAGGCGGCCGGCACCGCCCCGGGCGGCGGCGCGCAGCTGAAGCTGCGGACCTTCGACGCCGACACCTTGTCGGGCGCGGAAATTCAGGTGAGCTCGGCCGAGGTCGAGCCGCTGATCCGGCCTGCCCTCGCGCGCCTGAGCGACGGCGGCTTCGTCGTCGCGTGGGCGGACAAGCGGGCGGACGAGCGCATCCGCGCGCAGCGCTTCGGCTTCGAGGGCGAGAAGGCCGGCCCCGAGTTTCGCGCCAACACCATCGCAGGGCTGCATCGCGTCCCGATGGTCGCCAGTCTCACCAACGACGCCCTCGCGATCGGCTGGCGCGCGCGCCTGCAGCCGGCCTTGTCGCTGCACCTTCAGCTCTTCGACGCCGAAGGTCCGGGCGGCGAGCAGGCTACCGGCATCGAGATCACCGAGGCCGCCATTACAGCGCTCGATTCGGGCCGCTTCGTCGTGGTGCATGTGCGCAGCGCCGGCGACAGCGAGCCCGGCTTCGAGACGACCGTCGCCCACGCAAGCGTCTTCGAAGCGGGCGGCGCCTTCTCGGGCCGCCGGTTTGCCGCGACCGCGGGCCGGATCCTGTCGTCGTGGCCGACGGTCGTGGCCCTCTCCGGCGGCCGCTTCGTCCTCGCCTGGACCGAGGTCAACGTCGACGCGCCCGGCGCCGGGACGAACGTCATGGCGCGGCTGTTTTCCGAAACCCAGGGAGCGATCGGAAAGCCCGTGCAGGTCAACACCTCGACCGGACATCAGCGCTTCAGCCTCTCCGCAGCGGCGACCGCCGGTCCGGACGGGGAGACGCTGTTTGCGGCCTGGAACGACGACAGCCCGACGGTCGGCACGAACCCGGCGCACGCCTTGCGCGGCCGGCCGCTGCCGATCCCGGCCGGGGGCTTCTAGGCCAGCCGTGAAGCGCATCTGAGGCGCCGGCGTGCAGCTCATCTTCCTTCTCGAGCAGGTGCTGAACGGGCTTCTCGTCGGCGCCTACTACCTCCTCATCGCGCTCGGGCTCTCGCTGATCTTCTCGCTCGGCGGCATCGTCAACCTCGCCCATGGCGGCTTCTACGCCATCGGCGCCTATCTTGCCGTCCTGCTCGCGCCGCGCCTCGGCTTCGGCGGCGCCTTCGTCGCCGCGCCGGTGCTGGTCGGCCTCATCGGCGTGATCTTCGAGCGGCTGTTCTTCCGCCGTTTCTACCGCTCCGACCCGATCCTGAGCCTCCTCCTCACCTTCGGCCTTGCGATGGTGATCGAGCAGTCGCTGCGCATGATCTTCGGCGCGGCGCCGCTGCCGTTCTCGATCCCGCCCGAGCTCCGCGGGCAGCTCTTCATCGGCGACTTCATCTACCCGCGCTACCGGCTGATGATCTTCGGCGTCGCGCTCGCCGCCGTCGCCGCGACCTGGTTCCTCGTCTACCGCACCGCGTTTGGGCGCGTCGTGCGGGCGGGCGTGCAGAACCCCGACATGGTCGGCGCGCTCGGCATCTCGCTGCAACCCTACATGACCGCCGTCGCGGCGCTCGGGGTCGGGCTCGCCGGGCTCGCCGGCGTGCTGCTCGCGCCGATCTCCGGCGTCCATCCGGCGATGGGCGCCGAGATCCTCACCGCCGCCTTCGTCGTCGTGGTGATCGGCGGGCTCGGATCGTTCTGGGGGGTGATCGCCGCCGCCGCCCTCGTCGGCGTCGTGCGCGGGGTGACGATCTACGTCAACCCGTCCTACGGCGAGGCGTCGATGTACCTCCTGATGGCGCTCGTGCTGCTGACGCGCCCGCGCGGGCTCCTCGGCGAGCGCATCCAGAAATTCGAGTAGCCGATGCGGCGGGACCATGCGCCTCTACTGATCGCGGCCGTCGCTCTCGCGGTGCTGCCCTTCGTGCTCGACCGGATCGGACTGCCCCTGCGCACCTCGATCGATGTGGTGGTGTTCGCGATCGCCTGCCTCGGCTTGAACGTGCTTGTCGGCTACACCGGCCTCGTCTCCTTCGGCCACGGCGCCTGGTTCGGGCTTGGCGCTTATGCGGCGGCGATCTCGCAGAAATACTGGTTCACCGGCAGCATCGTCCTGCCGGCCTTCTTCGCCGTCCTTTTCATCGCCGTCACCGCGGCGCTCGCCGGCGCGCTGATCCTGCGCCGGCGCGGCGTCTATTTCTCGCTTCTGACGCTTGCCTTGACGGCGCTCCTGTTCGCGATCGGGTATCGCTGGACGGAGTTCACCGGCGGCGAGAGCGGGCTCGGCGGCGTCACGCGTGCGACCGTGCTCGGCCTGAACCTCGAGCGTGACGCTGACTACTACTGGGTCGTTGCAGCCGTCGGGTTCGTCGTCGCCTTCCTGCTCTGGCGCTTCCACCGCTCGCCGGCCGGCAGCGTCCTCGTCGCGATCCGCGAGAACGAGCAGCGCGCCCGCTTTCTCGGCTACCCGACGAACCGCTACAAGCTCCTCGGCTTCGTCATCTCGGCGACGGTCGTCGGCATTGCCGGCGTGCTCTCGGTGTTCAACCACCGCTTCGCGGCGGCCGAGCCGCTCGCCGTCGCCTTCTCGGGCGAGCTCATCGCCATGGTGGTGATCGGCGGCATGCGCAGCTTCCTCGGGCCGGCGCTCGGGGCGCTGTTCTACATCCTGTTCCGCGAATTCCTGTCGATCTGGACGCCGAGCTGGCTGTTCTATTTCGGCATCCTCTTCGTCGGCTTCATCATGTTCTCGCCGACCGGCCTCGTCGGGGTTGCGCAGCGCCTCTTGACACCGTTCCGCAAGCCGATCGAGGAAGAAGCCGCGATGGCCGGCCGCACGCTCTCGGACGAGCCGCTGCCGGCCTTCCTCAAGCCCGCCGATCATGCCGCGGAGCCGATCCTCGAGGCGCGCGGCATCGCCAAGAGCTTCGGCGGCATCAAGGCCGTGCAGGGCGTCGACATCCTGGTGCGCGACCGCAGCCTGCACGCGCTGATCGGCCCGAACGGCGCCGGCAAGACCACGGCCTTCAACCTGATCTCCGGGATGTTTGTGCCGGACGAAGGCGAGATCCTCCTCGGCGGCCGCTCGATCGCCGGCTTGAGCCCGGAGGCGATCACCGCGGCCGGGATCGGCCGCTCCTTCCAGATCACCAATCTGTTCCCGGCGCTCTCGGTCGAGGAGAACGTGCGGCTCGCGATCCAGGCGCGCCATCGGCACCGCTTCGATCCATGGGCGCAGGCGCGCGCGTTCGCCGACATCGAGCGCGAGACCGCGGCGCTCATCCGCTATCTCGGCGTCGCCGGCATGGAGCAGGCCGAGGCCGGCGCGCTCTCGTATGGCGGGCAGCGCCTCCTCGACATGGGCCTCGCGCTCGCGACGAAGCCGCGGCTGCTGCTGCTCGACGAGCCGCTCGCCGGGCTTGCCGCCGCCGAGCGCCAGCGCATCGGCGACATCGTCAAGCGCATCTCATCGGACGTGCCCGTGCTCCTCGTCGAGCACGACATCGACCGGGTGTTCCAGATCGCCGATGCCGTCACCGTCATGAACGAAGGCCGTGTGCTCGTCGACGGCACCGTCGAGGACGCCCGGTCGAACCCGCGCGTCCAGGAGGTCTATATCGGCACCGGCGCCGTGACGCTGGCGGCAAAGCCGCGCGAGAGCGCCGCCGAGCCGGCGATGCTTCTTGCCGCCTCGGGGGTGAATACCTACTACGGCAAGAGCCACGTCCTGGTCGACGTCGCCTTCGACGTACGTCAGCACGAGATCGTGGCGCTGCTCGGCCGCAACGGGGCCGGCAAGTCGACGCTGCTCAAGACGTTGATCGGCATCGCTCCCCCGGCCGCGGGCTCGATCCGGCTCGGAACCCAGGAGATCGCCGGCCTGCCCTCGGCCGAAATCGCGCGCCTCGGCGTCGGCTACGTCCCGCAGGGGCGCGGGCTCTTCGCCGGCATGTCGGTGGCGCAGAACCTCGAGCTCGGCCGCCTCAAGCGCCAGACCGGCCACGGCGTGCGCTGGGACCTCGAGCGCATCTTCGCCTACTTCCCGCGTCTCGCCGAGCGCCTCGACACCCCCGCCGATTTCCTCTCCGGCGGCGAGCAGCAGATGGTGGCGGTCGCCCGCGCGCTCTCCGGCGACGTGCGCGTGCTCCTCCTCGACGAGCCTTTCGAGGGCCTCGCACCGACCGTCATCGAGCAGCTCTTCGAGAGCTTCGACAAGCTCCGCCACGAGGTCTCGATCGTCATCGTCGACCATCACCTCGATCTTGCCCTGGCGCTTTCCGACCGCACCGTCGCGCTCGAGCGCGGCCGCGTGATCCACAGCGGGCTGTCGAGGGACCTTCGCGACGACCTCGCTTTGCGGCGCAAGGTGCTGTGGCTGTGACGGCTGCCCGGACCGAACCCAACTCTCCTCATCCTGAGGTGCGAGCGCAGCGAGCCTCGAAGGACGCAACCCTGTCCATGCAGCGCCCGACCGCCGGTGCGTGCTTCGAGGCTCGTCGCGGAGCCTGCCTTGGGCCGGCCGGAGGCCGGACCCGGGGGCTCCTCGCACCTCAGCATGAGGAGAGGGAAAGCGCCGAGCAAGCAAGAGCGAGGACGAGATCATGCCGACCGCCGCCATCGTAGGCTCCGGCCTCATCGGCCGCTCCTGGGCCATCGTCTTTGCCCGGGGCGGCTGGGACGTGCGCCTGTCCGATCCGAGTCCCGAGGCGCTCGAGGCCGCGCCGCGTCTCATCCGTGAGGGACTCGACGAGCTTGCCGCGGCCGGCATCGTCGACGACCCGGCCGGCGCCGCGGCGCGGGTCTCGGTGGCGCCGTCGCTGGCGGACGCCGTAGCGGGCGTCGACCTCGTGCAGGAGAACGGGCCCGAGCGGGTCGAGGACAAGCGCCGAATCTTCGCCGAGCTCGATGCCGCGGCGCCGCGCGAGGCGATCCTCGCCTCCTCGACCTCGGCGATCGTCGCCTCGAAATTCACCGAGGACCTCGCCGGCCGCGGGCGCTGCCTCGTCGCTCATCCCGTGAACCCGCCGCATCTCGTGCCCATCGTCGAGCTCTGCGGGGCGCCCTGGACCTCGCCGGACGCGATCGCGCGGGCGCGACGGATCTACGAGAGCGTCGACCAGGCGCCGATCACCGTGAACCGAGAGATCGAGGGCTTCGTCCTCAACCGGCTCCAGGTGGCGCTGCTCGCGGAAGCCTTCCGGCTCGTCGGCGACGGTGTCGTCTCGCCGCAGGATCTCGACAAGACGCTCTCGGACGGGCTCGGGCTGCGCTGGTCCTTCATGGGGCCGTTCCAGACGATCGAGCTCAACGCGCCCGGCGGCATTCCCGACTACTGCGCCCGCTACGGCGACTTCTTCCGCCGCACCACCGGCGATCCGCCGGCAGCGGCCGTGTGGGACGAGGCGAACCTCGCGCGCGTCATGAAGGCCTGGGGCAAGTCGCCGTCGAAAGAGGAGGTTGCGCGCCGCACCGCCTGGCGCGACAAGCGCCTCACGGCGCTCATGGCGCATAAGCGCGCGCAACCCGGCAATTGAGACGCGAGAGGGACCCGAGAACCATGGCGAAGCCCCGCAAAGTCATCATCACCTGCGCGGTCACGGGCGCGATCCACACGCCGTCGATGTCGCCGCACCTGCCGATCACGCCGGAGGAGATCGCCGACGCGGCGATCGGCGCTGCGGAAGCCGGCGCGGCGGTCGTCCACCTCCATGCCCGCCGCCCCTCCGACGGCTTGCCCGACCAGGACCCGAAAGCCTTCGCGCCGTTTTTGCGGGTCATCAAGCAGCGCTCGAACTGCATCATCAACATCACGACGGGCGGCGCGCCGACGATGTCGATCGAGGAGCGCCTCAGGCCGGCGCATCATTTCGCGCCGGAGGTCGCCTCGCTCAACATGGGCTCGATGAATTTCGGGCTCTACCCGATGCTTGCCCGTTTCAAGGAGTTCAAACACGCCTGGGAGCGGCCCTACCTCGAGGGCTCGCGCGACCGCATCTTCAAGAACACCTTCGCCGACATCGAGCACATCCTCACCTCCTGCGCCGAGAACGGCACCCGCTTCGAGGTCGAATGCTACGACATCGGCCACCTCTACACGCTGGCGCATTTTGCCGAGCGCGGCGTGATCAAGCCGCCCTTCTTCGTGCAGAGCGTCTTCGGCATCCTCGGCGGCATCGGCCCGCACCCCGAGGACGTCGCCCATATGAAGCGCACCGCCGACCGGCTGTTCGGGAACGAGTACCATTGGTCGGTGCTCGGCGCCGGCCGCAACCAGCTGCCGATCGCCGCGATGGCGGCCGCGATGGGCGGCAACGTCCGCGTCGGCCTCGAGGACTCGCTCTGGATCGGCGCCGGCAAGCTCGCCGAATCGAACGCCCAGCAGGTCACGAAGGCGCGCCAGATCATCGAGGGGCTCGGCCTCGACGTCGCCTCGTCCGACGAGGCGCGGGACATCCTCGAGCTCAAGGGCGGCGACCGGGTGAACTTCTGACGCCCTCGGGAGACCTCTCTCGAAGGCGCAGCACGGCCATCATGACCGATCCGGAAAAGCGTGCGACTTCAAAGGCCGCCGCTTATGATGATCGGGCACTCTTGTCATGACGCAGAGGCCTCCTGAGGGTTAAAGGAGGCGGCGAGGAGGACGAATGGCACGCTGGCTCAAGCGCGGGCGCGACGCGGGCGCAGTCGCCGAGGACGACGCCAAGATCAGCGCCGCGGTCGAGATGATGCTCGTCGACATCCAGGCCCGCGGCGACAAGGCGGTGCGCGAGCTGTCGATCAGGTTCGACAAGTGGGACCGCGCCGACTACCGCCTCACCGACGCCGAGATCCGCGGCTGCCTCGCCGAGCTCTCGGCCCGCGCCATCGAGGACATCAAGTTCGCGCAGGCGCAGGTCAGGAATTTCGCCGAGCACCAGCGCGCCGCGATGCGGGATGTCGAGGTCGAGACGCTGCCGGGCGTCGTGCTCGGCCACAAGCACATCCCGATCCAGAGCATCGGCTGCTACGTGCCGGGCGGCAAGTACCCGCTCTTGGCCTCGGCGCACATGTCGGTCATCACCGCGAAGGTCGCGGGCGTGCCGCGCATCGTCACCGCGGCGCCGCCTTATCAAGGCCGCCCGGCGCCGGCGATCGTCGCCGCGCAACACCTCGCCGGCGCCGACGTGATCTACTGCCTCGGCGGCGTCCAGGCGGTCGGCGCCATGGCGCTCGGCACGGACGCGATCGAGAGCGTCGACATGCTGGTCGGGCCGGGCAATGCCTATGTCGCCGAGGCGAAGCGTCAGCTCTACGGCCGCGTCGGCATCGACCTCTTCGCCGGCCCGACCGAAACCCTCGTCATTGCCGACGAGACCGTCGACGGCGAGATCTGCGCCACCGACCTCCTCGGCCAGGCCGAGCACGGCCCGACCTCGCCGGCGATCCTACTCACCACCTCCGAGAAGCTCGCCCGCGACACCATGGCCGAGGTCGAGCGCCTGCTCGCGATCCTGCCGACGGCCGAGATCGCCAGGAAAGCCTGGGAGGATTGCGGCGAGGTCATCGTCTGCGACTCCGAGGACGAGATGGTGGCAGAGGCCGACCGCATCGCCTCCGAGCACGTCCAGGTCATGACCCGCGACCCGGACTACTTCCTCGCGCGCATGACGAACTACGGCGCGCTGTTCCTCGGGCCGCGGACGAACGTCTCGTTCGGCGACAAGGTCATCGGCACGAACCACACGCTGCCCACCAAGAAGGCGGCGCGCTACACCGGCGGCCTGTGGGTCGGCAAGTTCCTCAAGACCGTCACCTACCAGCGCGTCCTCACCGACGAGGCGTCGGCCCGCATCGGCGAGGTCTGCTCGCGCCTGTGCATGCTCGAGGGCTTCGCCGGTCACGCCGAGCAGGCGAACATCCGCGTGCGGAGGTACGGCGGCCGCAACATCCCCTATGCGACGGCGGCGGAGTAACCCCTCTCCCCTCCCCCCTTGTGGGGGAGGCGGACTCGGCCGAAGGCCGAGCCGGAGGGGGGCGCCGGGCATGGAGCGCGTTGCCGACGAAGAGCCCGACCCGTGCAGCCGCAGGGCGAGGGCCGGACGGATCGCCTTGGCCTTGCCCCTGCGGCTGATGCGCGGCGGACGAGCGTCGACGAAGAGCCCTATGCCCGGCGCCCCCTCCTCGCTCGGCCTTCGGCCGAGTCGGTCCTCCCCCACAAGGGGGGAGGGGAAGCGTGCGGTGCCACAGGAGGCGCGATCCGAGACACCGCATCGCTTGTTTATGGTTTGAAGAGTTGCTGAGCCGCCTTGACGTCGTGCTCCGTCCTCGATGACGTTCGCTCACCCCTGCCCCTCTCCTCACGCACGGGAGAGGGGGTCACCGGAGTGCTTTATGACCCTCCCCACCACCCCCTCTTTCCGCCTCGACGGCCGGCGTGCGCTCGTGACCGGGGCTGGGCGCGGCATCGGGCTTGCCGCAGCTGCGGCGCTCGCTGACGCCGGGGCGCATGTGACGCTCGTGGCGCGCTCCGCCGAGGAGGTCGAGGCCGGCGCCGCGGCGATCCGCGCCGGCGGCGGCTCGGCGGATGCGCAGGCTTGCGACGTCACCGATCTCGACGGCTTCGCGCGGCTCGTCGCGAACGGCGACCCCTACGACGTGTTCTTCAACAACGCCGGCATGAACCGGCCGCAGCCCTTCGCCGAGGTGTCGGTTGCGAACTTCGACACCATCATGGGGCTGAACGTCCGCGCCGCATTTTTCGCCGCGCAGGCGGTGGCGCGGCGGCTGCTGTCGACCCAGAAGCCCGGCTCGATCATCAACACCTCGTCGCAGATGGGGCATGTCGGCGCCGCCGGGCGCTCGGTCTACAACGCCTCGAAATTCGCCGTCGAAGGCTTCACCAAGGCGATGGCGATCGAGCTCGGGCCGCACCGCATCCGCGTCAACACCATCTGCCCGACCTTCATCGAGACGCCGATGACGCGGCCATTCCTCGCCGATGAGGCGTTCATGCGGACCGTCGTCGCGAAGATCAAGATCGGGCGGCTCGGCCAGGTCGAGGATCTGATGGGCGCGATCCTCTTCCTCGCCTCCGACGCCTCGGCCATGATGACGGGCTCGGCGCTGATGATCGACGGCGGCTGGACCGCGGAGTGAGCCACGATGGACGACGCAAGCCGGACCCCGACCGACCTCACCCTCATGGACGCCTGCGCGCTCGCGGACGCGATCCGCGCTAGGAAGGTCTCCTGCGTCGAGGTGATGACCGCCTTCCTCGACCGCATCGAGCGCCTGAACCCGACGGTCAACGCCATCGTCTCGCTGCAGGACCGCGGCCGTTCGCTTGCGCAGGCGCGCGAGCGCGACGACGAGCTTGCGCGCGGCGAGCATCGCGGCTGGATGCACGGCTTCCCGCAGGCCATCAAGGACCTGGCCCCGGCCGCCGGCTTCCCGCTGACCAAGGGCTCGCCGCTGTTCGGCGAGGTGTCGAACGAGGACGGCATCTTCGTCGCCCGCATGCGGCGCGCCGGCGCGATCATCATCGGCAAGACCAATACGCCCGAGTTCGGGCTCGGATCGCAGACCTACAATCCGGTGTTCGGCTCGACGCTCAACGCCTACGACCAGGCGAAGACCGCCGGCGGATCGAGCGGCGGCGCCGCCGTCGCGCTCGCGCTCCGCATGCTGCCCGTCGCCGACGGCAGCGACCACGGCGGCTCGCTGCGCAACCCGGCGGCGTTCAACAACCTGTTCGGCTTCCGGCCGACCTACGGGCGCGTGCCGGCGAACGCCGAGGAGGTGTTCCTGCCGCAGCTCTCGGTGGCCGGGCCGATGGCGCGCACCGTCCCGGACCTCGCCCGTCTGCTCTCGGTGATGGCGGGCTACGACGCCCGGCTGCCGTTCTCGATCGACGAGGACCCGGCAGCGTTCGCCGAGCCGCTGAAGCGGGATGTGAAAGGGCTGCGGCTTGCCTGGTTCGGTGATCTTGGCGGCCATCTGCCGATGGAGCCCGGCATCCTCGATCTCTGCCGCTCCGCGCTGAAGGTCTTCGAGGACATGGGCTGCGTCGTCGAGGAGGTGGTGCCCGATTTCGATCCGGAGCGGATCTGGCAGGCCTGGCTGCCGTTGCGCCACTGGCAGACCGGCGCGCCGCTCCTCGAGTTCTTCCGCGATCCCGAGAAGCGCGCCAGGATGAAGCCCGAGGGGCAATGGGAGATCGAAGAGGGGCTGAAGCTCTCGGCCTACGACATCGCCAAGGCCTCGAGCGTGCGCAGCGCCTGGTACCAAACAGTCAGGCGCCTGTTCGAGCGCTACGACTATTGGCTCCTGCCGACCGCGCAGGTGTTCCCTTTCGACGTTGCGACCCACTGGCCGAACGAGATCGCCGGCCGCCGGATGGACACCTATCACCGCTGGATGGAGGTGGTGATCCCGGCGACGATGTCCGGCTGCCCGGCGATCAGCGTGCCGGTCGGCTTCGGCGGCAACGGCCTGCCGATGGGCATGCAGATCGTCGGCCAGAACCGCGGCGAGCTCGCGGTGCTGCAGCTCGCCCACGCCTATGATGAGGCGACGGGCTGGGTCCGAAGGAAGCCTCCGACCCTAACTTAAAGCCGCCAGTCGATCGGCGCCTCGCCTTGCTTCGCCAGCCAGGCGTTGACCTGGGAAAACGGCCGGCTGCCGCGAAAGTCGGCGAGGCGATTGAGCGGCGACGGATGCCCGCATTCAAGCAGCAGATGCTTGTCGCGGTCGACCAGCACCCCGCGCCTGCGGGCCGCCGCGCCCCAGAGCAGGAAGGCGACCGCCGGCCGCTGCGCCGAGCACGCCGCAACGGCCTCATCGGCGAGAGCCGACCAGCCGAGCCGCAGATGGGCCCCGGCGGCGCCCGCCTCGACGGTCAGCGCGGTGTTGAGGAGAAGCACGCCCTGGCGCGCCCAATGGGTGAGATCGCCGCTCGTCGGCGCCGGGCAGCCGAGATCGTCCGCCATCTCGGCGAGAATAGTTTTGAGCGAGGCCGGCAGCCGGCGCCGGCCGACGTAGGAGAAGGCGAGGCCGTGGGCGTCGCCCGGCGTCGGATAGGGGTCCTGGCCGAGGATCACCACGCGGACCGTCTCGAGCGGCGTCAGCCTCAGGGCGGAGAAGATCGCGGGCGCCGGCGGCAGCACCTCGGCGCCTGCGGCGATGCGGCGGTCGAGGCCCTGAGCGATCGCATCCGCCGCGCCGTCGGCAAAGAACGGCAGGGCGCGCCAGCCCGCCGCGGCGGGATCGTCGCGGAAGGCCGCGAGCGCCGCCGCGACCGGGCCGGTCATCGCAGGACGATCCGCCCCTCCGGCCGCGCCGCGACGGTGCCGAGGCGGCGCACGAAAACCATCACCTCGTTCGCCAGGAGCTTGCCGTCGGTCGGACCGATCAGCACCCGGCCGCGTCCGAGCGCCGTGTAGTTGTCGCCGCCGGCAAGCAGGAAGTTGTTCGAGGCGACCTTGTAGCGGGCCGCCGGGTCAAGCGGTTTGCCCTCGACCTCGATCGAGATCACGCGGGCGCCGGCCGGGAGCTTGGGGTCGACCTCGACCTTGAGACCCGAGACTTGCGGGAAGCGTCCGGCCCGGTTCGGCAGCTGCGAGAAACCGTTCTCCAGCGCCGCGCGCATGTCGGCGCCGGCGAGCTCGACCAACACCGTCGTATTGCCGAACGGCATCTCCGAGAGGATGTCGCGGCGGGTGAGCCGCGTGCCCGGCGGGTACTGCTTTCCGGCCCGGATGCCGCCGCCATTGGTGATGGCGACATCGGCCCCGGTCGACGCCCGGATGGCGTCCGCAATCAGGTTACCGATCGCCGCCTCCTGCGTGCCGACCGTCATCGAGCGGCTGTCGAGCGTCGTCGCGGTGGCGCCGATCTCGACCTCGAGCTCTTTCGAGAGCGCGCTCTCGTAGCGCTGCACGACGGCGAGCACCTCCGGGTCGGGATCGACGGTCATCGAATCGTGGACGCGGAATGCCGGCGACCAGGCGACCTTCCGCGACGCGCCCTCGCCGGTCACGATCGCGGCGAAGTCGATGGCGGTGACGAAATTGCCCTCCTCGTTCGATTCGACCATCACGGTGCGGCCGTCGTAGCCGATGGCGAGATCGTGGTCGTGCCCGGTCAGGAGCACGTCGACGAGCCCGGATCGCACGATCGCGTAGTCGCCCTCCCGGTCGGTGTGGGTCACGGCGACGAGGATGTCGGCTCCCCGGCGCCGCAACGCCTCCGTCTCGGTCCGCAAAGTCTCGAGCTCCGGCAGGAACTTCAGGTCGCCGCTCTGGGACATGCCTGGCGTCGCGGCGAGCGCGATGCCGACGAGCCCGATCTTGATGGGTCCGAGATCGAAGAGCTCCGAGTCTCTCATGCCCGGCACCGGCGTGCCGTCGGCCTGGCGGATGTTCGCGGCGAAGTAGGGGAAGCGCGAGGCGCGCATGTGCTTGAAATAGACGTCCGTGCCGAAATCGAACTCGTGGTTTCCGGGCACGAACACGTCGGGCCGGATCATGTTCGTCAGCTCGACGATATGGGCGCCCTGGTCGAACCCCGACATCAGCGAGGGCGAGAAGGTGTCGCCGGCGTGGCAGAACAGCATCGGCACGCCTCGGGCGCGCTCCTCCTTGACGACGGCGGCAAGCTTGGCGAAGCCGCCGCGACCCTTGTCGTCGCCCATCCTGTAGATGTCGTTGACGAGGAGCAGCGTGAAGGTCGGCGCAGCCGGCGCGGCGGCAGCCTCCCTGGACGAGCCGAGCATGGTGACCGACAGGCCGGCCCCAAATCCGAGGCCGAGCGTCTGGCGTCGAGACGGGTTCGACATGGCGCACTCTCCTGACGGCCGAGATAGAGCGCGGCAAGCCGGCGCAAGCAAGGGCGCCGCCGCTCGGCGGCCCCCGTCCACATGTCGCAGGCGCGCGGTTTGAAGCGGCGGCGGCGGCTCATTAGAACCGCTCAGGCGCGCCGTCCGGCGCCAAGCGGAAGGCTCGCGTCACCAATGGACCATCTCATCGGACCGTCCGCGCCCGCAGCGCCGGCGATCGCCCGCCCGGCCGACCATCCGGCCGCGAGATCGGGCCGCGTCGGCGTGCTCCTCCTCAATCTCGGTACGCCGGACGCGACCGACTATCGGTCGATGCGCCGCTACCTCAAGGAGTTCCTCTCCGACCGGCGGGTGATCGAGACCTCGCGCCTCCTCTGGTGGCCGGTGCTGAACCTGATCATCCTGACGAAGCGCCCCGGCCCGAAGGGGCAGGACTATGCCAAGATCTGGAACAAGGAACGCGACGAGGGGCCGCTGAAGACGATCACCAGGGCGCAGGCGGAGAGCCTCGCGCGGCATCTGAGCGGCTCCGCGGGCGATCGGGTCGTGGTCGACTGGGCGATGCGCTACGGCAATCCCGCCGTCGCCGGCCGCATCCAGGCGCTGCTCCAGGACGGCTGCGACCGCATCCTTCTCGTGCCGCTCTATCCGCAATATTCGGCGGCGACCTCGGCGACGGCCTGCGACCATGCCTTCCGGGCCCTGATGGACATGCGCTGGCAGCCGGCGATCCGGGTCTCGCCCCCCTATCACGACGATCCGGTCTACATCGACGCGGTCGTATCGGCGATGAAGCGGGACCTCGCCCGTCTCGATTTCGAGCCCGAGGTGATCCTCGTCTCGTTCCACGGCGTGCCGAAGTCGTACCTGCTAAAGGGCGACCCCTACCATTGCCACTGCGTCAAGACCTGGCGCCTGATGCGCGAGGCCTTCGGCTGGCCCGAGGAACGCTTTCGCCTCGGCTTCCAGTCGCGCTTCGGCAACGAGGAGTGGCTGCGCCCCTACACCGACGAGAGCGTGACGGCGCTCGCCCGGAGCGGCGTCAAGCGCCTCGCCATCGTGGCGCCGGGCTTCTCGGCCGATTGCCTCGAGACGCTGGAGGAGCTCGACGGCGAGAACCGGCACTATTTCGAGGCGAACGGCGGCGAGCGCTTCGCCTATCTGCCCTGCCTCAACGACCGCGAGGAGGGCATGCGCGTCATCCGGCACATCGTCGAGCGCGAGCTCGGGGGCTGGATCTGAGTTCTCCACCGCGAGAAGAGGTCCGCGGCACAATTTAAGTCTCGGTCTTGCTATAACCCCGGCATCGCCGCCGGAAGAGCGGCGCGAGAGGGGCCCGCCATGCCAATCACGCTCGGCTTCGACGTCTTCGTCGTCGCGTTCGTCATCCTGGTCGTCGTCACGATCGCGCTCGGCGTGCGCATCGTGCCGCAAGGCTACGCCTACACGGTCGAGCGCTTCGGGCGCTACTCGCGCACGCTCGGGGCCGGGCTCGGGCTGATCATCCCCTACATGGAGCGCATCGGGCACAAGGTGAACGTGATGGAGCAGGTGCTCGACGTCCCGAGCCAGGAAGCGTTCACGAAGGACAATGCCGGCGTGACGATCGATGCGGTCGCCTTCCACCAGGTGCTCGATCCGCCGCGCGCCTCCTACGAGGTGTCGAACCTCGAGCAGGCGCTCCTGATGCTAACGATGACCAATATCCGCACCGTCGTCGGCTCGATGGACCTCGACCAGCTGCTCTCGCATCGCGACGAGATCAACGACCGCCTGTTGCGCGTCATGGACGCCGCCGCCTCGCCCTGGGGCGTCAAGGTCACGCGCATCGAGATCAAGGACATCCTGCCGCCGGCCGACCTCGCCGGCTCGATGGCGCGCCAGATGAAGGCCGAGCGCGAGAAGCGCGCCGCCGTGCTCGAGGCCGAGGGCCTGCGCCAGGCCGCGATCCTCAAGGCCGAGGGCGACAAGCAGTCGCAAATCCTCTCGGCCGAGGGCCGCAAGGAAGCGGCGTTCCGCGACGCCGAAGCCCGCGAGCGCCTCGCCGAGGCCGAAGCCAAGGCGACCGCGATGGTGAGCGAGGCGATCGCCCGCGGCGATCTTGCGGCGGCGAATTTCCTCGTCGCCGAGAAATATATCGATGCCATCCGGGCGCTCGCCACCGCCCCGAACCAGAAGGTGCTTATCGTCCCGACCGAGCTCGGCGGCCTCGCCGGCACGCTGGGCGGCATCGCCGAGATGACCCGCGCGGTGTTCGGCGAGGCCGGCGCGGGCGGGCTGCCGCGGCAGAGCCGCAGCCTGCCGCCGGCGACCAAGGCCTGAGGCGGCCGCGATGGTCGCCGCCTTCTTCTCCAGCCTCGGACCCTGGTCCTGGATCGTCCTCGGCCTCGCGCTGATGGGACTCGAGCTCCTCGCGCCCGGCGTCTTCCTGCTCTGGCTGGGGCTCGCGGCGGTCGCGACGGGCGTGCTCGACTGGGCCTTCGATCTCAGCTGGCAGGCGGCGGCGATCTGCTTTGCGATCCTTTCGGTGGCGTCCGTGCTGCTCGGCCGGATGGTGACGCGCCATCCGGAAGAGGAGGATGCGGGTCCATCCGCCCTCAACCGTCGCGGCCATGCCCTCGTCGGACGCGTCTTCACCTTGGAGACGCCGATCGTCGAGGGCAGCGGCCGCATCCGCGTCGACGACTCGTCCTGGCGCGTCACCGGCCCGAGCGCGCCGGCCGGCGCGCAGGTCCGTGTCGTGCGGGCGGACGGCGCCACGCTGGTGGTGGAGCAGGCGTAACGCCGTTGTCGGGCCACCGGCCCGCGGCTGCGCATCCGACGGCCGCTATTTGCAGCGCAGGTAACGCCGGCCGTCGATCTTGATCTCGCGCGGGCTCGTCACGACGATAGTGGCCTCTTCGGGCTGCGGCGTCGGCGCGTCGTTGCACCGGCAGATCGTGCTCAGGCGGTAGGCGGACGGGCCGGTCTTCCGGACGCGGGTGAGGTCGCAACCGCATTCGCCGGTGGCGCTATAGCCCCGGCCGTTGCCGTAGGTCTCGATATAGTGCCCCTCGGCCTGTTCCCTGTAGCTCTTGCAGCCGTTCTCAGTGACCGCTCCGAACGCTCCTCTGAACGGAAGCTGCTCGGCGGAAACGGCGGCCGTCGTAACCGGACCAGCGCAAAGCGCCAAGGCTGCGCCAAGAGTCAAAGCGCGAAGCGCCGGAACGGGCATGATTATCGCGAACTCTGCGATCTGCCCCACTCGGCTCAGGCCGCGCCGGCGCGCAGCAGGTCGAGGAAATGCACCAGCCCGACCGGCCGCGCCTCCTCGACGACGACGAGCGAGGTGATCTTGCCCGTCTCCTGCATCTCGAGCGCCTTCGCGACGAGCTCGTCCGGGGCGA
>Ga0136846_1211883_pt1 | contig 17489 bp, 12 predicted proteins | sample HopSoiMetagenom2_FD_96841 | JGI IMG/M metagenome (GOLD analysis project Ga0136846, IMG submission 96841) | Grasslands soil microbial communities from Hopland, California, USA - 2 Assembly 2016 (version 4) | ecosystem: Environmental > Terrestrial > Soil > Grasslands | place: USA: Hopland...
GCCGACCTCGCCGCTCGCCGGCGTCGGTGACTTCAGCACGGCCAAGCTGCTGGTGCTGCAGAACCACCAGTACCACGAGGTCCGCGACCTGGGTGAGGTGTCGATGGGGCGTCCCGACACCCTCGCCAGCTTCGTCGCGGAGGCCGCCGACCGGTTTCCCGCCAAGCACTACGGCTTCACCTTCTTCGACCACGGCGGGGGCAACACCGGCGGTTACGTCGACACCGGCCCGCCCGGCACCCAGGCGCTGACCGTTCCGCTGATGCGCCAGGGGCTGATCAGCGGCATGCAGCAGGCCGGGATCAACCGGTTCGACGTGATCGACCAGGCCGCGTGCCTGATGGCGAACTACGAGACCGTCTCCGCTCTGGCGCCCCTGGGCAAGTGGCTGGCCGGCTCGGAGGAGATCATGATCGACCATCCGCTGGCGCCGGCGTCGTTCCCCCCGATGGGCGAGGGCGGCGACGGCGAGGCGGTCGCCAACGCGTTCGTGCAGGGGTACGTCGACCTGCTCGACGACATCGCGACCTCTCCGGGCGGCCAGGCCTACCGGGACCTGGTCGCGATGTCGGTCGTCGACGGCGACGCGGTCCCGGGGCTCGACGCGGCCATGCAGTCGTTCAGCCAGGCGGCGATCGCGCACATGGACGAGATCACGACGTCGGTGGCCCGGGCCCGCGCGCAGGCCCTCGAGTTCATCACCGGGTTCCCCGGCGAGGAGGGCCAGTCGGCCGACCTGATCGACCTCGGCGACTTCATGAAGCACCTGACCGACGTCCCGGACGACGTCGCCGTGGCCCGCGACGCGGTCTCCGCAGCGGTCGACCGGGCCGTCACGGCCCAGGCGACCGGGCAGGGCACCCAGCAGGCGACCGGGCTCAACGTCTACCTGCCGGCCAACCCCCGGTTCGTCGAGGACTCGGTGCTGAGCGACGGCACCGAGCCGCAGGGCTGGGCCCAGTTCGTGGAGGCGTTCGTCCGGAGTGCCTCGTCGTCGCAGGGCGGCTCGGGCCAGGGCGTGCAGTTCGTCTCCGACCAGGCCCAGGTCCTGCAGGCCGACGCTTCCGGCATCAAGATCGCCGGTCAGCTGACCGACGGCACCAGGGCCAACGCGACCGGCGCCGACACCTACGTCTTCACCGACTTCGGCGGCCAGCAGCAGGCGCTCGGCATCATCCTGCCGGCCTACCTCGACGCGGGCGGTCCGGGCCAGGTGCAGGGCGTGTGGGACTACGCGTTGACCGCGCTGACGGACGGCAAGAAGGTCGCCCCGGCCACGACCCAGTACCAAGCACAGTCCGGCGGGTTGCTCGGCATCTTCTTCGCCCAGTACACCGCCCCTGACGGTGCCGTCAGCGACGTCGGCGTCCGTGAGCTGCTGAGCAGCCAGGGCGAGATCCAGAGCGTGAGTCTGGTCGACGCGGCGTCGGGCTCCGCGGCCGGCGTGTCGCTCGACCTGGGCGGCAGGCTCACGCCGTACGTCTTCACGGCGAGCTCGGGCGGCTACCAGCCCACCTTGTCGAACCAGTCCGTCAAGGTCACCAACGACCTGGCGGTCGGCTTCGAGAAGCTGCCGAAGCGCACCCGGTTCAACATGGGGCTGGTGGTCCAGGACGCGGCCGGCACCACCGCCACTGCCTTCACGTCCGGGCAGGTGCAGTGACGTCCCGCCGGCGTGTGTGGGCCGCCGTCGTCGCGAGCGCGGCCTGTCTGACCGCCGGCGCCCTGGTCGCGACGTCCGCCTCGGCGGCACCGCGGGTGGCGGCCACGTCGGCGCCGGCCGACGACACCAAGGCCGACTGGACGCTGATGATCTACGAGGTTGCGGACACGGTGAACATCGCCGACGAGATGATCCGCAACCTGGCGGCGTTCGCGGCGCTGCCGGCGATGCCGAACGTCAACATCGTGGCGCTGGTCGACCTGCCGGAGCTGGACGACCCGGGCTACCCGCGGGCGACGTTGCCCGGCGTGGCGCCGTTCACGACGGCGAAGCTGCTGGTGCTCGGCGACAACAAGTGGAACGAGGTCCGCGACCTGGGCGAGGTCTCGATGGGCCGGCCGGACGTGCTGTCCGGGTTCATCGAGGAGGCAGCCGGCCGGTTCCCGGCCGACAAGTACGGCCTGGTCCTCTCCGACCATGGCTCCGGCGTGGCCGGCGGCTACTACGACACCGGCCCGCCGGGTGAGGCGCACCTGAGCATCGCCGCCATGCGCGACGGGATCCTCACCGGCCTGCAGGCGGCCGGCCTCGACAGGTTCGACGTGATCGACCACGACGCCTGCCTGATGTCGAACTACGAGACCGCGTCCGCGCTGGCGCCGCTGGCCAAGGCGATGTCGGGATCGGAGGAGGTCACCTTCGGCGACGCAACGCTCAGCGTGCAGGCGATCCAGGCCCTCGGCCAGGACGTGTCCGGCGCCGAGTGGGGGCGGATCAACAACGAGGCCTACGGCCAGTACGCCGACGGCGGTCCCCAGGGCTGGGGCAACTTCACCGCGGCGGCCGTGGTCGACGGCGACGCGATGGCCCGGCTGGATGCAGCCATCCAGTCGTTCGCCGACGCCGCGTCCGCGCACATGGCCGAGATCGCGCCGGAGATCGGCCGGGCCCGCACCGCCGCGCTCGAGTTCGTGAAGGGCCTCGACCCCGAGGTGGGCCCGCAGGACCTCGTCGACCTCGGTGACTTCCTGCGCCAGCTGCAGGACGTCCCCGATGACGTCGCCGTGGCCCGATACGCGGTGTTCGCCGCACTCGACGGCGCGGTGGAGACCCAGGTGACCCGGCAGGCCACCCAGCAGGCGACCGGGCTCAACGTCTACTTCCCGAAGTTCACCACGTTCGCCCAGCAGTACGTCGACCAGCACATCGGCCCGCCCGGTTGGGAGGAGTTCGTGGCGTCGTACCTCGAGGAGGCCGGGTCCGCGACGGGGCAGCAGGACAGCTCGGCGCACTTCACGACGCCGGACGCGACGATCCTGGAGCAGGGACCGGACGGCATCCTGGTCGCCGGCCAGCTCGGCGACGGCCAGTCGGCCAACGTGACGAGCAGCGAGACCCAGGTCTTCACCTCGATCGGCGGCAAGGACACGCTGGCCATCGACCTGCCCGGCTACCTCGACGCCGGCGGCCAGGACCAGGTCCAGGGCGCGTGGAGCTACCAGGTCACCGCGATCGGCAACGGGGGCGGCGGCCGCGGGCTGCCGGTGTCCTCGATCTACCAAGCGCAGTCCGGCGGGCTGATCGGCACGTTCTACGCGGCGTACACCTCGGCGGACGGAGTGGCCACGGACGTCCAGTTCCGGCTGCTGCTCAGCTCCGCGGGCGAGATCCAGGGTGTGACGCTGTCCGAGGCGGGCACCGACGGCAGCGCCCCGGTCACGCTCGACGGTGGCCGGCTGACGCCGTACTACATCGTCCCGACCAACCAGGGGTACGACCTCCAGCCGGCCGACCAGTCGGTGCCGGTGACCCCCGACTTCCGCATCTCGTTCCCGAGCCTGCGCGAGGGCACGCCGTTCGACCTGGGCGTCGTGGTCACGGACGTGGGCGGCGGCGCCGACGGCGCCTTCGTGTCGACGTCGGTCCAGGGCGGCGGAGCCCAGGGCCGGAGCTCGCTCAGGGTGCAGTAGTCGTGGCGGCCGGACCTGGGGTCGGGTCAGGGCGGCTGCAGGTCAGCAGGCTGAGCCGACTCCGGGACGTCAGCGGCGCGCCGGAGGACGGACGGTACCGTCGCCAGGTGGCGCGTGAAGGACTCCGGGGCAGGCTGGGCAATGCCGCGGGTGCTTTCACCAGCAACGCGCGGAACCCCTCCTTGCGGCGCGCCCAGCTCAGTTTCCTGGGAGCCTGGACCGCCGAGTGGGCGTTCACGGTCGGGCTCGGGATCGTGGCTTACCGAGACGGTGGTGTGACAGCTGTCGGGCTGGTCGGCATCCTTCGCATGGCCCCGTCCGCAATCCTGGCGCCCCTGTTGTCGCCGCTGGCCGACAGGGGCCGCAGGGAGCGCGTGCTGATCCTGGTCTCAACACTGCGTGGTGTCGCCACCGGTGCGGCCGGGGTCGTCGTGGCCGTCGGCGCACCGACGCAGATCGTGTACGCCCTGGCGGTGTTGTCGACCATCGCTGCCACGCTCTACCGACCGGCGCACTCGGCCTTGCTCCCATCGCTCTGCCACACCGGCTACGAGCTCGCCAGCGCCAACGTGGTCCGTGGCCTGCTGGACGCCGCCGCGACGTTGGTGGGTCCGCTGCTGGCGGCGTTGCTGCTGCAGCTCACCGGGGTGACCGTCGTGTTCGCTGTGGCAGCGGGTGCCTCGTTCTGGGCAGCGGCCTTGCTGTTGCGGCTGAACTACGACGCACCACCGCGGCCATCGGCACCGAGAGAGACCAACCTGCTGCGCTCGGCCCTCGAAGGGATTCGAGTCGTCCGCCGCAACCGCGATCTGGCTCTCATCATTCGCCTTGCAGCGGCGCAGTCCCTGACGCGCGGGGCGCTGATGGTCCTCACCGTGGTGGTCGCCATCGAGCTGCTGGGGACCGGCGAACCCGGCGTGGGCATCCTCACCGCTGCCATCGGAGCGGGTGCGGTCCTCGGTTCGCTCAGCGCGTCGTTGCTCGTCGGCACTCGGCGCCTCGGCGCGTGGTTCGCCGTCGGGGTGGCCCTGTGGGGTACGCCGGTCACGCTGATCGGTGTCTTCCCACAACAGGTGGCGGCGTTCTGCCTGTTGGCCTGCGTCGGCATCGGGAACTCGCTGATCGACCTCGCAGGTTTCACGCTCCTGGCCAGATTGGCCCCAGACGAAGTGCTGGCACGAGTGTTCGGGGTGTTGGAGAGCTTGGTCGCCCTGTCCATCGGGTGCGGAGCGATCGTCGCCTCACTGGTGGTCGATCTGGCCGGCGTACGTGCTGCGCTCGTGATCGTGGGTCTGCTGTGTCCCATCCTCGCCGTTGCGTCATGGCAGCGGCTGCGAGGAATGGACCGGTCCATCGGCGTCCGCGACCACGACATCGACCTGTTGCACGCGGTTGCGATGTTGAACGTCCTGCCCCTGCCCGCCATCGAACAGCTTGCTCGCGGAGTGGAACAGGTCGACGTGCCCGCTGGTGACGTCGTCTTCAGTCAGGGCGACGTCGGGGACCGCTACTTCGTGATCGAGTCGGGCGACGCCGAGGTGATCGGGGATGGACAGGTCGTGGCCAGGCTCGGTCCGGGGGTGGGGTTCGGAGAGATTGCCCTGCTCCGGCGCGTCCACCGGACCGCTACCGTGCGAGCCACCAGCGAGCTCCGACTGAAGGCCTTGCGCTCCGCCCACTTCCTCCCCGTCGTGCTCGGCTACACAGCGAGCGCCCGAGAGGCGGGGGCAGTGGTGGACTCGATGCTCGACCGATTCACGCCGCGTGACGACCTCGAGGAGCCGCCTCACTAGCCGACGACGAAGGGTCCGCGTGCCGGACCGGTGGAGGGGCCGGTCGGTTCGCCTACCGTCGAGACTGCGGCGTGTTGGTACGGTCACGCATGGCGTCTGGGCGTGCCCTCCTGCTGATCGCTGACATCAGTGGCTACACCGAGTACATGCGATTCCATCGGATGAGCCTTGCGCATGCCGAGGTGAACACCGCCCGGCTGCTCGAGAAGGTGATTGATGCCGTGCCGGAGTTCGACCTGATCGAGATCGAAGGTGACGCAGCCTTTCTCTCACTGCAGGCCGACACCATGGACGGTCAGGCAACGATCCCGCTGACTCTCGAGGCCGCCACGGCCATGCACCGGGCGTTCCACCTCGAGCGGCAATATGTGGTGGCCAACCTGTGCCCTTGCGACGGCTGTACCCAAGCAAGCAACCTGAAGCTGAAGTTCGTGGCGCACATCGGCGAGGTCGCCACGCAGACCATCAGGCAGCAACGCAAGCTCGTCGGGATCGACGTCATACTCGTCCATCGGATGCTGAAGAACCCCGTGCAGGTCCCCGAGTACGTGCTCCTCTCCGAGGAGCTCTACCGCTCTTCGGACGCACCGATGCCTGGTCCCGCCCACGAGGTCTCTCAGGACCTCGAGGGGATCGGGCCGGTTCGGGCCTACTTCGTGGACGTCGCGGACCTCCCGGATTCAGTCCCTGCGCTGCCGGGTCCGTCGGCACTCGAACGCGTCGGGAGGACCTTGGCCGTCGCCGGCTCCGGCATGCCGTACATGCTGGGCCTTCGCCGCCGACGTCGAACCGCCACCGCTGTCTGACCGCTGCCGGGTGGGCGGTACGACGCTATCGACTGCGGCGAACAACCGAGGGCGGGCGGAAGGGCTACTCCGCGGCACGGCTGCGATAACGCTCCAGCTCCGACACGGGTAGGCGCGTCCCGGCGGCTCTGAGCAGCGAGACGACATCCTGTGTGCGGCGGTCGAGCCGTTCCGCGAGCACGAATGACAGATCGGCCACGATTGCCGTTGCGAGGCGTTCGTGGCGGGCGAGGCGGCCCCGGACATCGTCCGCACGCCACTTGATCATTCGGACCGGAGAGTTCGCTCTGGCTGTGGCAGTGCGAGTCGCGGCCGGCACGAACAACGAGAGCTCGCCGAGCACCGATCCGGGGCCGAGCGTGGCCAGGGTACGGCCTTGTTTGACGACCTCCACGGTTCCCTCGAGAATGGCTGCGACGCCGTCGGCTGGATCTCCCTCTTCGAAGAGCGTTGAGCCGGTCGCCGCGTCGCTCATCGTGATCTCTCGGTTGAGCTGGTCCATGTCCTCGTCAGCGACGAGTCTGAATGGGCACACGGCTCGGATCGCTGCTGGTCGCTCCGCATTCAAGCGCGTTCTCCGTGAGTGTCGATGGGCTAGAGGGATCCTAGTCCCGTGCAGGGTGAGGGTTAGGATCACGGGCCGACAGGAGGCCGGGGATGGGTGGGGCTCAGACGAGGTTCGTCGAGCATGCGTCATGGCTGTTGCGGCTACCACTCGAGACTCCGACGATCCCGTTCGAGGATGAGCGGAGCGGATGCACGCTGTGGTTGAAGCTCGACTACTTGCTGCCGAGCGGATGTACCAAGGATCGGATGGCGACGAACATCGTCGCGCATGCGATCGCATCGGGCGAGGTGTCTCCTTCCACCGTCGTGGTGGAGGCGTCGAGCGGGTCGACCTCGATCGCGCTGAGCATGGTCTGCGCCACCGTCGGCGTGCGGTTTCGGGCGTACATGCCCAAGTCGGTCAGCGGCGAGCGGGTGCTGATGATCCGCCGGCTTGGTGGCGACGTAGTTCTCACTCCTGCGGAGCAGGGCATGGACGGAGCGATCGGGGCATTGCAGCGAGACTCAGACACAGAGACGGACGTCTACGCCGCGCGGCAGTTCGAGAACCCACGCAACCTGTTCGCACATCGGCACTCGACCGGGCCCGAGCTCATCCAGCAGGTCGGCGCCCGGCTTCACGGCTTCGTCGCCAGTGTCGGCACCGGTGGCACGTTGATGGGCGTGGCGCACGCGCTGCGGGACCACGGCTACGACACGGTCATCGCTCGCGCGATGCCGACCCCGACGTTCACTGCGGAGGGCGACCCAGAGGTCGTCGGGGGAATACCGGGCGTCGTCGACGGCATGAGCCGGCTCCTCGACCCCGTCGCAGTCGGACTCGAGGAGTCTGTGCTTGTTCCGGAGCCGGAGGCACTGGCCACGGCGCGCGAGTTCGGTCGTCGTGGCTTGAGCATTGGCCCGTCGAGCGGGCTCAACATCGCCGCGGCGCGGCGGCTTGCGGCCCGCATCGGCCCCGGGCACCACGTAGGCACCATCCTGCCGGATCGGATGGAGCGGTACTTCTCGACAGCGTTGTTCGACGATGTGACAGCCGAGCTCTAGACATCACGTCGTTCGTGCTCTGGCCTACTCGTCGAAGAGCGACGTGTCGAGCTCCGGCTCCGGCAGGACCTGGATGAAGTACTCGACGCCGAACATCTCTCGGAGGATCGGATCGGGGAACATTCCCGGATCGATCGGATACTGCGAGCGATGTGCCGCGGTGGCCCGGATCTTGTGGCCGACGAACGCGGAGACGTCGATGCACGTGCTCACTCTGGCGTCGATCTGGTCCCCTGACGGAAGGGAGCGGGTCCGGAGGAGCCCGGGCTGCTCCCCACGTCCGAAGACGGGGACGGGCTCAGATGCCAAGAAGGTCAGGCTCGTGACGTCATCCACGGCAACCACATGTGCGTTGCGGGGCCGGCCCGTGGCGATGCCCACCTCTCCGATGAACTCCCCCGGACCGGACCGGTCGACCACTCGCACACGACCGTCCCCGCCCTCTCTCCGGATCTCCACCCGACCGGACAGGAGGAAGTACATCGTCGTCGCGGCCTCGCCCTGTTCGATGAGGTAGGAGCCGGCAGGGAACCATTCGACATTGACGAAGTCGGCCGCATATCCGAGCGAGGTCGTCTCGCGCGAGAAGACCGACAGTGCGCGGACGAAGTCCTTCGTGCCTTTGAATCGCGAGGTCAGCTCGACGACCCACTCGGCCAGGCGGTCGCGCAGGAGCATCCTGCTTCGCGGCAGGTGGCAGTGGAAGAGCCGGATCGGGGTGGCCGACTGCATCTCGTAGCAGGCCGTGGTGACCGCTGCTCCTACCGCTATGTGGTCCGGGTGACCGGAGAATCCGTCCGGCCCGAAGGTGATCACCACATCGGGATCGATCTCGCTGAGCAGCTCCGACGCGAGCCTGACCAGAGTCTCACCGTCGATGTCGGAGAGCCCACCATCGGGATGGTCGAGACATCTCGTCTCGGTGAGCCCGAGCTCCTTTCCGGCCGCATCGAGCTCCTTCTCCCGAACTGCCGCCAACGTCGCCCGGGTCGCCGCGCCGGCGTCCCTGATCTGACCGGCGTCGCCCTTGGTCAGCGAGATCACCCGGACCTCAGCCCCCGCACTCGCGTACTTGGCGAAGGTGCCTCCCGCGCAGAGGGTCTCGTCATCGGGATGGGCGAAGATCCCCAGCACACGGGGAGGCTGCCGACCGGACGCGTTCACCGATCAGATGTGCGCGAAACGGCGACCGCGTCTCCAGCCATGTTCCGATGCTAGTTACGAAAAGTGGTCGGCCGGCGACTTCAGCCGGACCGGTGGACCACGTCGGGCCGGCCGACCCGGCTTCGACCCAGGCGGCAGCGGTGCCGGTGACCGGGCACTTCCGCATCTCGTTCGCGAGCCTGCGCGACGGCTGCCGCTTCGACATGCGGCAGTGACCTGCTGACGCGCGAGACCGCGACATCCAGTGGTCGAGCTCCTCGCGGAGCGCCGCGAACCCCTGTGCCACCTCGGGTGGCAGCACGCTGTCACGTATCTGGCGGGTCGCGACGGGCTCCAGAAGAGGACGCACGTCGATCGAGAGAGGCGACCATGGACACGACGCTCTGCCCCGAGTGTGGGGCCCTGGCCGAGGTGCAGCGCCGGGACGTCATGGAGAGCACCGACGGGCCGGTCGAGCACGCGAAGATCAGCTGCGTACGCCGCCACTGGTTCCTGCTGCCGTTGGCGTCGCTCGAGAGGCCGCGACCGCTGGAGCCTGCGCGCAACGAGGTGCGGGCTCGCTGAAGCCGCCCGGGCCTACAGTGAGCGCCATGACGGTGCGCGTCGTCTTCGCCGACGACAACTACCTGGTGCGCGAGGGGGTCGCCGGCCTGCTCACGGAGACCAGCGAGGTCGACCTCGTCGAGGCCGTGGCCGACCCGGAGGCGCTGCACCGAGCCGTGGTGCTGCATCGTCCCGACGCCGTGCTCACCGACATCCGGATGCCGCCGACCTTCACCACCGAGGGGATCGACGCGGCCAAGCGGATCCGGGCCGAGTTCCCGGAGACCGGCGTGGTGGTGCTCTCGCAGTACGTCGAGGAGGACTACGCCTTCCACCTGCTCTCGGACGGGGTGGAAGGTCTCGGCTACCTGCTCAAGGAGCGGGTGACGCAGGTCGACGAGCTGGTCCGGGCGCTGCACGAAGTGTCCCGGGGCGGGTCCGCGCTGGACCCGAAGGTGGTCGAGGGCCTGCTGGCGCGGAAGGGGTCCGCCGCCGGCTCGGCCCTGGGCGGCCTGACCGAGCGCGAGCTCGAAGTGCTGCGCGAGCTGGCGACCGGGCGGAGCAACGCGGCAACCGCCAAGGCCCTCTACATGAGCGAGCGCGCGGTGGAGAAGCACGTGGGCTCGGTGTTCCAGAAGCTCGGCCTGGCCAACGAGTCCGACGTGAACCGGCGCGTCATGGCGGTGCTCGCCTACCTCGAGTCCACCGGTGGCGCTCCGACCCGGTGAGCCCAGCACGCGCCGACGTGTGGCTAGCCCCACTGTCCCCACGACGTCCTCCGGGGACCATGGAGCGTGAGGAGGTCAGCCATGAGTGACGTGCGCGTCCTGGTCGTCGACGACCAGGAGCCTTTCCGGCGCGCCATGACCTCCGTGGTCGAGGCGACCGAAGGCTTCGTCGTCGCCGGGTCGGCGACCACCGGCGAGGAGGCCGTCGTGGCGACGGCAGCCCTGGCCCCGGACCTGGTGCTCATGGACGTCCACCTGCCCGGCATGGACGGAGTCGAGGCGACCAGGCGGCTGACCGCCGGAGCGGACGGCCCGGTTGTCTTCCTCCTCTCGACCTACGACGAGGACGAGGTCGACGCGGCCGGGTGCGGGGCCACGACGTACATCCCCAAGGGCGCGTTCGGCTCCGACCGCCTCTCAGCCGAGTGGCACCAGGCCGACCGCGTGACCGGTGACGGCTGACGGTCGCTCGAGCACCGGTCCGTCGACGGGGATGGTGAGCACGACCTTGTCGGCCGTGGCCGTCAGGTGACCGCCGACCGCCTCGACCCGGTCCTCGACACCCTGGAGGTCGATGCCGCCGTGCGCTCCGGAGATCCGGAGCACGAGCCGGCCGGCGTCCTCGGTCAGCCCGACCGAGACGGGGCTGCCGCCCCGAAGTGCCTCGGCACCGCAGAAGTAGACGGCGGCCTCCACTCGCGGGGCGAAGCGCCGACCCGCGTCGAGGCCCTCGGTGAGCTCTGCGGCCGATGTCGACCGTGACACCAGCGAGCGCAGCGCCGGCACCAGCCCGGAGCGGACGAGCTGGGCGGGGAACAGGCCGCGGGTGAGCTCGCGCAGCGCGTCGAGCGCGGCGTTGGTGCCGTCGACCAGCCGGTCGAGGCCGGGGTCCGCACCCGCGACGACGGCGGTCCGGGCCCGGCCCACCTCGCGCGGAAGGGCCTGCAGGAACGGGAGCACGTCGCGCGCGATCGCGGCCTCCAGCGCCCGGCGTGCCGCGTCGTCGGCCGCGATCAGCCGCACCCGGGAATCGGCCAGCTGCCGCGTGGCCCGGTCGAGCTCGGCGACCCGGTCGGCCAGGGCTCCCGCCAGCGCGGTGTTGCCGAAGGCCACCGCCGTCTGGTCGGCCACCGCCTCCAGGATGCGCTGGTCCGCGGGCCGGAGGCTGCGACCGCGCGGCAGCGTGACCGCGATGCGGCCGAGCTCCCGCTCCTCGGTCCGCACCATGACGACGTGGTAGGCCTCCTCGTGCCCCGCCGCCCACCAGCCCCAGGTGGCGGACACCGGAGCACCGCCCGGGATGTCCAGGGTGGCCTCCGCTCCACGCCCGGACACCGCGCGTGCCGCCGCCTCGGCGACCGCCGGGAGCAGGTCGTCGGGGTCGGGCGCCTCGGCCAGCCGGTGGCTGAAGTCGGCGAGGGCCGCGTAGGGGTGCGCGCGGTCGCCGTACGCCGCCCGGTCGGCCAGCCGGACCACCACCCGCCGCAGCGGCTGGAACGCGAGCGCGACCAGCGCCGTCGCGAGCAGCGACAGCCAGAACCCGCTGGTTCGACCCTCGACGACCTGTCCCGCGACCACGACCAGGGTGATGTAGCCGACCGCGGCGAACGCCGTCCCGGCGGCCACCAGCAGCGTGCGGTTGATGATCACGTCGAGGTCGTAGAGCCGGTAGCGCAGCACCGAGACCGCGAACAGGATCGGCATCAGGAAGAAGGCGACGAACAGGGGGACGCTGGAGCCCCACGTCTGGTCGCCGCCGTTGATCGCCTGCCCGACGAAGAGGACGACGAGTCCGGCGGCCGCGAGGCCTGCGGCCAGCGCGATGAGCCGCAGCTGCTGTCGTTCCTCCCGGGAGCTCGCGCGCAGCCGGCGGAGCATCGACACCACCGCCAGGACCACGCCGAGGCTGATCATCGAGAACCCGATGCTGAGCAGGGCGACGCGCGCCGGCCCGTAGCGACTCTCGGAGGACAGCAGGTCGAACTCCCGCGGGTCGACCGTCAGGATCGCCGCCAGGCAGAGCAGCATGCCCGTTGCAGGCACCAGCGCGACGTAGCGCCACCGGCGGGAGACGAAGTGGCCATCCGGCGCCAAGAGGAACATGAGCGCGATCAGGCCCACCACGATCTGGCCGCCGAGCAGCTGCGAGACCCAGGCGCAGACACTGCCCGCGTCATGGCTGCCCGGGCCGTCGCTCTCCAGCACCCAATAGGCGTAGGCCTCGGTGAGGAGCGAGATCGACGTGCAGACCCCGATGACGCTCAGCAGCCAGCCGATCGGATGCCGTGGGTAGCGGGAGACGATCAGTGCGCCCATGAAGGCAGAGCCGAGGCAGGCGCCGTCCACGAACGGGAACCCGTGCACCGCCACGGCGGTCTCGGAGGTGAGCGAGACCGCCTGCGCGGCCACGACGACGTCGCCGGCCACCAGCAGCAGGGTCAGGACGGCGAGCGACCACGCGATGCGGGGCAGCACCTCAGCCCCCTGCCTCGACCGGAGCGGGCACCCGCGACGGGATGACCACCCGCAGCCGGGTGCCGTGGCCGGGGGTGGAGCTGACCTCCAGCGAGCCTCCTGCGGAGTCCACCCGGTCACGGATGTTGGCCAGGCCCGTGCCGCCCCCTGCCTGCGCCGGGTCGAACCCGACCCCGTCGTCGCTGACCGTCAGGACCAGCGCGTCCGACCCCGCCTCCACCTCGACCCGGACGGTCGCGGCGGCGGCGTGCTTGGTGGCGTTCTGGGTCGCCTCCAGGCAGCAGAAGTATGCCGCGGCTTCGATGTCGATCGGGTAGCGAGCGGTGCCGTGCTCCACGACGGTGACGCCGTCTCCCGCCGCGGACCGCAGTGCCGCTGCGACGCCTGCCTCCTCCAGCCCCGGCGGGTAGATGCCGCGGGAGAGCTGCAGGAGCGTCTCCATCGCATCGTGGGCCGCACCTTCCTGGGCGGCGAGGAGGGTCTCGGCACGCTGCGGCGCCGCAGCCACGAGGTTCGCAGCCAGCCGGAGGTTGACCGCCAGCGCCACCAGGTGCTGCTGGGCGCCGTCATGGATGTCGCGCTCCAGCCGGCGTCGGGCCTCGTCCTGGGCGTCGACGAGCCGTTGGCGGGAGCCGCGCAGCTCCTCCTCACGTGCCGACAGCTCGCCGAGCCTGCGCTGGAGGGTGGCGCGCAACCGGGCGCCGCGGAGCACGAGGCCGGCCTGACTCGCGAGATCCGCGAACAGCCTCTCCTCGACCGGGGTGAGCGGCGCGCCGGCGCGCTCGCGGAGCACCAGCATCCCGAGCTCCTCGTCGCCGTGGCGGACCGGGAGCCGTCGCGTGTCCGGGTCCGCGCCCGCCTCGGGCGGCCACGTCGCCGTTGGCACCGGTCGTCCGGCATCGGTCACCCAGACCTGCGCCCACTCCGCGCCCGTGCCCTCGGCCAGCAGCCGGGCCATCCGCAGCGGCAGGTCCTCGGTCGGCGCGACGGCGCCGACAGCGGTCACGAACCGCCGCATGGCGTCGTACGGCGAGGGACGGCCGCGCTGCACCACCCGGGCCGTGAATGCCTCCAGCCGGGTGAGGACCGGGTCGAAGCCGAGGGCGACCAGCGCGGTCGCCAGCACGGACAGCCCGACCTGGGGCGTCTGCGCATGGCCGGCGAGGAGACCTCCACCGACCACCACGACGAGGTAGGTGAGCCCTACGAACGCGACGAGGCCGGCGAGCACGACCCCGGCCGACAGCCACTCGCGTCGCGTCCGACGCCTCAGGACCGCGAGCCACCTCATCCCCGCAGTGTGCTCGCTCCTCGCCGGGTGCGGGAGGGCGCTACCTCACCCCCCTGAGGTGGGGTTGACCGCACGGGACAGCCGCCGCGACCTGGCGGCCAGCGCCGCCGACGGTGCGGTCGGCCCGATCGTCGCGGGGCTGTCGACTGCGGTGTTCTCGGAGAACGCCGCTCGGACCGGGCGGCGACCGACCAAGGAGAACCAGAAATGTCCCTCACCACCCTCACCACCCCGCACCACGCCACGACCGTCACCTCGGCCGCTGCGGCTCGCGCCGTCAACGTCGCCAAGCGGTACGGCGCCGGGGATGCCACCGTGACCGCCCTGGACGACGTGTCCGTGGCCGTGGACCGAGGCCGTTTCACGGCCATCATGGGTCCGTCGGGCTCCGGCAAGTCGACGTTGCTGCACGTGCTGGCCGGTCTCGACCGGCCGACGTCTGGCGAGGTGTATCTCGGCGACACCGAGATCACGTCGCTGCGCGACAAGCGGCTGACGATGCTCCGGCGCGACCGGATCGGCTTCATCTTCCAGTCCTTCAACCTGCTGCCGACCCTGACCGCCGCGGAGAACATCGTTCTCCCCATGCGGATCGCCGGCCGGAAGCCGGATCCGGACTGGGTCGCCTCGATCGTCGACACCGTCGGCCTCAGTGACCGGCTCGAGCACCGCCCGGCACAGCTGTCCGGCGGCCAGCAGCAGCGCGTCGCCGCGGCCCGGGCCCTCGCGTCCCGGCCGGAGATCGTCTTCGCCGACGAGCCGACCGGCGCGCTCGACTCACGCTCGGGCGCCGAGCTGCTCGGCTTTCTCCGCAGTGCGGTGGACGAGCTCGGCCAGACCGTCGTGATGGTCACCCACGACCCGAAGGCGGCGGGCTACGCCGACCGGGTCCTCTTCCTCGCCGACGGCCGGATCGCCGACGAGATGCATGCCCCGTCCGCCGAGGACGTCCTCGACTACATGAAGAACCTGGGAGCCTGACGATGTTCACCGCAACCTTTCGCAGCATGGTGGCGCACAAGCTGCGCCTCCTTCTCACGACGGCGTCGATCGCACTCGGCGTCGCCCTCCTGGCCGGCACGTTGATCCTCACCAACACGATGGGGATCGCTTTCGACATGCTGTTCGGCAAGATCGGGTCCGGCACCGACGCGGTGGTCCGCACCGAGGCGCCGTACACCCAGACCGACGGCGTCGGCACCAACCGCGGCCCGATCGACGCGGCCGTCCTCGACCAGGTCCGCCAGGTCGACGGCGTCCGGGCGGCCGAGGGTTCGGTCCAGGGCTATGCCCTGCTGACCGACACCCACGGCAGGGCGGTCACCACCAACGGCGGCGCCCCGACCAACGGGTACAGCATGCCCTCGGACAAGGAGCTCCGCGGCGACGTCGAGCTGCTGAGCGGGCACGCCCCGACCACTGCCCACGAGGTGGCGATCGACGCGACCAGCGCCGAGAAGCACCACATCCCTCTCGGCGCGACCATCAAGGTGCTGTTCCAGGGTCCGACCCAGGAGTTCACGGTCGTCGGTACGGTCGGCTACGGCGACGGGATCAAGGACCTCGGCGGCACCACGTCGGCGTACTTCGACCCGGCCACGGCACAGCAGGTGCTGGGCACGCCCGGGAAGTTCGACCTCATCCAGGTCAGCGCCGAGAAGGGCGTGAGCCAGGCTCAGCTCGCCAAGCGGCTGTCGCAGGTGATCCCTGCGGGCACCGAGGCGGTCACCGGGGCAGCCGTCGCCAAGGAGAACGCCGACGCGACCAAGTCGAACTTCCAGATCGTCGGCATCCTCTTCGGCATCTTCGCCGGCATCGCGCTGTTCGTCGGCTCGTTCATCATCTGGAACACCTTCACGATGACGGTCACCCAGCGGTCCCGGGAGATCGCGCTGCTGCGGGCGATCGGCGCCAAGCGCCGGCAGGTCCTGGGCAGCCTGCTGCTCGAGGCCCTCGGGCTCGGAGTGCTGGCGTCCGCTGCCGGGTTCGCGCTCGGGATCGGCGTCGCGAAGGGGCTCAAGTGGCTGATGGACTCAGTCGGCCTGGCCCTGCCGTTCACGTCGCTGCAGATCGAGGCCAGCCAGGTCCTGATCTGCCTCGCGGTCGGCGTCGGTGTCACGGTCGCCTCCGCGATGGTGCCGGCTCGGCGAGCCACCAAGGTGCTGCCGATCGAGGCGCTGCGTGAGTCCGCTCCGGGGACGGAGACGCCCTCGAAGCGGCGGACCGTGGTCGGCCTGGCCGTCATCGCCGCTGGTGCGGCGGGGCTGCTGGACGCGCTGTACGCCGACGGCGGGATGAAGGTGTTCGGTCTCGGTCTCGCGGCTGCCATGGTCGGTGTGATCATCGCGCTGCCGGTCGCCGTACGGCCGATGGCGCGGGCGATCGGCGTCCCGCTCCGGCTGCGCGGCCTGCCGGCCGAGCTGGCCGAGCAGAACGCGACCCGCAACCCCAAGCGCACCTCCGCCACGGCGGCGGCCCTGATGATCGGCCTCACCCTGGTCGTGAGCATGGGCGTGTTCGCCTCGTCCCTGAAGGCGTCGTTCGGCGACGTCCTCTCGGACCAGGTCGACGCCGACCTGTACGTCGTCACCTCCAGCGCCCAGGCGCCGGGCTACAGCCCGTCGGTCCTGGCCGCGGTGGCGAACACCGACGGAGTCGACAAGGTGTCGGCGACCGGGTGGGGCATGGCGCGCTTCGACGGCCAGGACACCGGCTACTCCTCGATCGACCCTGACACGGCCGCAGAGGTGCTCAACGTCGGTGTCACGCAGGGTTCGCTCGCTGACCTCGGTCCGGACGACGTCATGGTGACGAAGTCCGCGGCGACGGCACACGGCTGGAAGGTCGGCGACACCGTGACCTCGGAGTTCGCCGAGACCGGCACCCACCAGCTGCATGTCGCGGCGATCTACAAGGGCAAGGGCTGGATCAGCGACGACTTCGTCGTGAGCCGGGCCGCGCAGGACGCACTGGCCGGTCCGCAGCTCGTGACCGGGGCCTTCGTGACCATCGCGGCAGGCGTCGACCGGGCCGAGGTCCAGGACGGCATCTCCGCCGCCCTGGCCGACCACCCGGACGCGAAGGTGCTCGACCGGGCGGGGTTCGAGAAGGAGGCCAGCGGGTTCATCGACCAGCTGCTCACCTTCATGACCGTGATGCTCGCCCTGGCCGTGATGATCGCCCTCCTGGGGATCGTCAACACCCTGGCGCTGTCCGTCTTCGAGCGCACCCGCGAGCTGGGTCTGCTCCGCGCGGTCGGCATGACGCGTGGTCAGGTCCGGGCCATGGTCCGCTGGGAGTCCGCCGTGATCTCACTGATCGGTGCCGTCAGCGGCGCCGCGCTCGGGATCGGCATCGGGCTGGCCATGTCGCAGGTCCTGAAGGACGAGGGGATCAAGTCGATCTCGATCCCGGTCGCCCAGATCGCGGTGTACGTCGCGGTCGC
>Ga0136846_1243178_pt1 | contig 17486 bp, 23 predicted proteins | sample HopSoiMetagenom2_FD_96841 | JGI IMG/M metagenome (GOLD analysis project Ga0136846, IMG submission 96841) | Grasslands soil microbial communities from Hopland, California, USA - 2 Assembly 2016 (version 4) | ecosystem: Environmental > Terrestrial > Soil > Grasslands | place: USA: Hopland...
AGCCGTCACCGCTTCGTCTTCGTTGCGTAAGCCGGAAGCACCATGATCGTTCGGCAGTTCATCAATTGGATCAGGACGGCGCCCGCCGGCGAGCGGGCCGAAGCAACACGGGCATTGGCCCGCGCCTGGCTGATCTCGGACCTTTCCCATGACGACCGCGTCGCCGCAGAAGGCGCGCTGCTGATGCTGCTCGACGATCCCTCGCCGCTGGTGCGGCAGGCGATGGCCGAGGCCTTTGCGCGGAGCACGGAGGCGCCGGCCGCAATCGTGCGGGCACTGTCGGCGGACCAGCCGACGGTCGCGCTGCCCGTGCTCGAATATTCTCCGCTGCTGATCGATGCCGATCTGGTCGACATCGTTGCGACCGGCAATGACGAGGTGCAGTGCGCGGTCGCGCGCCGGATCGCGCTGCCGACGTCGGTCTGCGCCGCCGTCGCCGAAGTCGGCTGCGCGGCGGCAGCGCTCGAGCTGATCGAAAATCCCCATGCCGAGCTCGCGCCCTTCTCGTGGGACCGCATCGTCGAGCGCCACGGCCATCTCGCCGCGATCCGCGAGGCGATGCTGGTGCTGGAGGATCTGCCGGCCGCAACGCGCGCGGCACTGGTGGCAAAACTCTCGGAGACGCTGGCGCAATTCGTCGTGGCGCGGAACTGGCTGAGCGCCGACCGCGCCGAGCGCGTGACGATCGAGGCGCGCGACCGTTCCACCATGAACATCGCGGCGCGCTCGCGCGGCGATGACATGCAGGGCCTGGTGCATCATTTGCGCGTCACAGGCCAGCTGACCGCGGGCCTCATCTTGCGCGCGCTGTTGTCGAGCAATCTCGATCTGTTCGACGCCGCGCTTGCCGAACTTGCCGATCTGCCGCTGGCGCGCATCACCGCGCTGCTGCACGACCGTGGCGGCAACAGCCTGCACGCACTGCTCCGCCGCGCCGGGCTGCCCGAAGCGACGTTTGCGGCCTTCCAGGTCGCGCTCGATGCCTGCCACGAGCAAGGTTTCGTCGACAGCGACGACGGCGCGGCGCGGCTGCGCCGGCGCATGGTCGAGCGCGTGCTCACCCATTGCGAGACCGATCGCGGCGCCACCGAACCGCTGATGGTCCTGCTCCGCCGCTTCGCCACCGAGTCCGCGCGCGAAGAGGCGCGGCTGTTCTGCGACGAACTGGTCGCGGACGATGCGATCGATCCAATTTACGACGATCTCATTGCGGCGTGATGAGACGCCGTAGGCTGGGCAAAGGCGCGTAGCGCCGTGCCCACCGTCTCTCCGCACAATTCATGTCGATTGGTGGGCACGCTTCGCTTTGCCCACCCTGCAACACCTCGCGAGAGGCGAGCCCTTACTCTGCCGGCACGATGCTCGGCGCCAGGATCGCATCGAGATGCTCGGGGCGGTCGCGGTTGACCTGGGCGAGATAGTCGTCGGCGACCTTGCGCAGGCGGCGGCTGAGCTCGGCGGAGACGCTGATGCTGTCGAGCTTGGTGTTCTCGTGCACGATCGCGAGAATGGCGTTGATGTGGTGCGTGAACAGCTCGGCCGGCACCCGTTCGAGATCGGGCGCGTGCTCGATGACGCGGCACAGGCTTTCGGCGACCGCCGCCGCGGCCGGATAACCGAACGTCGCGGCGTCGCCCTTGATGTCGTGCGCGGCGCGGAACAGCTCGTCACGCCGCTCCTTGGTGAAGCCCTCATGGCGGATGGCGACGTAAGCGGCCGACAGGCGATTGACCTCGGTGGCCATCCAGTCCTTGAATTCGCCGGACAGGCCTGCGAGCGCCTGCTCGGCGCGGCTGACCGGATCGTCCATGTCCTTTGCGTCGACGCGGCGCAGAACCTTGCGCAGCGGATTGGGCTGCGTGATCAATTGATGCGTGGCGAAGGCCGTGACCTCGATGTCGCTTGCGCTGTTCTTCGCCATGATACCTGCCTCGTGTGAGAGGTTGCGCTAGATGGAGGAGCGGGCCTTGTCGAGCAGCGAGGGCTGCTGGAGCACTTCGTGCTTTTCGCCGATCCGGCGCTCGGGACCCATATAGGCAGAGTTGGTGTTGCGACGCCGGTCCGGACCGAAATAGGTCTTGGTCTTGATGAAGGGCCGGGGATTGGCGACGACGTTGAGGATGCGCTGGTAGAGACCCTTGGCCGAGATCGGCTTGGCCAGAAACTCGGTGACACCGGCATCGCGCGCGACTGTGACGCGACGCTTTTCGGAATGGCCGGTCAGCATGATGATCGGCGCGTAGGGATTACCCTTGGATTCCGGCTGCCGGATCATCTGCGCGAGCTCGAGCCCGTCGAAGATCGGCATCGCCCAGTCGGTGATGACGATGTCGGGCACGTAATGGCTGTACATTTCCAGCGCCGTGGCGCCGTCCTCAGCCTCGTAGACTTCGCGAGCGCCGAAAGAGTGCAGCAGCGTCCGCAGGATGCGGCGCATGTGCGGATTGTCGTCGCAGACGAGGAAGCGCAGCTTGTTGAAATCGATGCGGAACATTGAGCCCGGGCCGAAGCGGTCAAGTTTCGTTAACCATATCGTGGCGGGGGTTAACGAAGCGTTGCGACGGGGCGCCCGGCGGCAAGCCGGGCAGGGGCTCAGTAGCCGAACTGTTCGCGAAGGATGCGCTCTTCCAGGCTGTGGCCGGGGTCGAACAGCATCCGCATCGAGATGCTCTTGTCGGACAAGACCTCGACCCGCCGGACCCTGCGTACTTCCTCATGGTCGGCGACGGCCGCGACCGGGCGCTTGTCGTCCTCCAGCACCTCGATCACGACATAGGCGGTGTTGGGCAGCAGGGCGCCGCGCCAGCGCCGCGGCCGGAAGGCGCTGATCGGCGTCAGTGCCAGCAGCGCCGCGTTGATTGGCAGGATCGGGCCCTGCGCCGACAGATTGTAGGCAGTCGAGCCTGCCGGCGTCGCGACAATGATCCCGTCGGCGATCAACTCGGGCATGCGCTCGCGCTCGTCGATCAGGATCCGCAGCCGCGCGGCCTGGTAGGTCTGCCGGAACAGGTAGACCTCATTGATGGCGTGATGCAGATGGACGCGGTCGTTGACGTCGGTTGCGCGCATCAAAAGCGGATTGATCTCGGATTCGTGGGCCGCCTCGAGCCGCGCGCGCAGGTCGCGCGTCGAATACTCGTTCATCAGGAAGCCGACCGTGCCGCGGTGCATGCCGTAGATCGGCTTCCCCGAGTTCATGTTCTGGTGCAGCGTCTGGAGCATCAGCCCGTCGCCGCCAAGCGCGACGACGACGTCGGCTTCCTTCGGTTCGCAATTGCCATAGTCCCTGGTGAGCTGGCCGAAGGCGGCCTGCGCCTCGCTGCTCGGGCTGGCGACAAAGGCGATCCGGTCGTAGCGCGCTGGCTTGGTCATGGCTTCCGGGCAGGCCCGCTGGCTGGAGATACGTTCGGCCGGGCTCGTCTATACGAGGTGGACCGGTATTGTCGAGGATGACCGCCCCCAAGGCAAATGGACTGCTGACGCTAGAGGACGAAACCGGGTCGTTTCGAGCCCGATCGGCCTCCTTGGACGTCCCTCCGGTCCATAATCCCCCAAACCGTCGCAATTCCGCGCTAATGTTTCGCGCTCTCCGGCTGTCACGGCCGGGCAGGGAGGACGATCATGACCATGAGCTTGCCGGCGCTCCGTCGCACGATCCTGGCGCTGGCTGTGTCGGCTGTCGCGCTCGCAGGCGCGGCTCGCGCGGACGATCCGCCTCAGCCGCGCTCCGAGGCGACGGCGCCGGCCGGACAGAAGGGCGGGCGCGGCGGGACCGCGCAAAGCGCGTCCCAGTCGCCATCGTCGACCGCCGAGCCGCACCGTCTTCCCTCGGATTCGACCACGAAGCAGACGCTCGATCTGCCCGGCCGCCCCCTCAACTTCGCCGCAACCGCTGGCTCGATCCGCGTGTTCGACGGCAAGGGCGAGCCGCTGGCGGACATCGCCTATACGTCCTACGAGCTCGACGGCGCCGACCGCGCCACGCGCCCGGTGACGTTCCTGTTCAATGGCGGGCCCGGTGCGTCTTCGGCGTGGCTCCAGTTCGGCGCTGCCGGCCCCTGGCGGCTGCCTCTCGATGGCGAAGCTCTATCGCCGTCGGCCTCGCCCGAGGTGAAGCCGAATGCGGAGACCTGGCTCGACTTCACCGATCTCGTCTTCATCGATCCCGTCAGCACCGGTTATAGCCGGTTCGTCGCGACCGGCGAAGACGCGCGCAAATCGTTCTACTCCGTCGACGGTGACGTCAATTCGATCGCGCTGGTGATCCGCCGCTGGCTCGAGAAGCACGATCGGCTCGTTTCGCCCAAATACGTCGCGGGCGAGAGCTATGGCGGCATTCGCGGGCCGAAGGTGGTGCGCCAGTTGCAGCTCCAGCACGGGGTCGGCGTCAGGGGATTGATCCTGGTGTCGCCGCTGCTCGACTTCCGCGAGTTCACCGGCACCAGCCTCCTGCAATATGTCGCGACGCTGCCGAGCTATGTCGCTGTCGCGCGTGAAGCCAAAGGATCCGTCAAGCGCGCCGATCTCGCCGACGTCGAGGCCTACGCGAGCGGTGAGTTCTTGGCCGACCTCGTCAAGGGCGAGGCGGACAAGGAGGCCACCAATCGTCTTGCCGACAAGATTGCAGAGCTGACCGGCATCGACCAGGCGGTCAGCCGCAGGCTGGCCGGCCGTTTCGACGTCGGCGAATTCCGCCGCGAATTCGATCGCAAGAACGGCAGGGTGACCGGGCGTTACGACGCCTCTGTGCGCGGCTTCGATCCCTATCCGGATTCGAGCAGCTCGCGGTTCGGCGATCCCTCGGGCGATGCGCTCCAGGCGCCGCTGACGAGTGCTGCAGTCGATGTCCTCTCGCGCAAGCTCAATTGGCGGCCCGAGGGCTCCTATGAAGTCCTCAACGGCTCCGTCGAAGGCCATTGGGATTTCGGCCGCGGCATCAACCCGCCGCAATCCGTGTCCGAACTGCGCCAGATTCTCGCCACCGACGCGAAGCTCAACGTGCTGGTCGCGCACGGCCTGTTCGATCTCGCCACGCCCTATTTCGGATCGAAGCGGGTGCTCGATCAGTTGCCGGCCTTCGCGACCCAGCGGGTCAAATTCGTCGTCTATCCCGGCGGCCACATGTTCTATTCCCGTGACGGCTCGCGTCAGGCACTCCGCGGCGAGGTCGAGGCCCTGATCAGGGAGTAGGCCGGCGTTTCCTCGGCTTGTATCTCCGCGCGATCTCGCGAGCGACGATGCTGGCAGGTTTCACGTTGGCGCCGGCAATCCAGATGTCGCTGACCCTGCCGCGCTTGTCGCGGACGCGACGCACCGGCTCACCGTGGCTGGAATACCCGGCGGCCCAGGCGAGCTTGCCTGTGTCGCGGCCGGTGACCTCGATCTCGGCGGCATCCATGAACGGATTGTTGAACTGCGGATTGGCGATGAGGACGCGGTTGCCAATCGGCACGAGGTCAGTCGCGCCCCAGATCGTCCACCAGCGGCCGGTCCAGTCGCCTACGCGCCGGTCGGGTGCGCCGCGAGTCTGGAAGACACGCAGGATCTGCATCGCGCCGTCCATCCAGAATGGTGCCGCACCATCGATCGAGTTGCTGAGAATGCTGATTGCGAGCTCGCAAGCAGGGATGGAGCAGGTCCGGGAGATGTAGCCCTGGAAGCCGCCGCCATGGCCGAACCAGTCCCAGCCGTCGGTCTTGCCGGCGTTGACGCCCAAGCCGTAATAGGCCTCGAAGCTCTGCGGGACGCGCCAATGGTGTCGCGTCATCTCGCGGCGGCTCGCGGCTGACAGCACGCTCCTTTTCGCATTGGGCGCGAGCTGCCCGAAGAAACGCGCCGTGTCGGCGGCGGTGGCAACGAAGCCCGCGGCGGATGCCATCGCGTGGGCGGGATTGTCGCCTGGGATTACACATCGTTCGCCGAACGGCAGCTTTCGCGTATGGCCGCGCGCGAAAGCCGCGCTCTTGGGAAGCGGCGCGTCCGGCTCCGTCTCGCGCAGGCCGGCAGGCTCGATGATCTCGCGCTTGATCCAGACCGGGTAGGGCTCCTTCGTCACCGCTTCGATCACGAGACCGATCAGGCCAAAGCCGTGATTGGAATATTTGAAGCGCGTGCCGGGCTCGATCGCGGCGGGCTGCTTCAGCTCGGCAAGCAACTCCTCGGCGTCGAGATACGGACGGCTGTCGATGAACTGGCCGGAATCGGCGCCGTCGCGCGTCAGCCCCGCGCTGTGCGAGAGCACCTGCGCGATCGTCGCTTCGGCAACGCGCGGATGCAGGCCGCCGACATATTGGCCGACCGTGTCGTCGAGCCGGAGCTTGCGCTGCTCGCGCAGCTTCATGATGCCGGCGGAGGTGAAGCTCTTCGAATGCGAGGCGATGCGAAAACGGTGGCGCGGGGTGAGCTTTTCGCCGGTGTCGAGATTGGCAAGGCCAAAGGCATGCTCGGCGACGACCTCGCCGCGATGCGCGAATGCGACGATTACGCCCGGCTGCTGCATCGTCGTCTGCTGGAATTCGATCCAGGAGCCGATGTAGTCGATCGCGGATCCGAGCCATTTGTCCATTGCGCACCAATTTGCGAGGGAAGGATTTGGTGCGGGAACCTAGCCGAGAAAAGGGAACGGGCACAACCGAGGTTGTGCCCGTTCGTTTCGTTCCCAGATGCGCAGTCTTCAGTAGACGAGCGTCGCGCCGGTCGGCTTGTCGAGCGCAGCTTCCAGCGAGCGATACTCGGAGCTGTCGGTGCCGGCGAGCGAGGCGATCTTGTTGAGGTGATACTGCGCCTGCTCGCGATTGCCCTGCTCGAGCTGCCAGAGGCCGTAATACTGCCAGGTGCGGACGTGGTTCGGATCGTCCTTCAACGCGAGCTCGTAATAGACCTTCGACGCCTGGTAGTCGCCGAGCTTGCGATAGGAGTAGCCGATCAGATTGGCGACGTCGGCGACGTCGTCGCGCTTGAGCGACTTCAGCTGGCCGATTGCGCCGGTGTAGTCGTGGTTGTCGTAGATCGTGGTGTAGGCGGTGCGATAGGCCGCGAGGAATTTCGGATCGCTGACGGAGGAGCTCTTCTTCTTGCCCTTTTTGGTCGAACTGTCCGACTTCGGCGGCGACGAGGGCTCGTCGCTGCCCGCGGCATAGGCACTGGTCAGTACCGGCCCGGCTGCGAGTGTCATGGAAACGATTCCCGGCAGCAGAAGCATTGAGAGTTTGCGCATCTAGGTTCTCCCGTATGAAGCGTGGCGATCCTACACGATTGCCTGAAGACCGGAACACCCGGCGGGCAAAAACATTCCCGGCCGCCCCGGCCTGTTCGCCCTGCCGCAGATGACAAACTTGTCATCCAGATGAACGGAAGCCTCCAGCCGGCTTCAGACTGGGTTCAGCGCACGCGACCTAGGCTCTCACCTACGATCGACGGGGTTGGCGAGAGGGCGCCCGCCTCAAGATCCTTTCAAGAGAGGAGACCAACCATGTTGAAGACCATTTCCGCAGCCTTGCTCGCAGCTTCCGTGATCGCAGCCCCGGCCTTCGCGGCCGAGGCCGGCAAAACCACCACGACCGCGCCGGTGATCAAGGCGGATCAGAGCCAGACCAAGGTGTCGAACACTGCCGCAAAGCCGGATACCGGCGTCAAGGCCGACACCAAGGCCGCCAGCGTCAAGTCGGACGCCAAGGCCGACGCCAAGCTCGACACCAAGTCGAAGGCGATGAATGCGAACGCCGCGGTCACGCCCGACGAGCACAAGACCGTGCGCACGCATCGCCATCACCACAAGCATCTCGCGGCAAAGAAGTCGCCGAAGGCGCAGCCGGATATGACCAAGCCGGTGACGACCGAGAAGCGCAGCTAACGAATGATCCCTGCGCGGCGGCATCCCTGGCATTGCCCCGCCGCCGCGTGCGGAATTCAGGCCCGTCCCGTCGTTTCGGTGTCTTGCGCGAAAGCGCAAGGCGCCGGCGGCGGGCGGGTGCGTTGCGGAAGCGAATTCCCTTGATGCAACCTTGGGGCTAGAACATCTCCCGAGTTGGGCGAGCGGAGAGCGTGACCGGTGGGGCGATTGGCGAAACGAGCGGCGAGCTTGGCATTGATCCTGACCTTGCCGCTGGCGCTCGCGGCATGTTTCGGCAGCGACGGTGACCGTCCAACCCTGATGGACGGGACCCAGGCCGGGGGCCCGCAGCCGTTTCCCGACAATTTCCGCGCCGATACGCTGGCCCTGATGCGCGCCTATCTGAACAATCCGGTCGGCGTGCGCGAAGCCAGCATGGCCGAGCCGGTGCTGCGCGAGCTCGGCGGCCGGCAGTTCTACGTGAGCTGTCTGCGCTTTACCCCGCGGGAGACCGACAGCAGCTACAAGGGCGTGCGCGAGCGCGCCGTCATCTTCGTCAACGGAAGGGCCGATCGCGTCCTTGACCGTGCCGGTGAGCTCTGCGCCGGTGCGGTTTACGCACCCTTTCCGGAACTGGAAAAGATGACGCGGTAGCGCAAAGCCCGCCTTCATCGCCTCGTGTTAGGACAGACGTCGCCGGGGCCGCTGGATCACATTTTGGCGAGCTTTGAACGGGGTGGCTTGCGTTGCGACAAATCGTTACGGCAGACCTTGCGCGGGCGACAAGAACAGCCGGGGCAAGGCAACGTGACGGAACAAAAGCGCTTTGTTGCCGCCCCGTCACAGTAACGAACGATCAACGTTCCGGCATCGCCGCGAAGCAACCTAATTCACGCCACGTTGTTTCCTGAGTGTCGAATGTGAAAGAACGGGGATGATCATGAAGACGATTTTGCTGGGCGCAGCGGCCGCTGTGCTGGCGCTGGCCGCGCCGGCCGCAGCAGCCGACATGCAGCCGCGCCCCTACACCAAGGCCCCGGCCTATACGCCGCCGCAGGTGATCTACAACTGGACCGGTTTCTACATCGGCGGCCATGTCGGCGGCGCGTTCGCCGGTGACAGCAGCTTCCAGTCGAGCGACGCCCGCTTCCTGGGCGGCGTGCAGGGCGGCTTCGACTATCAGTTCGCCCCCAATTGGGTCGTGGGTATCGAGGCCCAGTATTCCTGGCTGCCGACCAACAACAACGGTGTCACGTTCCCGGCGGGTACGCAGGTGACGTCCAACACCGATCAGCTCGGCTCGGTGACCGGCCGCATCGGCTACACCTGGGGTCCGGCGCTGGTCTACGCCAAGGGCGGTTACGCTTGGCGCAATGGTGGCCTTGGCGTCAACGTCGCCGGCGTGCCGCAGGCCTTCACCGCCACAGGCAACAACAAAGACGGCTATACCGTCGGCGCCGGCCTCGAATACATGTTCGCGCCGAACTGGTCGGCCAAGGCCGAGTACCAGTATTACAACTTCGGCAGCACGACGATCACCTCCGGTCCGGCTGACGTCGTCGGTGTCCGGGGCCGGGAGGACGAGCATACCGTCAAGGTCGGTGTGAACTACCGCTTCGGCTGGGGCGGACCGTCGGCCTCGCGCTACTAAAGCGTCAGCAGCAACCCAAGACCTGACAAAGGCTGGCTCCCGCCGGCCTTTCGTTTGCCGCGCCCTTTGTTTGCCGGCCTCCTCGTTTCCCTGGCGTCAACCATCTGGCGCGTCATTTGCAAGCAAACAGTTCGGCGCGCGCCTTCTCACGCGTGTCATGGGGCACGGGTAAAGCAAAAATAATTTTTGCCGCTTACGGAACTCGCGCTCCGGAACGCGTTATATGAGAATTACCGGGCAGGTGGGACGACGGACATGCGTATCTTGGTGTCGGCAGTAGTGCTCTCGTGCTTCATCTCGCTGCCGTGCGCTGCTCAAACAATCCTCAAATCCGAGCCTCTGATGCTCGCACCCTATGAGGTCGCCTTCGTCAAGGACGCCTCCTGTCCGTCCGGCAAGGTGCTGAAGGTAACAGGCGCCATCCGCGGGCTGCATCGCCGCAAGGCCTGCGTGGCGCTGGCCGGCGAGCAAGCGTCGCTGGCGACCGCGACGCCCTGACCGTCCCGGTTTTCGGCCGGACCTCACCGCCTTACGGATTCAGCTCGAGCTCCGTCCTGGACTGGCGCTCGGCCTCGGCCTTGTTTCTGGCGGGGTCCTCGCCCTGGGCTGCTTGGCAGGGCTTGATCTCGTAGTCGTTGTCGAGCACCCGGCGCGGACCGGCACGCTCGTCGTCGGCGCTGACATCCACGACCAGGCCGCTCCGCTGCGCCAATTTCCAGACGTCGGACTCATCAGGATAGGCCTTGCTGATCTGGGCGTCGTTGCAGAACAAGGCGTAGGGCATTCGTCCGCTCCCGGAAAACGCATTAACGACTCTTACCGGCGCGGGGTTCCGACACGCCGGTAATCACGGCGCCGTGATCAGCGGGCCTCAAGGGCCCTGAGTCGTAAACGAGTCCTGAATCCGCAAAAAAAGAATCTCTGGGACTCTCCGGCTGGAATCAGCGGATGTTTTTGGCCATGACGAGCGACCTGAAAACCTCCTGCGGGCACATGCTCCTGCCGCTGACGCTGGCGCTGTTCGGCGCCTGCGCGGCCAATCTCTGGTTGGTGTGGTCCTGGCTGTAGGCCCCTGACGAAACCGGTCGGCCTTACTTTTCGGCCGGCGGGTGGGAGGAGGGGTCGCGGATGGCGGCGCGGAGTTTGGTCAGGGTGGCCGCGCAATATTCCTCGCGCTCGCGCTCGAACCGCTCCTGATGCTTGCGGAAATTTGCGATCCGGGCCTGCATCTCGGTCCTGAAATCGCCAGCCATGCGGGGCGGCAGGACCTGGAGGGGGCGCGCCTGAAATTCGGGCGGAGATGGCAATCCGGTTTCGACCGCAACAGGCTCGACGGGCACGGCCTCCGTGGTGACCGTGGATACAGCAGTCGGGGACGCCGGCGGATGGAGGTCATCCTTCTTGCCGGTTACCGATTGGACGAAGGCCAGTGTCTGCGCGATCAGCGCGTCGCGCTCCCTGATCCACTTCATGAGGCCACCCCTGTCGGCGCCATTCCAGCAAAGCTCGAGGGACGAATCAAGAAGGTATCCTGCGAGGGATTGCATATTTTTCCCGCTCGCACGACAGTAGGGGAATGGATGCCAAAGTGGACCATTCGGACGAAGCGGAGGGCTTGAGGCTCGTCCGCGCGTTCCTCGCGCTGCCGCCCGATAGGCGGGCGGAGGTGATCGCGTTCGTCGAGGAATTGGCGCGCGCCCATGTCCAGCCTGGCGAGGGCGAAGGCGCCTCCCCGACCTGAGCGCTATCGCTCGCGCGGGTTGAGGTTAGGCTCGAACGGCGCCCCGACCACCCGAACCGGCGTCGGAGCGGGCACGTCGATCGGCGCGTTGGCAGTCTGCTGCTTTGCCGGACCGGGTCCGGGTACCGGTTCGAACAAAGCAACTGCGCCGGCCAAGACGCCACAGCACAGCGTCACCGCCGCCAGCAGAAACATGTTTCGGTTTTCTTCGCTGATCCGCATCAGCCGACAACGACCGACGCCGGCCACCAGTTCCGGCTTTCCGTGCTCGTCCCGCCGCGACAACAGGCCGAAGGCTTACGTGAAGCTTACGTCGGAAAGCCCAAATGGTTAGTTTTCCGTAAGACTACCCGGGCATTTCGCATCAAATCTTAACGTCCGCCGGTTCCAATGCCCGTTGCTGGGATTATGCATCGGCAGAAAAATCGTTGAGGCGGCAGTGATGAGCTTTTTGAACAACCTGAAAATCGTCTGGAAGGTCGCATTGATCGTGGCCGTGATGGGCTGCGCGATGGTTGCCGTCGCCGCGTTCGGTACGCGCGAACTCTCGGCGACCGTCGACGGCTTCGCCGAGCTCTCCGCCTCGCAATCCTCTGCCCTCAACCTGACGCGTGCCCAGCGCCGCGCCGAGACCTATCATGCCGCGCTCTATGCGGTCCTCACCGAGGCGACGGAGGCCGGCAACGCCAACCGCCTCAAGATTGCCACCCAGAACCGCGACGAAATCCGTCAATATCTCGACGCAGCCGAGCAGGACGATCCGTCGCGCGCGAGCCAGCTCAAGAGCATCGGCGATCAGTTGAAAGCAGTGTTCGCCGGTTGCGATCCGGTGCTGAAGGCCGGTTCGCAGGCCAGCACGCCGGAGGACAATGCCAAGGCCGCCGAGCGGGCGCACAAGGAGTGCGACCCGCTGATGGACGCGGCCCTGGCGCGCATCGCCCAGTTCGTGACCGAGACCGCGCAGGCCGTTAGCAAGCGCAAGGAGGCCATCAACCGCGACGCCAGGTCCGCAACCTGGACCGTGACGGGAGTCAGCGCCGGTGGCCTGCTGGTGGGTATCGCAATCGCGCTGTTCATCGGCCTCAATGCGATGTCGCGGCCGATCGCTCGTCTCAAGCTCGCCATGGAGGGCCTTGCCCGCAACGATCTCAAGACCGAGGTGCCCGAGAAGGATCGTCGTGACGAGATTGGTGAGATGGCCAGGACCGTCGAAATCTTCAAGACGAACGGGATCGAGGTCGAGCGCCTCAAGACTGCGCAGGCCGAAGCGGAGACGCAGGCCGCCGAGCAGCGCCGCCGCGACATGTTCAACCTTGCCGACGGCTTTGAACGTGCGATCGGCGAGATCATCGAAACCGTCGGGTCCGCCTCCACCGAACTCGAAGCATCGTCCTCGACCTTGGCAAGCACCGCGCAGCGCGCACAGGAGCTGACCTCGGTCGTCGTGACCGCTTCGGGCGAAGCAACCGGCAACGTGCAGTCGGTCGCGACCGCCACGGAAGAGCTGTCCTCCTCGGTCAATGAAATCAGCCGCCAGGTGCAGGAATCGGCGCGGATGGCGGGCGAGGCCGTCACCCAGGCCCGCACCACGACCGAGCGCGTCAGCGAGCTCTCGGTCGCGGCGACGCGCATCGGCGACGTCGTCGAGCTGATCAACACCATTGCCGGGCAGACCAACCTCCTGGCGCTGAACGCCACCATCGAAGCCGCACGCGCCGGTGAGGCCGGCCGCGGCTTCGCGGTCGTCGCCTCCGAGGTGAAGACGCTGGCCGAGCAGACCGCCAAGGCGACCGGCGAGATCAGCCTGCAGATCTCCGGCATCCAGACCGCGACCCAGGAATCCGTCAACGCCATCCGCGACATCTCCGCCACGATCGAGCGGCTGTCGGAAGTGTCCTCGACCATCGCAGCCGCCGTCGAGGAGCAGGGCGCCGCGACCCAGGAGATCTCGCGCAACGTGCAGCAGGCCGCCAACGGCACCCAGCAGGTCTCCTACAACATTACCGACGTGCAGCGCGGCGCGGCCGAGACCGGCTCGGCCTCCTCGCAGGTGCTCTCGACCGCCAAGATGCTGGCGACCGACAGCAACCGGCTGAAGGACGAAGTCGGAAAATTCCTGCGCACGGTGCGCGCCGCCTGAGCCGGGCGAGGCGGCATCCGTCTGCCACGCCGATAGCGCTATTACGGCAGCAGTAATGCGATCGCGATGACGAACAGCACGGCCGTCATGACGACGGCCGTCACCGCACCGGCGGCGATCCTGGCCTTCTCTTTGGCTGTGGCGGCGCGCATGGGATCCAGACGAGACGGATAAAGTGAGCAGGTCGCTTGCGGATAATTCCGGACAGCTCGCTTTGCCTGTATAGTGCGGCGGCGCCGGAATTCACATCACGTCCAATGGCCTCAAATCGTCCATCCGTGCTTGCCCATGAGCGCTTCGCCGCCGATCGCGCGAATTTTTCGGGCCTCGATCTCGCCGCGCGGTTCGAACGGATCGAGCGGACAAACCTGTGGGGCGCGGCCAGTTCGGTGTCGGGCCTCGGCTCGGAGGACCCCGCGACCGCCGCGATCCGGGAGGCGCTTCCCGCATTGCTGCAACAACTCGGCGCGCGCTCGCTGCTCGATGCGCCCTGCGGCGATGCGGGCTGGATCGGCCGCATCAAGCTCGATCTCGACTACACCGGCGTCGACATCGTGCCGTCGCTGATCGAAGCCAATCGCGGGCGCGTCGCGGCCGGCGAGTTGTCCGGCCGGTTTCTCGTTGCCGACATCACGCGCGATGCGCTGCCGCGCGCGGATGTCGTTCTATGCCGGGACTGCCTGGTGCATTTGAGCTTCGACAACATCGTTCGCGCCGTCAGCCGATTTCGTATGAGCGGCGCGCGCTTCCTGCTGGTCACGACGTTTCCCGAATGGGACGGCAATCGCGAGTGCGAGGACGGCGACTGGCGGGCGCTGAACATGGAGAAGGCGCCGTTCGACTGGCCGGCACCGCGCGAAGTGATCAACGAGCGTTGCGAAGAAGGCGGTGGCGGCTGGCGCGACAAGAGCCTCGGGCTATGGGCGCTGGATGAACTGCCCGAGGGCGGGACGCAATGCTGAGAGTCTGCGAGTGGGCAAGCGCTGCGATCGACTGACTACGGTGGAGTGTCTCGATGATCGATGCCAGATGCAGTTGCGGCGCTCTCGCGCTGTCGCTTCCGGGACCGTCCAGCCTCGTCGTCGCGTGCCACTGCATCGACTGCCAGCGTCGAACCGGCGCGCCGTTCGGTCTCGGTGCCTTCTATCCCACAGAGGCCGTCACGATCTCGGGGACGTCGAACGAATACGTCCGGACAGCCGCAAGCGGCGGCACGGTCCGCAGCTATTTCTGTCCCCAATGCGGTTCAACGGTCTATTGGAAGGCCGACAATCTGCCCGCAATGATCGGCGTTGCGGTCGGCGCGATCGCGGATCCGAATTTTCCGGCCCCCATCCGCTCGGTTTTCGAACAATCGAAACATATCTGGGTGGAGATATCAGGCGCTCTGCATGTCCAGCAAGGCAGCGCGCCGAGGAAATCGGAATGAGCATCGCGGATCAAAGCTGGTGCCGGCTGAGGGGATTGAACCCCCGACCTTCGGTTTACAAAACCGCTGCTCTACCGCTGAGCTAAGCCGGCGACGCTGGAGAAGGGGCAGAGGCCGGCATGCACCGGGGCCGTCCGCCCGTGCGCCGCAATACCAGACTTGATTGGAAAGTGCCAGAACCCGCGGACCGTCCTGGCGAACATGGGTCAGGCGGCCCAAGGGGCCGCCTGACAGTCGCGTTCGATTTGAGCCGACTTACTGGCAGATGTGCCGCCGTCCGTCGTCACCCTTGAACCAGGTGCCGGGCGTGCAGACGAAGCCATTGCGTTGCGCGTAGGTACGGGTATCCCAGCCACGATTGTCCCAGCCACGATTGTCGTAGGCATAGGAATTATCCCAGGCGCGGAACGGCGCGGTTGCGATCGCGCCCGCGGTGCCGATCGCAGCGCCTGCCACGCCGGCCGCAACGTCGGTCGGCCAGAAGCCGGTGCGGCTCCTGTTCCAGTCGTTGTCCCAGTCGCCGTTGGTCTGGCGGTAGGCGACGCGGCGATGGCGATAGCCGCTATCGGTATACGGGTTGCCGGGTCCGAGGTTCTGGCAATTGGCGTTGGGGAATTGCGCCGAGCAGCGGCCCGGATTGTTGACGACCGCTTGCGCCATGGCAGAGCTGGCCAGCATGGTCGCTGCGATCGCGGTGGCTCCAAGGAGTTTGATGTTCATGGTCGTTGATCTCCCGTTCTTGATTTGACGGGGGCTTAAACGCTGACGGCGCCGCGCGTTCCGATGAAACCTCTCGATTTTGTGCATCCGGGGTCAAACGGATGTGAGAAGCGCGATATGGTTCCGGTGTCGCGGTCCGGTGCCGTTAACGCTTCGCTAGCTGGCGTCGAACCATTTGAGCGGCGCGCAATGCTTGCGCGTTAGGCTTACCCGCATTTGGTGAACCGGCCTTAACCCTCTCTGCGTCGCGATCGATTAGGTTGTGTTCCTGACAACCGGGATCCCACCATGCGCACTCTGGCGCTCGCAGCCTTTCTGATCGGACTGCCCGCCACGGCATTTGCCGGCGGCGGCTTCGATATCGTGGTTCCCAGCCGTCCCGGCGTGCCCATCATCATCAATGGCATCGACGCGTCCTATAGTGTCGTCGAGGGTGTCTGGGGCCTGGGCAAGAACGTCCAGGTGCAGCCCACGATCTACGGTGGACGCTATGTCGCCGAGCGGCAGCCCGAAGACGTCGGCCATTATTATCCGACGCTGGGCTTGCGGCCCGGCTACGGCCGGCTCGAGGTCGAGCCGCCCGCGAACCGCAAATTGCCGAAGCCGGCCGAGAGCTATCACCAGAGCTGGGGTGCGCAATCCGCGCCGCTGCCGCCGCAGATGGACATTCCCGCCGATCCGCCGCCGGTGATCCTGGCGCCCGAGATCAATATGAATCCGCAGCATCGTCGGCCACGGCCGCGTGCCGAGGTGCCCGGCAAGCCGCCGGGTTAAGAAACGTCAAAAATCCGAGATACGGAAATCAACAGGAGAGAGTAATGCGTCAGATGATTTCGGGACTGGTCGCGGCGGCTGCCGTGATGTTCGTCGGTGCCGCGCCGGCCGCGGCCTGCGGCTTCAATCCGTGCCAGCCGGTTGCACCGGTCTATTCCGGCTGCAACACCGGCTGTGGCGGCTACGGTTATGGCTATGGCGCCTATGAGCGTCTCGCCGAGCCGACCACACAGTACTACTACGTCAATCAGGGCCCGACCTACACCGGCCCGGGCGCCTTCGCGCCGTATCCGACCTATCGTGAGGACGCGGTCGTCGCTCCCGCCAATTACGGCTACGGCTACGGCCGTGGCTATGGCTATGGAAACGGCTATGGCTATCGTGCCGCCGCCGTCGAAGCGCCGGCGGCCTATCCCTATCGCCGCCCGTATTATCGTCCGTATCGCTATGGCTACGGCCCGCGCGCCGGCTATCTGCCGCGCACGCATTACGGCTACGGTCCGCGCTACGGCTACGCCCATCGCTACGCGCCGGCGCCGTACTATGGCGGCCGTCGCGTGTTGCGCCGTTACTACTGATCGCCTGATCGGCTGAGTTCTTTGAAGCGCCCGTCCGCACAATGCGGACGGGCGTTTTGTTTTGCTACCGCTTCATCAGCCCGAGTCGGCTCGCACCGACATAAAGCGAGAGCGCAGCCGCGTTGGAGACGTTGAGGCTCTTGATCTCGCCGGGCATGTCGAGCCGCGCCACGACGCTGCAGGTCTCGCGCGTCAATTGGCGCAGGCCTTTTCCTTCCGCGCCGAGCACCAGCGCGAGCGGCTCGCGCAATGCGACGTCCGAGAGGTCCTCGCTGCCTTCGCTGTCGAGGCCAACCGTCTGGAAGCCGAGATCGTTCAGTGCAGTCAGTGCGCGGGCGAGATTTTGCACCGTCACCATCGGCACCAGCTCGAGCGCGCCGGAGGCGGCCTTGGCCAGCACGCCGGTCGCTTCCGGGCTATGGCGCGCGGTGGTGACGATCGCCTTCACCGCAAACGCAGCCGCCGAGCGCAGGATGGCGCCGACATTGTGCGGATCGGTGATCTGGTCGAGCACCAGCACGATGCCGTCCTGCTCCAAATCCTCGATGTCGGGCGAGGGCAGGGGATCGGCCTCGGCGAGCAGGCCCTGGTGCACGGCGTCGGGCGACAGCAGCCGGTCGAT
>Ga0136846_1243151_pt1 | contig 17485 bp, 19 predicted proteins | sample HopSoiMetagenom2_FD_96841 | JGI IMG/M metagenome (GOLD analysis project Ga0136846, IMG submission 96841) | Grasslands soil microbial communities from Hopland, California, USA - 2 Assembly 2016 (version 4) | ecosystem: Environmental > Terrestrial > Soil > Grasslands | place: USA: Hopland...
AGGTTTGCGCAGATCGGTGGCGTCCTCGTGGTCGAGACAGGTGTGCAGCGTCCCCGTGCAGGCGACCCGGACCCGGTTGCAGGATTCGCAGAAATTGTGGGTCATCGGCGTGATGAAGCCGAGCTTGCCGCCGGTCTCGGCGACGCTGACATAACGCGCGGGGCCGCCGGTGGACTCGGCGAGATCCGTCAGCGTGAATTGCTGGGCGAGGCGGGCGCGCACCAGCGACAGCGGTAGATACTGGTCGATGCGGCCCGAACCGATCTCGCCCATCGGCATGACTTCGATCAGCGTCAGGCCCATGCCCTTGCCGTGGGCCCAGCGCATCAGCTCGGGAAGCTCGTCCTCGTTGAGGTTCTTTAGCGCCACCGCGTTGATCTTCACGGCGAGGCCTGCGGCGCGCGCGGCCTCGATGCCTTCCAGCACCTTGTCGATCTCGCCCCAGCGGGTGATCTCGCGAAATTTCTTGGGATCGAGCGTGTCGAGCGAGACGTTGATGCGGCGGATACCGCAATCGGCGAGCTCTTTCGCATGCTTTGCCAGCTGGGTGCCGTTGGTGGTCAGCGTCAGTTCGTCGAGCGCACCGCTGGTCAGATGGCGCGACAGCGAGCGCACCAGCGACATCACGTTGCGGCGGACCAGCGGCTCGCCGCCGGTGAGCCGCAGCTTCTTCACGCCCTTGGCGATGAAGGCGGAGCAGAGCCGGTCGAGCTCTTCCAGCGTCAACAGGTCCGCCTTGGGCAGGAACGTCATGTCTTCCGACATGCAGTAGAAGCAGCGCAGGTCGCAGCGATCGGTGACGGAGACGCGCAAATACGAGATGGTGCGCCCGAACGGATCAGTCATCGCGCTCGACAGCGCGGTGCGGGGGCTCGCGGTTGCGAGAGGACTCGCAGAAGATCCGTTCATACTAACAGCCTTGCCAACAGCCTTGCCACTTACGGCGATAGGCGCACACCTTTGCTTCGGCGGCGCTCTCAAAGCAATCTAAGCATCGCGCAGGCCGAGGACAATCGGGTGGTCTACGTAACTCGGCGCCTGGGTCAGCGCTTTGCTGCGGCCGGATCGGGGAACGGCGAGCCAGCAGGCGCAGCATCGGCCGGGGCCGCGGCGGGCGCGGCCGGCTTCGGCTTCTTCGGCCGGTGCGGTTTCCTCACCGGCTTCGGCGGGGTGGCTGGCTGGAGCTCCGCAAACACGGGATTAGGGTCGGTGGTGACCGAGGCGGGGGTGGTGAAGTCGCCGGGATTCTTGATCACGTTCACCGGGACGCTCGCCGGCGCGTGCTTGGGCAGCGCGAAGGCGACCGTGAAGGGAGCATCGGGGGCGGGAACCGAGACCGAGCAGGGTGTCTTGCAGCCCGGACCGAGCGAGGTACTCGCGTCGGCGCCCGGCGGATTGGATTCAAGCCGGACCTGGACGGTCGGCGGCGCCGATTGGAACACGTTCCACGAGGGCATCGAGGAACAGCCACCAAGACTTATTGCCCCCAGGAGACTCGCTCCCGCTAACGCAATCGCGATGACACGACGCATGACCATCCACTTCTACTGCGACGAACCGCCACATCCCCACGCCGACCTTAGGATCGTCGTTTGGGCCAAGCAACCGGCGGGCCATGCATAGTTAATAGATGGTTAACGCAGGGTTCCAGGAATAAAGCAGATGTATCAGTAGCTTGCGAACACCTACGCCGTCATCAGGCTGTGGGCTGCGGCGGGCAGGTCCCGCATGTGGTGGATCAGCCGGTCCGGCTTCAGCTCGGCGATCGGCACGTCCGTATAGCCGAAGCTGACGCCGATCACGGGCACTCCGGCGCGCCGGGCGACCCCGACGTCCGTTCCGGCGTCGCCGACCATGATGCTGGCTTTCACCTGTCCGCCAGCGCGGGCCACGGTTTCCCGGAAAATGGTCGGGTCCGGCTTCTGGACGCCAAAAGTATCGGCACCGCAGATCGCCGCAAAGCGCTGGCTCAGGTCGAGCCGGTCCAGGAGCCGCTTGGACAGCCATTCCAGTTTGTTGGTGCACACCGCCAGGCGGTGGCCCTGCGCCGCAAACAGGTCGAGCGCGTCCAGCAGCCCCTCGAAGGGGCGGGATTCGACCGCGATATGGTCGGCGTAATAGCCGATGAAATCCGCCGTCATCCGGTCCATGTCGGCAGGCGTGACACTGCGGCCCTCGGCCTCCAGGCCCCGCTCGATCAGTTTGCGGGCGCCGGCGCCGATCATGTTGCGGGCCGAGGCCATCGGCACCGGCGGCAGGCCTTCGCGGTCGAGCACATAGTTCAGCGCGGTGATCAGGTCGGGCGCCGTATCCACAAGCGTGCCGTCGAGATCGAAGACGAGGGTATAGAGGGAGGTCATGCTCCAAGCGCTATCGGGCCGGCCGTGCCGGCGCAAGGGGCGGCCCCATAAGATCAGCTTATAGGCCTGTTCCCGCGCGGAAAACGAGGCTACATAGGCCGCCGCAAGCGGCTATACCGGCGGCACTATCGATTCAGAGGCGGGCGCAGAATTGAACATGGAGCAGTTGAAGCGGCAGGCCGCGGCGCGGGCGCTCGAAGAGGTGCGTGACGGCATGCAGCTCGGGCTCGGCACCGGCTCGACGGCAAAGCATTTTGTCGAGCTGCTCGGCGAGCGGGTCGCCGCCGGCCTCAAGGTGATCGGCGTGCCGACCTCGGAAGCGACACGTCTCGATGCGATGCGTTGCGGTGTGCGGCTGACCACGCTCGATGAGATCGAGCATCTCGACCTGACCGTCGATGGCGCCGACGAGATCGATCCCGATTTCAACCTGATCAAGGGCGGCGGTGGAGCACTGTTGCGCGAGAAGATCGTGGCGACCGCTTCGGACCGCATGATCGTCATTGCCGATGACAGCAAATGGGTGCCGACGCTCGGCAAGTTCCCGCTGCCGATCGAAGTCATCCCGTTCGGGCTCGGCGCGACGCGCCGTGCCATCGAGAAGGCGTTTGCGGCGTGCGGCGTTTCCGGACCGATGGCGGTCCGCAACGCCAAAGGCGGCGACAAGGATGGCCACGTTTTCGTCACCGATGGCGGCCACTGGATTCTCGACGCCCAGCTCGGCCGTATCGTGGATCCGCCCGGCCTCGCCAAGGCGCTGAGCGCGATCCCCGGCGTGGTCGAGCACGGGTTATTCATTGGCTTGGCCAGCTCGGCCGTTCTGGCGGGTGGCGAGGGAATTCGCGTGATTGAACGGCGAAAGCCGAAAGGAGACTAGGAATGAAGAGCGTTTTGAAATTGTTGCCGGTCGCTACCCTCGCTGTGGGACTGGTCCTCTCGGCAGCTCCGGCCCTGGCGCAGCAGGGCGCGCCGCCGAAGTCGACACCGGCGGCGATCGCGGCGGCCAAGGAGATTTTGCAGATCAAGAACGCCACGGCGATGTATCAGGGCGCCGTGCCGGGCCTGGTCGAGAAGACCAAGATCGCGCTGACCCAGCAGAACCTGAATTACCAGAAGGACCTCAACGAGGTCGCGCCGATCGTCGCCCAGCAGCTTCAGGGCCGCCAGAACGAGATCGGCGAGGGCATGGCGCAGATCTATGCCAGCGAGTTCACCGAACAGGAACTGAAGGATCTCGTCACCTTCTACAGGTCGCCGCTGGGCAAGAAGCTGATCGAGGCCGAACCGCGCGCCATCGGGCTGAGCATGGCCTTCATGAACTCCTGGGCCCAGAACTTCGCCGAGACCGTGATGGGTGCCTTCCGCGCCGAGATGCGCAAGCGTGGCAAGGAAATCTGACAATACCTATCTGACAGAGGATACCTGACCGGGAATCCCCAAAAGAGGTCGGAGTGGACAATGGCTGAATTCGACGTCGACCTCTTTGTCATCGGTGGCGGCTCGGGCGGCGTGCGGGCCGCCCGCATCGCCGCCGGCTACGGCGCTCGCGTGATGATCGCGGAAGAGTACCGCATGGGCGGGACCTGCGTGATCCGCGGCTGCGTGCCGAAGAAGCTGTTCGTGATCGGCTCGCATTTTCGTCACGAGCTGGAAGATGCCGCCGGTTTCGGCTGGACCGTTCCGCCCGCGACCTTCGACTGGCCGACGCTGATCGCCAACAAGGACAAGGAAATCGCGCGGCTGGAGGCGGCCTACACGACCAATGTCGAGAAGTCGGGCGCGCAGATCGTCAAGAGCCGCGCGGTGATCGAGGACAAGCACACGGTCCGACTGCTCGAAAACGACAGGAAGATCACCGCAAAATATATCCTGATCGCCACCGGCGGTGCGCCCAACCACGGCGCTTCGATCCCCGGCATCGAGCACGTGATTTCCTCCAACGAGGCGTTTCATCTCAAGAAGCTGCCGAAGCGCATCGTGATCCAGGGCGGCGGCTATATCGCGCTGGAATTCGCCGGCATCTTTGCCGGCTTTGGCTCCGACGTCACCGTGATCTATCGCGGCGACAACATCTTGCGCGGCTTTGACGAGGACGTCCGCGCTCACGTTCGCAGCGAGATGGAGAAGCAGGGCATCACAATCCTCACCGGTTGCACGGTGGTGAAGGTCGATCGCCACGGCGAGGAATTCACGACGCATTTGTCGAACGGATCGAGCATCGCCTCGGACCAGGTGATGTTCGCGATCGGGCGCCATCCGGCGGTGGCCAATCTCGGCCTGGAGAACGCCGGCGTCGCCATCAATCCCAGGAACGGCGGCATCGCGGTCGACCATTTCTCCAAGAGCTCGGTCGACAGCATCTACGCGATCGGCGACGTCACCCATCGCCACAATCTGACGCCGGTCGCGATCCGCGAGGGCCATGCCTTTGCCGACACCGTATTCGGCAAGCGCGAGGTGCAGGTCGATCATTCCTACATCCCGACTGCGGTGTTCTCGCAGCCGGAGGTCGGCACGGTTGGTTTGACGGAGACCGAGGCGCGCGCGCAGTATGGCCATGTCGACATCTACAAGACGACGTTCCGCCCGATCAAGGCGACGATGTCGGGCCGTGACACCCGGGTGCTGATGAAGCTCGTTGTCGACGGCTCGACCGACCGCGTGCTCGGCTGTCACATCGTCGGCGACGGCGCCGCCGAGGTCACCCAGGTGGTTGCGATCGCGGTGAAGATGAAGGCGACCAAGGCTGATTTCGACGCGACCATCGCGCTGCATCCGACCGCCGCCGAAGAGCTCGTCACCATGCGCACCCCGACCGCGCGCCACGTACGGCAGGCGGCGGAGTAGGGCACTCAGCCGTACAGGTAGCCGACCGGTCTGCCTTCGGTGCGCAGCGGACGGACGTCCTTCTGCGTGATGATCTGGCCGGCCAGGCCGTCGATCTCGTCGCGCTGTGTCGGCGTCCAGCTGCGGAGATCGTTCATGCCCTTGAGCAGGCCGAGCCGGAGGACCTGGGTGTTTTCACCCACGCCCGTGAGGCTGATGGCGTTCTTGCCCGCCGTCACCACGTCGCCAACCGCGAGCTCAAAGGTCTCCCCGGTCTTCTTCTGGAACTCGGCCGTGCCGCGGACGACGCGATAGATCACGACCTCGCCCTTGGCAAAACAGCTCACGTCCGCGGCGATCGATGTGCTCTTTGGCAACAGCGACTGGCCGCGCGGGTCGGTTGCGATGATGTGGCCGGCGACGAGATGGCCACTCGGCGCCTCGATCCCGATGTCACGCACATAGACCGGCATCGATGATTTGACCGGGCTGTCGGTGAGCGGCTTGAACAACGCATCCAGCGCCAATGGGTCCTGAAGCCAGAAGCCGGCGCCGACCGGGCGATCATGCAGGGGGTGGCGCCACGCCACTCGGGGCGTCTCGTCTTCGTTGATCTGGTCGGGGCCGACGATGGTCGGGTTCGGAAACGTGGTGGGATCGGTGATGAAGGCTTCGAGGAATTTGCCGGAATAGCCCATCGAGATCGGATCGGGCGCCACCGTCTGCGGCGTCTTCAAATTCTCTTCGGTCGACAGCCCCGACCAGGTGTAGAACAGCTGGCGGTGCACGATCGCGCTTTGCAGCATCACCGCGCCCGGGCCGACATTGTAGAAGCGCCCGTCATAGTCGAAGGTGAAGGCGCCCGAGGTCACCAGCACGAGCTGGAAGCCGCCCGGCGGAAGATGCAGATGGAAATCGGTCGGACCGGTGTCCGGCCGGTAGATCGGCAGGTTGGTCGCGACCTCGTGCAGCAGGAAGGTTTCGTTGTTGGCGTGAAAGCCTTCATTGGCGCGATTGTAGAGTGCTTGCGGCCGGTAGGTCGCCTCGAACTTCGCGTTCTTGTCGCGGTCGATCGCGACGAAGTCCTGATCGTTCAGGCGAAGGGGCGCGCCATCCGGGCGGGTGAGGCCGGTAAATTTGAGATCGCCCGCAGCATGCACGTTCATGGCATTCTCCGATTTGCAGGCCCTCATCCCGGAGCCGGGCGCACGCATCTGGCTGCTCCTCTTCGCGGAAGGGCAGGGACTTCAGGCCTGATGCTGTCTTGCGAATTCTGGGCCAGTTGATGCGCGACGCGGCGCGTGGGTGCCCGGGCCTCACGCGGCGAGAGAAAAATCGAGATTGCGCCAGAGGTTAGATGGTCCGTTTCGGCAACCTGCCGGGGCCTGTTCGCAAGCCCGCCCGACCGGCGCGAACGAGCAGCTTGTCTAATTTGGCGGCATGTCCTGCAAAGAGCATGCAATCGCAGGGGACGCGGAGACGGGCAAGATCCCAGGGCCCGCGCGTCCGACGCCGCTTATTCGAACGACCGACGGGCCATGCGCTCGGGCTTGCCGGACGGGCTGTCGGCCCACTTTGCCATGTCCACTGCGCGCGCGTCGATGCCTTCGCACCAGAGGCAGCTGGGCTCCGCGCGGCCTTTGGCCGTCAGCATCGGGACCAGCGCGTGGCCGCAGCCGGTGCAGGACGTTACGCGATTCATGCGGTTCTCCAATGTCATCGAATGCGAGGCGGCACTTTCGCTGCCGAAGCTTGCGCGGGCGCTATGACGGCGCTTGGGCACTGCGCCCGACGGGAGCGCTCATGCCCGACGTCGTCGATGTAGCAATCCATCGTGACACGGCTGCGATGTCGTTGCCGTTTTCGCGGTAGGCGCGAAGCTGGAACTCCGCCGAGCTGCCGCGTTCCACGATGGTGCGGCAATGCTCGATCTCGGGCATGGAGTTCAGCGCCTCGGTGTCCTCGGCGATGTCGTCGATCAGGCGAGAGAGCAGCTCGGAAATGGTGATCGGTCCTTCCTTCGAGGCAAAGATGCAATCGGTACCGTAGCGCTGGGCGCGCCATTTGTTCTCGACGGCGATCGCGCGTTCGACGGCCGTGACCTCTTTCGATAGATGAGGACGCCGATAGAGACGCCGTGTCAGGCAGCGATAGAGCGAGGCGATCGCGACGGCGTCGTCGAGGAGCGTGCATGTGTCGGGTGCGCGAAGCTCGAGGGTCGGATGCTTCATGGAGGGGCGCATCGCCCACCAGATGTGGCTTTCATCAGGGATCACGCCGGAACGCTGCAATGCGCCGACATAGTCGTCGTAATCATGCCTGCTCTCGAACAATTCGGGCAGGCCGGTGCGTGGCAGCTCGGAATAGGCTGCCAGGCGGTAGCCCTTCAGGCCGGTCTTTTGCGAACTCCAGAACGGGGAGGACGCCGACAGCGCGATGAACAGCGGCAGATGCGGCAGCATCGCCCGCATCACCGCGATGCGCTTCTCGGGATCGGGCAGCTGGACGTGCACATGCATGCCGCACATCATGTTGCGGTGGCCTATGCTGCGCAGATCCTCGATCATCTCCTCATAGCGCGGCTTCGGGCTCGGCTGCGACATGCGCCACACCGCGGTTGGATGGGTGCCGCAAGCCATGATGACGAAGCCGTATTGCGCGGCGACGTTGGCGACCTCGCGGCGAAGAAAGCGGAGCTCTTCGCGCGCGTCATTGACGTCGATATGAACGTTGGTGGCAATTTCGAGCTGGGATTGCAGCATCTCGCGCATGGCCTGGCCGCCGGTGGACCAGTTCGCCGATTCGAACAGCGCGTCGGGAGTCTGGATCGCGACATCCAGGCTGCGGCGGTCGGCGAGGAAGTATTCCTCCTCGATTCCGAAGGAATATTCAGCAGCCTTGCCGCCTCCGCCCGCAGAACGAATGACGAGGCGCTGCTTGTCATCAGAGGAATCGAGGCGCAGCAGTTTCAAAACGTCTGAAGCAAGTGTCATCATGCCACCCCGGCCAAGCATCAACGATGGTTGCCGGCGATAATCCGTCTGGCCAAGGCCGGTTCCGCGCCGGACTCACTGGAAATTGCAAGGTCGAACGGAACAATTTTCGCGCTTTCGGACGCGCGCGCGATCAGGGCATGATTCGGCGGCACTTCGGTCCAGTCCGTCTCCTTGTCGAACGGCTCGGAGACGACAACGACCTGGGCGCCGGCCTCGCGGAAATAGAGCGTGTTGGCGGCATCGTTGACCGCAACACGAAACGCATAGAGATCCCGGCCGTTGGCGATCGCGCTGGTGAAGCGCAGCCGCTCGCGAAGCTGGCCTTCGTTGACGAGGCCGACGAGCGATTGCAGCACGGCTCGCGTTGCTCGAAGCGGATCGCTGTCGAGCCCGGCGCCCATCATGGCGAGGAACACCGCTTCCGAGTCGGTCGTCCCCAATCTCGACGGATAATAGGCATCGGGGATCAACGCCTCGACCTTGCGCCGCAGGCGATTCCAGCTGCCGACGAAGCCGTTGTGCATGAACATCCATTGGCCGCAGGCAAAGGGATGACAATTCTGCCGCGTCACCGCGGTGCCGGTGGCGGCGCGAACGTGGGCGAAGAAGAGGTGCGAGCGCAGATGGCGGCAGAGGTAGCGCAGGTTTTCGTCCGACCAGGCCGGCCGCGTCTCACGATAAAGGCCGGGCTCCGGATGCTCGCCATACCAGCCGAGCCCAAAGCCGTCGCCATTCGAGCCCGCGGTGGATTGGAGCGAGCGGATACTTTGCGCGATCAGCGAATGCTCGGGCTCGGTGACGTAGGGCTCGAAAGATGTCGTCTCGCCCCGGTATGCGATCCAGCGGCACATGGGGTTCCTGTTGGGGATATGTTTCGGAGTGCGGTAACCCGTCTGTCCGCACGATAGTTCCCGGCTGGAGTTCTGGGCCGCTTCGGAAACGTGCGGTTTGTCATGACGTCCTTAGACCTTCATTGACTCTCAAGAGCCGGAACCTGTCGATTAATACCTCTCTTAACCGGACACGGCTAGGTTGCGCCCGTAATCGAGTGCACAGCATGAGCCGCTTTGTTCTTTTCACATGTATGGCGTTCCTCACTGCCTTCGTCGGCGCTTCCTGGGCGATGCGCGGTTTTCCCGTGACCCTCTCGTCTCCAATCGGCGCGCTGACGCCGACACTCACGAGCTCGTTCGGGGACGAGAGCGCCAAGGCCCACGAGCGCAAAGCCTGGGAAGCCGAGCACACCTTGCAAAGCGACAAGGATCCGCAGCTTGATGCGCTACGGATGGATGCTCTGCAGGCAGGCACCGCCTACGCGATGTCGCCGTGCGACAAGACCATGAAGGCAAACCTCATCGCGGCTACCGCGGCTTATGCCCGAGGCTGGGTAAAGATCTACGATTGCCAAACTCCGGCAATGGGAATGTTCTGCAGCGAAAAGAAACGCGATCAGGCAAACGCTGCATATTCCACGCCGCTGGATGTTCGCGTCAAAGCGCAACTGGCCGAGGCGTTCGATCAAAAAGGCATCGTCAAGGAAGACTTCCCGGAGGATATCCGACTCGCGGTGCTGCCCTTTGCCGGCCCCGGCCTGTGGAACGATCCGTCTCCGGTGTGCCTGCCGCAGCAGCGCGGGACGAACTCGAGATGAAGCCGATCTGGTTCATCGTCTGGGCCGTTGTCCTCTGGCAGGTCGCCGCCTGGGCATTCGCGCCACAAAAGTCGGTCCAGGCGCAAAGCCCGATCGATGGTCCGGGCTATGGCTCCAATGAAGCGATCTTCGTGGAAGGCAGAGTAAGCACGCGCCGTGAGGCCGCTCTGGCCTTCGAGCGCCCCTATGGATCACGTTGCGCCGGTGAGGGGCGCAAGCAGTTTGTCAGCGGTATCGACGGATACTACTACCGCCGTCAGAACGACATGGAACGCTACCCCGAAACGTTCGGGAAGCCCGGGGCAGACTACATAGCCAAGCAATGGTCGACCGGAGACGACAAGCGCCTCGAACGCCTCACGCAGGAAGCCTACGCCCAAGGCTATCTTGGACCAGCGAATTTCAAAGGTCTTGCGCGCAAGCTGGTTGAAGCGGTTGTCAGCGGCGAGCGCGTCATCGCGCACTCCTGCGCAAGCTGATGGTCAGGAGATTCCGGTGCAAGCAGCTGCACCGAGAATCGCGTTCCCTCAGACCGGCCGCGGGACCAGGCGTGCAACCTCCCGATCAAGCGCGTTCTCGCTCGCCGCGAGACCTTGTGCGACGCCGACCCGGTCCGCCTCGGGACGGTTCTGGCTCATCTTGCGCTTGCCCTCGAACCGCACCACGGGAATGCGCAGGCCGACGATCCCGCGCAGCTGCGCGGCGATGAAATCGGCGGGCGCATCATCGACGGCCCAGGGTTTTGCGCGCGCGCCTTCGTGCCTGTTGGTCAGCCGCGTCACCGCGTCGAGCAATCGCTCCGGTTCCTGGAAGAACTCCACCGGGCCATAGGCATGCACGGCGACGTAGTTCCAGGTCGGCACGACCTTGCCGGTCTCCTGCTTGGTCGCATACCAGGACGGTGTCACATAGGCGTCGGGCCCGCTGAAGATCGCGAGTGCATCGCCGATCGGCGGCAGCGTCCATTGCGGGTTGGCTTTCGCCACATGCCCGTACAGCACGCCGTGCTCGCCTTCGCTCTCGTCGAGAATGAGCGGCAACGGGGTGGCGACCGGCCCTTCGGTGGTGGCCGTCACCAGGCTGGCGAGGCGGGCGCCGTGAATGGTCGCCCGGATGCTCTCGATGTCGTCCTTGAAGGCGGGAGGGATGTACATGGTTGATCTCCGGTGTGGTCTGGAGATAGCCGGAATCTGGTCTGTGAGAAACTGCCAGTTATAGTCTATTGTATCAGTCCAGTTCGGCGACGGCCTGCGCGAGGAGCCTGCAGCCGCGCTCGATCTGTGTCACGTCCAATGCCGAATAGCCCATGACGAGGCCGACTGTCTTCCGGGTTCGTCGGGGTCCGACGAACAGTGCAGAGACGGGATGAATGCCGACGCCCCTGGCACGGGCCGCCTCGATCAACGCGTCCTCGCGCTTCTGCGGCAGATCATCGAACCACGCCACGATGTGCAGGCCGGCGGCCGTGCCCTCGATCCTGACACGATCTCCGAACCGGCGACGCAGCGCCTCGAGCAGCGCCTGCTGACGCTCGGCGTTGCGCCGGCGCGCGCGCCTGATGTGGCTGTCGTAAGCGCCGCTTTCCAGCATCGAAGCGAGAGCGTCCTGTTCGATCAGCGGCGTGTGCCGGTCCATGATCTGCTTGGCGGCGGCGAACAGGGATCGCAGCTCCGTCGGCACAACGAGGTAGCCGATCCGCAAGGTCGGGGAGAGCGTCTTGGAGACGGTGCCGAGATAGATCACGTTGTCGCTGGCCTCCAGTGCATGCAGCGGCGGGATCGGCTTGGTGTCGTAGCGATACTCGCTGTCGTAATCGTCCTCGATCACATAGGCGTCGGCTTGCCTGGCCCAGGCGAGCAATTGGTGCCGGCGCCCGATCGGCATGACGCCGCCGAGCGGATATTGATGCGACGGCGTCACGTAGGCGAGCCGTGCCTCGATGCCGTCGAGCCGTTCGGTCCGAAGGCCTTCCGCGTCGACCGGGATCGGCACCGTCTCGGCGCCCGTCGCGGCGAAACTATGCCGTGCCATCTGGTAACCGGGATCCTCCATCAGGAAGCGGTCGCCGGCGTCGAGCAGCAGGCGCGCGCAGATGTCGAGGCCCTGCTGCGAGCCGTTCACGACGACGATCTGGTCGGTGTCGCAACGGATGCTGCGCGATCGCCACAGATAGGCCTGCAGCGCGGTCCGCAGCCGCAGCGAACCGCAGGGATCGTCATAGGCCAACCGTTCGGGCTTGCGCGCCATCGCAGCCGTCACCGCTTTCTTCCATGCCAGCACCGGGAAATCCGACGGGGCGAGCTCGCCATAGCGGAAGTTCGCGATCAGCCCGCGCGGCGGCTCGGTCCAGCGCGGCGGGCCATGCCGCAGCCGCTCGCCGAATGCAGACAGCCGCGCCTTGCGCGCCGAAGTCCGGGATGTCGCGCGCGTGCGTCCGCGCGCGACGACGGCACGGGCAACGCGCGGTCGTGCGCCATGGCGTGTCTCGATGAAGCCTTCCGCGGCGAGCTGCTCGTAGGCGACAGTGACGGTCGAGCGCGCCACGCCCAATTCGCCGGCAAGTGCGCGCGAGGACGGCAACAGCCCGTCCGTGCCGTAGACGAGGGCCATGATCTGGTCCCGCAGCGCCTCGTAGATCTGGCGCGCGCCCATGCGGCCGGTACGGCGTCCGCTGTTCGTCTTCATCTGGAGCATCCATAGTCCAAGCCGGCCTTCGCCCGCCCGGACGATGCCCGAATGCGGTTCTAGCCCGGTTCGCCGAGAGTTTCGACGTAAGCCTTGCCGTAGGGATAAAAATGCTCCTTGCGGCCCTGGTCCCAGAGCGCTTTCAGGCCGGGCGCGGCGATGTCCCAATCCGGACGGCAATTCATGCTGACGGCCCTGAGATCGTGGCGAAGCTCTTCGACGGTCGGCCGTCCGAAGAACCAGTAGCCGTTGTAGATCTTGTGGACGCGGAGCTGGGGCTCCAGCACGACCACGTGCGGGATCATCGGATTGTGGACGGGATCGGTGTATTCGGCGATGTCGAGGTCCTTCTGAACGATGCGCCTCGAATCGGAGAGAAAGGGCCAGTGCGCGCCTACGCCGCTGCGATATTCGTTGGTCTGGGTGATGTTGTCGGTGGTGATCGTGACCAGCCGGCAATAGCCGACCTCCATCTCGCGATGGAGTTGCGCGAGGCCCTCGGCCTGGCGGCGGTCCTTCGGGCAGAAGCCGCCGCGGCCAAGCACAAGCACCATGGGATCACCGCCCTGCAACTCGGACAGCTTTCGGTGCTTCCCGGTGTGGTCGCTGAGCTCGTAATCCGGGAATGTGGCTCCCGGCACCATGTCAGTTCGCATCAAGCTCTCCATGTCCGGCACATGCGCCGATGACTTCACAGATCGATCACGATATCGCCTCGCGGGCGCGAGCAGCAGATCAGGACATTGCCGTTCGCCGGCAGGTCGAGCGGATCCGGGGCGTAGCTGACTTCTCCGGCGAAGAGCCCGCTCTCGCAATTGTGGCAGACGCCCGTTCGGCACGACCATCGCACCGGGACGTCGCACGCTTCGGCGAGCTCGAGCAGGCTGGCATAAGCTGGTCCCCACGGGACATTGAGGCCGCTGCGGGCGAATGACACCATTGGACCGGGGCCGGCCGCTCCGGCTGGCATGTGTGCGCGTACTTTCGGTGCAGCCGCGACGCCCGGTTTCAGCGATGGCTTGCTGCCGAACAGCTCGGTGTGGATGCGATCGGGTGGGACCCCCAAAGCAGCGAGGCCGGCGGTGACATCGCTCATGAAGGCGGCGGGGCCGCAGAGATAGAAATCACCGTCGCGTGGCACGTCGAGCTGTTCGAGCAGGTGCCGGTCGAGATGCCCGGTGGAGTCGAAATCGACGCCCGGACGATCGGCCGGATCGGGCACGCTGAAGCAGACATGGCTGTGATGGTGAGCGAGCCCGGCCAGCAGCCCGCGCGCCTCGGCGGCGAACGGATGCTCGCGGCCGTTGCGGGTGCCGTGCAGCCACCAGACCCCCTGCGTTGCGCCTTGCGCGGCGAGCGCGTCGAGCATGGCGAGCACCGGCGTCACGCCGATGCCGGCACTCAGCAGGACAACGGGCCGCGTAGCCTGCCGCAGCGTAAAACTGCCGCGTGGTGCGCCGAGCTGCACGACGTCGCCACTCTTGAGCTCGTCGGCGACATAGAGGCTGGCCGCGCCGTGCGTCTCCCGCTTGATGCTGATGCGGTAGGACGCGGCGTCGGTGCGGCGCGACAGCGAATAGCTGCGCGTCATCGCGGACGGGCCGAGCCGTACGATAACGAATTGACCGGGCAGGGCAGCCGCCACCGGCTGTCCGTCCGCGGGTTCGAGGATCAGCGACGTCACGTTGCCGCTCTCGGCGATCTTGCGCGACACACGGAATGGCCGGAAGCCATGCCAGGCCGGAGCCGGGCTTGCGGTCGGACCGAGCCCGGCGTTTCCCGCCGCCGGCGCGTCATGCTGCGCAAGAAGTGCCGCGAAGGAATGGCGCCAGCCCTGGCTCAGCGCCGGAATTTTCAGCGCGCGCTCCAGGCGATCGCGCGGGTGAGGGGGCAGGTACAGCAGCGCGTTGATTTCGGACACGCTCATGCTTTCAGGGCCTCTCTCGACCTGCGTGATCTCGTCACCGGCCTCGACTTCGCCTTCCTCGATCACCCGAAAGTAGAAACCGGGCCGGCCGTGCCTGACGAGCAGCGCGGCCATGTCAGGCTCCTCCATGCGAATGCCGAGCCGGTAGCAGGTGACGCGCGGCTGCGTCACCTCGAACAGGGCGGTGCCGATCCTGTAGCGGTCACCGATGCACACGTCCGTGTCGGCGAGGCCCTCGACGGTAAAATTCTCGCCGAATTGACCGGGGACGAGGTCCGACCGATCCAGATGTGCCTGCCAGTACCGATAGGACTCCTGCTGGTAGACGTAGACTGCGCGCTGCTCGCCGCCGTGCCCGGCCGTGTCGCCCTGGCCGTCGCCGTCAATGTTGAGGCGGCGTACCCTGCGCGGGCCGTTGACGGGCGTCTTCCAGATGCCGGTATGCACGGTCCTGCCCTGCCAGGCGATGTCGCGCGGCAAGCCGACATTGACGGAGAGCAGATGAGCCATGGATGTTCCCCGGCCTAACCAGCACGAATTCCAGATTATTGCGCCGCCAATCTGCATCCAAATCGGGGTTTTGGCCCGTTAGTGGTTGTTAGACGTTGCTAGAGCGCCTTGTCACCGGCCGCCCCGGCGCCGAATTAAAGGGCTGAGACAGCAGATTGGGAGAGGCACGATGGATGATCGGGCGGCATTGGCAGTGCTTCGGCGCCATTGGGATGCCTCGGACGCGAACGATTTCGAGGCCGAGCACGACATCTACCGTGAAGATGCCGTGCTCGACTATCCGCAATCGAGCGAGCGGATTCATGGCCGCCGGAACATTCAGGAGAGCCGCTTCGTGCAGCCGAACAAGAAGCGCTTCACGGTCCGACGGATCATCGGCGGCGGCGATCTCTGGGTCAGCGAGTTCGTGCTGACCTATGACGGGGTGCCGTCCTACGTCGTCAGCATCATGGAATTTCGCGACGGGCGCGTGGCGCACGAAACGCAATATTTTGGCGACCGGTTCGATCCGTCACCGTCGCGTGCGCATCTGGTCGAGCTCGTGGGTTAGGCTGCGCGCTCATCACTCCGGCAACATGGAACCGATGCGGCGGCAGGTCGCAGTCTGCTCGCCTTGATTCCGGCGGACCCGGCTTTAAGTGTGGGGAGAACAAGAATCCGGGCCCCTCTGGCGAGGACGCCGACAATGTCGGCAAACCTCGTGATGTCGGATGACCTGTCCCGCGCGAATGCGATGGATCGGCCGATCGTCGGGCCTTCTTGAGTCCTCTCCGACCCAATCGTCCCCATCGCAGCTCCGCGCGGCCATTTCGTAAGCTTGAGGAGCTATGATGACTGACGCTGCCACTTCCAATCCGATCGAAATCGAGCTCACCGAGCCGTCCAGCCTGAACGAGCAGGCTGCGGTGGCGCTGGTCATTGCCGGCGCGCTTGTCGCGGTCGCCGACCGGCGCGTGTCGCCGGTCGAGCGCGACGAGGTGATCCGCTTCATCAGGGATCGCGGATTGGCGCCGCATGTCGGCGACGAACGGCTGTTCGCGATGTTCGACGAGCTGGCGGAACGATTGGAGGAGCCGGACTTTGCCAATGTGGTGATCGATACGCTGCGGCCGGTCTCGAACATGTCGCTCTCGTCGCATCTGATGGAGCTGTCGGAACGCGTTGCGGCCGCGGATGAGGACGTCCATCCCCATGAAGTCCAGGCGATCAAGCTGTTGCGCCTTCTGACGCTGGTGCTGCCGCGCGCAAAACAGGTCGGGCCAGGTGCGGCGAGCACGGCTCCAAAGGAGTGAGCATGAGCGCGGCAACGGACGAGCGTACAACCGGAACCGAGGGCACCACCGGCCAGATGGCCGGCGGTGATCCGCGCCTCGACAAGCTCGTCCACCGCCTGCCGCCGCGCATGGGCGACACCATCACATACCTGCTCAAGCCGTCCAGCCGCTGGGTGAGGATCCCCTCCGGCGTGCTGCTCGTCGTCGGTGGCGTGTTTTCCTTCCTGCCGGTGCTCGGCATCTGGATGCTGCCGCTCGGCCTCGCGCTGCTGGCCGAGGACGTGCCCGCGCTGCGCTCCTCCCGCTCGAAGGTGTTCGATTGGATCGAGCGGCGCAAGCCGCATTGGCTGGATCCCTCCGCTCCGAAAAAATGATCGATCATGATTGAATTCATCACCGCCGATGCGCTGACCGCGCTGCTTCAAGTCGTCCTGATCGACCTCGTGCTCGCCGGCGACAACGCCGTCGTCATTGGCCTTGCCGCTGCCGGACTTCCTGCCGAGCAGCGCCGGCGTGCCATCATCGTCGGTATTGTGGTGGCGACTGCGCTCCGGATCGTCTTTGCCGGCGTCGCGACCCAGCTCTTGCAGGTGATCGGGCTGTTGCTCGCCGGTGGCGTGCTGCTGCTCTGGGTGTGCTGGAAAATGTGGCGCGAGCTGCGGGAGCAGACGGCGCATGCGAGCGAGCTTGCGTTCAGCCATGGCGGCGGCGGAACGGCACCTGCATCGCGGAAAACCTTCGGTCAGGCGGCGATGCAGATCGTCGCAGCCGACGTCTCGATGTCGCTGGACAACGTGCTCGCGGTCGCGGGCGCCGCGCGCGAACATCCCTACATCCTGGCCTTCGGCCTGCTGCTGTCGGTGGCGCTGATGGGCGTCGCCGCCGATCTGCTCGGCCGCGTGCTCCAGAAGCAGCGCTGGATCGCCTATGTCGGTCTCGCCATCATCGTTTACGTCGCCATCGAGATGATCTATCGCGGCTCTCTCGAGCTCGCGCCTGTCATCGCTAGCCTCTGAACCGACGCGTCCTGCCCGCACTCCGGAGTGATCCATGACGTCTGAACCCAAAGCACCTTCGGCGCAATCCGCGCCGCTGCCGCGAATTGGTCCATTTGCCCAGATCATCTTCGGCTCGCGCTGGCTGCAGGTGCCGCTTTATGTCGGCCTCATCGTCGCGCAGGCCGTCTATGTGCTGCTGTTCCTGAAGGAGCTCTGGCACCTGGTCGTGCACTCGTTCGACGCCAGCGAGCAGCAGAT
>Ga0136846_1238580_pt1 | contig 17478 bp, 13 predicted proteins | sample HopSoiMetagenom2_FD_96841 | JGI IMG/M metagenome (GOLD analysis project Ga0136846, IMG submission 96841) | Grasslands soil microbial communities from Hopland, California, USA - 2 Assembly 2016 (version 4) | ecosystem: Environmental > Terrestrial > Soil > Grasslands | place: USA: Hopland...
AGGCTGAAGGCTGAAGGCTGAAGGCTGAAGGCTGAAGGCTGAAGGCTGAAGGCTTGAAGGCTTGAAGGCCCCAGAACGAAGCAACTCCCTCTCCCGCTGGCGGGAGAGGGTTGGGGTGAGGGCTCGCCGCGACAACGCGACGGCCGATCAATCCGCTTGCTTGCGCAAGAAGGCCGGGATCTCGATCTCGTCCATTCCGTTGCTCGCCAGCGCATCCACCTTCGCTGCCGCCGTTCGACCGTTGCGCCACACGCTCGGCGTGGTCAATTGGCTGTAATCGTGGGCGGGCGACTGCTGATGAATCGGCTGCGTGAGGATAGGCAGGTTGTCCGTCCCCGTGCGCTGCACCGGGGCGCTGTGCACCACCTGGATCGGCGCTGCCTGGCGCTTTTGCGGCGACAGGCCGGTGGCGATCACGGTGACGCGAAGCTGGTCACCCAGGCTTTCGTCGTAGGCCGTGCCATAGATGACGTGCGCATCGTCGGCCGCATAGCGACGAATCGTGTTCATCGCATTGCGGCTTTCGCTCAGCTTGAAGGTGTTGCGGTTGGCTGCAATCAACACCAGCACGCCGCGCGCGCCTGACAGGTCGATGCCTTCGAGCAGCGGGCAAGCCACAGCCGCGTCGGCGGCCTTGTTCGCACGGTCGGGACCGCCAGCAGTCGCCGTGCCCATCATCGCCTTGCCCGGCTCGCTCATCACTGTCTTCACGTCTTCGAAGTCGACGTTGACGAGGCCCGGGATGTGGATGATGTCGCTGATGCCGCCGACCGCGTTCTTCAACACGTCGTTGGCATGTGCAAAGGCCTGGTCCTGCGTCACGTCGTCGCCCAGCACGTCGAGCAGCTTGTCATTCAGGATGACGATCAGCGAATCGACGTTGGCTTCGAGTTCGGCAAGACCGGCATCGGCTGCCTTCATGCGGCGGTTGCCTTCGAAGTCAAAGGGCTTGGTGACCACGCCCACCGTCAGGATGCCCATCTCCTTTGCCACGCGGGCAATGACAGGTGCAGCGCCGGTGCCCGTGCCACCGCCCATGCCAGCGGTGATGAAGAGCATGTTCGCGCCGACGATGGTCGCCTTGATGCGGTCGATGGCCTCTTCAGCCGCGGCCCGCCCGGCTTCGGGCTTGGCGCCCGCGCCGAGGCCGGTGCTGCCCAATTGGATGAGCTGGTGCGACGCCGAGCGGTTGAGCGCTTGCGCGTCGGTGTTGGCGCAGATGAACTCCACACCTTGCACACCTTGCGCAATCATGTGGTCGACTGCGTTGCCGCCGCCACCACCTACCCCGATCACCTTGATCTGTGTGCCGAGGTCGAATTCTTCGATCATTTCGATTGCCATTTTTAAAACTCCTTCAATGCAGTTGCCATGTCTTGTGTTGATCCCGCCGATTGATCGCCTGGGTGACCCGGTGGTGCCGGGGTCCTGGGTCGCAGGCTTGTTTGTCTTCGTCGTGGTGGTGGGCCGTGGATCAAGCCCGCCCCCATTTGTGCGAACACGCCCCTGGTGCGCCCTGAGAGGCTGAGAGCAATCAAGTTGTGCATCTGGTCACTCCCCTCAGAAGTTACCCAAGAACCAGTCTTTCAGCCGCCCGAACAAGGTCTTCACTGACCCTGCCTGCTGCGCCGCGCGCACGCCGCGGGACCGGGCGATGCGGGCTTCTTCGAGAAGACCCATCACCGTGGCCGATCGCGGGTTTGCGACCATGTCGTAGAGCGCGCCGCTGTAAGTCGGAATGCCCTTGCGAACGGGCTTCAGAAAAATGTCTTCACCCAGTTCGACCATGCCCGGCATCACCGCGGCGCCGCCCGAAATCACGATGCCCGAAGACAGCAGCTCTTCGTAGCCGCTCTCGCGGATCACCTGATGCACGAGTGAATAGATTTCCTCGACGCGCGGCTCGATCACGCCGGCCAGCGCCTGGCGCGACAACATGCGCGGCGCCCGGTCGCCCAGCCCCGGCACCTCGAGCTGCTCGGACGGATCGGCCAGCAACTGCTTGGCAACGCCGTATTCGACCTTGATCTCTTCCGCGTCCTTGGTGGGCGTGCGCAAGGCCATCGCGATGTCGCTCGTGATGAGATCACCCGCGATCGGGATGACCGCCGTGTGGCGGATCGCGCCGTCGGTGAAGATCGCAACATCCGTCGTGCCCGCGCCGATGTCGACGAGCGCGACACCCAGGTCCTTCTCGTCTTCCGTCAACACCGAATGACTGGACGCGCTCGGGTTCAGCACCAACTGGTCCACCTCGAGCCCGCAACGCCGCACGCACTTCACGATGTTCTCGGCAGCGCTCTGCGCGCCGGTAACGATGTGCACCTTGACTTCGAGGCGCCCGCCGCTCATGCCGATGGGCTCCTTCACCTCGTGCCCGTCGATCACGAACTCCTGCGGCTCCACCAGCAGCAATCGCTGGTCGTTCGGAATGTTGATCGCCTTGGCTGTTTCAACCACGCGCGCAACATCCACCGGCGTCACTTCCTTGTCGCGCACGATCACCATGCCCGTCGAGTTCTGCCCGCGGATGTGGCTGCCCGTGATGCCGGTGTAGACGCGCGTGATTTTGCAGTCGGCCATCATCTCGGCCTCTTTCAGCGCCTGCTGGATGGATTGGACGGTCGCGTCGATGTTCACGACCACGCCGCGCTTCAATCCGTGCGTCGGCGCCACGCCCAGCCCCGCCACGCGCAGCTCGCCGTTGGGCAGCACTTCGGCCACCACCGCCATCACCTTGGCGGTGCCGATGTCCAACCCGACGACGAGATCTTTGTATTCCTTGGCCATGACTTTCCTATTTCTTTTCCTTTGCTTTCGGAATCACGGTCGTGATGCCCTTCAGCCGGACTGCATATCCGTCGTTGTGTCGCAAGTCCGCGTATTCGAGCGGACGCTGGTAGCGCTGCGTTACCTGAGTCAGCGTGGCGAGGAATCGCTCGGCACGCGCGAGCACCTCGTCGTCCGTCCCTCGCCCGAGTTCTACGTCGGCCCCCGTGTCCAGTTCGGCGCGCCACGATCCGCGGCCCGACAGCGACAGGCTGTCGATGTGCGCATCGACGCGATCGAATACTGACTTCAGCCGCCCCAGCATCGCGAGCATGTGGACGGACGTGCCCTCGGGTCCGTTCAAGGTCGGCAGGCTGTCGTCTTCCACGTCGCCGACGTTGGCCTCGAAAACTTCGCCGAAGGTGTTCACAAGCCTGTCGGTCGTCGAGTCGCTGCCCCATACCGCCGCGGGGCGATGTTCTTCGAGGCGCACGGCCAATCGGTTCGGCCAGATGCGTTGCACCACCGCCTGCCGCACCCAGGGCACGGACTCGAAGGCGCGCTTGTCCATTTGCAGGTCGGTGGTGAAGAAGGTGCCGGTGAGCTTTGGCGCTGCGTTGGCGCGGATCGTCGACACGCTGTTGCGCGCGACCTCGCCCTCGACGTGGATCGCCTTGAGCGTGAACACCGGCAGGCGCAACCCGCAGTTCACCGCGAGCGTGGCCAGCGCCAGTCCCGCCACGACGAACAGGATGTTCGCAGTGACGTGCATCAGCCGCACATCGCCCGGGATGGGCGACGGTTTGGAGTTGAATGCGGGGGCGCGGGCCATGGCTGACGGCGGTTAAGGCTTCTTCGAATCCAGGCTGGCTTGCGACAGCAGGTAGACACACAGCTGCTCGTAACTCATGCCCGTCGCCTTCGCGGACATGGGGACCAGCGAATGCGAGGTCATGCCAGGCGAGGTGTTGATCTCGAGCAGGAAAGGCTTGCGGTCGCTCTTGCGGACCATCACGTCGGCGCGGCCCCAGCCGCGGCAGCCAAGGGTCTTGTAGGCGGCAACGACGATGCGCTGGATCTCGCGCTCTTCCGCGTCGGGCAGGCCGCTCGGAACCTGGTACTTCACGACATCGGTGAAGTACTTGTTCTGGTAATCGTAGGAACCGTCGGGCGCGACGATGCGGATCAGCGGGAGCGCATACGCCGCCTCGCCGGAACCGAGCACCGGACAGGTGATTTCCTCACCGTCGATGAACTCTTCGCAAAGCACGTCGGGGTCGTACTTCGTGGCCAGTGCGACGGCGTCCTGCATCTGGGAGTAGCCCTGTACCTTGGTGATTCCAATGGACGAGCCTTCGCGCGGCGGCTTGACGATGAGCGGCAGACCGATTTCGTCGGGGATCGCGATCACGCGCTCGCGCGACTGGTCGTGCGGGGCGAGCCACACATACCTGGGCGTGGGCAGGCCTTCGGCGATCCACACGCGCTTGGTCATCACCTTGTCCATGGCGATGGCTGAAGCCATCACGCCGGAGCCGGTGTATGGGATGCCCACCAGTTCGAGCGCGCCCTGCACGGAGCCATCTTCGCCGTGGCGGCCGTGCAATGCGATGAAGCAGCGGGTGAAGCCTTCCTTTTTGAGGTCGGAAAGATCGCGTTCTGCCGGGTCAAAGGCATGCGCGTCGACGCCTTGCGATTGCAATGCAGCGAGCACGCCGGTACCCGACATGATGGAGATTTCGCGTTCGGCTGAATCGCCACCGAAGAGCACAGCGACCTTGCCCAAAGCCTTGACATCGATGTTCATGGCGATACCTCCGTAAACCCAAGAATGTTCGCAACGCCGGACAGGTATCGCCGGCTCCATTGCGCTGGTCGATCCCCGTAAACGGGGTCGCGCCGAAGCGTCCGCGTTGCGCAGAAAGCAGCGCAGGCGCGACATTGATCGCATCCGCCTGCCTGCTGCGCTGGCTGATCGGCTCCTGCGATCCTCGCCCTTCGCTTCATGGCGCCCCTTTCAACATCTGGACGACCTGCGTCGGGACATTTCCAATCGTCCCGGCACCCATGGAAATCACCACGTCGCCATCGCGCACCTGATCGGCGATGACTTGCGGCATGTCCTTGATCTCGTCGACGAAGACCGCGTCGACCTTGCCCGCGACACGCAGGGCCCGTGCGAGCGCGCGACCATCCGCCGCGACGATGGGCGCTTCGCCCGCCGAGTACACGTCGGCGAGCAGCACGGCATCGGCTGTGCCTATCACTTTCACGAAGTCTTCGAAGCAGTCGCGCGTGCGGGTGAAGCGATGCGGTTGAAAGGCGAGCACGAGACGTCGACCCGGGAAGGCGCCGCGCGCCGCAGCCAGCGTGGCCGCCATCTCCACCGGGTGATGCCCGTAGTCGTCGATGAGCGTGAAGGTGCCGCCGTCTTTCGCAGGCAGGTCGCCGTAGCGCTGGAAGCGACGGCCCACGCCGCGAAATTCCGCGAGACCCTTGATGATGGGCGCGTCGGGCAGTTCGAGTTCAGTCGCCACAGCGATCGTCGCCAGCGCGTTCAGCACGTTGTGCTCACCCGGCAGGTTCAGCGTGACCTGCATGTCCGGCATGCGCAAGCCGTTGTGCCGTTGGACGGTGAAGCTCATCTTGCCTTCGTCGGCACGCACGTCGATGGCGCGAACCATCGCGTCTTCGCGGAAGCCGTAGGTCACCATCGGGCGCGAGATCATCGGGATGATCGAGCGCACGCCGGGATCGTCGCTGCACAAAATGGCCGCACCGTAGAAAGGCATGCGATGAATGAAATCGACGAAAGCCTGCTTGAGCTTGGCGTAGTCGTGGCCGTAAGTCTCCATGTGGTCGGCGTCGATGTTCGTGACGACCGCCATCACCGGCATCAGGTTCAGGAAGGATGCGTCTGACTCGTCGGCCTCGACCACGATGTAGTCACCCTTGCCGAGGGCGGAATTTGCGCCGGCGGCATTGAGCTTGCCGCCGATGACGAAGGTCGGGTCGACCCCGGCTTCGGCCAGCACGCTGGTGACAAGGCTGGTTGTCGTGGTCTTGCCATGCGTGCCGGCAATGGCGATGCCTTGCTTCAAGCGCATCAACTCCGCCAGCATCACGGCCCGCGGGACCACGGGCACATGCTTGGCGCGTGCGGCAATGACTTCGGGGTTGTCGCCCTTCACCGCAGTGGAGGTCACGACCGCGCCGGCGCCTGCGATGTTCGCGGCGTCATGGCCGATGGTGAGCACTATGCCCAGCGAGGCGAGACGTTGCGTGACCGCGCCATCGTTCTGGTCCGACCCCGACACCTTGTAGCCGAGGTTGTGCAGGATTTCAGCGATGCCGCTCATGCCGGCGCCGCCGATGCCGACAAAATGAATGTGCTTGACGGCGTGCTTCATTGAATGCCTCGCAGGAGCGCAGGCCGCGCCGCACTGGGATTTGTAGGGTGGGCAAAGCGCAGCGTGCCCACGCGAACCGTCGAACAGACTTGAATGACGACCGCGTGGGCACGCTGCGCTTTGCCCACCCTACGACGACGGCCTCCGAGCGACTTGCGTTCGGTCATGCAAGCACCAGCCTTTCCAGTTCATCCGCCACTCGCGCAGCGGCCTTCGGCTTCGCCAGCGAGCGCGCCTTGGTGGCCATCGTCAGCAAGGCCTCGCGCGTGAGCCCCGTGAGCAGGTCGGCCAGCTTGCGCGGCGACAGTTCGGCCTGCGGAAGATGAATGCCGGCACCCTGGGCTGCGAGCCACTGTGCGTTGTCCGTCTGGTGCGACGTCGTGCTGACTACGAGTGGTACCAGCACGCCTGGCACACCGGCAGCGCAGAGTTCGCTCACGGTCACTGCACCGGCGCGGCAGACGATCACGTCGCAGTCCGCAAGACGCTGTGCCATGTTGTCGATGAAGGGCAAGACCTCTCCCCTTACCTTTGCTTGTTCGTAGGCTGCCTGAACGGCCGTGTGATTCGCAGCACCCGTCTGATGTGTCACATGCGGACGCGCTGCCTCGTCGATCAAGGCGAGCGCCTGCGGAACGCAATCGTTGAGGGCCTTCGCGCCGAGGCTGCCCCCGACCACCAGCAAGCGCAAGGGACCGCTGCGACCCGCGAAGCGTTCTGCCGGCATCGGCAGCGATTCGATTTCGGCGCGCACCGGGTTTCCAGTCACGACTGCGCGCTTGATCTTCTGGATGTCCTTGCCATCGAAGCCGAAGGCGATGCGATCAGCGATGCCGAGCAGCGCGCGATTGCTCATCAGCAACGCCGCATCGGCGTTGACGAGCATCAGCGGCTTGCCGAGCGCCGTCGTCATCAAGCCGCCCGGGAAGCACACATAGCCGCCCATGCCGAGCACTGCGTCGGGCTTGCGACGCTTCAGAATCCGGGCGCAGCGCCAGAACGCGGCGAGCAGACGGAAGCCCCCTGTCAGCGTGTGCATCAGGCCCTTGCCGCGCAGCCCGCTGAAGGTGATGTTGTCCATCGCGATGCCCGAGGGCGGCACGAGCTTGTTCTCCATGCCGTGCGTGGTACCGAGCCAGCTCACGGTCCAGCCGCGCTGCTGCATCTCGCGCGCGACGGCGAGTCCGGGAATGACGTGGCCGCCAGTTCCGGCGGCCATGACGACGAGGTGGCGATGCGTCATGACTGCCTCCATGGCGCATGCCGCGCCTGCGCGCCAGTCTTGAGGCGGCTCGGCATCATGCGCGTCCCCCTCTCATCATCTGCCGGTTCTCGATGTCCACCCGCAGCACGATGGCGAGCGCGACCAGGTTCATCACGATGGCCGACCCGCCGTAACTCATCAGCGGCAGAGTCAGGCCCTTGGTCGGAAGCACCCCCAGGTTCACGCCCATGTTGATGAAGGCCTGCCCGCCCATCCAGATGCCGACGCCCTGCGCGAACAGACCGGCAAAAACGCGGTCGAGTGCAATCGCCTGCCGACCGATGTGGAACACGCGGCGCGACAGCCAGAAGAACGCGACGATCACGCAGGCCACGCCGATGAAGCCCAGCTCTTCGCCGATCACCGCGAGCAGGAAGTCGGTGTGCGCCTCGGGCAGGTAGTGCAGCTTCTCGACACTCGAGCCCAGCCCCTGTCCGAAGATCTCGCCGCGGCCAAAGGCGATCAGCGAGTGCGACAACTGGTAGGCCTTGCCGAGCGTGTATTTCTCGTCCCACGGATTGAGGTACGCGAAGATTCGTTCGCGGCGCCATTCACTGAAGGTGATCATCAGCACGAAGGCGCCGACCAGCACCGCCGTGATCAGCAGGAACATGCGGCCGTTCACGCCGCCGAGGAAGAGGATGCCCATCGCGATCGCCGCGATGACGAGGAAGGCGCCCATGTCGGGCTCGGCCAGCAGCAACAGGCCGATCACGGCGACCGAAATCGCCATCGGCAACACGGCGCGAAGGAAGTTTTCCTTCACGTCCATCTTGCGCACCATGTAGCCCGCCGCATACATCGCGATCGCGAGCTTCGCAAGTTCGGAGGGCTGGAAGTTCATGATGCCCAGCGGAATCCAGCGGCGTGCACCGTAGACCACCTTGCCCACGTGCGGGATGAGCACGAGCACCAGCAGCAGCAGCGATGCCACGAAGATCCACGGCGACGTCTTCTCCCAGAAGCTCACCGGAATCTGCACCGCCACCAGCGCGCACAGCGTGGCAACGACGATGGACATGATGTGGCGTGTCAGAAAGAAGGTCGGCGCATAGCGCGAGAACTTCGGGTTGTCGGGCATGGCCACCGAGGCGCTGTAGACCATCACCAGGCCCAGCGCCATGAGTGCGACCACGACCCAGATGAACGCCTGGTCGAATCCGAGCAACTTGGTCGGCTGGCCGGACGAGACGTTGATCCAGTCGCGCACGGGCACCGACGTGCTTTGCTTCATGTCGCGGCGGAACACGCCTGCGACACGCGCCTTGAGCGCGTCGAAACCGAAGCGGGCCGTGGCGGTCATGCGCTCATGTCTCCGTGTTCGGCCGCCATGGCACGCACTTCGTTCACGAAGACTTCGGCGCGGTGGGCGTAGTTGCGAAACATGTCGAGACTGGCGCAGGCGGGGCTCAGCAACACGGCGTCGCCAGCGTGGGCAATGTCAAAAGCCCAGCGGGTGGCGGCTTCGAGGGTGTCGTGGCGCTGGATCGGAACGCCGGCATTCGCAATGGCGTCCTCGACGAGTTGCGCATCGCGCCCGATGGTTGCGACCGCGCGCGCGTGCTGGGCCACTGGCGCGGCCAAGGGCGTGAAGTCCTGGCCCTTGCCGTCTCCGCCGAGGATGACGACGAGCTTGGCGGGCGACTTGTCAGCGCCGAGGCCATTCAGCGCTGCAACCGTTGCGCCGACATTCGTGCCCTTGCTGTCGTCGAAGGCGTCGATGCCTTTCACCGTCGCGATGTATTCGACGCGGTGCGGCTCGCCGGTGTATTCGCGAAGGCCGTGCAGCATCGGTGCGAGCGGGCAGCCAATGGCGGTAGCGAGCGCGAGTGCGGCCAGCGCGTTGGCGGCATTGTGGCGGCCTCGCACACGAAGAGCATCGGCCGGCATGAGCCGCTGGATGTGCAGGTCTTCGACATCGACCACGGCACCGCGCTTGGGCTTGATGGTTTCGTCAGCTTCGAGTGCACGGACGAGCCAGGCGATACCGTTCTCGACGACCATGCCGTAGTCGCCGTGGCGCTTGGGTGCATCAAGGCCGAAGCGCACGACGTTGCGTAGCACGAACTTCGGCGCCTTTGTCTTCTTGGCTCCGGGTGCCGGAACTTGGGGCACGGGGACGAGTTTCTCGACCGCCGGTTCGTCGCGGTTGATCACCATCACTGCGTTCTTGCCGAAGACGCGCGACTTCGCCGCCGTATAGGCGGGCATGGTGCCGTGCCAGTCGAGGTGGTCTTGAGTGATGTTGAGGACCGTCCCGGCGCTGGGCTCGAAGCCCTTGGCTTCGTCGAGCTGGAAGCTGGAGAGCTCGAGCACCCAGACATCGGGCAGGTGTTCGAAGACCGGGCCTGGCGGGGGCGGAGGGATGAGGTTCGGCGGCGGGCCATCGCGGTTCATGGTGCTCGAGTGAACGGTGGATTCTGCGTCGGCCATTTCGCCTTCGGCGCCCTCACCCTCAATCCCTCTCCCAGGGGGAGAGGGAAGCTCTGCCGCGGCGATGTCGATTGAAACAGCCATGACTGATTTCTCTCCAGCCATCTCAGCGGCCGCCGTGACCCGCTCTGGTCTCTGTCCCTTTGGACGAGGCTCGGCCTGTCCTGAGCCTGCTAAAGACTCACCGGCCAACATGCCCGCCACCTCTGCCCCCTCTTCCTCTCGGAGAGGGTTGGGGTGAGGACCACCGGCCAATGCGGAACCAAGGCCAGATTGCTCGCCAAGCGCATCAGCCAAACACTCACCGGCCGGCATGCCCGCCACCTCTGCTCCCTCTCCCTCTGGGAGAGGGTTGGGGTGAGGGCCCCCGGCCAATGCGGAACCAAGGCCAGATTGCTCGCCAAGAGCATCAGCCAAAGACTCACCGGCCAACATGTCCGCCACCTCTGCTCCCTCTCCCTCTGGGAGAGGGTTGGGGTGAGGGCCACCGGCCAATGCGGAACCAAGGCCAGATTGCTCGCCAAGAGCATCAGCCAAAGACTCACCGGCCGGCATGTCCGCCACCTCTGCTCCCTCTCCCTCCGGGAGAGGGTTGGGGTGAGGGCCCCCGGCCAATGCGGAACCAAGGCCAGATTGCTCGCCAAGAGCATCAGCCAAAGACTCACCGACCAACATGTCCGCCACCTCTTCTCCCTCTCCCTCCGGGAGAGGGTTGGGGTGAGGGTGACCGCCTTGCGCAGTCTCCACTGCGACTTCCGCCGCCGGCTCCAAATCCAATGCATCCGACAGCGTCTGCAACATCGTCGGCCCGATGTTCCCGGCCATCGCGACCCGCCTGCCCGTGCGCTCGATCAGCATCGCAGCCATCGAGGTGGTCGTGGTCTTGCCATTGGTGCCGGTGATCGCCAAGACCTTGGGCACATAGCCGCGCTCGGCCTTCAAGTCATCCAACGCCCGCGCGAACAACTCCAGCTCGCCCTGCACCAAGGCACCGCCATCGGCCGCACGTGCCAACGCCGGCGCAATGCGCTCGTCGGTCGGAGCGAGACCCGGGCTCTTGAGCACCAGCTGTACACCCTCGACCGCTTCATCCGCAAGCGTTCCGGTATAGAGCAATGCCTGCGGCACATGCTGCGCCAAGGCCTGCGCGTTCGGCGGAGTCTCGCGCGAGTCCCACACGCGCACGGTCGCACCACAGCGCGCACTCCAGCGCGCCATGGCCAAGCCGGACTCACCGAGTCCGAGCACGAGCACCGTGATGTCCTTCAGATGTTTCATCGCAGCTTCAAACTCGCCAACCCCACCAGGCACAGAAGCATGGTCACGATCCAGAAGCGGACCACCACCTGCGTTTCCTTCCAGCCCGATTTCTCGAAGTGGTGATGCAGGGGCGCCATCTTCAAAATGCGGCGCCCCTGTCCGAATCGCTTCTTGGTGAACTTGAACCAGCTCACCTGCAGCATCACCGACAAGGCCTCGGCGACGAACACGCCACCCATGATTCCAAGCACGATCTCTTGCCGCGTGATAACGGCGATCGTCCCCAGCGCGCCACCCAGCGAAAGCGCACCGACGTCGCCCATGAACACTTGCGCCGGATGCGTGTTGAACCAGAGGAAAGCCAGGCCCGCCCCCGCCATCGCTGCGCAAAATATCAGCAACTCTCCGGCGCCCGGGATGTACGGGAAAAGCAGGTACTTGCTGTAGACCGAGCTGCCCGTGACATACGCAAACACTCCGAGCGCGGAACCCACCATCACCACCGGCATGATCGCGAGCCCGTCGAGTCCGTCGGTGAGGTTCACCGCATTGCTTGCGCCCACGATGACAAAGTAGGTGAGGATGATGAAGCCGAAGACGCCCAGCGGATAGCTGATGGTCTTCACGAAAGGCACCATCAAGTCGGCCTTGGGCGGCAGCGCGTTGGAGAAGCCGCTTTGCACCCAGCGGATGAAGAGTTCGATCACGCGAAGATTGGACGATTCAGACACGCTGAACGCGAGATACAGCGCCGCAATCAGCCCGATCATCGATTGCCAGAAGTACTTCTCCTTCGAGCTCATGCCCTCTGGATTCTTCTGCACCACCTTGCGCCAGTCGTCGACCCAGCCGACGGCGCCAAAGCCGAGGGTCACCACCATCACGATCCAGACGAAGCGGTTGCTCCAGTCGAACCACAGCAGGGTCGACACGCCGATGGCAATGAGGATGAGCACACCGCCCATGGTGGGCGTGCCGCTCTTGACGATGTGTTCTTTCACGCCGTACTCGCGGATCGGTTGGCCGATCTTCATCGCCGTGAGACGGCGGATCACCCACGGACCGAAGGTGAGGCCGATGAGAAGCGCAGTCATGGCCGCCATCACAGCGCGGAAGGTGATGTATTGAAAGACGCGAAAGAAGCCGAACTCCGGCGACAACGTCTGCAGCCAACTGGCCAGACTAAGCAGCATGCGGGGTCCCCGGTGAATTCATCAATGCAGTCACTACCTGTTCCATCTTCATGAAGCGCGATCCCTTGACCACCACCGACGCACAGGTGGGGGCCATCGATAGCGCGGTGAGCAGCATGGGCACGTCGTCGAAGTGGCGGGCGCCGCGAAACGCCGCACTCGCGTGGGTGCACAGGCTGCCCACGGTCCACAGCGATTCGATGCCGCGCTCTTGGGCATAGGCACCGACTTCGCGGTGGAACTCCGGCCCCTTCTCGCCCACCTCGCCCATGTCGCCCAGCACCAGCCAGCGGGGGCCGGGCAATGCAGCCAGCACGTCGATCGCGGCGCGAACTGAATCGGGATTGGCGTTGTAGGTGTCGTCGACCAGCGTGACGCTGCGGCCTTCGTGCTGGAAGCTCTTGACTTGTGAGCGCCCCTTGACGGGCGCGAAGGCTTCGAGTCCGCGCGTGATCGCTTCGAGCGGGCAGCCGGCAGCCAACGCACACGCGGTCGCGGCCAGCGCGTTTTTCACGTTGTGTTCGCCAGCCACGCTCAATTTGAAATTGGCAGATCCGGCGGGCGTGTGCATCGTCACCGCCCAGTGGTCGGCAGCCCATGCAGCCTCGGCCGTCACGTCTGCGTCGCCGCTCATCGCAAAGGTCAGCACGGGGCGCTCGTCGGCAAGGGTGCGCCACAAGGACGCGTACGCATCGTCGGCCGGAAACACCGCCACGCCAAGCGGCCCGAGCGCTTCGATCACTGTGCCGTTCTCGCGCGCCACGGCTTCCACGCTTTCCATGAATTCCTGGTGCTCACGCTGCGCGTTGTTGACGAGCGCGACGGTGGGGGCAGTCATCTTCGCCAACTGCGCGATTTCACCGACGTGGTTCATGCCAAGTTCGACCACTCCCGCGCGGTGCCAGGTCTTGTCGTCTTGTCGCAAACGCAGGAGCGTGAGCGGCACGCCGATGTCATTGTTGAAGTTGCCCTGCGTCGAGAATGCGCCGTCGTCGAGCCAGGCCTTGAGCACCGACGCGATCATCTGAGTCACCGTGGTCTTGCCGTTGCTGCCCGTCACTGCGATCAGCGGCAGGTCGCAGCGCGCGCGCCACGCCGCGGCAAGCTCGGCGAGTGCGCGGCGGGTGTCGCTCACCTGCAATCCGCTCAGGCCGGCCTCAACCAGGCCATGCTCGGCGATCGCTGCCACCGCGCCTGCCGCCTTGGCCTGCGGCAAGAATTGGTGCGCATCGAATCGCTCGCCCTTGATCGCCACGAACAAGTCGCCCTGGGCCAGCGTGCGCGTGTCGCTGTGCACGCGCGCCACGCGCAACCCGCCCTCTCCGACGAGCGTGGACGCGGGCAACAGGGCGTGGGCCTGAGTGAGTGTCATCATGATTCGATCCGCCTTTGGTCGCCTTTGCGCTCGAGCGCCGCGTACGCCTCGGTCACATCCGAGAACGGGTGCTTGACTCCGTTGACCTCCTGGTAGTCCTCGTGGCCCTTGCCAGCGATGAGGATCACGTCGTCGCCGTCGGCCAGCGCCAAGGCTTGCGCGATCGCGAGCCGCCGGTCTTCGATGACCACCGGCCGGTAGTCGGGACTCATGCCCGCCACGATCTGCGACAGGATCAGCGTCGGCGATTCATGCCGAGGGTTGTCGCTGGTGACGATCACGCAATTCGCGTGCTTTTGCGCGATGGCGCCCATCAGCGGACGCTTGGTCGCGTCCCTGTTGCCGCCGCAGCCGAAGACGCACCACAGCTTGCCGTCGCGTGCCTTGGCCAGGGGCGCAAGCGCCTTCAGGGCTTTCTCCAATGCGTCGGGCGTGTGTGCGTAGTCGACCACCACTGCGGGCAGGTTCTCGAAGTGGTGGGTTTCATCGTCGTAGCGTGCCTCGGTCGACACGCGGTGCATGCGGCCGGGCACCGGCGTGAGCAGGCCACAGACCCGCGCTGCGTCGGCCAGCGTCACACCCAGCGCGCGCAACGCGCCGATCACACCCAGCAGGTTCGACACGTTGTAGTCGCCGATGAGCGAGGTGCGCACCACCGCCTGTTCGTTGCCTTCGTAGACGTCGAAGCCGAGACCGCCGTCGTAATAGTCGATCTCGTGCGCGTACAGGCGCGCATCGCACACGACGGAATATGTCCAGACGTCGAGGCGTTCCCCCTGCAGCACCCGCGCGAGCGCTGCACCTTGCGGGTCGTCGAGGTTGAGCACTGCCGCGCCGAGGCCCGGCCACGCGAACAACTGCGCCTTGGCCTGCCAGTACGACTCCATCGATCCGTGATAGTCGAGGTGGTCCTGCGTGAAGTTGGTGAATAGCGCGACGTGCACGTGCGTGCCGGTCAGTCGATGCTCGACGATGCCCACGGACGAGGCCTCGATGGCGCAGGCATTGAAGCCCGCATCGGCAAATCTCTTGAAGGCCGCGTGCATCACCACCGGGTCGGGCGTGGTGAGGCCGGTCGACATCATGCTGCCTGGGTCGTCTGTAGAAGACGGTTCGCCAATGCCCAGCGTACCGATGACACCGGCACGCTGGCCAAGCGCTGTGAGCGCCTGGGCGATCCACCACGCCGTGGATGTCTTGCCGTTGGTGCCGGTCGTCGCGACGATGCGCAGGCGATCGCTCGGCTTGCCGAGGAATCCGTGCGCCAGTGGGCCGGTCAATGCCTTCAGGTCCTTCAGCGCGGCGATGCGCTCGTCGCCCTCGAGGTCGAATTCGGCCACGCCGTCGGCTTCCACGATGCAAGCGACGGCTCCCTGCTGCAATGCTGCGGCGACGTACTGGCGGCCGTCGTGCGTGGCCCCCGGCCAGGCAACGAAGGCGTCGCCATTCATCACGCTGCGGCTGTCCGTCGTGAGTGACACGGCACCACGCTTGGCCAGCCACGCCAGCGCGTCAGACACGGAGTTCAGAATGCGCGGCATCAGAAACTCTCCTCTTCCGCCGGAATCTCGTTCGAGACAATCTGCGGGCGCACGTCGAGGTCGGGCGGAACGCCCAGCGTGCGCAGCGTCTGCTGCACCACCTCGCTGAAGACCGGTGCTGCCACGTCGCCACCGAAGTGCTTGCCGTTGGTCGGCTCGTCAACCATCACCGCCACGATGATGCGCGGTTTGTTGATCGGTGCCATGCCCACGAACCACGCTCGGTATTTTTTGTCGGCGTACCCCTTGCCCTCCTGCTTATAGGCGGTGCCGCTCTTGCCGCCCACCGAGTAGCCCATGGCCTGGGCACGCGGCGCCGTACCACCCGCCTCGGTGACCATGTGCAACATCTCGCGCATCGACTGCGCGGTCTTGGGCGAGAACACACGGATGCCGTTGGTCGGCTCGGTGTTCTTGACGAGCGAGATCGGAATCAATTCACCGTCGCGTGCGAACACGGTGTAGGCATGCGCAATTTGCAGCAGGGACGCCGACAGGCCGTAGCCGTAGCTCATGGTCGCCTGCTCGATCGGACGCCAGGTCTTGTAGGGCCGCAGCCGGCCCGTCACCGCGCCCGGAAAGGCGATCTGCGGCTTCTGGCCAAAACCGACCTGCGTATACAGCTCCCAGATCTCGCGCGGCTGCATCTGCATCGCCATCTTGACGGTGCCGACGTTGCTCGATTTCTGGATCACCTCGGCCACCGTCAGGGCGCCGTGCGGGTGCGCGTCCCGGATGGTGGAACCGGTGATATTGATGGAGCCTGGCGCGGTCTGGATTACCGTGTTGGGCGTGACACGGCCCGTCTCCATGGCCCAGGCGGCGATGAAAGGTTTCATGGTCGAGCCGGGCTCGAAGGTGTCGGTCAGTGCACGGTTGCGCAGCTGCTGGCCGGTGAGGTTCCTGCGGTCGCCGGGGGTGAAGCTCGGGTAATTCGACAGCGCGAGCACCTCGCCCGTCTGCGCGTCGAGCACCACGACACTGCCGGCCTTGGCGTGATGCTCAGCCACCGCGTCGCGGATGCGCTGGTAGGCGAAGAACTGCACCTTCGAATCGACGGACAGCTCGATGTCGCGACCGTCCAGCGGCTGCACGCTGTCGCCGATGTCCTCGACCACGCGGCCAAGGCGGTCCTTGATCACGCGCCGCGTGCCGTCGCGGCCTGCGAGGTCGCGCTGGAAGGCGAGTTCGACGCCCTCCTGCCCCTTGTCCTCCAGATTGGTGAAGCCGACCACATGCGCCGCCGCCTCGCCTTCCGGGTAGCGCCGCTTGTATTCAGGCACCTGGTGCACGCCCTTCAGGCCCAGAGCAAGCACTTCTTTCGCCACCGGCTCGTCGACCTGACGGCGCAGCCAGACGAAGTTCTGGTTGTCGTCGAGCCGTCCTTCGAGTTCCTTGACCGGCATGCCGAGCAGCTTCGCCAGCTTGGCGCGCTCGGCCTTGTCTGCGTCGAAATCTTTCGGAATGGCCCACAGCGATGGCACGCGAACGCTCGATGCGAGGATCAGCCCGTTGCGGTCGATGATGCGACCTCGGCTCGCGGGCATTTCCAGCGTGCGCCCATAGCGGATCTCGCCTTGCTTCAAGAAGAAGGACGAACCGATGATTTGCACGTAGATCGCGCGGCCGATGAGAGCGCAAAAGCCCAGGCCCACCATCGCGACCAGGAACTTCGAGCGCCAGGCAGGCGTGGGTGACGCAAGCAGCGGGCTGCTCGAATAGTTGACGCTGCGCACGCTGACGGCGCCGCTCTTCGCCGACTTCTTGGCCATGCCTTCGAGCCAGTTCATGAACGCACTCCCGGGCTCATCGCGTGCCTCCGGTCGGCGTGGAGGCGGCAGCCTTCGCATACGTCACGTACTGCGTGATCGCGGGGCTGGCCGTGCGCATCGCGAGCTTCTCGCGCGCCGTTTTTTCCACGCGCGAAGGCGTCGCCTGAGATTGCTTCTCGGTCTTCAGGCGTTCGAACTCGATGTCGAGCAGCCGCTCTTCGCTTTGTGCCTTATCGAGCTCTGCGAACAAACGGCGGGCGTCGTAGGACACGCGCACGAGATAGATGCTGCTGGCCAGCAGCATGATGAGCATGACCACATTGAGGCGCGTCATGCGGCGGCCTCCGCGCGATCTGGCCACATGCAAGGCCACGCCGTCGGCTGCGTGCCGCGTTCGCGTGGTCGATCCCCGTAAACGGGGCCCCTCGCCCTTCCGCTCATTGCGGCAGCCTCCGCACCAT
>Ga0136846_1222168_pt1 | contig 17476 bp, 14 predicted proteins | sample HopSoiMetagenom2_FD_96841 | JGI IMG/M metagenome (GOLD analysis project Ga0136846, IMG submission 96841) | Grasslands soil microbial communities from Hopland, California, USA - 2 Assembly 2016 (version 4) | ecosystem: Environmental > Terrestrial > Soil > Grasslands | place: USA: Hopland...
ACTTCAATGTGTACGTCCGCAAGAACGCGCAGGAGCCATATTATCTTCCGAGCTATGAGCGCGATGTGATTCGTCCTCGCGCCTTGGGGAACTTCGAGGACTTGCTGGTAGCCGTCGCCAGAAGTCCTGCAATGTTGGTCTATCTCGACAACTTTCAGAGCACCGGCCCCAACTCTGTCGCGGCCAGCCAGGGAGGCTTTCTGCGGACCGCGGCACAGCAGAATGCTCCGCGTGGGCTGAATGAAAACTACGCGCGAGAGCTGATGGAGCTGCATACGCTGGGAGTGAACGGTGGATATACGCAGAAAGACGTCACCGAGGTGGCAAAGGTCTTTACCGGGTGGACGCTCGATCCGGGCTTCCGTCCGAAACAGCTTCGGGGCGGCGTCTTCGGCCGTGAACGCAAGCAGCAGGCGGCGCAACAGGTCGGTATGGGCATCGCCTCCGCGAACAGTTTTGCTTTTCTTGACCGCCGCCACGAGCCCGGCTCGAAGACCGTGCTAGGCGTCACCATCAAGGAGAACGGCGAGAAAGAGGGACTCGAGGTACTGCATATGCTTGCCACCAGCCCGGCAACCGCACACTTCATCAGTCAAAAACTCGCCGAGCGTTTTGTCTGTGACCATCCAGATGCTGGATTGGTCGAGAAGATGGCAGCCAGCTTCACTCGCTCCCATGGAGAGATCAAGACCGTACTGAAGACCATGTTCGATGCGCCTGAATTCTGGGCGAAATCGAACGAAGGAGCGAAATTCAAAACTCCGGAAGAGTTCCTGGTGAGCGCCGTTCGTGCAACCGGCGCTGAGGTAAGTAATCCGCTGCCTCTGATTCAGGCAATGAACACACTCGGTATGCCGCTCTACGGAGCGCAGCCGCCAACGGGTTACAAGTGGGACCAGGAGACATGGCTGAACACCGCAGCGCTGGTCAACCGTATGAACTTTGGCATCCGGCTTGGGCACAGCCTGCCGGGAGTGGCTGTCGGCGATCCATCGGGAGAGCAGAAATCAGAAGAGGCAAAGGAACGGGCGCTGGAGAAGGCCCTTCTGGGGAGGGCGGCCGGCGAGGGGACGCGTAAGACAGTCCTTGCTCAGTTCCGCAATCCTGAGCTGCAAGCCCAGGCTGAAAAGAGTCTTGCCGCTACTGAGGAAGAGGCGCAAAGTAACGGAATGGCGCCAGGAGGCGAGCCTTCGCGCCGCTCCCGTGCTGAAGCGACAGTCTCCGCTCTGGATGACCAAACGGCGAACATGATCGGTCTTCTGATTGGATCGCCTGAGTTCCAGAGGAGATAAAGTATTTTCCCTGTAAAGGGTAGAGTAGGGCTTCGGCATCTATCGCGTTTTCCGCAATGAAAACGACACCGCACGCCCTCACTGGATACCCAGCAACAGGGAAACGCCAGGAAGAATCTTCTGCTCGGCGAGAGAAATACTCCGGATACGGGTCAAAAACTAACGTAGAGAGGTTCTGGCGATGCGGATAACAAGACGTGGATTCATGAAGGGTGGCGCTCTGGCGCTGGTCGGTACGTCGACGATCCCAAGTTTTTTGACGCGTTCGGTGATGGCAGAGGTTACAACTGCAGCGGCGAACAAGAAGAAGCTCGTCGTGCTCTTCCAGCGTGGCGCAGCAGATGGTTTGAACATCGTTGTGCCGTATCGCGAGAAGAATTACTACACCATGCGTCCGTCGCTTGCCATCAAACCGGAACAGGTTCTGGATCTGGATGGCTTCTTCGGCCTGCATCCATCGATGGCGTCCTTCAAGCCGCTTTATGAACAGGGACATCTCGCGATTGTGCACGCGACGGGGTCGCCCGATATGACGCGGTCTCACTTTGATGCTCAGGACTTCATGGAGAGTGGCACGCCTGGGCTGAAGGCCACGGCCGATGGTTGGCTGAACCGGGCATTGCAGGAGGAGAAGCTGCGTGAGGAATCTCCTTTCCGTGCTGTTGCTTTAGGCGGTCAGGTTCCGCGTACGCTGCAGGGCAAGCTACCTGCAATCGCCATCAGCAATCTGCAGGACTTCTCCGTCGGTGGACGCGGTCCCAATCCATCTCCGATGTCGAATGCGTTTCAACAGATGTACGCCGATAGTGTTGACGCTGTGCTGCATGGCACAGGGCAGGAGACCTTCGAAGCTGTTCGCATGTTGAAGGCCGCAGATCCCGCGCACTACACGCCTGCGAACGGAGCAGCATACCCAAATACACCCTTCGGTAACAGCATGAAGCAGATTGCGCAGTTACTGAAGGCAAACCTCGGCGTCGAAGCAGCGTTTGCGGACATCGGTGATTGGGACACCCATCAGAATCAGGGGAACGTGAACGGACGCCTTGCGAATCGTCTCAAGGAGTTTTCCGATTCGATTGCTGCCTTCTGGAAGGACATGGGTGACGATACAGAAAACATTACGCTGGTCACGATGTCTGAGTTCGGACGCACGGCGCGTCAGAATGGCACCGGTGGAACGGATCATGGTCACGGCAATGTAATGTTCGTTCTCGGCGGAAATGTAAAGGGCGGTAAAGTCTATGGCAGATGGCCCGGCCTTGAGAACGAGCAGTTGAATGAGGGCCGTGATCTGGCGGTGACGACAGACTTCCGTCGCATTCTGGGTGAGGCAGCGTACAAAACTCTGGGAGCGAAAGATCTGAAGCTCGTTTTCCCAAATACGAACGTGCAACCGCAAGAGTTCTTAAACTTTTTGTGAGTCTTAGTCGTTAACTGGGATATCACATGTGTGTGAGACAACTTTTTCGGATCACAAGCGTCTGATGAAGTGTTGTCAATCAACACAGCCTGGGTTACCGACTACGACCTGGGCTTCCATAATCCGCACCATCACTCCCTCCCATTGGGGCTCCCAGAGTATCGGGGGCCCTCACTTCTTAAGGACACAGTGAACAGTGAGATGTCACGAGAAAATCGCTTCTGCTCGCAGCGTGATCGCTCTAGTCAAGATCGAAGTCTGATCAGTCCAGACCGATGCGATGATCCGCCGCCATGACGCCGGGGCCATAGGTAGCCAACATCAGAGCAATCACAAGGCAGGAGAGTGCATACTGCGAGCCTGCAAAGCCTTTGTGAATTGTCACCAGACCGATCGCGAAGCCCATGTTGATTGCAGCGAGAATCGCCCAGAAGCGAGTGAGAAGTCCAAGGATTAGGCACAGTCCGCCGACGAACTCCGTGATGGCTGAGATGTAGCCAAGCCAGTACGGCATGCCGAGCGAATGCACAAAAGCTGCGTGATGGTTCATCGCAGAGAGCGCAGGTGCTCCATGCGATGGAATCACCTTGCCCCATCCCCAATACATCAAGCCGATGCCCAGCGTAAGACGGAGCAGAAGAGCGGCGGTCGGTTGTAAACCATCAAGCCATTTACCCATGTGGCTAGTTAACCTCTCTTTGCGTGCGCCTGTCAGTGTGAAAACAACGGAAGGGAACCCGGTTCGTTAGCATGGAGGTGGAGAGGTTGTTCATGTCGCAGTGGGTTCGTTTGTGTTCGATCAAGGAAGCGCCGGAGGAAGGCAAAGCAATGCAGATGACAACAGCCGATGGTGTTGATGTCTGCCTGGCGAGGTTGGACGGCGAGCTGCAAGCGCTGGACAACTGGTGTCCGCACCGGCGTGGCCCTTTGGGGGAAGGCTGGGTGGAAGGTGGAGCGGTTGTGTGTCCCTGGCATGCCTGGGCCTTCGACCTGAAGACCGGCGTAGCCCATCCGCCCGAACGGGCGAGTGTTGAAGTTTTCGCTCTAAAAACGGAAGGTGACGATCTGCTTGTTGATCTCGCGTGAATGCAACTGAGGTAGGGGCGTGGTTTCACCAGGAATGACTGTTTTCTGCTGGAAAATACGGGATCCGGGGCATCTTCGGGCTCTGCGCTTTTTAGACGTGGCAAAAGCTGATAAAATCGATTGAATCCACTCCTTGGAGAGGCGATGCAAGCCATCCTGGCGCTCGAAGACGGGCGCATTTTTCGCGGCAAGGGCTTCGGCGCGAAGGCCGAATGCTACGGAGAGGTCGTTTTCAATACATCGCTGACCGGATATCAGGAGATCTTTACCGATCCCTCATATGCCGGGCAGATCGTTGTCTTGACGAACCCGCAAATCGGAAACTACGGCACCACGCCCAGCGATGCAGAAGCGTCGCGACCCTACATTGAGGGGCTGGTTGTTCGCGAGTTTTCTCCTATCAGTTCCAACTGGCGCTCTACTCAAGTAACGGACGAGTACCTCGAGCGCTATAACGTACCAGTCATCTCCGATATCGATACGCGCGCTGTGGTTCGCCATCTGCGCACCAACGGCGTCATGCGCGGCGTTGTCTCTACGCTGGAAACGGATCCGGACAAGCTCATTGCCAAGGCGCGTGCCATCAAAAAGATGGATGGCACGGATCTGGCTTCGGTAGTCACGACCAAGTCTGTCTACGAGTTTGATGCCGACGATCCACGTAACCAGGCCGGCGATCCGTTGCTGCCACAGGCACGCAATGCCAAAGGCGAGCCCCTGCACGTGGTGGCGTACGACTTCGGCATCAAGCAGAACATTCTGCGCATGCTCACGCGCGAGGGCTGTCGTGTAACGGTGGTTCCGGCGACCACTTCTGCCGAAGAAGTGCTGGCGATGAATCCCGACGGTGTCTTCTTCTCGAATGGCCCCGGAGATCCGGAGCCGCTGGCTTATGCCATCGAGAACGCGCAGAAGCTCAAGGGTAAGACGCCGCTGTTCGGTATCTGCCTTGGGCACCAGATCTTCGGTCTGGCGCTGGGCGGCAAGACCTACAAGCTGAAGTTCGGTCATCATGGCGGCAATCATCCGATCATGAACAAAGAGACCAGCAAGGTCGAGATCACGGCGCAGAATCACAACTTCAACGTCGACCCGGCAAGCTTGCCCGCCGACGTCGCCGTAACTCACGTGAATCTGAACGACGATACGCTTGCCGGCCTGAAGCACAAGACCGATCCGATGTTCAGCGTGCAATATCACCCGGAGGCAAGTCCCGGGCCGCACGACTCGCACTATCTCTTCCAGGACTTCCGCAAGATGATGGAGGAGTGGAAGAAGTGATTCGGAGCCTGACAAAGACGGCGGTGGTGTTTTTCCTAACCCCCGCCGTCTTTTTAGGCGAAAAGCCGAAATCACTGAAGTCGTTTTTCTGCGTTCCGGTCTCACCTTCAGAGTGGAAGCTTCAGAGGTACCCGCCGCTGATCGATCCAAAAGCGGGGACAACCTACGTAGAGATTTGGTCGAGCGGGATGATGGTAGAGCGGGTTAAGCTGCGCCGCTTTCAGCGCAACCGTGACGTGATGTATGAGTACCACTACGACACGGATGGAAAGCTGAAGTCTCTTCAGGCTTCGTTGCATTACTGGGGCTACTGGGTCGCCGAAGCGGAACTTCCGCTGAATGGTGAGACAGAGACAGGCCTCAAAACAGTTCACTACTACAAGGCTCGCGCAATCACCGGGGAGCAGGTGCGCGAGACGATGAACAACCCCGAAGAAAAAGGCCGCTACCTCAACGAGCTGAATGCGGCCACACATTGGATGACAGCGCAGGCAGTGCCCTGCGCCGACAAGCTGAGTTAGGAAGAGAGACGCAATGCCACGCAGGAATGACATCGCGAAGATTCTGGTGATCGGCTCAGGTCCGATCGTGATTGGCCAGTCGGCAGAGTTCGACTACTCCGGCACCCAGGCGTGCAAGGCCCTGAAGGCCGAAGGCTACGAGGTGGTACTGGTGAACTCCAATCCAGCCTCCATCATGACGGATCCGGAGGTTGCCGACCGCACCTACATCGAGCCGCTGAGCTATGCCTACCTGGAAGAGATTCTGAGGCTGGAGAGCGAGATGCTTGCCGAGAACGGCAAGGCAGGGAAGTTCGCCGTACTGCCGACCGTAGGCGGACAGACGGCTTTGAACCTCGCCGTAGACCTCGCTGATGGCGGCGTTCTGGATCGCTACAACGTCGAGTTGATTGGCGCCAAGCTCGACGCGATCAAGAAGGCGGAAGATCGTCTCCTGTTCAAAGACGCGATGAACAAGATCGGTCTCGACATGCCGCGTTCCGCGCTCGTCAACAACCTGCGCGACGGTATCGAGTTCACCGCAAAGATCGGCTTCCCGGCAGTGATCCGCCCCTCGTTCACGCTCGGTGGCTCCGGCGGCGGTATTGCCTATAACCGCGAAGAGCTGATGGAGATTCTGTCCCGCGGCCTCGATCTCTCTCCTGTCCACGAGTGCCTCATCGAAGAGAGCGTGCTTGGATGGAAGGAGTATGAACTTGAGGTCGTGCGTGATCTCAAGGACAACTGCATCATCATCTGCTCCATCGAGAACTTTGATCCGATGGGCGTGCATACGGGCGACTCCATCACGGTTGCCCCGGCGCAGACGCTGACCGACCGCGAGTACCAGGTCATGCGTGATGCCGCCATCAAGGTCATCCGTGAGATCGGTGTCGAGACCGGCGGCAGCAACGTGCAGTTCGCGGTCAATCCGCAGAACGGCCGTATGACTGTCATCGAGATGAACCCACGCGTCTCGCGCTCGTCGGCGCTTGCCTCCAAGGCAACGGGCTTTCCGATCGCAAAGATTGCTGCACGCCTCGCCGTTGGCTACACGCTCGACGAGATCAAGAACGACATCACCAAGGCGACGCCTGCCTGTTTCGAACCCACCATCGACTACGTCGTGGTGAAGTTCCCGAAGTGGCAGTTCGAGAAGTTCCCCGGTGCGGAAGAAGGTCTTGGACCGCAGATGAAGTCTGTCGGCGAGGTTATGGCCATCGGCCGCACCTTCAAAGAGGCCATGTTCAAAGCTGTCCGTTCGCTGGAGACAGGCAAGAAGGCCACCGCTACGGACATTGAACCGCGCCGCCTGACGCAGCGCCTGGTTACGCCTCATCCTGACCGCTTCAGCTACGTTCGTTATGCCTTCGAGAAGGGCATGAGCGTGCGTGAGGTCGCCCGTCTGACTGGCATGGATCCTTGGTTCCTCTACCAGGTCAAGCAGGTGGTGGACGAGATCACGGCTGTCAGCGAAAAGCCGGCGGCCCAGATCAGTGCGGACGAACTGCGTACTGCGAAGCGCATGGGCATCTCTGACGAGCGCCTTGCCGCTGGCTGGGGACTCGAGGGACGCGCCGGCGCGATCGAGGTGATGAATCTTCGCAAGAAGCTGGGTGTGACTCCGGTTTACAAGCTGGTGGATACTTGCGCTGCCGAGTTCGAGAGCTTTACGCCGTACTTCTACTCCTGCTTCGACGAGGAAGATGAAGCAACTCCGACGGCAAAGAAAAAGGTCATCATCCTGGGTTCCGGACCGAACCGCATCGGACAGGGTATCGAGTTCGACTACTGCTGCTGCCACGCTGCCTTTGCTCTGAAGGATGATGGTTACGAAACCATTATGGTGAACTGCAATCCTGAGACCGTTTCGACCGACTACGACACGGCAGATCGCCTCTACTTCGAGCCGTTGACCTACGAGGACGTTCTTGCTGTCTACGAGCATGAGGCTGCAAATGGGGCGGAGGTTGGCATGATCGTTCAGTTCGGCGGTCAGACTCCACTGAATCTTGCGCTGCCGCTGAAGGCTGCAGGCGTACCGATCATCGGTACCTCTCCCGAGTCCATCGATCTCGCCGAAGATCGTAAGCGCTTCGGCAAGCTGATCGAAGAGCTGGAAATTCCGCAGCCGCAGGGCGCGATGGCGACCTCGGTACAGGAGGCGCTCGAAGGCGCCAACCGCGTCGGTTATCCGGTGCTGGTGCGGCCTTCCTACGTTCTCGGTGGACGCGCCATGGTCATTGCCTACGACGACGATGCCATCGTGAAGTACATGAGCACTGCGATCGAGTATTCGCAGGAGCGCCCGGTACTGATCGATCACTTCCTCGAAGACGCTACCGAAGTCGACGTCGATGCTCTTTGTGATGGCAAGGATGTGATCATTGCCGGCATCATGCAGCATATCGAAGAGGCCGGCATTCACTCCGGTGATTCCTCCTGTGTTCTGCCGGCAGTCGATATCGCTCCGGAGGTTCTGGACATGATCCGGACTTACACGCGGAAGCTCGCACTGTCACTGAACGTCATCGGTCTGGTGAACATCCAGTTCGCGATCCAGTACGGCAATGTCTACGTGATCGAGGTGAACCCGCGTGCATCGCGTACGGTGCCGTATGTCTCCAAGGCAACCGGCATCCCGCTTGCGAAGATTGCGTCGCGCCTGATGATTGGCAAGACACTGAAGGAGCTTCTGCCCGAGCAACTCGCCAGCGGCAAGGATCTTGGAACCGGAAGCCACTACTTCGTGAAGAGCCCGGTCTTCCCCTGGGGCAAGTTCCCGGGCGTCGATACGGTTCTCGGACCAGAGATGAAGTCCACCGGCGAAGTCATGGGCGTGGCCGACAACTTCGGCGAAGCCTTCGCCAAGGCACAGCTCTCCGCCGGACAGGTGTTGCCGAAGAAGGGCAACGTCTTCCTGAGCGTAAACGACCACGATAAGTCTCAGGTGGTTGGGCTTGCGCGTCAGTTCCGGGAGATGGGCTTCCACATCGTGGCAACCCACGGAACGGCCGATGTGCTGGAAGACGCCGGCCTGCAGGTAGAGCGCGTCTACAAGGTCAAGGAAGGCCGCCCCAACGTCGTGGACTACATCAAGGGTGACCGTATCCAGCTCATCGTGAACACGCCACGCGGGCAGGATACCTTCTTCGATGAAAAAGCGATCCGTCGCGCTGCGGTTCTGGCTCGTATTCCCACCATCACCACGATTGCCGCGGCACGCGCTGCGGCAGAGGGAATCGCGTCCATCCAGGGTGGTTCGGTCAACGTCAACGCGCTGCAGGCACTGCATGCGGAGCGTGAAGCCGTCCAGGCATAATCAGGCCAGACTCTACAAAAGAGAGGCGTGAGCACAATGCTCACGCCTCTCTTGTTTTGCAGAAAACTCAGAGTTCTTCTTTTGGAAGACCAAACGTCGCACCGATCGAGTAGGAGATCATCGATAGGGGAATCCAGCTACCGACGGCGAAGCCATAGCCACCCATCAGGCCGCTGGGGTTGGATATATCGAAGAAGGTCCGGTAGAGCTTCTCCACTGCTCCGCAGCCGTTGCACAGACCAGGCCCGGTGGGAAGATCCAGAACATAGACGCACAGAATCGAAAACATCAGCAAGCCGGCGATCCAGATGTAGCGTGCGACTTCGTTCTTCGTCACCTTTGCTGTCGCAAAGCCGGCGATGATGGCTGCCAGAAAGATAACGGCTGTACAGAGCAGCTTCGGTTGGGTTGCATTCGGATCGGGCTTTGACAGCCCGAAGACACTGATCACCACAACAACCACAAGAAATGCCAGGAATGTGTGCACTGCGAACCAGAGGGCTTCAAACCCCAGGTCCGTCGCAGACTTTCCCCCTACATCTTCGATGTCTTCTGCCATGCCGCGAGCTTTCGTCTCCCGAATGATCTATTTGGCTTCCATACACGGTACGACATTGAGGGAAGCGATGGAAATAGCCTTTCGTGGTATTGCTCTTGATGCCGTCAACCGCTATAAAGCGCATTAAAATAAAAGCCATGCTGCTCGATGGATTGCATATTCCCGCCACAACTCCGTTTTATTCCGATGGCCGTGTATACCTGCGTAAGCTGGAGCACAATGTAGCTCGCTATTCCATGACCCCTGCTGCCGGCATCGCGATTCTTGCCGGGCCGGGCGAAGCGGAGATGCTCTCTGACACAGAGACCCGGGATGTGCTGGCGACAGCGGTGGGAGCCGCTGCTCCGGAGAAGGTCCTTTGGGCTGGTGTCGGCCGTCCTTCTGTAGCTGCCACGTTAGATCTGATCCACTACGCAGCAGGCCTTGGTTACGACGTGGCCCTCGTTCGCGTTCCTGCGGTTGGCGCCTCTGTGTACTTCAGCGCCGTCGCAGATGCCAGTGAGCTTCCTGTTGTGATCTTCGACCCCGAATCAGCTCTCGATCCTGAAGAGGTTTCACATCTGTCGCTCCATGCCAGGATCTTTGGCATCGTGAGCGGAGCCAGCAATATCGTGGCCGTAATTGCCGCATCAGCCAAAGCTCCCCGGCGCGATGTCGTGGTCACTCCGGTATTCTCTGCCGTAACCGGGCGCATGCAGGCAACGCAGAGCACCGAAGCCGCAACCTTTGTGAGCGCCGGCAGCCTGGCGGATGGAGGCGCTGCTGTCGCGGTTGCTCCGCCGAAGCCTGCACTCAAGACACGCACGCGCAACGTAGGTTTCCAGGTCCTTTCGTCCTCAGATGCCGGCATGGTCGATGCTCTGGCTGCCGGAGCACAGGGGCTGTTGACGACCTTTACGGCCAGCGCGCCGCAGGCATGCCATGAGGTCTATGCCGCATGGAAAGACGGCGACCCCAAACTTGCTGCCGAGAAACAGGCCCGCATCGCTGCGCCGGCTGCTGAGATTGTCGAGGGATTAGGGATCGCGGGTGTGAAGTATGCCGCGGAGCTGACTGGATATTACGGCGGTAAGCCGCGTTTGCCACGTCTGCCGCTCACCGCAGACCAGCGGGCAGAGGTAGAGCGCCGGATGTACGGAATTCGTAGTTAGAGCATTTTCCCTGTTGCTGCGTATCCCGGAAGGGGCGTGCAGCGGCATTTTCATCGCGGAAAACGCCCATAAATGCGGAAGCCCCACTCTACATCTACAGAAAAATCTCTAGCGGCTAGCCTTCAGCCCGTTCAGCTTTGCCTTGGCCTGGTTAGCCTCTGGCGTGCCAGGGTAGCGGGCAATCAGCGCACGCAGCTCGCGAGCTCCAGCAGCCTCCTGCCGAGTGGCGATCAATGCATAACCCTTATGTAGGTGAGAGAGGGCTGTCTTGTTGTTCCCTGGATACTGTTCCAGCACCTTGTCATAGAACTTGATGGCGGTAGGGAACTTCCCGGCGCGATAGTCGATCTCGCCCAGGTAGAAGTTCGCATTCCCAGCCAGGGCGTTGTCCGGATAGTACTGGATAACCCGGCTGAACTCGGCTGACGCCAAAGCATACTTGGCGGCAACGTAGTCTCCATATGCGGTCTGGTAGAGATCGGCCACTGGCGGCGCTGCATCGGCCACAGGCTGGGCGGCGGGAGCATCTGTTGTCGGCTGTGTCTGAGTCATCGGCGTTCCGGGGGCGGGCTTGCCCTTCCGCGAAGGAACCACCGGCGCCGGAGGCGTGTATGGGGTCATATCGGGAGCCGGATTCGTTCCCGCAGGCGCCGTAGTATTTCCACCGGAAGGTACTCCGTTATCCAGCTTCGCGTTGATGGATTGCTGCTGATTCTGTACATCCGTCAGCGATTTTTCCATGCGTCCGAGACGCGCCTTCAATTCGTCCAGAGCATCGTTCAGCGCCTGCACCTGGCTGTTGATCTGGTCGGATTTGCCGCTCTGGGCTTCGGCGCTCGTGGTCATCTGCTTATGCAGGCCATCCACGGTGACAGACATGCGGTTGACGGAGTCAGCCGTTTGCTGCACCAGGTCCCGCAGGACTCCCATGCGCTCGTCATTGGCCTGCTGCAGCCTTGCAACGGCGTCCTGCAACGCCTGTACCTGGGTCTGCAGTTGCACCATGTCTTTATTCACGGCGAACGCTGGAGGGACGAAAAGAGAGCAGGTCAGCAGGGCTACAGGTGCAAGACGTATAAGCTTCATGGCGGTTTCCTCAAACGCTTTTGACGCGGAAAAGGCGCTTGCTGCGAGCAAGCGCCTCCCCGGGTTGTTGATCCAGTCTACGACGCCCTGGCATGGCCAGGATTAGATCATTTTTCCTGTTGCTGGGTCTCCCGGAAGGGACGTGCAGCGGCGTTTTCATTGCAGAAAACGCCCATAGATGCCGGAAGCCCTGCACAGCCCCTCCAGGAAAATGCTCTAGCGGTCCAGCGAGAACTGCGCACGACGGTTCTGCTGCCAGCACGACTCGGTCTGCTCGGTGCAGAACTGCTTTTCCTTGCCGTAGCTGATGACGCGCATCCGCGAGGGCGCGATGCCGGCATTGACCAGCGCGGTCTTGGCGGCATTGGCGCGATTCTCGCCCAGTGCGAGGTTGTACTCGGCCGAACCACGCTCGTCGCAGTAGCCACCGATTACGACCTTGATCGCCGGATGGGCAGCCAGATAGCTGGCAGAGGCGGTGATGGAAGACTGCGCATCGGTGCGGACATCGTAGCTGTCGTAGTCGAAGAAGATGTCCTGTACATTCCGCGCGAACTCGGCATCCGAACCCATATCGGCATTGCCCGTGGGCGCAGCCGGGGTCTCCGGAACACGTACTGTCACGCGGACGTTGGCCTCAGCCGAACCGCCGTCACCACGAGCAACCAGATGGAAGTTCGTGGAGCTCGACGGAGTCACCGTCTGGGTTCCGTTCACATTGACCGCACCAATTCCGTCGATCGACACGGAGGTAGCGTTCGTTGTGCGCCAGTTCAGCACGACCGACTGACCAAGATCGATGGCCGGCGGTTCAGCCGAAATGGTGGCTGTCGGAGCAGGCGTAGCCGGGACTTCCGGAGCGGTATACGGTGGGGGGGCAGAAGCCTTCTTATGGCAGCCAGCAGCGCCGAAAGCCAGCGCGATCGCCAGGACGGTCATCTTACGGAGTGCGGGTACGTTCATCGGAAATCTTTCCTCCTGCCTCGGCGCGTTCGAATCGGCCGGGTCCTACACTTTGTTTTGATTCAAAACTGTTGGTAAGTTGCTGCAAAGCAAATAGAAAAAAGGGGTGCCAGCCGAGGTTACTTCCAACTCCAGTTTGGCATGTCATTACCGCCGTTTGTAGTCAGGCGGCGTTTCTGTGTTCCATCAGCCAGCATGCTCCAGATCTCCATCTTGCCGCTGGCTGTACTGGCATAAACGATATGGCGTCCATCAGGCGACCACGACGGAAAGTCGCAGCGGCCGCTATCATGCGTCACCTGAACCCAGCGGTAGGAACCGCCGGCGCCAGGTGCGACCTCCTGCACATAAATGTCCTGTCCTCCTGGAGCGCCAGGTCCGTACTTCCGGTTCCAGGCAAAGGTGAGGAACTGCCCGTTCGGCGACCATGACGGAGAAGTGGCATACCCAATGTCGGTGAGGCGGGTTACGCCGGCTCCATCAGCGTCCATGATGTAGACCTGGGGAAGGCCGCTGCGCCCGCTGATCCAGGCGATCTGAGCGTTTGTCCGGGGATTCCATACCGGCGAGACATCCGGACCACGGAAGGAGGTCAGACGATGCGCTCCGTTTCCATTGGCGTCCGTCTCCCAGATCTCCGGGTCACCAGTGCGGGAACTCGAAAAGGCAAGGCTGTTGCCTGTTGAAGCCCAGGCAGGGGAAAGATTGGTTCCGCCAAAGCTGGGGAAGTTCACCAGACGTCCCAGAACCAGCGAATACATCCGAATGCCCCAGCCATCTTTGCCAAGAGAGGAGAAGGCGATGCGGGTGCCATCGGGCGAGATGCGGGGCGACAGGGAGACCGTGCCCAGATGCGTGATCTGGTGCTGGTTTGCGCCGTCGTAGTCCATCATCCAGATCTCTTTCGAGCCGCCGGCCTGGTGAACGTAAACGATCTTGGTCTCTGCGATCCCTGGGATACCGCCGCCAAGACGGAAGATGATCTCGTCGGCGAAGCGGTGTGCGATCTGCCGGGCCGAGTCATCGGTGGCATCTTCGCTGTACTGCTTGGCCAGGACCTGCGGATACTGGACATTTTTGGTGTCAAAGAGCCATCCGTTGACGACCAGCTTGCCGGACTGCACGGTAGCCGACCCGAAGGCGACCATGGCGGCGCTGACAGGAGCGGGTGACCACTGCTGCACGTTCATCTCGCTGGGAGCTCCAGGCGTTGCCTGAGGCAGCAGACTCTTCGACACCAGGTCGAAGATGCCGGCATTGGAGAGATCGGCATAGAGAACTGAATCGAAAGTGCGCTTCAGCGCAGCGGAATCGCCCGATCCCTGCTTGAAATCGGCAGCAGCGATACGAATTTTATCGACGCCGGTGCTGGTCTCAGTCTTGAACCAGTCCTGGGCGCGGGCGGGGACCACCGTTGTGACGACTAGGGCCACGAACGCTAGAAGAACGTTGAACTTACGCGACGGACTTTGCATTCTCATCCTATGGTATGACGGAACTTAATCCGGTTTGATGCGGCAAACCTCAATGGGGCTGGTAATGAAAGGTGTACTCCACCGTAATGTGGTCGCCTGCGGGCAGAGGCCCGAAGCCGTCCACGCGTTCCAGGGCGTGCAAAGCTGAGGCGTCGAGCGACGGTGAACCCGAGCGTTGTCCCATGCGGACGTTGCTTGGGGTACCGTCCCGCAAGATATCGAAGATGATGGTGACGCTGCGTCCCACTGAGGTGACGGGATCAGCCTCTCGCGTGAACCAGTTCTGCGCAACAGTGCGGTTCACGACATTAACGTAATAGGCATAGCGCGCTCCGAATGCAGAATCCTGAACGGCAACAGAGGCCGTTCCATTGGTCACCTGCATCGTCGACTGCTGAATCCGGATCCCTGAAGTCTCGCCGGTCTGTGCCACATTCGGTTTTGGCGGCTGTATCGGCTGCGGATGCTTCGGCGGAGCAGGCGTCTCCTGCTGAGCGACCTTGGGCGGCTTAGGCGGCTGCTTTACCGGGATCGGAACTTCATCCGGCTTCGGTGGTGCAATCGTCTGCGGTGTAGGCTCTTTTGGCGCTGGGCTGGGCGCGTCCGAGGTGAGTACCTGATCTTTGTCGAAGCGCTGCGTCGCAGGCAACGGAATCGCCGTGACCATCGTCGCCTGAATCGCTCCAGCCTGAGCGGTGGCCGCGCCCCAGCTCGATCCGCGATGGACCAGGAAACCGGCAGCGACGACGCCTCCCAGAACAAGAGCATGCACGATCGCCGATCCGGCAAAATTGCCGCCAAGCGGGTCCGGCTCTGTCCATGTATGGTCGTTCGGCATGGTCTACTTCTCGATCGGTTGGGTCACGATGCTGATGTTGGTAATTCCGGCTTGTTTCACCGCGTCCATGACGGAAGCGAAAGCACCGAAGGGAACACGTTCATCCGCGCGCAGGTAGATGATCTTCTTGGATGGGTTGGCTGAGCCGGCCCGCAGCAACGTAGGCAATTCGTGGATATTAACTATCTTGTCCTGTAAAAACACCTGCTGATCTTTGTTGATCGTTACGACCTGCCGCTCCTCAGTGACCTGGTTGACGGAGCGGGTCTTCGGCACGGCAACATCAATTCCAGACTGCAGTACGGGTGCGGTCAGCATGAAGATGAGCAGCAGCACCAACACAACGTCGATCAACGGCGTCATGTTGATCTCTGCGAGGGAGGTTTGCGTTCTACCGCTGTTGGAGAAGGCCATATCGCTCTCTCCTCAGTACTGCCGCACCCGGCGCTCTTCTACCTGAGGAGCAGCGGGCTGAGACATGGCGGCGTTTTCGATCGCCGAGAGAAGTTCGCGGGCAAAATCATCCATGCGCGAACCGAACTCCCGCAGACGGGCAGTGAACTGGTTGTAGCCAATAACGGCTGGAATTGCGACGACCAGACCGGCAGCGGTCGTAATCAGCGCCTCAGAGATACCGGGCGCCACAGCGCGTAGTGTCGCCGCACCCTGAGTGCCAAGGCCGTGGAAGGCATCGATGATGCCCATCACAGTGCCGAACAGGCCGACGAAGGGAGCGATGGCAGCGATTGTTGCCAGCCATGTCAATCGCGATTCCATGCGGGTCAGCGCCTCAGAAGAAGCGGTCTGTGCCGCACGCTCGAGAGCCACAGGGTTCCGCGGAAGTCCACGGCCGCCAGTCTGGCGCTGGTACTCTTCATTGATCTCGGTAAAGACAATCACGAGGGGCGAGGGCTTGAACTGTTCGGCTACCGTGGCAATCTCGCTAAGACGCTGAGATTTGCGAAAGGCGCGGACGAACCGTTGCGACTGTGTCTGCGCACGGCGGAAGCTAGACCACTTCGCGAAGATAATGGCCCAGGAAAAGACACTTGCGAATGTCAGCAGCACCAGCACAGCCAAAGCGACCGGACCAGAGTTGTGGAGCATCTCGAGCAGCGCGGATCCGCCGGCTCCCGAGGGAGGAAGCGGTGCGGCCTGCTGATCGGCGGCGGTCTCCTGCATTCGCAGGAGAAAAGAGGCTAGGAGATGTACGTGGGTCATCGTCATCACAAAATGCTTATTCCCAGTGTAAACGCGCAAAATGGGCAGAAGTTGGGTGAGGTTCCCAGTTTGGTGCATGCGTTTGTTATGCTCAGGCTGCCATGCTGTTGGAATTACGAGCCGAAAACTATGCCGTAATGGACCACGCCGTGGCCGGATTCGGTCCCGGCCTGAATCTCCTGACCGGCGAAACCGGCGCCGGCAAATCCATTTTGATTGATGCTCTTGCGCTGCTGATGGGTGGAAAGGCGTCCAGTGATGTTGTTCGCCACGGCGCGGAAAAAGCCGTGGTGAGCTGTGTCTTTGAGGCGACACCTGGGGCCGAAGCGCTTCTTGAGGAAAACGGAATCGACATCGAGTCCGACGAGATTCTGCTTCGCCGCGAGATTGCCCTGAACGGCAAGGGACGCGTCTGGGTGAATAACCAGCCCGCAACCGTTGCCGTGCTGCGGCAGCTTGCACCGGAACTCGCCCTGATCCATGCCCAGAGCGATACGCTGGCGGCCTTCGACCAGGCGCAGCAACGCGGGCTGCTCGATCGTTACCTGGGAGAAGGCGGCTCCGTCTTCTCCGACGTAAGCGCCGCTTATGCGACCTGGAATGAGGCAAGTTCTCGCCTGCGCGAGCTGGAAGGGGACGAGCAGGTCCGCCTGCGGTCGGCCGATCTCTGGAGCTTTCAGGCGAAGGAGATCGAGGAAGCCGGCCTCACCAGCCCTGACGAGGACACAGCGCTCGAGACCGAGAAACGTGTTCTGGCCAACTCCGAGAAACTTTATTCCTGCGCCATGACCGCTCTCGACTTGTTGTACGAGGGAGAAGGCGCAGCTGCTTCCAAGCTCGGCGCGGCGCTTCGCCAAGTGGAAGAACTCGCACGGTTCGACACCAGGTTTGCCGATTCTGTTCAGCAGCTCGCGGGGGCCAAGGCTTCGGTCGAAGATGTCGGAGCTCTGGTGCGCGATTATGCCGATGGGATCAATGCATCTCCGCAGCGCCTGGAGGAGATTGAAGACCGCCTGGCTCACCTCGACCGGCTTAAGCGTAAGTACGGCCGTACGCTGGCCGAGGTCATCGCACACGGGGATGAAGTCACCCGCAAGCTGGGTGAGATCGAAAACCGGGACGAGCTCGTCAAGCAGCTACGCAAGCAGTTGGAGGCCGCAGCATTGGAGTATCGTCTCGCCGCGGGACGGCTGACGGCCGAACGCAAGAGTGCCGCCGCACGTCTGGAGAAGGTTGCTGAAAAGCAGATCAACGACCTCGCCATGAAGGTCCGCTTCGA
>Ga0136846_1227317_pt1 | contig 17475 bp, 14 predicted proteins | sample HopSoiMetagenom2_FD_96841 | JGI IMG/M metagenome (GOLD analysis project Ga0136846, IMG submission 96841) | Grasslands soil microbial communities from Hopland, California, USA - 2 Assembly 2016 (version 4) | ecosystem: Environmental > Terrestrial > Soil > Grasslands | place: USA: Hopland...
GTCAATCTGGTGATGACAACGGCCTTCAGTTTCGCATTCATGAGTTTGGTCACTTTTCGCCGGAAAATCTGACCAACCAGGCCGGCGCGCTTGCGCGGAAACTGGGCCCAGGTGGCGGGACGGGCCATCTGGATTAACTCTTATTTAGCGCTACAGTAATTACCATTTACACTCAGGCGCTTAGCGTGCACTTATTGTTGACGGGCACCAGGGGGCAAGTCATGTCTGCTGTCCTAGCGGGTTTGGACGTCGCGCCACGCGGTAAGCCTGGCACGATCGACGTCAGTATCGTCATGCCATGCCTCAATGAAGCCGACAGCCTGGCGTTCTGCATCGCCAACGCCCGGCAGGCCATCGAGACGCTCAATGCGCGATTTGGCTATTCCGCCGAAATTGTGATCGCCGACAACGGGTCCAGCGACGGCAGCCAGGCGATCGCCCAGCGGCTGGGCGCCAAGCTCGTGCATGTCGAGGAAAAAGGCTACGGCGCCGCGATCAGCGCCGGTTGCGCGGCCGCCGCCGGCCGTTTCCTGCTGATGGGCGATGCGGACGGCAGTTACGATTTCCGCGATGGCGTCGCCATGATCGGCAAGCTGGCCGACGGCGCCGATCTCTGCATGGGGTCTCGCTTCAAGGGCGGTATCCGCCCCGGCGCCATGCCTTGGAAGAACCGCCACATCGGCAATCCCGTACTGACCGGCGTGTTGAATCTTTTTTTCCAGGCCGGGATCGATGATGCCCATTGCGGCCTTCGCGCCTTCACCCGTGCATCGTTCGACCGGCTGAAGCTGAGCGGCACCGGAATGGAATTCGCCAGCGAGATGATCATCAAGGCCGCGCTTCTCGAGTTGCGCATCGACGAAGTGCCCGCGACCCTCAGCAAGGATTTGCGCCAGCGGCCGCCGCATTTGCGTCCGTGGCGCGACGGCTGGCGGCATTTGCGCTATCTGATGATGCTCAGCCCTTCATGGCTGTTTGCCTTTCCGGCGGCGTTTGCCTTGATGCTTGGCGCGCTAATTCTGGGCGCAGCGGGAGCGGCGCGGATTTTTGCGCCCCAAATGATTTTCTTCTTCGGCAATTACTGGGTCATTCTTGCGGGGTCGCTGGTTGAAATCGGCCATATCGCCACGATCTTCGGGCTGGCCTGCAGCCTGTATGGCATCCGCGAGGGCTATCGCAGGCCGGGTCGCTGGGCAGTCCTTCTTTCGCGATGGATTTCTCTCGAAACCATGCTGACCGCCGGGTTGTTGTCGATCCTGGCTGGGATCGGCGTCCTGACGGCTGTGGTCTTCTACTGGTCGGCGCACCATTTCGTGGCGATCGATACCGTGTTGCCGGCCGTCATCGGGACGTCGCTGTTTGCGATCGGCATCCAGAACGTTTTTGGCGGCTTCCTTCTTTCCGTTGTCGGCGGCAATGAAGCCAATTTTTTTGGCGTCCCCGCGAGACCAGCCGCGACCGATGAAAGTGTGCGTCGGGATCCGGTGGTACGCGCGGCTTCAGGGCCATGAATCCGGGTGAGGGTCGCATGCGCACGGCGCCGAGCCCCGGCGTCTTGAAACCCTGGCTTTTCGTGATCTTGCCTGTCTACCGCGGCGAGGAGTGGCTCGATCGGACACTTTCTTCCATCGCTATTGGGGCATGTCCCGGGATCGAAATCATCGTCATAGACAGCAGCCCCGATGAGAAAAGCATGGCGATCGTCCGCCGGTTTGAAGAACGATTGGAGCTGCGCATCATCGATCCGGGCGCCACGGATGGGTGCATGCCGAAGATGAATCTTGGCGTTGAGCTGGCCTCCGCTGAGCATATATCCTGGCTTTGTCAGGATGACGTCTGGTTTCCGAACCGAGCGACAACGGTACGCAATTGGATCGCAGAAAATCCGAATACGGTCCTCCATTTGGCGCCCAGCGCAATCATCGACCGCAATGATCGCCGACTTGGGATTTGGCGCTGCCCCCTAAAAAAAGACCGTCGTCCGCTCGATCCTTCGTATTTGGCCGAGAGATTACTCGTTCAGAACTTCATCGCCGTTCCCAGTCCGATTGTCCAGCGGGAGGCATGGCTTGCTTGTGGCGGTTTGGATACGACATTGTGGTACACCGGCGACTGGGACCTGTGGCTCAAGTTATCTCGCATGGGCGATGTCATGTATCACAATGAGGTTACAGCCGGCTTTCGCGTTCATGGCGCGTCAGCGACGGTCACAGGCAGTCACAACCTGGCCGACTTTGCCGAACAACAACGCCGGGTGGTCAACAAGTATATTGAAGCGATTCCTGCCGCGCGAAGGCCCCGCATGCGGCGGCTTTCCGATGCCTCCATTTCCATAAACACGGCTCTCGCCGCTGGAGCCAATGGGAAGCCGGGCGCCATTTTTGACGCCATGCGCGCCATCGCCGCGCTAGGCCCGATCAATGCGGCCCGTTACCTCCACAGGTCACGATTGACGGAAAGGTTTTTGCCCCGTCTCAGGGCGAAACTCGCGGGCACACTCTAGTGGGAATCATCCGTTTTTTCGATCGCGCGCCTCGTTATGCTTTGGGAGGCGCGCTTTGCGCAGTGCTCAACAACGTCATCATGATCGCATTGGATCATTTCGGATTTGATTACAGGATTTCGCTTCTGATCACTTTCGCGATCACCGCGCCGCTGGGTTACATATTCCACTCCGCCGTGACATTCCAGAGAGCGAGAAATTGGGAACGCCTGCGGCGATACAGTATTGGTACTATTTCCGGGTTCTTCGTCTCGGCGGCGCTCATGTTCATCTTCTGCACCGAATTGCGCCTGCCGGTTTCGGTCGCGATGCCGATCACCACGGTGTTGCTGTTTTTCTACAACTACATGCTCGCGCGCTGGGCCATTTGGTCGTGGCGCCTTGACGAAGCAAAGGGTGGCGTCGGCCTACTCAGTGTCGCTGATGGCGAAAAGGAATGAGCGCAGCCTGACGCTATCTGGCGGAAACAATGTCGCAACGAGCGCGCTGCGCCGCCCTTTCCAAACCCAGGGCATGTGGCCAGGTCGGATATCGCGGTTCTCCGAAGAAATCTGCGATGGGCTTCAGCGCGGAGGCCGAAAAAAAAGCGATGCTTCCGCGCGCGCAAATATCCGGCATATCGGATGCGGAAAGCTCCGAGGCCAAAAGCCGGATCGGACGATTGGAGAGATCGGGCTGGTTGAACACCAGGTCGCTGGAAAAAGGCACGCGATTGTCCACGATTACAAAACCGGCTGTACTTTTGTCGATGGCGCCGCTGACAGCGGCATGGGGAGCCACCATCTGATGGACCAACAGGGCACGAACCGGCACGACGATCAGGAATGTCGCGGCGCTTGTCCAGGCCAGCGCCCTACGCGGGGACAGTCCCTGCGCCTCCAGCGTGGCCCAGCCATAGCAGGCCAGAAGGCAGGCATTTCCAAGCACGCCATGGAGATAGCGATAACCCCAACCGTGACCTTGATAGGGCAGCAGGATCAGAATGACAGGAATGGGCAACACAAAGCTGATCGCGAGCACGCGCGCAAACTGGTCACGGCCCCAGGCCGTCCTGATCCCGAATGCCAGCAGGGGTAAAAGGAGAAGATGCTGCCAGGTGACAAATCGCAGGAGGTTCAGCGCCGTCAACCAGATCGCCTCGGCGCTGGGCGGGTGGAAAGCCTGAACGGCGCGAAGAAGGTAGTTCGGCGCGCCTTCGGTTTGTGGGGGAATGTGCTCGAGCCCGTGTGAACTGATCCAGACCGGCCAGGCAAACCAGAACGCGGCTATGAGCGCGTAGGCGGCCGAGTAGAACGCAAGCGTGGGCCAGCGGCGTTGCGAACAGAGCAGGCCCAGGAACGGCAGCACGAACAGGGGATGAAACAGCGGCTGGTGCAACCCCGTGGCGAGAAAGCCAATGATGACGGCGCCTAGGTGCGACCATCGCCGGTTCAGCAGAAACAGGTCCAGCCAGACAAGGTCCAGCGCCAGATGCCCGCTCATCGCATAAGCGGTCATGCCATTGATGATGATCTGGGCCGATCCCGCATAGAGAATAAGCGCCACCGCCCAGGTCGACGGCGAGGTTGGCCACAGGCGCTTGACGATCCGCCAGAGCGAGACCGCTCCGATGGCCACAAGGATCGGCGCGGTAAGCGTGGGCGAAGCGAGAGTGCCCACGGCCGAACGCATGAGGGAATTTATGGGCAGGTAGTCGGAGATCCAGGCCTCGTGATTGCCGATGGGCAATATGAATGTCTGGTTCAGCGCCGGCGCATGGATTTGCCAGAATTTCGGCAGAGGCCAGAACAGCCTGCCATGCGCGAAAACAGTGGCGTCGAAATCGGCCATCTGCTCGTCGCGGGCGAGATTGTAGTCCAGATAGACGAAGTGATGACCCAGCCAGCAGATGCCGATTAGGCATACGGCGACAAGCCAGAGCCCGCGCTTTGTCGCCAGAGGTTTTATCCAGTCGATCTTGTCGGATGCTGTATTTTCCCAAACGGGCAGCCGCCGCACCAGAATGAAAAAGGGGGCAAAAAGCAGGTCCTGGCGGGCAAAGAAGAAGCCGCTGAGGTCGGGGTAAATCCTGGCAAAGCCCAGGAAAGGCGCAAGTGCGGCGATCGCAAAGCATGCACTCGCCATGACGAAAACCCAAAGCTGGGTGTTCCGGAATTTTGCTTGCAGGTCTGCAAAGCTCACGGGTTCATGCCCTGGCGCGTCCATGACGCCTGTTAATTTGATCGCAATATTGAAAAACAGTGTTAACGGCGCAAGTGGGACATCTGGTCATCCGATCACGGCGGCAGGGCTAATGCTTCAAAATGATTGATCCGGCCTGTGGGACAGACTCTGTCCGGGCCTGCACAACCGCCCATTTGTCGGAATAAATTCGCCGCCAGCCCGGCCTTGTATCCAACGCTGCCGCAAGAGGGCTGGAAGGCTGCAGGATGGACCATTGGATATCGTAACGCGACATGGTGCGATCGATGGCCGTTCGATCGCCGCTGCTGACATCCAGATACACTTTCAAAAGATCGTCGCCATACATGTCGGATCGGCCGTCCATGAAGGGTTTTACGCCTTGGAAGATAAGCCAGCCGCCAAAGCCATAGTCGTTGAAAACCGGCCTGGTCCGCAGGCCTGGCGGCACATGCGCCAAGGCGCTCACAGGCACTGTGGCCTGGTCAATCCGCTCTCCTGGCGATGCCAGGCGCCACAGCGTGAGCGCAAGAAACAGCGTTCCCATCACCGCGGCCGGCGCAATCATCTTTTTGAAAGGCGGCAAGGGCGCAGGCGGCAGGCCCGCCTTTGTCCCCAACGCACGGGCGAGGGGGCCTGCCAGCAGCAATGGCGCCATGACCGCCAGGATGAATTCCTGGCGCATATGCTGCAGAGACATATAGACCAGCAGCAACAGCAGGGCGAGACGGGCCGCGCCCATGCGCACGCCGCGGAAAAGACAGACTGCCAGTGTGCAGAACAAGACAAACTGCAGGGCGGATGGTTTCTGGAAATCCTCCGCCCGCCATTCGTCGATGGACGGAAGGTTTTGCATGGAGATCACATGGAACGGATAGAGAAAACCTTTCAGGCCTCCGGGCGTGATCAGCATCATGCCGGTTGCCGCCGCCAGGAACGCGCCCCAGCGCAGAGCGACGGCCAAGACTTCGCGCGAGCAAACCAGCGAAATCTCGCGCCGGATCCATCTTCTGGCCCGCGAAACCGGCGAGATATCCTGTTCATCGTGGGTCAATCCTGCCGGCAAGGCCGCCTCGACCTTGGTCCTGGCGGCCAGCACAGCCTCCGCCGCGAAGAAGAATGTGAAGGCCAGGCCGAAGATGAAGCTGCCATGCAGGTTCGCCCACAGGACCATCAAGGCAAGCAGCCACCAAGGCGGCGAACGGTCCTGGCGCCGCGCCTGCATGAGCTGGATGGTCCAGAACACCATCAGCGGCAAGGCGATGACATGCGGCCGCGCCAGGTAATGCGGCAGGAACAGCGCCGCGCTCATGCCCAGGATAACGATCACGGACACCGCGCCCAACTGCTTGCGCAGTTCGTTCGCCAGCAACACCGCGACCGTTGCCGCCGCCAGGCAGGTCAACAATGCAACGCCGTTCCAGCCCAGCGCCGCGTAAGCCAGCGCCATGAAGACCTCGGACAACCACTCGTGCGTGATCCAGGGCTGGCCGGCCGCCGTGTAGGAAAATGGATCGGTCGCCGGCACCGCTCCATGCCAAAGGATCCAGCGGCCGGTTGCGACATGCCAATTGGTGTCGCCATCGCTGAACAGGAAGCGGTTGTTGCGGCTCATGCCGAGTGCGAACAGGCCAAATGCGGGCAAGACCATCAGAGCGAAGGTCCTTTGCCATTTGCTGTTGCTTGTGGAGGTGGAAGTCACGCACTGCCCCGAATGCACCGCCCGCTGCCGATAGTGTTATCCGCCCCGTCCGGCTTCGCCAAATGCTGCCGGAAAGGGCATGTTAAGCCTGCCCGCATAATTGCCAAAAACCCTTCGCTTGCCGCGGGAATCTGACATATCTTGGCGCGAGCCAGTATCGCTTTGGGGGCCGATATGGGAATGCTACAGACCGATATCGCGCCGGGGACGGGCCCGCGCCTCGGTCGCGCGCCTCCGGCGCTGTCCGTGATTGTCCCCTGCTACAATGAAGAAGACTGCCTGCCGACGTTCCTGCAGCGGATGATCGCCGCGGCCGAGGCGGCGGTGGGCCCGGATTTCGAGATCGTCCTGGTCAATGACGGCTCCGGTGACCAGACCTGGCCCTGCATTCGCGCCATGACGCAGCGTTATCCCAATGTGCTGGGCGTCAACTTGTCCCGCAATCATGGACATCAGTTGGCAGTGACGGCGGGTCTCAGCCTGTCGCGCGGCGACCAGGTGATGGTGATCGATGCCGATCTGCAGGACCCGCCCGAGCTGTTGGCGCAGATGAGGGCGAAAATGGCGGAAGGCTATGACGTGGTCTATGGCCGCCGCAGGAGCCGGGCGCAAGAGAGCCGATTCAAGCTCGTCACCGCAAGGCTGTTTTATCGCCTGTTGATGCGATTGTCGGAAGTCGATATTCCCTCCGATACCGGCGATTTCCGGCTGATGTCGCGCCGCATTGCCGACAAGCTCAACGCCATGCCCGAGCATGACCGCTTTCTGCGCGGCATGGTGGCCTGGCTGGGCGGACAGCAGGCGGAAATCCAGTATGACCGCGATCCCCGCTATGCCGGCAAGACAGGGTACGGTTTGACCAAGATGCTGAAGCTCGCAGTCAATGGCCTGATCGGCTTTTCGGTGGCGCCTCTGAATTTCGCGGTGGTTCTGGCGATGCTGGGCGCATTGATCGGCGTAGGCATCCTTGTTTATTCCCTGGTCGCTTTTATCCTTGGCGAGGTCTTGCCGGGCTGGACCAGCCTTGCGCTGATGACGGTGTTCTTTGGCACCGGCCAGTTTGTCTGCCTGGGCATCGTCGGGGCCTATCTGGGGCGGACCTATATGGAAGTGAAGCAGCGGCCGCTGTTCCTGATCGATGAGATTGCATCCTCCGAAAAGAAGACCGACTGAGCGATGGATTCCGCGGAATTTGACAAGGTCGCGGACGAATATCTGGCGATTCACACCCGCAACATTCGTCTCACCGGCGAGGATCCGGAATATTTCGCCCGCTATAAGATCGAGGAAGTACGCCGGCGCTGGCGGCAGGCGCGCAAGGCCGAACCGCGGGCCATATTGGACTTTGGTACAGGTGTCGGCGCCTCGCTGCCGCATCTGGCGCGGCTGTTTCCGGATACCGGCCTCACCGCGCTGGACGTTTCGCAGAAATGTCTCGCCGTCGCGGAGGGCCGAAAGGTCAAGGCAGACCTGGTCTGGTACCAAGGCGGCGAGATTCCGTTGCCGAGGGAAAAATTCGACCTCGTATTTTCCGCGTGTGTCTTTCACCATATCGAGGCGGCCGAACATGCCGGGCTGCTGGCTCAACTGAGAAATCTATTGCGTCCCGGCGGCTGGCTGGTGATCTTCGAACACAATCCCGTCAATCCGGTGACCCGCTACATCGTCGCCACTTGCGAATTTGACGAAAACGCGGTCCTGATACCGGCGGGCCGGCTCAAGGCGCGCGAGAAGGCGGCAGGATTTTCGAAAGTGGAAGTCGCCTATACCGGTTTCTTCCCAGGCCCGTTGCGTCCTTTGCGCCCGCTGGAGCGGTATCTATCGGCTTTGCCCGTCGGGGCGCAATATTACACCCTGGCCGTGCGATGATCTCGAACGGCTGCGGCAAGCCATGATCGGGCTTCTGACCCGCTTTTCCCTGGTCGGTGTGGCAAACTCGCTGATCGGGCTCGGCGTCATTGCGGTTCTCGATCTGGGGCTTCATGTACGGCCCGCGCTGGCCAATGCCGTCGCCTTCATGATCGGTATCAGCGTCAGCTTTTTCCTCACTCGCAGCTATGTCTTCCGCGACCGCACCCATATTGTGGGCCGAGCCTGGAGATTTGGCTTGGCGATGGGGTTTGCCTTTCTGCTCAACCAACTCGTGCTGGCGGGCGCCGGACACGCGCTCGGCGCCGGAGCGGCGGCGCATCTGGAGGCGCAATTGATGGGCCTGCTGACCTACACCGCCGCAAATTTTCTTCTGTGCCGCTATTGGGTTTTTTCCCGATAAGCGCACCATCGGGTCGCTAGGAACCCGGTCCCGCGATGCTGTCGCAAATGTCATCACGGACGCCTTCGCGGCGGCGGCGCAACTCGAAGACCCCCTGCGTGACGGCAAGCTCGAAGGCGCGGTTGAGCGTTTTCTCAAAACGAATTTTTTCCTGCGGCGCGACGTCTGGCATGGCCGGATATATCTGCTTCCAGTTGCCATAATCTGCAAATCTCCGATCGATGACTGCCCAGGAAGCATGCCGAACGGCGGACAGGCACGCATCCTTGTACTGAGCCGGTGTGGTATATGCAGGCACAAGGATATCGTACTTGGATACGTGTTCGCGTGCCGTCAGAAATGGCAGCATTGGCATGTAAGGATAGAAGAAGAACCTGTCCTGGGATGGAGCGGCAGCGATCTTCGGCAGCAGTTCTGGCACATCCTTGATGAACAGGAATGCCGCTTTGCCTCGCGGAGTCTGTGCGGTCCGCGCATCGATGGCGGTTCGGGCCATACTGACGAAAGACATGGCCGAAGGTGCACAGAGCATGATCGTCACCAAGCCAATTGTGTAGCGCCTGGACCTGGCCAGTGGCCGGGTAAGGCGTGTCGCACAGAGCGCGAGCAAGGGAAAAGCCAAAGGCGCCGTTAACCCGATATGCACGATATCCGGGCGCGGAAAACACCCGGCAAAGCCTGCCAACGCAAAGGTCGCGCAGAGGCGGAACGGGCGGTCGTTAAGGCAAGCGCGCCCGCCACGAACGATGATCAGCAGCGCCAGCACGGCAGAAAGCGGGAAAACAAATTCGATGGGGCGATCAAATAGCGAGGCGCCCTGGCCAAACGGAACAAACTGGATGGCTGAATATTGCGTGAGGGCAAAATGGAAGACGTCCTCATATGCCGCGGCAAGGGAATGCTGCGTTGCCAAAAACGCCAGCACGCACATGGGCGCCAGGGCGACTGCGCATATATAGGCAATGAGTTCCCGCCGGTTCTGGCGGAGATTGAGGAACGCCGTGAGGGCGGCCAACGCGGTCCATGTGCCGCAAGTTTGCATGACCATTACCGCGGCGCCGGCCGCCACACCGGCGATCGCCGGCCATCGCAGCGACCGCGGCTCAGTCTGTTCGACGCTCGCAAGCGAAGCCCAGGCGGCCACCATGGAGAAGAAAGTCGTGAACCAGTGCTGGCTGACCTGCGCGCCGCGCCATTGAGACATCATCACCCAGCCGATGGTGAGGAGCGCGGACAGCAGCGCATTCCTGGATGCGCGCCGGCAGGTTGCAAAGGTGAAACAGGCAATTCCGGCAATCGACAGGACCGCCAGTGTCCGGGCTGACTCAAGAGAGACGCCCACGACGCGAAACCATGCCGCTATGAGGAGGTAACTGCCCGGCGGCATGAATTCGAAGAAATCGACATAGAGTCTTTTTCCTCGCACCATCAAGTCAGCGCCGCGAAGAAATGCTCCCTCATCGCCCAGGTTGTAAATGGCGCGAAAAAACGGCGCGCAAAGGAAGATGGTGGTCATGCCTACCAGAAGTAACCACCAGAAATTGCCCGCCCCGATAGCTGCCATGCGACCATGGCGGAAGCGTTTGCCCTTCATTTCCGATCCGTGCGCGCCAGCGCGGCAAGGGCTATCGCTTCCCTTGGGATATCGCTGCAGATGACAATGCCTGGACCCGTGCGACACTGGTCGGTTGTATCGGCAAGCGTCTGCATGTGTGCAAATCCGGAAAATTTATCCAGGAAGACCGACAATTGCCGCGCCCCAGGTTGCGGCTCCCCATTGATATGCCGATCTGCCTGGCAGTTGGCCGCAGACCTCGCCGTGTAAACCGTATTGATAGGACGGCCGGCGCGGGCCGCCAGCAACTGCAACTGCACGGCGACTTCGTGGTCCCATGCCGTGGGGGCGCCCAGGCAGGCATATTGCGGCAGCACCCGAACCGAATTGTGCCGCTCGATCGCGGCTTCCCACGCGGTCAAATCGATATGCGGCTTTTCCGGCAGGCGGGCGCTGGCTGCCAGTGCCTGGCGCAAAGGCGCGCTATCCATCCACTGCAGCGGCATCGCCAGGCACAGCAATAACGCGCCGCGCGGCCCGTAGAAGGCAATCGGCGCGGCAATCGCCAGCGCCGCAATGCCGTACATCACCGGCCAGAAAAACCGGCCGCTGGAACGGAACATGGCGGCAAACTGCACGACCTTTTCAGGCAGCGGAATATCGATAAGCCGCACAGGCCCCAAAAAGACGATGTTCGACAGCGCGAAAAGCGTGAAGCCGAGAAACAGCAGTCCCATCCAGGGGTGGCGCCGTAATCTTGCCCGCAACTTGCCCAACTGCCAGGGCAGGGTCATCAGCAGAAGCATCAAAATCCCGGCGCCGAGATAGCTGAAGCCCTCATATTGTCCGCCCGTGCCATCGGCCATGGCGTTGCGCAGTGCCGCAAACAAACCGCTGCGCTGGGGCAGGAAGGGCGACAGCAGGTTCATGGAAAAAACGCCCAGCCCTTCGGCGCGAAGCGCGCCGCCGGATTGCAAGTAACCCGATAGGGCCATGATACCAACGGTCAGGGCGCCAAGCCCCGCGAGCACCATGGCGGCCGTAGCGCCACGCAAGGCGCGGTTGCCGGTCGCTTGCGCGACGGTTGCCAGCACGATCGCGCCTGCCATCACGAAAAGATAGGCATGGGTCCACAGCGCCAGCCACACCAGGGCGCCGCCTTGGAGGAAGAGGCGCCATGCATTGCCGCCGCGTTGATTGCGCAGGTAGAAAATCAACGCCAATGGAATTTCGAATTGGGCCATCAGGGACATGTGCCCCCAACGCGCCAGCAGGGCGGGCATGCACAGGCCGGTCATCGCCGCCATGGCCGCAGCGGCGATGTTGCGCTGGCCCAGCGTTGCCACCAGGGCTGTCAATGTCATCGCCGACGCGGTGAAACAGAAGGCGATCCAGAGGCCATACAGATTCACCGCCACGCCGGTCGCGCGGAACACCAACCGTCCGGCAAGCGCTACCCAGGGAATGCTGTCGGTGAAGATGATATTGGTGCCGGCGCCTAGCTTGTCGACATGGAACAATGGCCACTGCCACGTATCCCGCTGGAAATAGAGGTAGCCACTGAGCGCCGTTGAGATGTCGGCCCAGCTGTGAGGCAGGATTCCGCGCGGGTTGTTCCAAAATGGGGAGGTGCCCAGCAAAAAGGGAATGTCAAACAGGCACAGGCAAAAGATGCACGCCGCGGCGAAGCTGCCGATCAGCAGAAGTGCCAGCGGACGTTCTTTTGACAAAGCCTCACAGAGGGGGTCCAGCACGACGATCACCCTGCCGCGTGACATGGCCTTTAGATCCGGCGTTGTCATGGCTTGGAGTCTCGCGCGACTGATGCTCTGAAATGCCAGAAAATCATAGCGAGGATCGCCAAACTCACCACCGGCCCGAACTGGCTCGGCGGCGCGGTAAACATCAAAACCGCCGGCGCCAGCCAGGCGGCGAAGATGATGGCCTTGTCCACCAGTCCTGTCTGTGTGCGTGACAGCAGCACCGCCATCGGCAAGGCCAGCAGCAGCAGGTCATAGGCCCGAAGATAAGGCGTCACCAGCAAGGTGGCAGCCGCCAGGACGGCGGCGCGGATCGCGCCATCCTTGGTTCTGTGCCACATCCAAAGCGCGCCCGCCGCGGCAATGGCTGCGATTGTCCAATGCAGGATGCTGCTGAACTGTGCGCTCAGGCCCAGGGTCCGGGCGAAGATCATCACACTGGGAATGGCGCGCCAGTCCGATGAGCTGGACGAGAAGATCGCCGCCGGATGAGCCAGTTTGTAGAAAAATGCAAACCAGGGTTCGGTGCCAAGAACCAGCAGCGACAGCAGGGCCAAAGCGATCTGGGATATGATCGCGGCGGTCAGCGCACGCCACTCCCGCCCAACCAACAACGCGAACGGCGCCAGCAGCGCCAATTGCGGCTTGTAAGCCATCAGGCCCAGCAACACGCCGCCAAGGATAGGCCGGGAACGCAGCAGAAGAACGCCGCCACCCAGAAAAACGGTGCTGAGGATGCCATTCTGTCCGAAGAACAGGTTGACCGCGGCTCCCGGCGCCAGCAGCAGGAATATCAGCCGGTCGGGGCCCTCGACCAGGCGGCGCATCAGCAGCACATAAAATCCGTAAAGCGCGCAGGACCAGACCAGCCACGCCGCGACATAGGGCAGGGCGGCCAGCGGCATCAACATCATCTGGAAGGTGGGCGGGTAACTCCAGGGCAGCCGCAGGGTGTTGCCGGGGAAGGCGTCCTTTTCCGCCGCGATCATCCTGGCGTCGTCATAAGCATCCGCGGCGTGGCCGGCGTTGGCCAAGGCCCCCGCCTGGTGAAAGACGCTGAAATCATAGAACAGCGGCGAGCCGCCCAGGCCGATGCGATTATGTGTGTGGGTCGCGGCCACGACGGCAAACGCGACATAGGTGGCGAGCGTCAGTCCCACCAGCAGCAGCCAGGCAAGGCGCCCTGCGGTTGCTGTTGCGCCAGCTTTATCGTCGGGTCGAGCCATGCGTCAGTGCCCCCGCGGCAGATAGGTCTGTATGCGGTCCAACCGCGGAGCGCCCCGCGCGTCGGTAAAAAACGGCGGCCAGTGGGTGGGGGGAGGTTTCGCCATGCCGGGCGCGCATCCTCCGCCGCGCAGCCAGACGCAGGCGGTCTTTTGATAGGCGCCGTTCAAATCCGCGCTTCCCCGAAAACAGCCCCGTCTTTGATAGCCCGGCAATTCAACAGTCTCCGGGCCGATCGCGACATTGTATCCGGCCTGGTCATGCGGCACATCCGCCGCCAAGGTTGCATAGATCGGTACGCCTGAAGGAAGTGCTGCGCTACCCGGCGTCTCGATCGCCAGGATGTCGACAAGACCCACGGCGCAGAGGCCAGGCTGGTGCGCGGCCAGTGCAAAGGCTCTCACAAGTTCGCTCCGCAACGTCCAATGTCCGCGAAAGCCTGGCCCCAGCGCCGCGGCGAGCGATAAACCAGCCCACACCGCCAAGGCGGCGCCGGCCAGCACTTTTGGCGATGGCGCCCCGTTCCACTTGCGGCCGATGTCCTGGATTTCCTGGATGACCGCGATCCCGCACAGGGTGACCACAAGTGGCAGCGCCGGGAAAATGAACCGCCATTCTTTATGCCCGATCAGCGACTGGGTCAGGAAAATCGCGATCGCCACGGCGCCCAGGGCAGGAAAACGCCTGCCGCCGATGATGCATTGCGCCGCCACCGCAAGCGCCGGAAGGATGCCCCAGAACAGGATCGGCGCCACCAGGAAATAGCTGGCCGGCATGGTGCCGTAATCGCTGCTCACGCCTTTGGCGATGTTGAGCCAGATATTGAGCCAGATGGAGCGAAAGGGCGCGCCCAGCGTGATCCAGTCCAGCGCGCCGGCCGCCAGCACCACCGCCGTGCCGCCCAGGATCAGCGCGCTCCAGGACCGCGGCGTGCGCCTGCAGGCAAAGATCGCCGCCACCAGCAAGGCCGGCCCCAATTGCAGGCGTAAGACAAAGGCAAGTCCGAACAAGGTGCCGGCCAGCGCCAGCCGCCGGGGCCCTGGCTGTGTGGTGAGCGGCAGGGCTGCGTAAAGGCCGGCCATCAACACGTCGCCGGCGATCACGTCGGACAGGGGATGGGACGATATATAGAGAAGATCAACCCAGACGGCGACGAAACCGCCGACGATCACCCCGCCGCGCACCCCATCCAGCCGCTCGCCCCAACGCCAGGCAACGGCGACAGGGACGAGAGAACACAGCACCATGAAAAGCTGCACGGGTATGAGCTTGAAAGCGGGATCGCACCCGAACAGCCGTCCCAGCCACAGCACGCCGGCAATCGCGCTGGGGAACAGCCAGGACCGCATGCCCACGACATACTCCCAGGCCGTCAGTCCGGTGCCATAGACAAGGCGGTGGGCCGGTTCGACCACCTGATAGACCTCGTCCGCCCAGATCAGGTTGGGTTGGAAATTGGCGATCCAGATCCGCAAACCCGCCGCCAGCACCAGCAGGCAGGCCAGCGCGATCCGGCTTTGCGTGGCCGGTTGATGGTTGAGGCCTTCACGCATCAGTCTTCAAGCCCCTGGAGGAATCAGCCGGCGGCACGGCGATCATACCCATGCCGGAGAAAGGCCGCAGGGCCGGTTCAGCGGGCGAACGGAATCAATGTTAACTTCCCGAACGCTATAGGCCCTTCGCCGCTTCAGGGTGCTCGTGATGGGGACATGACAAGTCTTATTGCTGTCCTTCGTGATGGGACATGGCTTTCCGCCGGCCGCATCCAGCGGCTGGCGACGGCCGCCAACCTGGGCACCGCGGCCTTCCTGCTGTTTCTGGCGCTGAGCGCCCAGGGCGCCAATGATTATTCCGGCCGGCCGCTGGGAACGGATTTTTCGAGCTTCTATGCCGCCGGGCGCTTGATCGGGCTTGGCGCCAATCCCTACGACCCTGCGGCGCTGCACGGCATGCAGCAGGCGCTGTTCGGGGCCGCCACGCCCTATTATGCCTTCGCCTATCCGCCATTTTTCCTGCTGCTGGCCTGGCCCCTGGCGCAGCTGCCGTATCTGCCGGCGCTTGCGGTCTGGCAGCTTTCGTCCTTCGCGCTTTATCTTTGGGCGATGATCCGGTTGAAGCGGCGGTTTGCGCCTGCGATACCGGACCGCCTGTTTTATCTGGGCGCGGCCGGTTTCACCGCCGTGTTCGTCAATGTCACCCACGGCCAGAACGGTTTTCTCACCGCCGCCCTGTTTGCGGCCGCGATCGCATCGCTGGGTGTGCGCCCGTGGATGGCGGGATTATGTTTCGGTCTGGCCGCCTACAAGCCGCAACTGGGCTTGCTGGTGCCCTTTGCGCTGGCCGCGGGCGGACATTGGCGCAGCTTTGCCGCGGCGGCGCTCACGGTGGTGATGCTCGCGATTGCCTGCACGCTGATGTTTGGCGCGCCGGTCTGGTCGGAATTTTTTGCCGGCGCCGGCCAGGCCCGCCAGGCGATCCTGGAATCGGGCGGCGTCGGCTATGACAAGATGGTGAGTGTGTTTGCGTGGCTGAGGCTCTGGCATGTGCCGGTCTCGGCCGCTTATGTGGGGCAGGGGATCGCGACCATCCTGGTCATCGCCGCGATCCTGCGGTTGTGGCGGCCGGGCGATATGCGATTGCAAGGCGCCGCTTTGTGCCTGGGGGCGGTGCTGGCCACGCCGTTTGCGCTGGACTATGACCTGCTGATCCTGGCGCCCGCCATCCTGTTGCTGGCGGGTTATGAGATGGATCGGCCAAGCCCGTTCGGCGCGACCTTGTTGTTTGTCCTCTGCCTGGCGCCGTTGTTTGCGCGCCCCGTCGCCCATGCGATGTTCCTGCCCCTGGCGAACTGGGCCGTGCTATCCGGTTTTCTCGCAACCATGAGACGCGCATGATGGACATCTATCTGGACTATGCCTTGCGGGGCCGCAACGCGTGGTGGCGCTATCCGCTGTGCCTGGTCCTGGCCTGTGTGCTGGCCGGATTGATTGTCATGACGGCCACGGTGGCGCTGATGCTGGCGCATCTGTTGCCGCCCGATCTGGCGACGCAGATTCAGCACCCGCAATTCGTCACACCCTTCTTTCTGGGCATCGCCGCCAGTTTTGGCGCCGTCACCATCGGCCTGGCGCTGGCCGCGATGATCGTCCACCGCAAGCGCCCCACCGATCTGATCGGGCAATGGCGCTGGAAGAATTTCGCCTGGGGAGTCGGCATCTGGCTGGTGGTCCAGCTTGTTCTCGCGCTGATCGATTTTGCCATCGCACCGAAAGGCTTCAAACTTTCCGCAGGCCCGGGCACCCTGTCGCTGGCGGCGGTGGCGGCCATCGGAATCCTGGTCCAGACCTTTACCGAGGAGTTTGTCTTTCGCGGCTACCTGACCCAGGGGCTTGTGCTGTTGTTCAAGAATCCGTGGACGGCGGCCATCGTCAGCGGGTTGTTGTTCGGCTCGCTCCATATCCCCAACGGCATTCCCCAGGCCTTGAACGCCAGCGTCTTCGGCATGGTCTGCGCCCTGATCGCGATCCGCACCGGAGGACTTGCGCTGACCTTCGGGCTTCATCTGGCCAACAATTATTTCGGCGCCGTGGTGGTGATTTCGGGCAGCGACGTGTTCAAGGGCAGTCCCGGCATCATCACCCAGACCACGCCCGAACTGGTGTGGTGGGATTTGTTTCTTGCGGTCATGGTGCTGGTGGCGGTGCCCTGGCTGATTTTCCGGCGCCCCTATTTCTCAGCCAGGCCAGCAGGTTAAGTCGGCCGAAAGAGGGTTTGCCCGGAAATTTACCGAACACGGAGCAATTCCTGTTCGGCCCCGCACCGGCGTTGTGCATGACGCGCGCTGTTCTATAATGTTACCTGCGGCAGCGAGGCGGGCGCGCTATGGGCAAAATCAGCGGAATCGGAAGCATAAGGCGCTGGCTTGGCCGTTACGGCCGGGATCGCCGCGGCAATATCGCGACCATGGTGGCGCTGTTGATTGTGCCGCTGGTCGGCGTGATGGGCGTTGCGACCGAGACCGGCAACTGGTTCCTGATTCAGCGCAGCATGCAGAACGCGGCGGACTCCGCCGCGATCGCCGCGGCGACCAATGCCAATGCCACCAACAACAGCTATCAGCTGGAAGGAAAGTCGGTCGCGACCAACTTCGGTTATACCAACGGCGCCAACAACACCACGGTGACGATCGTCAACAATGACAATACGGTCCCGGCAAAATGCGCCGGCGCCTGCTATGCCGTCACCATCACCAGGACCGTGCCGATCTATCTGACACGA
>Ga0136846_1218546_pt1 | contig 17472 bp, 13 predicted proteins | sample HopSoiMetagenom2_FD_96841 | JGI IMG/M metagenome (GOLD analysis project Ga0136846, IMG submission 96841) | Grasslands soil microbial communities from Hopland, California, USA - 2 Assembly 2016 (version 4) | ecosystem: Environmental > Terrestrial > Soil > Grasslands | place: USA: Hopland...
GTGTATCGAAATATGCGGGGGTGTGTACTAATCCGCCTTCGCCTGCCTTCGGCGGACACAGTCCGCAATCCGCAATCCGCAATCCGCAATTACACGATTCGTTGGTGAATGGCTTTGGCAACAACTTCGGTGAGGGAAGCAACATGAAGTTTTTCATAAATCTTCTTCACGTGCGAGCGAACTGTTTCGTAACTAATATTCAGATCTGCGGCAATCATTTTGTAGCTCTGACCATTTACAAGGCATGACAGCACTTCTTTTTCACGCGGCGTCAACTGGTAATCTGGTGCTTCTTGCTTCCTGATGTGCTGCGACACCTGCTGCATTTTATTGAGCACCTTGCGTGCAATGGAAGGCGACATGGGCGAGCCGCCATATTGTAATTCGTTGATTGATTCTATTAGTTTTGTATTCAAATAATTCTTGAGGATGTAACCGGAAGCTCCCGCACAAATAGAATCAAAGACGCGGTCATCATCTTCGAAAACCGTTTGCATGAGTACAAGGATCTGCGGAAATTCCTTTTTTAAGAGTGTTACTGCCTCAATTCCGTTCATGCCTGGCATCTCGATATCCATAAGGACAACGTCAGGTTTGCATTCCCGCAGGTCGTCCATGCAATCCAGCACATGTGAGAATGATCCCACCACTTCAAAGTCAGTATCCGTCTGCAGGAGAAGGCCGATGCTTTCCCTGATATTCTTATTATCATCGAAAATGGCAATTCTAAGGCTCATATACGTAACAAATTTCAGTCAATTCCAGCGGCATTGCAATCCCCTAATTGGGGTAGGGAAATCTCAGGGACACCATCGTCCCCTTCCCTGGAGCGCTTTCTATAGTACATTCTCCCTTCATTTCTCCTGTTCGCATCCGTAGGTTTCGCAAACCATTGCCGGATAGGGATTGGGCTGCCTTGGCCTCTATAGTAGACTGGTTAAAGCCAATGCCGTCGTCTTTTACGATCAATTCCACCCGGTGATTCTTCCTCTTAATGGTGACTTCCATTTTCTTGCACTGTGCATACTTTAAACCATTATGTATCGCCTCTTTAAAAATCAAATAGAAATTTTTTCTACTTGCCATATCCAGGTTTATAGGAAGCACTGTTGGATCACAATGCAGCATGAAGTGAATTTCTGCCGCATTCAGCAATGGCCTTGCATAGGACTCCATCCGTTGCACTATTTTTTCCATACTATCATTGCGTGGATTGATCGTCCACACAATATCATTCATATCGGATATCATTTCACTGGAAGCTGCAGCGATTTTTACGAGGATATCATCAAGTGCTTTCGTGTTGCCCTTGCTGTTCTGAATTTTGGCTACCTGGCTGTAAACAGAAATACTACTAAGGGTAGAACCCACATTATCATGAATATCCTGTGCTATCTTATCCCTTATCGCCTGCCTCTTCAACAATTCATTGATCCGATACCTGTACATGGCGAAAACTGCGCCGGTACTGATCAACACAACTATGGCATAGAACCAAAGGGTATTCCAGAACGGTGGAAGAATCTTAATATGAATACTAGTAATCTCATTGCTCCATACCCCTGGCTTTGTAGTTGCGCGAACCTTAAAGACATAATCGCCTCCACCCAGGTTTGTATAATTCGCCACATTCTGTGAACCCGATTCCTTCCATGTGGGATCCACACCCTGTAATAAATAGGCATATTGTACTGGATGCCCCGAACTGAAGGTGGGTGCGGAAAATTCAAAGGACAAATAATTCTTATTATACTTTAAACGGATTTCCTTTTCAGACAAGAGGTGGCTGTATGATTCGTTGAAAATTTTAAAGTCGGTTAAATAAACCCGCGGTTCATGGGCTATTTCACGGATGGAATCAGGGTGGAACCGGATGAAATAATTTAAGCCGGCGACATAAAATTTTCCCAACTCATCTTTATAAATATACCCGGACGGTCCACCTGTCTTTTCAAGATCCGGCAGTTGGTAACTGGTGAACGAGCGGGAATGGATGTCGAACTTGTGAAGCGCTCCATTCGCAATCATCCATAAGTTTTGTTTTGAATCCAACTGGATTCCTTCAGCAAGATTATACGATGAAGGAACCTGCTGAAACTCCTTCGTGCTGGTATTAAAGTAATGAAGGCCGCCTCCGTAAGTACTCACCCATAAATTACCGTTTACATCTTCGCAAATATCGAATACGTTGTTGTTGGTGAGCGTGCCGGCTTTATTGGGCCGGTTTGAATAATACGCGATTGGCATCCCATTATGCCATTCACCGAGGCCGAACCTGGAAGTGGCAATCCAGATGGTTCCTTTGCGGGACTGGTAAAATTTCCTGATGAGGTGATCCTTTAGATTAAAAGTTTCAATCGGCTTGATGACGCTGTCTTGCCTGTTCACCCATTTTTTAGTTACAAAATCATAATAAGTAAAGAAATGACCATATGGCGCAACGAGAAGGACAGCATGATTTCCTATTTTGCTCTCCTGGACGGAAACGACACGCGATTCTATGATACGGTTCATCACCACGTCATTTTCCGTATTGGGCAAACGGTTCAATTTGCCATTTTTTTCATCAAACAAGAAAAGCGAAACATCGGTTCCGAGGTACAACTGACCGGATGATGATTTATAGAAACGCGTTATTGATAATTGAGAGCCGCCAAACGTCAACGGCAAATGCTTCATGGATCCATTCAACTGCTGGATAAACAATCCATCGCTTGTCCCAATCATTAATTCCCCGTTTGGTTTGCGGTAAAAATCATAGATAATGATTTTGTGTTTTCTATCCTGGTCGGGCAAAAAAGTTTGGACGAATTGCTGCTGATCCGGATCATAAACGCTAACTCCGCGATTGGTTCCCAGCCAGGCTACGCCAGACCTATCAATATAAACGCAGTTTACCTGGTTATCGGCCAGCGTGCCGTCCCGTGCGGGGTCATGATTATAGTGAAAGTATTGCTTTGAGGCTGGATCAAAAATATAAACGCCGCCGGTTCTTCCTCCAATCCAAATGCGGTGACTGGCATCCTCCGCAAATGAAAGCGCGTCATCGGAATCAATCTGCAATTTATCTGGCTGCAGATTTGAAACGTTCTTTTCATTCCCAGCATACTTATACACCAGCTTGTCCCATGACCCCAGCCACATATTATTCTTGCTGTCACGGAAGACGCTTGTCACCACCATATGCGGCAACTTCGTATATACGTCATCGTAACGATCATCTACCTCGGCCCGCAGGCTTTCCGCTTGAATTCTGAGCAGTCCTCCACCTTGTCGTCCTGCCCAAATCACGCCATCCTTATCCAGGGCGAGGTCCAGCACTGTCCTTGCCCTGTCTTTAAAGGGCTGCTGAAATTTTCGATTCTGTTTGTCGAATCTTAACAAACCAAACCCACTTGTGGCCAACCACAGATAACCTTTCTCATCCTCCAACAACCCATTAATAATATTTACCGGTATCGAAAATGAATCTTCGTCTGAATGACGGTATTGGTGAAATTGTTCTCTTGGTGGAAGCCGGTAATCATAACTCGCCAATCCACCATCTGCGGTTGCTATCCACAAAACCCCTTGTTTATCTTCTAAAATATCCGTGATAATATTACCTGTGAGACTTGTTGAGTCAGATGGATTATTTCGAAATACAAGGAACTTATTTCCGTCATACCGGTTTAGTCCGTCATCAGTGCCAATCCAGATAAATCCTCGCTTGTCCTGGAGTATGCGATTGATTTTATTATGAGAAATCCCATTTTCCGTTGTTAGTTTTTGAAAAAACAACGAAGGTTGTTGTGCGGGCGAACTGATAGCATCACAACACAACAGAAGGCAATACAGTAAATGACTTACTCGCAAAATGGATGTGTTTGCCAGGACTTACTAAGTTAAACCAGCTTGGCGGCTAGTCAATAAAAAAATACCGCCGCACACGTAGTACGACGGATCGACCAATCCCTAACTGAAACCGCCCTATGAAAATAAGTTCATCCTGTAAAGGCCAGATTGAATAACCGCTCTTTTAATTCTGCGAAATTGCTGCGTTTTTTTAGATTCGGCAATCACTGAATTTCTACAATAAATGCCCAAATCCGGTGATAAGTACTGGGCGACGTTGGGAACATCAGTATTTAATTATTGAATGGGTAGTGGTTCACTATAAAGAAAATCATCCATCACAACAAGGTCTTTTGAACCGCCCTGCGAAACGTCTTTGACACCGGCCGCCAGCACACCGTTGCCAGCTGTAATTCGCACCCTTGTTACTTTATCATTAGGAAAATAAACACCAACAAAGGAAAAGCTTGAACCTGCCTGGTGAACTGGCGCCTTGAATACCCCAAGGGTTTGTAAGCCGTTAAAAAATTCCACGGAGGTTGAATTTGCATCATCAACATCAGAAAATATTAGCCCGAATCCTTTCACAGTAGCATCGGTATTTGTTCCTGGCACCTTAAAGAGAAGATCCGTTATGTTGTTGCCGAGGTACGTGAAGAGTTTCTTTGGGCTGAAGGCTACAAACTCTGTTGCATAAGAAGGATCGATGGATGCAAAATCCGTACTGTCAACTCTGAAGGCGGTACCTGTATTTTGGTACACTAACCCTCTCTTGCGTCCATTTGCTGCATTAGCATCTGTTGAATTAAAAAAGTCAAACGGAAAATTATCATTGTTCGTGAGATTGGCTGGCACTCCGTCCCAATTTATTTCCCTGCGGCCTGAAGTCTTACCGGGGACAGCATTCAATGAATCGCCAATCAGATGTCGAAACCCTGTTAATGCAGCGGTAAGATCGCCACTGGCAGATACAACGGTTGCAACCGGCTGCGGATTACTTAGGGTACCATCATTTTTCTTACATGCACTCAAGCCACCGGCGACCAGGAAAAATACTGCTTGTGAAAGCACAATCATGTTGAATGGACTTTTTAAATTAAAACTCTTCATTGTGATAAATTTTGATTTGATTTTTAGAAGTATAATTGTGATAAACAGGTTGTAAAAATCCGTTAGTGAAATTGGAATTTCAATCGCCCATTTGCATAGATTCCTCACTGAAAACGGTGACTATTCTTTCTTGTCAAGAAATAAAAAAACCCCGACGATGTCGGGGTCTTGCATTCACCAAGGACCATATTATTCATTTGATAGAACAATATGATATCTTTCCTCTTCGAGCATTCGATAATCCTGCGGCGCATTCACCTTTACTTTTCCCCTGCTTTTCAACGCCACTCTCGCTTCGTCGTGGATATTAATTTTCAGATTACCAAGTTGGAGTATATCTCTTGAACGGGCGAAAGCATTTCCACTAAGATCCAGAGTTTCCAATTCGCTGACATAAACGTAAACAGGTATACGTTGGTCATCATTCAGGTAGCCTTTGCTTGCGAGATATAAATTTCCCCCCATGTAAGAAATTTTGAGGTTACTCAAAATCTCCGCGGGCACGGAAGTCTTGACATCCTCCGAACTGGCATTAATTAATAACAGGTCGATGTTGCTTGAGGCAGTGATGCTTTTAATTCCTTCTTCTGCAACAATCACCGGGAACTTGCCTTTTCCATTTTTGCCCGATTGGCCAAATGTAGCACCCGTGATTATCGTTGCTAGAAAAAGAATGATTGTGAATTTGTTTTTCATGTTTATACGTTTGATGTTTATTAAAAAAAAATTATGATGCGCTTCTTTCACTCATTCGATCTCCCAGTTCCCGTTCCATGGATTTTCCAAAGATTCATTTCGTTTCGATCTCGAAATTGATCGGCCTGGCAGAAAGTTCGCAATGAATAGGAAAGCAATTAATAATTCGATAATTCCCAATACAACCGTGAATTTTCGATTCGGCGTGAGCAGTCGCTCTGTTGTGGCTTCAATCGACAGGATTTTGCCGAGGCCACTAATTGTTAGAGTAATAACTGTGACATAAATAACCAACGCGCTGAACCTTCGCCTTTGCTTCTTTACAATGTTGTTTTTTATTTCCAATGGATTGATTTTGTGCGGAGCTGTTTGAAATTGCCTGCATTTCAGAACTAGACTTTATATTCTCGACGTATTTGACGTATTGAAGAAGGCGATTCATAAATTCAAATTCTGAACAACAAATTTGCTTTAGAAATCGCCGGAAAACAATCCCCGCAATTGCGAAGAAGGTCACCGAAATAGGGAGGTTATACGTTTCGGGTTTGTTGCGAGATATATCTAAAGAAATGTGAATGCCGGGAAAGACAGAAAGAATTGTTCGGATAAATGCAATGGATAGAATATTTAGTTGCCCAGATTGCCAGGAAGTAATTTAAAAAGTTGATAGTTATAAGGAAATATTTGGCTGCGGCTGTGTTAACGGCAATTCGGTCACGTTAAACCAATATTCTACAAAGGTTTCAATCTTCTTTTGAGTGAGCAGGTCAGTGAAGGGTTTTTGAACAAATGAATTCGCTCCTAACCTGTAACATTCATTTACTTCCTGTGCATAAGAAGTTCCACTCACAATGATGACCGGAATGACATGAAATTGCGAATGGCTTTTTAATTCTTTTAAAACTTCAAATCCATTCTTGCGCGGCAGGTTCAAATCGAGGAGTATTAGATTCGGCAAGATTCCCTCCATAGCCGCATCCTCAAGAAAACCGATCACTTTATCACTATCATCAAGAAATTGTACGTTGATATGATATCCTCTTTCGGCAAAAAAGGCTTGCGTAATATGCCGATCATCGTGATCGTCTTCAACCATCAGGATAGTGTAATGCTTCACTTGACTCATATTATTAATCACGTAAAAAATCCAAAAAAGCCAGTCAAAAATACTAATTATTACCTGAGCTGTCCTACCGCATTTTCACCTGGATAATCTCTTCGGCATGGGCTTTATTTTTGGGCCGAAGGAATATTCTTCTGATAATACCTTTCTCGTCAATTATGAAAGTTGTACGAAGCACGCCCATATAATGGTTACCGAACATTTGTTTCTTGTCCCATACGCCGTATTTCTCCAGCACTTTGTGCGTAGGGTCCGAAAGCAGCCTGAATGGTAACTGGAATTTTGATTCAAATTTTTTATGCTTCTTCGTCTCGTCCGGACTGATCCCGATTACTTCGTATCCATGTTCCTTTAACAAGGAGTAATTGTCCCGCAGATTGCAGGCTTGTATCGTACAAGTGGGAGTATCATCTTCGGGATAGAAATAAAGTACAACTCTCTTCCCGCGGTAATCGGACAAGGAAACTTTATTTCCATCCTGGTCTTTAGCCGAAAAGGCCGGAGCCTTATCACCTTCTTTAAGTGTCACCATTTTATTGCGGATTGCGGATTGTGGATTGCGGATATTCGGAAACTGATTGTTCATGCTCTATACGATGCTGACGAGCGTCGAACAGCTATGTCCTATCTCGTGAACTTGAACTCACGTATACTTCTATTCCCCGCCTCATCTTCAACTCGCACACTCAATACATGTTCACCCCGGGAACATCGTTCATCAAAATTATAAATGAAACTCCTTCCCTTGTCATTCGTAAAGCGTAACCATTTACCATCCAGCTCGGCCCGGAAGTTCCTGAATTGGTTAAGGTTGTCCTTGATGTTAAACACAATGCGGCTCGCGTTCGACAAGTTAACTCCGTTAATATCCGTTAAAGGAATGATAAGCGGAGGTTCTGTATCTACAACCAATTGGAATTTTCCAAAGTCAATGAAGTTGCTTTTAGCCCAGCCATTATTCCATTCCACTTTACTTACTTCGGTGTTAGAGCCGCTCAATCGTTGCATTACCGTTCTGCTCTTTTCACCTTCTGTCAGATCCCTATTGGGTTTGATTCGTACGGTGATGGGATCTCCGAGGGGGATATAGCTTGCGCCGATAGAATGCAAGGCCGAAACGGCAGATGGAATAGAAGCAGCAGATCTTGCATATGGAATATGAACAGAATCATACAATGAACGATCACCTAGATAAAATTCGTAATCCGCCGATTCAAACCCATCTACCATCAAAGGATAAAACATTTTACCGGCTGTCGGAGTTGCGGTTGGACGAGCGCCATTCCATTTAACGCGAAATCCAAGGATCGACGCATTTCCGTTAGCATCCATAACTTCAATCGTCACTTGCCTGGATTTGCGATCCGAAAGATCAATCACTCCGTTTCCAGTTGCTTTCTTATAAATGGAGTTAGTGTATCCAGGTAACTCTGTAAGAAGTTGCACGTAGGGGCCGCCGTTAGTCCTTGTCTTATAATCAATATGAGCATTGAGATCACGGGTATTGAGATAACTTATTTCATTCATCCGAAAGCCGATAATGGTGCTTCCATCAATAGAGACATCAGCTCCGAATATCCCATTATGATTGGTGGATCCGGTTTGAGTATCATAAGCACCGATTCCAAAACTGACAAAGGGCGAATTTACTTCCAGCAAGTCCGGGCTTATGTTGAATTTATTCCCCGTTCTTTTGATTGAAATGAATCTAGGATATTGTTCGTATACACTCCTTGACCGATCATAAATCGCCAGTCTCTGAATTGTTGGAATTGTATTGTCCACCAATGGAAGACCAAACAGTAAGGGATTTAGATTGACGTCTTGTTTTGTTTTCCTGATTTCGAAATGTAGGTGGGGTGCCTGGGATCCGCCGGTGTTGCCACTATACGCAATGAGAGTTCCTTTTGAAACCGGGAAAGTACCGGGAGGAATTTCCAGGTAGACACTCCAACTTTCTAATTGGTATTGCTTCTCCTTTACAAACTTTTCGAGTGCTGGAAAGAAGTTATTCAGGTGCGCATACACAGTAGTGTAGCCGTTAGGATGGTCTATATATATAGCCCTCCCAAAGCCACCTGGTTCGATCTTCACGCGGGAAATAAATCCATCCGCCGCAGCAAATACAGGAAGATTTTGTACCCTGTTAGTGCGGATGTCAAGTCCCATGTGATAATGGTTGGGACGCAACTCACCGAAATTTCCACTGAGTCCCATTGCAATGTTCAAAGGATTTCGAAAGTATCCGCGTGGATAGAGGTCTCTTTCCAAAAATTGCGCGGAAACAGAAAATGTATTTAAGAAAAGTATTATTAGTACAACCGTTCGCATGAGCCAATGTCCGTTTAACATGTTCTAAAAAGAATTTGCAAAAGTATCGGTTACCAGTATAGAATGGCGCGTATAAAGAAGGTAGAACAGTTAATTCAATTCACTCGATCCCTCTGACTACGAAACTTTTTCCCGGAATAACCACTTTGGGGTATGATATTTTTAAAGCATGGTACAGCTTTTGACATATATCAGTTGTCTTAATTATAGAACAGTGTAACACCTGTGGATATGAATCGAATTAAACACAAATGGATGATCATGATTGCTGTAATGGTTGGAACTATCGTCGGACTGTTCAGGGGAACAGAAGCCAAGCAAAAATGGGTTTATAGGATCAAGAGCCGTTATGACGAAAAGCGATTAATGGCTGAAAGAAAATCTATTTTACAAACCGGCGGTGTTTTACTGGATGACATCGAGATGGCAGCTTTCCATAACAATTAATCATTGAGATATTCTGACCGAATCGAACCTCAGCCAGGCGCTGAGGTTTTTTATTGGTAATTTTCTAACCATCAGGCTCAGCTAAAGCCTTTGCCACAAGCTCTTAGATAAGCTTTTACCAGTCATCCGAAGCTACATCCCAAATCTGCTGGGAAAATCTGATTTCCGTGCCTTACATTTGCGCAATTTTGAACAGCCCACTACATGCCTAAAGATTCCTCCATAAAATCAGTTTTAATCATTGGATCCGGACCCATTATCATTGGCCAGGCTTGTGAATTTGATTATTCAGGTTCGCAGGCCGCAAGAAGCATCAGGGAAGAAGGGATCAAAGTGATACTAATCAATAGTAACCCGGCTACGATCATGACCGACCCAATGATGGCCGACAAGGTCTACCTGCTTCCGTTAACGGTGGAGAGCATCGAGCAAATCCTGGAAGAGAACCAGATTGACGCGGTTCTTCCAACAATGGGAGGTCAGACAGCGCTTAACCTCGCGAAGGAAGCAAACGAGCTCGGGGTTTGGGAGAAATATAATGTGAGGATGATTGGCGTTGACATTGCAGCGATTGAAACCGCTGAAGACCGTGAAAAATTTCGCCAGTTAATGGTGAAGATAGGCATGCCGGTAGCTCCTTCAAGAACGGCGAATTCGTTACTTGAAGGAAAAGAATTTGCCCAGGAGATTGGCGTCCCTCTGGTAATCCGTCCTTCTTATACGCTTGGCGGTACCGGTGGCGGCTTTGTTCATACAAAGGATGAATTGGATGCGGCACTTGAAAGAGGCCTGAGTGCATCGCCGATTCATGAAGTGCTAGTGGAGAAAGCCGTTGTTGGTTGGAAGGAATTTGAACTTGAGTTGCTAAGAGATAAGAATGATAACGTGGCCATCATCTGTACCGTGGAAAATGTGGACCCTATGGGCGTTCATACCGGTGACTCCATTACAGTTGCACCCGCAATGACGTTAAGTGATACAGCTTTCCAGGAAATGCGCAACAAGGCAATCCTGATGATGCGGAGCCTCGGGAACTTTGCTGGTGGTTGTAATGTTCAATTCGCTTTAAATCCAGACACAGAAGATATCATAGCGGTTGAGATCAACCCTCGCGTTAGCCGGTCATCTGCGCTTGCATACAATGCAACCGGATATCCAATTGCAAAAGTGGCAGCTAAGCTCGCCATTGGATATTACCTGGATGAGTTGAAGAACCAGATCACTCAAACAACGTCGGCTTATTTTGAGCCTGCGCTCGATTACGTAATCGTGAAAATGCCCAGGTGGAATTTTGATAAGTTTCGCGGAGCGAACGATACGCTTGGGTTGCAGATGAAGAGTGTGGGCGAGGTGATGGCTATTGGAAGAAGCTACGCCGAAGCGCTTCAGAAGGCCACACAAAGCCTCGAGAACAACGCGGTGGGGCTCGGAAATTATACAAAGAGCCAGATGTCCGCCGAAGAACTTATTGAATACATAAAGATTCCAAAATGGGACCGCGTCTTCAGGATCAAAGATGCATTGATGGTTGGCGTTTCTATCGGAACCATTTCAAAAGTAACAGGCATCGACAGGTGGTTTGTCAATGAGATCAGGAAAATCGTTGACCTTGAGAAAGAGATTGCCAAATACAAGCTGGAAAATTTACCTATTGAATTACTCAAAGAGGCCAAGCTGATGGGATTCAGCGACCAGCAAATTTCGCTGATCATGCAAGACGGAAATGATGAAGATGTTTATGAGAAAAGGAAAGCAGCCGGATTCACACGCATATACAAGATGGTGGATACGTGTAGCGCGGAATTTGAAGCGAAGACACCTTACTTCTATTCAACTTTTGAACATAATGGAGTTAATGAAAGTAAACTCAGCAATAAGAAAAGGATCATCGTACTTGGATCAGGCCCTAACAGGATTGGTCAAGGGATCGAATTCGATTATTGTTGCGTACATGGTTTGCTCGCCATTAAAGAGTGCGGATACGAATCGATCATGGTGAACTGCAATCCGGAAACGGTGTCCACCGACTTCGATATGGCCGACAAACTATATTTCGAACCGGTGTTTTGGGAACATCTCTGGGAAATAGTTGAACATGAGAAGCCGGATGGAGTGATAGTGCAACTCGGAGGTCAAACCGCATTGAAACTCGCTGAGCGTTTACACAACAAAGGAATAAAGATCATAGGGACGTCTTTTGATGATATGGACATAGCTGAGGATAGAGGAAGGTTTAGTGATATGCTCAAGGAACTTTCGATTCCTTATCCTGATTACGGAACCGCGTACACAGTAGATGAAGCCGTTGAAGTTGCTAACAAAGTAGGCTACCCGGTATTGGTTCGACCTAGCTACGTGTTGGGTGGCCAGAGAATGAGAATTGTTATTAATGACGAAGAATTGGAGAAGGCAGTAATTAGCCTGTTAAAACATATTCCAGGTAATAAGATCCTGATTGATCACTTCCTCGATAGGTGCCAGGAAGCAGAGATCGACGGCATTTGCGACCAGGAAGAGTTTCATGTAATGGGCGTAATGGAACATATAGAACCCGCCGGAATCCACAGCGGTGATAGTAACGCTGTACTTCCACAATTCAATCTTACGCCTCTGGTTGTAGAGACGATGGAAGAATATGCAAAGAAAATTGCCTTCAGGTTGAAAATTAAAGGACTTATCAATATCCAGTTCGCTATAAAAGATGGAAGGGTTCACGTGATAGAGGCGAACCCGAGAGCTTCGCGAACCACTCCCTTCATTGCAAAAGCGTACCAAATTCCTTATCTCAACATTGCAACCAAGGTAATGCTTGGTCGAAACAAGCTTCGCGATTTCAAATTTGTGAAACGATTGAAAGGCTATGCGATCAAGGAGCCCGTGTTCAGCTTTGATAAATTTCCAAACGTGAGCAGGGAACTCGGTCCTGAAATGAAATCTACCGGTGAGGCCATCCGTTTTATTAAAGATTTGCGGGATCCTTACTTCAGGCAATTATATAGAGAACGCAGCATGCATTTGAGTAAGTAATGAGGTGGACTGTGGATGAGGAACATCCTTAGATATACTGTAATTAATCAGAGTTCAACGAGGTTGTGCTTGATGGCGTACATTACAAGTCCTACGCGGCTCTTGACATTTAATTTCTCGAAGAGCGTATTTCGGTAATCATCCGCAGTGCGATAGCTCACAAACATCTTTTCAGCAATTTCTTTATAGGTAAGATCAGAACATACCCATCTCAAAAATTCTTTCTCTTTATTATTCAGATTTATGGGTTCTTTCTCAACGTCAACATTTCGGTGCAGTCCGCTGAGGATTCTGCCGGAGACAAAATCAGACAGGTAAAAATCTTTTTCGATAATGGAGTCGAGTGCTTCCTTTAATTTCTCCGGGTCTGCATTTTTCAATACAAAGCCTTTCGCGCCGTTTCTTAACATCTTGATCACGGTTGCCTCGTCACTATACATTGAAAGCGCAAGAATCTTTATGTGAGGGAACCGTTCATAAACCCATTTGGCAGTTTCAAATCCATCAACCTCGGGCATATTCACGTCCAATAGCAGCACATCCGGAATCATATGTTGGGTGAGTCTGATCTTTACTTCTTTCCCATTGTCGGCCTCGAACAACACAGTATAGCCCTCGAATGAAGCAATCAATTTAGACAGGGCACGCCTCAATAAGACATGATCGTCGGCAACAGCTACCTGTATCTTCTTTGGTAATGCCATATTATACCTGGAGTGTTTTTTGTAAAGATAACTCCACAGTGAATGATGACCCTTTTCCAAGAGCACTATCTATCCTCACAGACCCGCCAATGAGCTTCGCCCTGTTAATGATACTTTTTAATCCTACTCCTGCCGAAGAAGAGGTACTCAGTTGTTTTTCCACAACATTAAACCCAACACCGTTGTCACGAATAACCAGCCGGAAAGGATGATCATCAGTTGATTCAATATTCACTTCGACCAGTGAAGCCTTAGCATGTTTGATAATATTGTTCATGATTTCCTGGAACATCCGGAAAAGAAAGATTTCCTTTTGTTCATCGAAATGAAAATGTTCTTCAGTTGAATTGAAGGAAGTCTCGAAGAGCTTCATTTTTCTCAGCATCTCCAATTCGTATTTGATTGCTTCCACCAACCCAATCTTCGTGATGCGGTCAGTATGCATGCTCTTTGTGATATCAGATAGATCGTAGATAGCCTTATTCAACATCTCCCGGGATTCATGGACGCTTTCAAAATCAGGGTGGCCCGGCTTAATAGAAAGAGTAGCAAGTGAAAATTTCACCACGGACAACATCTGCCCTATATTATCATGGAGTTCCTGTGCAATCGTTTTGAAAGTAGCTTCCTTTATTTCAAGTTGGGATTGTAATAACTCGTTATGATATTCATCCTTTAGTCTTACGAGTTCCTGCTCTTGCCGATGCTGCCTCCGCTGGTAAAGAAAAAGTATGCTGACGATGAAGCCAACTAGCAATAACGCCAGGGCCACACCAACAACAATTACAACGTATACCTCCGGAAGCTGATTCTGCATAGAAAAGCAATACTAAACAATACGTATAATAAAACACTTAAAAATCTTAAGATGAATTGCAAATTATTAATGAGTACGAATGAAAATTGCGCTATGTAATTTGCCAATCCAACGAAAGGAAGGGCACAAGCATTAAAGAAAAATATGCCAGTGACTATCCAGAAACCTGGATACTTCTTTAAGTTTATAGAATGCGGAATGCGAAATAATTCATAGAAGAAATAAACACAAAAAATAATTGATATCAACGCGCCGATAGAATAAGTGAGCGTATTGAATACGAAGAATCCTTGAAGCAACAACAAATTCAATAATACTGCGATAGGGTAAACAATCATGCAGATGATTAGTATCCGTTTCACCCAACCGGATCTCAGTAGTTGAAATATCATGAACCAGTAATAGACAAAAGTGAGAACTGAATAAAAGTTATAATAAATAGCGGTATTAAAACCTTTGCCCACCATTCTCCACGCAAATAATTCCAGCAAGCACGTTATAATGAGAAAATATGGAAGCAATTTCATGTACGAAGGCAAACTGTCCATCAGCCAAAAGACAATTCCTACTAAGGCTGCGGCAATAACAAACGGTATATGGAAAGGCAAATCCATAACATCGAAAATAAAAATAAAAACCTCCGGTTAAGGAGGTTTTTAATCACAATATGCTGTCAATTTAATTTCTTATATAACGGATAGTCCTTTATCCTTTATGTCAACTATTGCTATACCAACGCCTTCATCAGGCCCAACGCCTTTGCCACCACAGTAAGGAGGGCAGAGTGAACCGAAATTATATGCAAGGATCTGTACTCCTTTTTCTCCATCAATATAGACGTCTTTATTGACCACGCCAGTCTCCGTCTCTTTCTGTTTTGTAGCAACAAGTACAACAGATTGCCTTCCTGCGTAGTCAGGATTTTTCTTAAAATCTTTTGGATAAGCAGCAAAATAGATTTTGATTCCGTCAGCTCCGTGTTGTTTCGCAGTTTCAATGTACTCCTGGAGTTCTTCAATGCTGTACCAGCAACTTAAAGAATCTTCCTTTCCAATACGTTCTGTATTCTGCACCCATCTTTCTTGCTTATAGGTGCGGATTACTGAGTCTACGTGTGCAGTGTCTACATAAGTTCCTGCTTTTAGTGTTTTTTTGGGAGACTTAATCATAGCCGTTGGGGATTTACTGTGATGAAAATGTTTTCGATGTAAATCTATTCGGCTTTGCTGAAAAGGAGACGTTCACAAGAGGATATAACTCAAGGAATTATAAATTAATACTATCTGTAAAATATAGAACCTCAACAAATCCTCGAAAAAATCCCTTAAAAATACCAGAAAAAAAACCAGAAAATACCGTTAAAACATCACTTTTTATACCGTGTAAAAATGTTGAGAATACCCCAGAAAATTATCGTCAAAAATCCCGTGTATAAACCCTCAACAAAATCCTCTACAATCTAAATAAAAGATTGAAATTTCAAGCAGAATATGGGCCGAAGTCCCGTTTTTAAGATCCAGAACGTCGGATTTATTTCCAAGCCACCGCCTATTCCGGTTTATTTTCTTACAAATAGTTTTCATTAACCAGCGAGCCTTATCCTAAAACAGAGTTACAGTAGGAAATACTGTAACTTTCTGTATGGCCTTATCCCTCGATTTTCCCCTCTGGAAAGAAGCTCCTTTCCTTAGGTTGCTTCTTCCTTTTGCCGGGGGGATCGTGGTCGCCAAAAACCTACCGTTGCCGCCGGTATTTCCCGCAATAGTGGCCGCAATTCTGCTGCCGGCGCTCGCAATATTCTACTCCCGCCGATTATTTTTAAGATTCAAATTCAATTGGATCGGTGGAATCATAATCAATGGAATCCTTCTTGCCGCTGGCTGTCTTCTGTTCGCAAACCAAGATGAAACGCAAAAACAATCTTCAATCGTCAATCAATACAAAGCCGGCAATATCCTCAGGGTAACGCTGCGCGAAAGGCCCGCAGAAAAACAGAATAGCTACAAATCCGTTGCAGACGTTGACCTTCTCCATAATGAAGGGCCAGCTCAGAAGGCGGAAGGAAATATTATCATTTATTTCGAAAAAGACAGCGTTTCACAATCGTTGGAGGAAGGAACAAGAATTTTATTTTCACAACCTCTTCAAGAGATCAGGAACGCAGGAAACCCTGGCGGTTTCGATTATAGAGACTATTGCCATCGGCAAGGCATCTACTTCACCGTTTTCCTGTCTTCACGCAATTACCAGGTCTTGCCAGGAAAAAAATCCGACCTGGCGTACAAGACGCTGTCGGGAATAAGGGATTGGGTTCTCAATCAGATTTCCAGATATGTTCCTGGAAAAAAGGAATCCGGCTTCGCAAAAGCGCTATTGATTGGTTATAAAGATGAGTTGGACAAAGAACTTATTAGCAATTACTCGAAAACCGGTGTGGTCCATATCATCGCAATATCAGGACTTCATCTTGGAATCATCCTCCTTTTATTAAACCTTGTAGCGCGCCCCATTCAAAAAAAATTACATTCGAATTGGCCGGGCACTATCCTCATTCTTGTCGGTCTTTGGGTATTCAGTTTAGTGGCAGGAGCCGGACCTTCAGTTTTAAGATCCGCTTTCATGTTTTCATTCATGGTCTTGGGGAAATCATTTTCAAAAAATTCGAATATTTACAACAATCTCGCTGCGTCTGCCTTTTTGCTGCTTTGCATGAATCCGAATTGGCTGTGGGATGCAGGATTCCAACTGTCCTATTTGGCGGTTCTAAGCATTGTCATTTTTTTTCGGCCTATCTATCATCGATTCTATTTCGAAAACAAGCTCGTCGACTTCATTTGGAAATTAAACGCTGTTACGCTCTCTGCGCAAATCCTCACACTTCCCGTTGCCATCTATCATTTTCACCAGGTACCGGTTTATTTTCTTTTTTCCAATTTACTTGCTGTTCCGTGGTCAAGCGTCATTTTGATAGGGGAACTTTTGTTATGCTGCGTTTCCGCTCTCAATCCGCTCGCCATTATGGTGGGACAGTTAATACATTGGCTAATTTTTTATTTAAACGATTATATCGAACGCATAAATGCTCTTCCGTTCTCAGCCTGGAGCGGATTACAAATCTCGTCCCTGCAATTGATGCTTCTCTATGCAATGATTGCGGCTATAGCACTAGGAATCATCCGCAAGCAAAAAAAACTTATTCCGGTTGCATTAGGCTGCCTGTTTATTTTCGTGACTATTCGTTCTTATTCTTTTTACCAGTCGGGGAATCAGCAGCAGCTCATTGTCTACAGTATTCCCAAGACCCAAGCTATTGACCTGGTACAGGGAAGGGAATTTTTGCGGATCGGAGATAGCAGTTTGCTTACTGACCAGTCTATTTATCA
>Ga0136846_1219351_pt1 | contig 17472 bp, 17 predicted proteins | sample HopSoiMetagenom2_FD_96841 | JGI IMG/M metagenome (GOLD analysis project Ga0136846, IMG submission 96841) | Grasslands soil microbial communities from Hopland, California, USA - 2 Assembly 2016 (version 4) | ecosystem: Environmental > Terrestrial > Soil > Grasslands | place: USA: Hopland...
ATCGAAAGCGCGACCAGGCTCGCGCCGAGCAGCACGAAGACATATCCGAATTGCCGTGGAACTCGCGGCCGCATCTTCAGGGCAATTCCGAAAATGCGCGACCTCTCTCCACGGGCCATGGCGAAGCCTGTCGTGAGCACGTGACCGCCGAGCGCGGTAACGATGCCAACCAGGAGAAGCCCTTCGAGCCAGAGATAAACTCTTAGTCCTTCGAACGACCAACGCGCGATGACGAACTGGTCAGCTTGCGAGAAGCCGCTCAGGTCCATCGTCAGTGATCCTCCGACGAGCGCGATCGCGACGAAGCCGAGCATCCAGAGAAGGAGTTGTCGTGCGACTCTAAGCGGGTCGCGGGTCATTGCATTCGTCATGGTATCCATCGAGACGAATGCCGAACGAGGGTGGCAACTCAACCGTCACCGCGGTAGTGCGAATGCAATGATCGAGTCGCCCGCACCCCACGTCTCTCCATCGCCGCCGGCGGCGATGACAACGTATTGTCTCCCATCCGCGCCGCGATACGTCATCGGCGTGGCTTTGCCCGACGCCGAAAGGTCGGCGTGCCAGAGCTCTCGCCCATTGTCGATGTCGAATGCGCGGAACGTCCGATCGACCGTAGCCGCCATGAACACCAACCCGCCAGCGGTCACGATGGGGCCACCAAGATTCGGCGCGATTGGCGTCCCCCACGCTTTCGTCCCCGACTTCAGATCCATCGCCACCAGCTCGGCGGGCGGCATTGGCGTGCATACCGTTCCCGGCGGGATGTAGAAGAAACGCCGGCGCATGATGTACGGCGTGCCGCGCATCACCGTGTAGTCGTAGCCCATTCGGGATCTCGATTCGCGCAGCGTATCGAGCTTGACGCCCGCGAGAGGGATGAGTTGTACTGCTGCCGCCAGTCGATTCACCGGAACGATTGCGAGCTGCCGTGTCGGATCGAACGCGAGCCCGCCCCAGTGCGCGCCGCCGATGTTGGACGGCACCACAATCGTCCCCTCGAGACTTGGCGGCGTGAATATCCCTTCGTTGCGGAGTCCGCGCGCGAGATTCTGACACGCCGTATCCGCGGACTCTCCATTCCAGCGATGCGGGCTGAGCGGCGGCAGCGACGAGAATGGCTGCGTCGGCCACGCATGCTCACCGGGAACGGTGCTCGCCGGAACAGGTCGCTCTTCGATCGGAAAGATCGGCGTGCCAGTCTCACGATTGAGCACGTACATCATTCCGTTCTTGTTGGTCTGGATCACCGCCGGCTGACCCTTTACCGTCGCCAACAGAGGTGGAGACGCGTTGTCGTAATCCCACAGGTCGTGATGCACCGTCTGAAAGTGCCAGACGACTTTCCCGGTCGACGCGCGAAGCGCGACTATCGAGTTCGCGTAGTCATTGCGTCCGAGACGCAGTCCTCCGTAGTAGTCCGGACTGGGCGAGCTCGTCGGAACGAATACGAGATCGCGCTCGGGATCAGCGGCGATCACCGACCACGCGTTCGACGCCCCGGTGTGGTGCGCAGCCGCGCCTTCCCACGTCTTGTACTCCGGATCCGACGCGCCCTGCGGAACCGGATCCCAGGTCCATTTCAGCTGTCCGGTTCTCGCATCGTAAGCGCGCACCTCGCCGCTCGCGGCGGCAGGGCGATTGTTGTCCGCCACCGCCGAACCAACAACGAGCAACCCATTCAAGATTGCCGGGGGCGACGTCACCTCGTACTCGGCAAACTCGAACGGTTCGTTGCGCAGTCCCTTGCGCATATCTACAGCCCCGTTCGAACCGAAGCTCTGTATCGGCTTTCCGGTCTTTGCGTCGAGAGCGAGCAGTCTCCCGTCGGTCGTCGCCAGATAAATACGACCATTCCAGTACGACACGCCGCGATTGGTGAAGTCTCCGAATCCCGCGTGGGGCGGAACCCTGGCGTCATATTGCCATTTCACTACGCCAGTCACGGGATCCAGCGCGGCGACCTTACCCAGCGGCGTGCTGATGTAAAGCATGTTGTCGATCATGAGCGGCGTCACTTCGAGGGACCGCTTCATGTCCTTTGTCGGCAAGGGCTCGCCGGTGTGGTACGTCCAGGCTACGGCCAGTCGCGAGACATTCCCGCGATCGATCTGGGCGAGGGGCGAATACCGCGACCCTAGTGCGTCGTGACCATACGCGCGCCACTCACCGTCGCTTGTCTGTGCATTTGCGATCGACGGTGTGCTCATAGCGCATAGGAGAGCACCGATTGCGCGCGCGAGCCACACTGCCCGCTTCCCAGTTACTTGCATGACCACCGGCCGAGGTTCGACGCTCTAACCTAGACCAGAGTAGTTATCGGTGAAAGTCCGTCGGCACCCCTGGTACCTGACGGTCGCAATCGTCAGGTGGTGATCTGAGACGTCGCGGCTTTCGGCTCGGCCCACTTGAACTTGCTGACGCCCCTGCCGCCGAAGAACAGCGAGTCCAGCATTTTCGCACCACGGTCGTAGTTCTCGGGGATGCCCACCCAGTCGGTGACGATGTACACCGCGTGGTCCGGTGTTCCGGTTTCGCCAACCTGGATTGCCAGCCAGCAGACCGCGGCGGGATCGGTGGCGAGGCCGCTCATGCGCATCTGGGTGCAGTTATGGTATTGGGGGAGTGCGGCGTGCGAAGCGCTGACGAATTGCACCCGTGCGCCAGCGAGGACCTCTTCGGGTAGTGCGGTTCGCACGATTCCGTCGCGCGGCACGTCGTAGACGACCTGTCCGTCCACGTTCCGGGGATGCGCGCCATTCGGCTGGTCGTAGATCACCATCACCGGCCCACGATATCCGGAGGGCAGGACAAAGATCTGAACCTTTCGCGCGGCTTCTGACTGCACTGCCTGAACACCATTGACGGACGAATTATGTCCGGCGCAGGCGATGCAGGCGGCGAAACCGATTGCGACCAGTATGTGACGAGCCTTCATGGGGACCTTCCCAATCAACACTTTGAGACGACTGGGGCGGGTCTATTGGTAACGCGAGGCGACGCGCGTCGAATCCTGGACCTAAGTCGCTATCGCTCGAGCAGCCGCTTTGGCCGCCTGGCGGCCACTCCCGATCGCGCCGTTGACGGTGCCGTTCCGCCCTTCGGCGTCCGCCGCCTCGCCCGCGAACCAGATCGTGTTCTGAATCGGTCGCGCCAGCTCCTTTGCGGCATCAGATCCGCCTACCATCGGATAGCTGTACGCGCCACGCGCGTAAGGATCTCTGTCCCAGTTGTGCGTCCACGCCGCTTCGAGCTGTGATTCCACCCGCCGCTTTGTCACGCCAAGATTCCTGGCGAGCCCGGTGATCGCGCGGGAGAGCCGCTCTTCGTATGGCAGCTCCGCCATCCGCTTTGCGGCGAGGCCTCCGGTCCAACAGACCATCGCCGATAGGTGCGCAGGATGGAGCGTCCAGCACACCGGAAACTCTTTGATCTCTCCCTGAACGAAGCTCATCGAATCCAGTGATTCATCTTTCGGCAGCGCGCTGATCTTCTCTGTCCACCATCGCTCCCGGAAAAGCATGGTCACCCGCGCGACGGATCCCATCGCCAAACGGCTCTTCAGCTTGTCGATAACGGGTACTGCCGGCGAAAACTCTATCGATCCCTCTTTTCCCGCTTCGGCAAAGAGGACGTCCAGCGGAATCGTGATGATCACCGCTCTGGCTGTGACGGTCGTCGACTGACCGCTGGGATCGCGCGCGCGGACGGTGACGCCACCCCGATCCCACTCGACCCGGTCGACCGCACGCTGCAGCACGATCCTCTCGCCGAGTCCCCGCGCCAGCCACGCCGGGACGCCATCGTATCCAGTGCCGATCCGCATCATCCGTTGTTCTTCGCGATCGTCACCGGGGCTTCCTCCATCGGATAGCCCGATCGCGCTTATCAGTCGCGGATCGGCGGCGTGGAAGTTCTCCACGAACTGAAGCGCCAGTGCGCGCGCCTCGGCCGCGGACCTGCCGCCCGGCGTGCGAGAGAGAAAGTCGGCGAACGACTCGTCACGACCGTCACCTTTGAGGTGACGCATCACCACGTCCAGCTGCTTCCAGAAATCGTCGAGTTTCCGAAGCTTGCCGCCCTTCATCCGCCAGCGGTGTCCGTCGATTGCGTTGGCGAGCAGACGCGCCGGCTCCAGCATCTCTACGGTTTCTTCGGCGCTGCCGTGGATGAATTCCGCGCCAAGTTCAATGGCGTGGGGCAGCCGTTCGTCGCGCAACGTCCAGACGCGTCCGCCAATTCTGTCGCGCGCCTCGATGACGCGGGTGCGAACGCCGCGGTCCTCGAGCAGTCGCATCGCTGCCAGTCCGGCCACACCGGCGCCGACGATCGCGACGTCTACATCGTTCGATCCTGATTCGACCATCACGGAAGGTACGCGCGCACGGCGTCGATCGTGTCGGCTTCGGATGGCTTCTTGTCCGGCCTGTATCCTTTCACTCGCGCGAATCGCAGCGCAACGCCGCCAGGATAATGCGGGCTCTTCTGGACTTCGTTGAACGCCACTTCCACCACCAGCTCCGGTCGAACGTAGACGATGTGGCCTTCGCGGTGCGTTTCACGCGCCAGAAATTCCTTCGTCTGCCACTCCAGCATCTCGTCGGTCATTCCCTTGAAGGTCTTTCCGAGCATGACGAACTCGCCCGTCGCGGGATCCCGGGCACCCATGTGAATGTTGCTCAGCCAACCCTGACGTCTGCCCGAGCCCCACTCGACAGCAAGTACGACGAGATCCAGAGTGCGAGCCTCTTTTACCTTGATCCACGCCGAGCCGCGCCGGCCCGCTGCGTACGGTGCGGAGAGAAGCTTCACCATCACCCCCTCATGTCCTCGCTCCAACGCTGTCCTTTGAAATCGCGAGGCCTCCTCTGCATCGCTCGTGAAAATCCTCGGGACGCGCGCTGTCTCCGGCGTGAAGCTCTCCAGTCTTTCCAGCCGGGACGAGAGCGAATCGTCTATCACCGTTTCACCATCGTGAAGCAGTACGTCGAAGAAAAAAGGCGTCAGTGGCAATTCGTCGCGCTGCTTCAGAACATTGATGCGACGGCCAAAGCGGCGCATGGTGTCCTGAAACGACAGCGGCCGCCCGTCGGGCGCGAGCGCGATCACTTCGCCATCCAGAATCAGTTCGCGCGCCGGCAGCGCGGCCACTATTTCGACGACTTCGGGAACCGCGGCGGTGACATCGTTGAGACTGCGGGTGTACACCGCAACCCGATCGCCCTGCCGGTGCACCTGGATCCGCGCTCCATCCAGCTTCCACTCCACCGCTGCCGGAACGCCCGCGCTCAACGCCTCGGCGACGCTCGGCGCCGAATCCGCCAGCATTGGCTGCACCGGACGAAACGGCTTGAGCTGGTACTCGGCGAGCGCATTCTCGCGATCTTCGCCGAGCGCTGCCCGCGCAACGACACCAAGATCCCCCGCCATCATCGCCGCGCGGCGCACCCGAGCCGCTGGAACCTCGGCGGCTTTGGCGATTGCTTCGAGTAACACTCCTTCCAGCGCGCCCTGACGGACCTCTCCGACGAGCAGATTGCCGAGGAAATTCTGCTCGTCGATCGTGGCACGTGAGAACAGCTCGCCGAGCAGCTTCGCGCGCGCCGCACCGGAGTTCTTTCCTTTGACGGTCGGCAGCTGATCGAAGACCGCGTCGACGTCGCGTAGCTCGAGCGATGGGCTCGCCGCCGTAGTGGTCTCACGCGCCGCCGAAACCGCTGCCCAGCCGACCCCCAGCTTGCCCTGCCGCGGCCACCCGATCAGAAATCCTACCGCGATTGGAACTTCGTCAGGTAACAGCCGTGACAGCAGGGAAGCGAGCTTCGAGATTTTCTCGAGCCGTCCGGACGTCGCCGCGACCGACGAAGAAACCTGCACCAGATCGTGGAGCCTCATTCGTCGTCGCTCTCCGAACGCGGCCGCCTCGGCTGCCACAGGACCCGATCGAGGTCTATACGCCCGCGCGCGTCGAAACGAACGCCTTCGCTCTCCAGCAGCGAACGCTGCCGTGTGGCGCTCGATCCGGGAAGGCTGATCTCTCCGCGCGCGTTCACCACCCGCTGCCACGGGACTCGCGATCCATTGGGCAGCGCGTGCATCGCATAGCCGACGAGGCGAGCCTGGCCATGCAGCCCCGCCAGGCGCGCGATCTGCCCATACGTTGCGACGCGTCCGCGCGGAATTCGCGAGACTACTTTGTAGATCCGGTCGTGCGACCCCTCGACTGCAATCTTCAACATTTCCGTGCTAGGTTAACCCCGGTCGGTCCCAACTTCAAACGCCCCCAAACATGAAAGTCATCGTGCTCGGCGCCGGCGCAATCGGTGCCTATTACGGTGGTCAGCTCTCTCGCGCTGGACAAGATGTCACGCTCTACGCGCGCGGTGATAATCTCGCCGCGATCAGGAAACGCGGTCTGGAGATCCGGACCGCCGACGGGTCGTGGACGGTCCAGTTGCTAGCGACAGATCGCGCCGACCAGCTCGGTGATGCGGACTTTGCGATCCTCGGCGTCAAAAGCTACTCGCTCGAATCCATCGGCCCCGTTGTCAAACAAGTTGCGGAACGTGGCGCAACGATCGTTCCCTTCCTCAACGGCGTCGAGACCACCGACCGGCTCGTCGCCCTCGGCGTGCCGCGCAGCGCCATTCTTGGGGGAGTGACGCGTATCAGTGTCGTGCGCGTCCAGCCCGGTGTGGCAGAGCGTCGCGGCCAGTTCCAGAGTATCATCCTCGGCGAGCTCGACGTCGCCGGCAGCGACCGAGTCTCGAATATCGTTAGTGCGTTTTGTAACGCTGGCATCGATGCACGTGCCTCGAGCCACATCACCGTCGATCTCTGGGAGAAATTCGTCTTCATCGCCGCGATGGCGGCGGCGTGCGGTCTTGCCCGCTCGCCCGTCGGACCGCTGCGCGAGACACCGCTCGGGCGACGCCTGTTACAGCGCGCGGTGCAGGAAGTGATCGATGTCGCCCGCGCGAGCGGAATTCCGCTTCCCGCTGAGGAAAGCGGACAGGTTGTCGGGGCGATCCACGGCCTGCCACCAGGGACGAAGCCGAGCTTCCTGCTGGATCTCGAAGCCGGCGGCCCAAACGAGCTGGACGTTTTGAGCGGCGCTGTTTCGAGATACGCCGAGGCGGTCGGCGTATCGACTCCAGTGCACGATACGGTTACCGCGGCGCTGTCTCCGCGCTGATGCTCAGGGAACCGGCTTCCACCCCATGCAGATCGCGGCGAGCCGCGACACGAGTGCGCCGGTCATCTCGCCCGAACTGGATCCGATTCCCCAGGTGTTGGAGATGATGGCGATGACCAGGTCGTCGTCCGGATAGACAGCGAGTCCCGATTGGAGGCCGGCGTTCGAACCACCGATGTTGAGCCGGCGGTGCGCCGCGGTGTCGGGACTGACAAAGAACCCAAAACTCATCGGAGATTCGACGCCCCCGATTTTCGGCCGCTTCATCACGAGCGCGTAGGACTCAGGCGATAACAGGCCTGGCTTCTCGATGGCGCGACCGAACCGCGCGAGATCAGCGGCGGTCGAGTACATGTTGCCGCCGGCTGGATTATGACTGTAATCCCATTCGGGCACGCGGTAGATCGTCACCGAGTCGATGGCGAACGTCCACGGATCGTAGTACGAGTAACGGTGGGCGCGGTTGGGAAGCACTTTCCGCACGTCGTCGTAACCGGTGTTCTTGAGTCCTAGCGGCGCAATGATCTCACGGACAACAAAATCCTGATACTTCGTGCCCGATACTGCCTGGATCGCGGCGCCGATGAGATTGTAGCCGTAGCTCGAGTAGTTGTAGCCCGAGCCTGGTCGCGCGATAAGCGTGTCGTCCTTGAACAGCGGGAGGACGTCGTTGATGTCGTCGAAATGACGCGCGTAAAGCGTAGCGTTTCGTTCGTTGCTCCAGTGGCGGATTCCCGCCATGTGCGCGGCGAGCAGCCGCGGAGTGATCGTGCCTTCTGGTTTGACGGGGAACGCCGGCACATAGCGCTGAATTGGAGCGTCGAGATCGATGCGTCCGCTCTCGCGCAGCTTGAGCAGCGCCAGACCGGTGAAGGCCTTGGTGATGCTGGCGACGCCGAAGCGCGTTGCGCTCGTCACCGGAACCCGGTTCTCCAGATCGGCGTAGCCGAGATTCTCCGCGAGAACGGTTTTACCGCGGTGCATGACTACGGCCGCGACTCCGACGTTGTGCTGCCGGCGATGGACGTCGAGCACCGCGGCGCTGAGCGCATTTGCGCGATCGGTGCACGCGCGGGGAGCGCTACCCTGCGCATGAGCATTCGCCAGCGCTGCGACAAGGAAGCACGGAATCAGACTCATCAGTCGAAACAATTTCAGCAAGGGTCGGCTCCACTGCCGTGAATGGTGAGTGCTGATATTTCAACATGGTCAAGTCGCTGTCAAGGATTGACCATGTTGTTGCAGGCGCAGCCGACGCAGGCGGGAACGAAAAAAGCTGTAACCGGGAGAGCCGAACGCTCGTTAGGGATTTATCCGGGCAGATATTGAAGTGGAGGCATGGCGATGAAGCGAGTTCTCTCGTTTTTGGTTTTGCTTCTGTGCGTCGTAAGTGCGACAGCTTCCGCGCAGGCGCCGTCGCGTGAGACTGGTGTGCCATCGGCGGCCGAGATCCTGCCGCCGATAACGAGCATGGCCCTCGCCGCGCCGAACTTTCGGTGGCACAAGCTGGAGACCGCGCACGCCGATCTATATTTCCCCGAGGGGGAGTACAAACGACCCGTCATGGCACGCCACGCGATGGCCGCCGAGCGCGCGATCGCGGCGAACATGGAATGGCTTCGGGCTGCCCCGACAGGCGCGAAAGTTCGCGTATTCTTTCTGAAATCCCGACTCGACATGCGCCAGTTCGTCGGCGGAACGCCGGGCGGGTCGGCCATAGAGATGGAAGGAACGGCGTTCGTCGTCGCCAACGATTCGGTTCGTCCTTCGCTTCGCCACGAGACGATGCATCTGCTGGCGTGGCGCGCCTGGGGACCGCCGGCCGCGTCGTGGTTGTCGGAGGGATTGGCAACGGCCGCGGTTCCCGCGTGTCGCGGGCTGAACGCCGACGACGTCGCCGCGGTTTTGGATCGTAGTCACCGGCTCGTCCCGCTCGACAGTCTGCGCCAGAATTTTACGACTGCCGGCGAGGAAGGCGTCGTGCACTACTACGAATCGGCCAGTCTGGTTCGCTACATCGATCGTGTCTACGGACGAAAGCAGCTTCGCGCGCTATGGTCGATGGGCGGACTCGCCAACGTCAGGCCGGCGCTGGGCATCGACGCAGCGACACTCGAGCGCAACTGGCGCGCGAGCATCGCCCGCACGCCGGCGCGAACTACATGGCCGGCGTTGTGGGGCGAGATTCGCGCGTTCGGATGTGAGTGACCGCGCCCAGCCGGTGGTTGGAGCTCGCTATCGCGAGCTCGCAACCCTGAATGCTGGAGTGAGCAATTCTGGCTCGGGTCGCGTCGCCTCTTCGGGCGTCGGCGTCGGAATCGCCAAACGATAAGTCCCGTCGGCGATACTACTCGGCAGACGATAGCCGTGAACGACGGTCTGGCCGGGATCGAGGAAATCCCGCTCGCTCGGGCAGCCGCTGGAAGGATCCGACACGGTGACCCACGTGTTGCCGTCGCGGCGCTGGAGCTCGGTGCTGCAGAAGCCATCGGGGTAGTACAGCGGGACTTCGCTCAGATTGGCGATGGTGACGTTCACAGATGCACCTGGAGCGAAGGCGCTTTGTGCGACGTCTGCTGCGACGCGTTTTCCGGGGCCGGGATCGTAAGGTCGAAGTGAAGCACATCCCGATGCGATCAGAGTGACTGCCGCAAAAAAGCCCAGGTTCGCCCGCCCGAACGTCCCACTCATACTTCCTCCCGTCAGATGTGGAGGCTACCTCAGCAATAAGATTGCCGATGAGTTGGGTCGCGTTTGGCGGGGGCAACTGCCCGACCTAGGCTTTAGTCTGAAGTCCGGCTGCCACAAAAAGATGCGGGTCGACGCACTGTTTTGGCTTTTGATCGGAATGGAGCCGCGTCCGCGACGCTTACCTCTGACCGTTCCGGACGAAATACTCGATAACTACACCCACTGCTGCTCCCGCCGTCGCGCCCGTGAGTATGCCGCGAGTGGCATTGCAGGCAACGCCGTTATCGCAGTGAGCGCCCGCGTAGAGATAACCCAAACCTCCTCCCACGATCGCACCACTTACGGCACCGATCAATCCATGGGGCATTTCGTCTTGGGCGCTGCGATCGGCGATGCCACCCATTGTCGCCCCAATAGCAAGCCGATGCCAGCGCGTGGGGCGATCGAGGGTGTCGATCTTTGGAAGCGACCGCTCTCTAAATACTCCCGAGATACCAACCCTCGCGGCCGATCCCAGCGGCTGTGCGCTCAACGCGGGCGCGGCCGAGACGGCGATGACAGCTATCACCGCCCTGGCCACCGGGTTCAGTCTCAAGCGCCCGAAGTCACCTGAAAAGGCTCAGTAGTTAACCTCGGCTCCGCGGTTGTCGAGCTCGCGAGCCAAGGCATCGGCATACTCAATCGATATGTGCCCGACGAAATGCTTGTTGGAAGCGGGTACGTCTCCTCGACCGACCGGCGCGGGCCTAGGAAACCGAGAACGAACGTGCAGCCGTCGGGACTCGCGACGGTAACCCAACCGGAATTCTCTTCCCGCTCCAAGTCCATTTTGCAGAAGCCATACGGATACCGGAGCGTGAGCCCGCTCAGATTCCTGATCACGATATCAACTGACTGGCCGGCGACATACGACTGCTGCGCCAAGGTCACCTCGACCCGCTTTCCCGGACCAGGGTCGGTCAGATCAGTCGTTTTACAACCGGTGGCCAATACCAATGCACACGCGGCTGCAACAAGACGTCCGGACATCGTGTGCTTCATGATCTACCCTCCTCAACTTCAAGCCATGCTGGTCGCGTTGCGATAATTCGCGCTGCCTTTCAAAACTTCACGCGGGCGCAGCGACAAGCAATGCCGGTTCCGTATCAGATGATGTCCTTTTTCTTCGGGGGGAAACCACGACGGGTTCAGTTTCACCTACTCTCCAATCCAAGAATCAGTACCCGTCCCGCCGCGGGATACCGGTAGATCGTGGGCGATCCCGCTGGATCAGGAAACGCCGTCGCATCGTACCGCCGATTGAGCGCGTTGGTGAGATCGATCGTCATTCGGGCGCGTCCGAATGGGATGCCCAGTCGCGAATCGAGTCGCGTTAACCCGGCGAGCGGAACGACGTTCGCATCGTCGACAAATGCGCCACCCTGATAGGAAGCGACGATACCCGCTGTCAGCCCGCGCCAGAAAGTCACGTTCGCACCCGCCGATGCGATACGCCGCGGAATCGCCTTTAACTGCTTCCCATCGAACTGGCCGTTCTCCGCGCGCACCTGTTGCTGCGTGAAGTTGCCGAACGCGGTCCAATGTGCTGGCGCTTCCAATGTCAGTCCGAGCTCACCGCCGCGATGGACACTGCGGCCGATGTTCACGTACCGGAACGTGTTCACGTCGAAGTCCAGCTCGTCGCGCATTTTTTCCTGGTACAGTGTTCCCGACCAATCGAGACGAGAGCCTCCGCCAACGATCCATGTCTGGTAAAGTCCGCCCTCGACCGCCGTTCCGTGCTGCGGAACGAGATTGGGATTCGAGACCGTCGCTGAAAAAGGCGCGACCGGAATCGGAATCCGTCGATCATCAAAAAGCTGATCGAGAGTAGGAGACTTGAACGCTCGTCCCGTCGAGACGAACACATTGGTCGATGCTCGCGTTGACGCGGGCAATGCAACATTCACCGCGATTCGCGGGCTCACCGCCTGGTTGGTCTTCCGCTCGGAGTCCGTGCTCGGGTCACTCGGCGCGAACTTGTCGGCGATGTGATCGACTCGCGCGCCGAGCGACAGGCGAAGCGGCGCGATCGGCCGCAACTGCCAGTGCATGAATCCGGCGAGTAAGGTTCTGGTTGCTTTCGAGGGCGCCGCTTCCGGACCGGCGCTACCGTCGGAAGCCGCGTAAGCTGTCGCATCACCGGCGACGATGTCGGAATAGCGCGAGGAAAGTCGGCCCGCCGATGCGTCCACCCCCGCGACGAGCCGCCCAAATTCGCCTGGTACATCATCGCCGAGCTCGATCTGGCCGGAGGTCAGCAGCCTTGGCGCCGTCGTCCGCCGGAGCTTGGTGTCGGCGAAATCCGTCGAGAGCGGCAGCGTTTTCACCGCGCGCGAGCTGGCGTACTCGCCAACCAGATACCCCGAATATTTCGCGGTGGGAGTCTCCCGGATGCCGATGATCCCGGCACGGTCGACTCGATCCGACAGGTCATCGAAACGAAAAAAAGAATTGCGCGCGCGAGGATCGGCGGTGGTTGACGGCAGCGGTCCCGGATCCTTGAAGTCCCGTCCGTGCAGCTGGACGAATGCGTTGATCGCAGACACGCTACCGCTAGTCACGCCAGCTGCGCTCGCCCTAGAGGTCGCTTCGCCTGGGCCAATCTTGGCGAGGACATTCCACGCCGCCGAATTCTCGTCAAGGCGATATCCGTCCGATCGACGATAGTCGCCGGCAATTCCCCCAGCGAACCCAGCGAAGTTGCTCGCCGCACCCAGCGCTGCATCGGCGACGCCGTACGAGCCACCCGCTGCGCGCCACGCCAATTCCCCCGGCAAAATTGGAATCAAAGTGTTGAGCGTCCCCCCCAGCGCGGCATCACCATGAATGTACGATGTCGCGCCGCGTACCAGCTCGAGCCGGCTGAACGCGCCGAGTGGAAGCATCGTCCAATCGACAGCGCCGGTTCCGAGCGCCGCGATCGGAACGCCGTCGATCTGCGCGGGCACGTAGTCGGTCTCTCCTCCCCCGTAAAACCCGCGTGCGATGATCCGCGGGCTCCCGCCGAGCGAGCTGGCGTCGACGACAGCGATTCCGGGTGCGATCGTCAGTGCGTCGCCCAGAGAGCGAAAAGGAAGCGCGCGAATCAGTGACGCGGGAACTGCGCTCACCGCGACGGTTGATGTTCGGATGCTGGTCGCTGAGCGATTGGGCGTTACGACGACGGTGTCGAGCTGCGGTACCGTGGAATCACGGGCAGCGCGACCGACCTGCGCCGCCGCCGTTGACGAAGAGAACGCGATCGACAACGCGAGCACGACGGCGTAGCGCAAGCCCACGATTATTGCCCGCTGTGCCAGTGCGGTGAGTCCGACCACTTCTCAGCGACAAAAAAGTCCGGGGGCAACGCGACGTCCCCTTTCCACTCACTGTAGTCCTCGGCCTGACGCACCACTGATCCTTCCATGATCGCGACGTGGGTCGCCAGCCAGCCACCACCGACCGGCACGTATGACTCGAGGCGAATGTCATTGGGCTTGGCGTCAGGCGCGGGCGAGAGCTTGACGAGAAAACGAACCGGCTGCAGACGATCGCGCTCGATCCAGAACTGCGGCGAGTCAAGGTCTTCGGGCGACTTCGCGCCGACGACGTACACAGGCTTGCCCTGCCAGGTATCAGCGCGAATCAGTGAGAGATCGAATTTGTACGGCGCGAGCTGGCGAAGAGTGGTTTCGACAGGCTGGGTGTAGACACCAGCGACGAAGGGCAGAAACGGATTTCCCGATCCAAGGGAACGCGTGACCTTGCCGCCGCGAACCACGTAGAGCGAATCCGCGGTGTAAAGCGCACCGTTCCCCTTCGTCGGATCACCGAAGTCGATGCGCAGGCGATCCGGCGAGCGCAGCGACTCGTACCAGGTGGAAGTGTCGACCACTCCGTTCGCACGGGCGACCGTCGTTTTCTGGACGAACGTGAGGGTCTTGTACCATTTGCCGTTGTAGGCGTCGTGCATCCGCGTGAGCAGCTCGACACCGCTGGCGGGAACTGTCCGACTAATGGCGGGATTGGCCGATGCGCATCCGCAGATCAAGACAAGGCAGGCTAAGCCGAGATTTTTCTTTGGCATATCGATCGGAACAAGTTAGAGCGTGCGACGCCCTTCGGTGGAGCCGATCCTACGCTAGAAACTCCAGGACAGCGTCACAACCAGCCGCGGGGCTGCGTTCACCTCTGAATATCCGGTCTTGATCATCCGCGCGATGTGCTCGCCGTCAACCCTAGTCCTCGACGTGTCCGCCACGCCAACCTGATCGGGGCGGATCAGATGCTGATGAGCGGCCACGAGAGGCGGAGGCACTGTCTCGTTCCGCCCGGCCGGAACGACAGGCGAACAGGCCGATAAAAGCAGCGCAGAAAATAGCGGCAGCCGAAGCGTCATTGACGGTTCTTTCGGATTGGTTCGCAGGGTGGAGGGAAATCAGCCTCTAGCCGTTGAGGGGCTGAACATCGCTGCGAGTCGACGTATCACAACGACTAGAGGCAGCGCGCAACCTATACATACGTAAGCCCCTGGTAAAACGATTCGGCACGAACGCACCGCCGCCGGAACGAACCACGGATTTCGCGGCGCGACTCCGCGTTCTACCGCCCCTGCAACAATCGCTGCAAACCCTCCCGGTACCCATGTGTCGACACCACCCGACGCCCGCCGCGCAGCGTCACTGCCCACTCGCCGTGCGACCACGGCTCCAGATGCACGATGTGATCGACGTTCACGATCGACGAGCGACTGATCCGAATGAACTTCGCCGGATCGAGCTTCCCCGCCAGCGAGTGCATCGCGTGACGAATCTCATGTGACTCGGCGCCCGCGTGCAGTCGCACGAACTTCCCCTTCGCCTCGAACCACGAGACGTCGTCGACCTTTTGCAGCACCACTTTGTCCTTCTGCCTTACCGGGAGATACCTGACGTAATCGTCGTTCTGCCTGCGCATCTCCTGGAGCATTCGCGTCACCACCGTCGTCTCCGCCGCTGCGCCCGCGCCCGTCCTGGCGATGACACGATCGATCGCGCGGTGCACCCGCTCTTCATCGAGCGGCTTCAGCACATAATCGACCGCGGCAACGTCGAAGGCATCAGCGGCAAACCGATCGTGCGCGGTCAGAAAGACGACCGCCGGCGCATCCTCGCCAAGCTCGTCGAGGAGCGCAAATCCGTCCCGCCCTGGCATTTGCACGTCGAGAAGCAGCAGATCCGGCTTGTCGCGGCGGATCGCGGCCAGCGCCTGTCGCGAATCACCATAGCTGCCAATGACTTCGACGTCGGGTCGGCTCGAGAGAAGCTCCGCGATCAGATCACGCGCCGCCGGCTCGTCATCGACGATTACGCTACGCAATTTCACGACGGCGCTGCTCCTCGGGCCGCTCCTCGGCGATGCGCGCGGGCAGACGCATCACCACGCAGAATCCTTCGCCCTGCATCGCCTCGATGCGCATCTCCTGCCGCGTTCCATAAAGGTGCTCGAGACGCTCGCGAGTATTTCGCAGCCCGACGTTCTCGACCAGCTTCCGGTTCCGCAGTCCCACTCCGTTATCGACCACCTTCAGCTCGAGCGAGCCGGCGCCCGCCGTCGCCTCGATGCGAATTATGAGCGGACTGTCGCCATCGCGCATTCCATGGTGGATCGAATTCTCCACCAGCGGCTGGAGCAGCATCCGCGGAACGAGGATCCTCGCCGCAGCCGGCTCGATCTTTTTCTCAACCACCAGCCGCGGTCCGAACCGCGCCGACTGGATGTCAACGTACGCTCCGAGAAACTCCAGCTCGCCCGCGAGGTGAACCTCGTGCGTCGCCGAGTCGCTCAGAGTTTGTCGCAGCAAGTCACTGAGTCGCGCGAGAGTGCGGCGCGCCAGCGACACATCCTTGCTCATCAGGCTCGAGACAGTATTCAGTGTGTTGAACAGGAAGTGCGGGTGCAGCTGCAGACGCAGCGAATCGAGCTGCGACTTGGCGAGCAGCGTCTCCAGCTCCTGCGCGTGCAGCCGCTCGGCGCCCAACTCGGAGTGATAGCGAACGCTGTGATAGAGAACTACCGCCGCGAAATAAACGAACAGGAAGAAGACCGCGTAGATGCGGAACGCCATCCAGGCCTGAATGAAAACCGAGTGATCATCAGCAGCGTGGGCGTACTCCAGGGCAGGTCGCGTGGATGCGATCCCGGTGTGGAGGACGATCGGAGTGATTACGACGCGCCGGACGAGCTCCACGAGCACGAACTGCAGCAGCAGGACGAAGGTCCCAAGCCCGAGGTGCGCGAGAAAGTTTCTGCTCGCCCGCGCGCCAAAGAGTGGAAACCGGCGCGCCAGCCAGAACACGATCGGACTGACGGCGATGACGCTGAGCCACACCGGCAGCTCATAGAGATAGAGCTCGGCGACGGGCAGCTCTTTGTAGACCGCCGCGATCTGGATCGTCTGCGCGGCAGCATAGACGAATGCCGCGCCGACTCCAAACGCCCAGGCGCGCTTACGTGAAATCATCATCGAATAGACAACCTAAACGACTTCACGGTTTACGATTCCACCATATGGGCAGGAAAAAGCGGCCCCTGCTCGTTGGGACGACGACTGTCGCCCACCCGTCCTACGATCAACGCTCAGGGGCCGCTGACGAAGTCGAAGCTAGCAGGTGATGTCGCTGGCGACGAAGGGTTTGGCACGAAAGGCCCGTGGGCGGCGTGAGTAGCCCTCTATATGGTATGACCTGGGGTCAAGTCGTGCCTGAAGCGCGCTGAAGATCGGCGATGTAGCGGTCGATGGTTCTGGTGTGGCCCATGATGAATCGCGACACGAATCGAAACACTGGGTTGTACACCTCGCCTTCCTCCGTGATGGTGAGAGCCGTTCCACTGCCGTCTGGTGCGAGGTCATAAATCCAGCGTCCGCCGAAAGGAAGCGAGGGATCCGCAATTCGATTCACTACTCGCTCGCCCGGCACCACGCTGTCGGTCTCGAAGAGAACGGAGCCATCGGATCCGATTTCCCGGAAGCGGCTGCGGCCGTCCTCTGGCGGTAGCATCGCTACTAGCGCAACTATCGCTGCCGCGACGATCAGGATCCATTTCATCGTGGCATCCCTCCGTGAAGTTCTGGTCGACTAGGGTGAGGGGAAGCAGAAGAGCCATGGCGCTTACGCATCATGCCCCAAATATTGTTCGCATTGGAGGAGAAGGTTGCAGGCCCGCGCGTCACCAGGCAATCCGGGAGGCGGAGATGAGCATCACCGCGACGTTCGATCATCGCGCGCGACGCGTGACAGCGCGCGCAGCGGGGCCGGTCACGCTCGAGGAGATTCGGCAGCATCTCGAGGAAGAGCGGCAGGAGCCCGGACTCAGCTACAGTGAGCTCTTCGATGCCCGTGGCGCGATTCCAGAATTCGCGCCCGCTGATGTGCGCGTGATAGTCGCGCTTCTTCGCTGGCTCGGGGAGAAGACGAAGCTGGGGCCGACCGCCGTCGTCGTCGACAGCGATTTTGCCTACGGGATGGTTCGGATGGTTGAGATGCCGGTGGAGGACGGCTGCTGCTGGAAGCGCTTTCGTAGCG
>Ga0136846_1219821_pt1 | contig 17471 bp, 18 predicted proteins | sample HopSoiMetagenom2_FD_96841 | JGI IMG/M metagenome (GOLD analysis project Ga0136846, IMG submission 96841) | Grasslands soil microbial communities from Hopland, California, USA - 2 Assembly 2016 (version 4) | ecosystem: Environmental > Terrestrial > Soil > Grasslands | place: USA: Hopland...
AGTCATCCCCGAAGAGTCGTCGTTACCGGAATGGGTGTTATTACGCCCGTTGGCAACGACGTCGAAACCTTTTGGCAAAACCTGATCGCCGGCCAGAGTGGCATCGGCCCGATCACGCATTTCGACCCCAGCGCGTTCGATTGCCGTTTTGCCGGGGAAGTCCGTGGCTTCGAGCCCAAGAGCGTTTTCAAGAAACCGAAGGACGTCAACCGCACCGATCGCTATACCCAGCTCGCGGTGGGTGCCGCGAAGCAGGCCCTGGCCGATGCCGGTCTCACGCAACCAATCGGTGATCCTGAACGTTTCGGCTGCATGATCGGCTCTGGTATCGGCGGCCTCAAGACGACTGAAGATCAGCACACCGTGCTCATGAACAAGGGGCCGGACCGCCTTTCCCCGTTCATGATTCCGATGCTCATCGGCAATATGGCCAGCGGCATGGTCTCCATGGAGTTCGGGTTGCAAGGGCCCAACTACGCCACCATTTCCGCCTGCGCCACCAGCGCGCACTCCATCGGTGAAGCCTGGCGCATGATCCGCGACGACGAGGCGGACGCCTTTGTCGCCGGCGGCAGCGAAGCCACTATCGTCCCGCTCGGCATCGGTGGCTTCTGCGCCATGAAAGCTCTTTCCACCCGCAACGACGATCCTGCCGGGGCCTCCCGCCCGTGGGACAAGGATCGCGACGGTTTCGTCATGGGCGAAGGCGCCGGCGTCCTCGTGATCGAGGAACTGGAGCATGCCAAGAAGCGTGGCGCCCGCATTTACGGCGAAATCGTCGGCTACGGGCTAACGAGCGACGCGTATCACATGAGCGCTCCCCTGCCGAATCACGAGCAGGCCCAGCGCAGCATGCGCGTGGCGCTGACCAGGGCCGGCCTCAACACCACCGACGTCAATTACATCAACGCCCACGGCACCAGCACGCCCGTCGGCGACATTGCCGAGGTCCGCGCGGTGAAAGCCGTCTTCGGCGACCACGCCCGCGGCGGCTTGCTGGTTTCCTCAACCAAGTCCATGACCGGCCACCTGCTCGGAGCCGCCGGCGCCGTGGAATCCGTGGTGTGCCTCAAGACCATCAATACCGGCATCATTCCGCCGACGATCAATCTTCATACCCCCGGTGAAGAATGCGACCTCGACTTCGTGCCGCACAAGGCACGCGAGCACAAGGTGAAGGTCGCGCTCAACAACAGCTTCGGCTTCGGGGGCCACAACGTGTCCATCGTCGCCCGAGCCTTCGAAGGCTAGCGCGCCGTGTTGTCGACCGTCTCCTTTTCCCTACAACTGCCCCCAGGCGATTTCGAAGCTTATATCTTCGACTGCGACGGCACGCTCGCCGATACCATGCCCACGCACTACAAGGCGTGGATGGCCGCCCTCGGCGATCACGGTCGCAATTTCCCCGAGGCGATGTTTTACGAGCTCGGGGGCGTCCCCACCGCACGCATCGTCGAAATCCTCAACGAGCGCCACGGTCATAACCTGCCCGTGGATGAAACCGTCGCGCACAAGGAATCCCTCTTTCTGGAGATGAGTCACGAGGTCGCCGCGATTGAGCCGGTCGTCGCCCTCGCTCGGAAATACCACGGCCAGAAGCCACTCGCCGTCGCTTCCGGCGGCCATCGCCGCGTCGTCATGAGCACGCTGCGTGCGCTTGGCATTGCCGACCTCTTCCAAGCCATCGTCTGCTCGGAAGATTACCAGCGCGGCAAGCCTTCGCCGGATCCGTTTCTGGAAGCCGCGTTGCGCCTCGACGTGGCACCGGAGCGCTGCCTCGTCTTCGAAGACACGGCCACGGGCATTGCGGCCGCTACGGCTGCGGGCATGCAGTCGGTCCTGGTGCCGCCGCCGCCAAAGCGCGGGTAGTGAGAGTGAAAGTGAAGGTGGAAAGTGAGCCCTGCTGCGGCGCGTTCACTTTCCACTTTCACCTTCACTTCCCACCGCCCCCTACTTGCCCTTGCCCTTCTGCATGCGCTTGAGCCGGCCGGCGATGCTCGCCTTGGTGGCGGCATTCATCCGGTCGATGAAGAGCACGCCGTTGAGATGATCGGTCTCGTGCTGCAAGGCGCGCGCGAGCAGGCCCGCGGCTTCAAACTCGATCTTCTTACCATCGAGCAACATCGCCTCGCATTTCACCCCGCTGCTGCGGGTGATTTCCGCGGTGATATCGGGAAAGCTCAGGCAACCTTCGTTGCCGGATTCCTTCTCTTCGCTGAACTTCAACACTGGGTTCAATAACACCAGCGGCATGTGCTCCTCGATGGGCACTTCCTTGTCCTTGATCCACATGGCGCTCGGTCGATCTTCGATGCCAGCGACGTCGATCACCGTGAGCTGGATCGGCACGCCGATCTGCTGGGCGGCGAGGCCCACGCCATTGGCGGCGCGCATCGTCTCCAGCATGTCCGTGGCGAGCTGCTTGATCTTGTCGTCCACTGTTTTCACTTCCCGTCCTTTTTCGCGGAGGACGGGGTTGCCGTATTTCACAATCTCCAGAATCATTTCCTGCGTTCTATTTCTTTTCGGTAAAGGCCGAGAGGTTACCTTTGACGCCGGCCTCCTTAAGGGCGTCGAGCACTTGAATGAGAAAACCGTAGGAGACCTTCTTGTCGGCTTTCATGGCGAGATTGGGGCGGCCTTTTTCCGCGATGAGCTTTTGCACGGCGGAAGTCAGCTCGCTGAGCGAAACTTTCTTCGCATCGATGAAAATCTCCTCGGTATCCGAGACGGAAAGCACCACCGGCTCGTCACTGGAATCGGACGAAACGGCATTCTTCGACTCGGGCAGCTTGATGGTCACCTGTGGCTGGATCTTCTTAAACGTCGTCGTGACGATGACGAAGATGAGCAGGATGGCAAAGATATCGATGAGCGATACGATGATGACCTGCGGCATGCGGCGCGGGCGGGCGTAGAATTTCATGCCAGCGGCTCCTCCTCGAGCGGGGCAGTCGGCGCATAGCTCTCCATGTGAGAGAGGGACTGCGCGGGCGCCACGTGGTGCGCCTGGTGGTAGTAGCACTTGGCCAGCAGTTCCGCGATGAGCGACTCCATCTCCGCGGCCATGGTTTCCACCTTTTTCGAAAAGTAGCTGTAAGCGATAAGGCTCGGGATGGCGACAGCCAGACCCACAATGGTCGTGCTGAGCGCCTCCGAGATGCCCTTGGCAATCCCATGAGGGTCCTGCGCCGCGCTGTCCGAGCCGAAGGCCGCAAAGACCGAGATCAGGCCCGAGACGGCGCCGAGCAGGCCGAGCAAGGGCGCAATACCAACGATGATTTCCAACACGAAGATGCCGCTCTCCATGCGCACGATCTCGTGCCGCGCGCGGGTCTGCACCGCCTCCATGTTCTCGGATTTCGGCCAGTTGAGGTGGTTCAGGCCAGTCTGCACGATGCGGGCCAGAGTCGAGCGATCGTACTGCACCAGCCGTGCCAGGCGATTGGCGGCGTCTTCATCACCAGGCTGGATGTTCTCCACCTCGCGCTCGATGAGCGGCGGCATCACAATATCGCGGCGCAGGGCCAGGCCACGCAGCACGATCACCGTCACGGAAATGACCGAGCACAGCAGCAGGGGCGCCATGAAAAAGCCTCCATCGTGAAAGAAGTGGTAGGCCGAGGACAGCGATACGGCGAGGATGAGGCTCATTGGGAAAACGGGTAGTAGGTAAAAGTCAGCGTCCACTCGAGGGGCGCCTGGCTCACGGGCGATGCGGGGTCAACGGGCGGCGGCCCGATTTCAGCATCGCGAATGGCTCGTATGGAGACATCCGCGAGGCTTTGGTTCGAGGTATTTTTTTCTACTCTCGTCCCGGAGATGTGCCCTTTTGCGTCGATGATGAAGCTGATACTTACCGAACCAAAGGCCAGCAAATCCATTCTGTCATGGATATAATAATACCAGCGCGAGCCGATGGCATCGTTGACCATCTTGCGGTACTTCGCCATAGGCGTGCCGATCGAATCCACGGCGCCCTTGCCGCGATTCGAGATCGCGCTCTCGATGCGATTCTTTTCCTGCTCCGGCTGATAACCGGAATCGTGCCGCGGCAAGGGCTTCGGCGCGGGCGTAGTGAGTTTCGCCACTTGCTCATCGAGCGGGCGGAGCACTGCGGCATGGGCCACCGGTGAGGGCGTAGTTGCCGGGGGCTGAATCTGCGTCACGGCCTTGGGCTTCAGCTCCCGTTTGGTCAGCGCGATCTCATCATCGAGCATCTTTTCCACCGCCTTGAGATCGGTCACCTTGGTCTTCACCTTCACCGTCTCCTTTTCCGGCGTGGGCGTTTTTTCCTCAGTCTTTTGAGCGTCCGGCGGAGGCGGTGTGTGGTCTTGCGGCGCGTTGTCCGGCTGCGTGGTCTCCTGCGGCGGTGGAGTCTGCTGCGCTACCTGCACAGTGGGTTCCGGAGCGGCCGGGAGCGGTTGCACCGAAGGCGGTGTCGGCGCGAAGGGTTCCGGCGCCGACCCGAGCAAGGAGCGTGTGTTTTGAAAGGCATTGAAGGCACGGTCCTTCCCATCTTGCCCCGGCAGGAGCGAGGCACCGGTGGCCGGCTGTTCGCTCGCCGCTCGCATGTTTTCGTCGGACTCGAAGATTGGATGCTCTGCCGCGTCCTTGGCGATATCCAACCCACGCGAATCGACGAAGAGTCGTTCCGGTGGCGGAGGCGCGAGGGTAAAGGGCTGAACCCGCGGCTCCTCTTCCGGTGGGATGATTTGCAGCTCGATGTTCCGCGGCTTGGGTGCGGCCTTGGCGAAGTCCACGCTCTTATCCCGGAAGAAAAGACTGATGAGTGGGATCATCAGGAACACCAGCAGATGGAGCAGCAGCGAGATGCCGATTCCGATGCCGATCAGTCGACCCGTCGGGATATCCGAAACATCGGGAATCCGGGCGAGCAACGGTGCGGTGTAACGTTGGACAAAAGTCATGCTGGCAACGGCCGAATGACGGTCGCCTCCATCTGGCCCACTACATCAAACCGCGAAACTTGGGCGCACCACTCTACATCCCCCCGGCGGCCTGAGGCCTTCAGCGCCCGGCCATTGCGGGCGAGTTCGAGGGCTTCGAGGGCACTGGGATACTGCAGGCCCATGGCCGCCACTGTGTGGGCGGAGTCGCTCCGGCTGGTGGCTGGCAGCAGCGGGATGAGCCGACCGGCGGCGTAGGCATCCTCGAGGGCAAAGGTTTCAAAGGTGCCCGCGCAGACCAGCAGCACGGATTTCGGCATAGTCGCGCGCAACGCCTCCGCGAGAGCGCCGAGATTGAGCAACGCGCCCACCAGCACGCGGTCCGCCATTTCGCAGGCGCGCAGGGCCACAGTGCCATTCGTCGTGGTGGTCACGATGCGGCGCCCCCGGAGGTTCGTGTATTCGCTGGGTGAATTGCCGATATCGAAGCCGGGGATCAAGTCGCCCTGGCGTTCGCCGCCGAGCACCGCATTCGGGAGCCGCGTCTTCAGCGCCTGGGCTTCGTCGATCGTGCAGACTGGATGGATTTCATTCACGCCATGGGCCAGGGCGGTGACCATGGATGAAGTCGCCCGCAGCACATCGAAAACGACGCAGGTCGTCCCAGAGAGATCGCGTGTATGAAGCAGCGCGATTTCCGCGGGATTGAGAACGACATCGATATGCATAAAAATGTTAACGGCCCGCAAACGAGAGCACAGGAGAGTCGTTCATAAAGCATCATTCTCCCCTCTCAACAACTACTTCCATGAAAGGCAGAACACATGGAACACCCACCATCCAATACCCACCATCCAATGACGCACGCGTGATCCGACGCCGACACGCCGGGGCCAGACGTGGCAGCCCTATTGGATGTTCGATGTTGGGCGTTGGATGTTCCCTCAATGATCCGCTCTTCCCACCGCCGCCTCTTTTTGCCTACGTTCCTGCCCCACCCAAACGCAGGCCCCACTCCTTTATGAAATCGCATCCCGTTTCCCCGATTTGCTCCCGTCCCCTCCTCCACACCGCATCGCTGGCCGTGGCCCTCGGCCTGGCCGCTTTCGGCCGCGTCTCCGCGGATGATGCCAAGGGCTGGCTGCTCGTGACCAACAAGGCCGACCAGACTCTCTCCTACGTCGACCCAGCGACCAATAAGCAGGTCGCCACCGTGCCCGAGGATGGCAAGACCTGCCACGAAGTGATCGCTACGCCGGATGGCAAGCGCGCATTCCTCCCGATCTATGGCGATTCCGGCGTCGGCAAACCCGGCACCGACGGCACTTTCATTCAGGTGCTGGACGTGGCCAAGCGCGCTACGAGCGACAAGATCGAATTCGGCCGCGGCCTGCGCCCCCACTGCCCGATCTACAACGAAAAGACCAACCGGCTCTACGTCACCACCGAGATCGAAAACAGCGTCACCGTCATCGACCCGGCCACTCTGAAGGTCGTGGGCACCATTCCGACCGGCCATCCCGAGTCGCACATGCTCGCGGTGACCAAGGATGGCAAGCGCGGCTATACCGCGAATGTCTCCACCGGCACGGTCTCCGTGCTCGATCTCGAGAGCAAAAAGCTCCTCACCACGATCTCCGTCGCCGGCAAGACGCAGCGCATCTCGCTCTCTCCGGATGACCGTTGGGTCTACACCTCCGACCAGACGAAGCCGCAGCTCGTGGTCATCGACACGAAGGCCAACGAAGTCGCCAATCGCATCGACCTGCCCGACTTCGGCTACGGCACGGCTTCCACACCCGATGGCAAACACCTGCTCGTCTGCTGCGGTCTCGGCACCGTCGCCGTCGTCGACCTCGAGGCGAAGAAAGTGATCAAGGAACTGGAACTCCCGCGCGCTCCCCAGGAGATCCTCGTGCGCCCGGACGGCGCCGTGGCCTACGTCTCCTGCGACGCCAGCGCCAAGATCGGCGTGATCGATCTCAAGGAATTCAAGGTGAGCACGCTCATCGAAGTCGGCAAAAACGCCGACGGGCTCGCTTGGGCCAAGGCGCAATAACGCCTCGCCACCTCACTCCACGTAGCGCTCCAGCACCATCAGCAATTCCCGCAGCTTGCGCTGCCCTTCCTTGGGATCGGCGGCGTGCGCGATGCATTCGTGGGTGTGCTGGTGGATCACGACTTCGGCAAAGGACTTGAGGGCCTTGCGCACGGAGACCACCTGCGTGAGCACGTCCGGGCAGTCGCGATCTTCCTCTACCATCCGCTCGATCGCGCCGACCTGGCCGGCGATCTTTCGCAGTCGTACCTGCAGCGCCCTTTTCTCTTCTGCTGTGTGAATGTGCATTTGGCTTTGAGCGGCGAAGGTAGTCGCCACAGGCGCCATTTAACACGGAAAATACACTCTTGTCCATAAGGGGTATGGGGGTATGCTCCTCTCCGATGTTCCTCGCCCTGACCGATATTTCTAAAGCCCTCTCCCAAGGCGCCGCTCACGCCTGGCTGTTCATCCCCACCGCGATCGTGCTCGGGGCTTTGCACGGTCTGGAACCCGGGCACTCCAAGACCATGATGGCCGCCTTCATCATCGCCATTCGCGGCACTGTCTGGCAGGCGACTCTGCTCGGGCTGTCGGCGGCCTTTTCGCATTCGCTCATCATCTGGCTCCTAGCTGGTATCGCCCTCAAATATGGCAGCCACTGGAATGCCGACACGACCGAGCCCTACTTCCAAATCGCCTCAGCCGTGATCATCATCGGCCTCGCCGGGTGGATGTTTTGGCGGACGCGGCGTGATGTGAAGGCTGCCGCGGACCACACCCAGAATCATCATCACCACGACCACGATCATGATGAGACGAAGCGCATCGATATCGGGCGGGGCACGGTAGAGCTTTCGGTTTTCGAGGCAAATGTGCCGCCGGTGTTCCGCCTGGCCTTTTCAGAAAATGGGAAGGCCTACCTGCCTGAAGCGGCAAGTGTCGTGGTGGAAACATTGCGTGTCGGTAGTGGCAGCCAGACCTTCGCCTTTGTGGCGAAAGAGGGATTTCTGGAATCGACCACGGAGATCCCGGAGCCTCACGAGTTTGACCTGACCCTCACGCTGACGCGCGACGGCCAGACTTACCGCTATCCCGCGCAATTCCGTGAGCACGACCACGATCATCATCACCACGATCACCATCACGGCCATTCCCACGAGCCACTGCCACCCGGCGCGGACTATCAAGACGCCCACGAGGCGGCTCACGCGATGGACATTCAGAAGCGATTTCTCAACCGCCAGGTCACCACGCCGCAAATCGTCCTCTTCGGCCTCACCGGCGGTCTGCTCCCCTGCCCGGCGGCCTTCACCGTCCTCATCGTGTGCTTGCAGGTGAAACAGTTCACCCTCGGCTTCGCCCTGGTCGCCGCCTTCAGCTTCGGCCTGGCTCTTACCATGGTCTCGGTCGGCGCGATTGCCGCGTGGAGTGTCGGTCACGCCGAGAAGCGCTTTGGCGGCTTCGGCGATCTCATGCGGAAAGCGCCCTACCTCTCCTGCGTCCTGCTTGTCCTTCTGGCCAGCTACATGTTCTGGCAGGGATGGCATGGTCTCGCTCATCACTGAAGGATCGCGGCTCCGGGCCGGTAAAAGATATCCTTTCCAGAGAGTTGCTTGGGGACGGTCCTGTGCTCTCTTTACCCTTGAGACGGGGGTGAGACCCGAGTCCTGAGGGTCGGCCCTTGATCGACAAAATCCAACCACCACCGCAGGACGTTGCGAATCGGAGCTAATATGAGCACGACATTTCGATCTCTGCAGAAATTCGCCGGGCAAGGCTTGAGCCGAATTCAGATCAATCTGGGGTTCACGGAGCGCCTGGCATCCATCATGGCGGGCGGGGCGCTCATCGGCGCCGGCATGTTTCGACAGGGGCCGTTGCGTGCGGCGCTTTTCGGCACAGGCGCCGGGTTTCTCCTCCGTGGAGCGACAGGCCACTGCCCGCTCTACAATCTTCTCGGCGTCGACCATCTCGACCAAAGGGAGCGCGATGGCGTGCCCGGCAACCAGGGATTGAAAATCGAGTACGGCGTGGAAGTGCAGTGTCCCGCGCCCGAACTCTACCAATTCTGGCGGGCGATCGATCAATTGCCTCGTATTCTACGCCACGTCGAGTCGGTCGAGCCCCTTGATGCCTGGCACTCCCACTGGAAGGCCCGCGGTCCGCTCGGGCCGGCCCTGGAGTGGGACGCGGAGATCATCAACGAACACGAGAACGAGCTCATCGCCTGGCAATCGGTCCACGGCGCCAGCCTGCAAAATGCCGGCTCTGTCCGCTTCGAGGCGCTGTCCGACACTGCGACCTATGTAAAGGTCTGCATCGAGCTGCTGCCCGTCGGCGGCGCCGCGGCGCTGGCCTTGGCCCGCCTGTTCGGCACCGATCCGCAGCGCGAACTGGAGGAAGATCTCGAGCGCTTTAAGGATTTTGCCGAGCGCGAACTCACGCCGGAATCTCATTCGGTCGAGTAGATTTCCTCTCATGGGGCCGACGAGGGGAGGGTGTGCGAACCAGAGGGTATGAAAGCGCGCGCCCACCCTCACGAGATCACGGGTGTCCTTCAGATTACCGGCGGGATCTATTCGGCCGAAAAGGCACTGGCCATCAAGGCCGCCTTGGAAGATCTGCCGGGAGTCTATGGGACTGAAATCCGACGCGATGGTATGCGTCTGCAGTTCGACCCTGAACTCGTCAGCGAACAGCAGTTCTACGAGGCGGTGAAGCTCAGTGGCTTCCATGCCAGCGACTTCTTTGTGATGAACCGATGCTAGTGTCCTGTCACGCAGGTTCCTCCACAATTCGGGGTGCTTCTTTTGGGACGTATCGGTAATGAACCACGAAGACGCGAAGGCACGAAGGGGAGAGAAATCTCAGCAGCGGCCCTCGCACTTTGCCCCTTCGCGTGTTGTCCCCATTGCACCATGGACCTGTCGCAAAGCCTCCAGTCGCGTCTTCGTGGTGGTCTTCCTTCTCCACGCCAGGCTGATACAGCGGCCTTCCATGACAGGTTGCTAGACGTCGCTATTGCGACGACAGGCCAGTCTGCCCGCTCTTCGAATCCTGAAAAATGCTGGCGCGGTAGCCTGCCTGGCGCACCGCGATGCAGATCTGATCCTTGTTAATCACGTTGGGATTGTAGCGGGCAAAAGCGCCCCGCTCCATCAGCCGAACGGTGATCATCCCCGGCAACTGTTCCAGCGAGGCTTTCACATTCAGTTCCGCGGTTTCCGAATCCATGTCGGGGATGGCGAGGTCCAGTTCTTCGGGATGTGGCTTTTCTGTTTTCATGGGGTTGCGATGTTATTCGCATCTGCCGGTTGCAGTGCGCTTTAGTTGAACGAGATTCTTGTACAGCTCGGTCGTTCCCATGCCCTGCGCAAGCCACATCGTCCTCCCTACTTGCCGGCGTCAGCATCCCCCGCTTCACGCTCCGGACCACCGCGCTTCCGGTCTTCTGCGAATCAGAGGTATGCAGCCCACGTGTCGCCTGTTGTTTGCCGCCTGCACGCTTCTTTTCGTCGGCGGTTGTGCGAGCGACCCTATGCCCATGGGCACCCGGTTCGTAGTTTCTGCTCCGTTTGCGGAGTTCTACAAGAATGGCCCTGCGCAGGACGTAGGCTTCGCCCAGCACACCTTCGATAATTATCTGGCCAGCCAATACACCGGCCCCGACTTCCAATTGCCGAAAGGCGCCTCGGTCACCATGCTGAAGCGCGAGTCGGGATATTCGAAAGTGATCACCGACAATGGCGTTGCCGGCTACGTCGCCAACGAGAAGCTTGGACCGGCGCCCGCTGTGGCGCGCAATGTGCCGGTCGAAACAACACGCCCCCAGCGCACCATCCGCGAGCGCACTCGTGCGATCCCACCCTCGCGCCGCCACGACGACCAGCTCGATCTCAGCGACCTGCCGCTGCCGCTTCCGAGCTAAGCCGACGAAAGTGCTCTTCTGATTTTCGTCGCCAAGTCCTCACCCGCAGTCCCATAAGGGTCTGGTATGATTTCGTTGCAGCAACTGACGAAACGCTTCGGGGAGCAAACCGCGGTGGATCAACTTTCGTGTGAGATTCCAGCAGGGCAGATTGTGGGCTTCCTCGGCCCCAACGGCGCCGGAAAATCGACCACGCTGAAAATGCTCACCGGCATGCTCGCGCCCACCAGCGGCACGGCCACCATCTGCGGTTACGATTTGCAACGCGACACGCTGGAAGTGAAGCGTCATGTCGGCTTCGTGCCGGAATCCGGCGCCGTCTTCGAATCGCTCAGCGGCCTCGAATATCTCGAGATGGTCGCTGCGCTCTACTCCATCCCCGAGGCCGCCGCCCGAGCGCGCATCGAGCAATTCATCGCGTTTTTCGATCTCGGTTTCAGCACGCTCACGGACAAGCTACTCGGTGCTTATTCCAAGGGCATGCGACGCAAGGTGGTGATCACCGCAGCGCTGCTGCATAATCCGCCCGTCGTCTTTTTCGATGAACCGCTCGACGGTCTCGACGCCAATGCCGCGGTCGGTTTCAAGGCGCTGATCCAGACGCTAGCGCGCGAAGGAAAGACCATCGTGTACAGCTCGCACATCCTCGATGTGGTCGAGCGCGTGTGTGACCGCGTGCTCATCATCGACAAAGGCCGGCTCCTGCTCGACGGCAAACCCGAAGCGCTCGTGGCCGCGAGCGGCGCGGGTACGCTCGAGCGCCTTTTCACCCAGCTTACCGGGGGCGCTGAGCTCGAGCGCCGGGCCGAGGATTTCGCGCGAACCTTCCGGCCATGACGGCCGGCTCCACTCCATCGGACACCGCATCGCCGGACCGCGCCCTGCGCCGGCTCTTCCTCACGCTCTTTCTGCGCGGGCGCAGCGCGCGTGGGTTGCGCCGGGCAAACGTGCCGCAATCGCTCGCCTCGAAACTCGCTCTTACCCTTCTGGCTTATGCGGCGTTTGGTTGCTTCGCGATCGCTTTCGTCCGTCATCCGGTCTTCGAACTTTCCATCTATCTGCACGGCATGACGCTCGTCTTCTGCGGCATGTTTATCGCCGCGTCGGCAGGTGAAACGCTCTTCAACAAAGAGGAGGGCGATATCCTGATGCATCGCCCTGTAACACCCCAGGCGCTGTTGCGAGCCAAGCTCACCGTGCTCGTGCAAGTCTCCCTCTGGATCGCCGGTGCATTCAATCTCGCGGGCATGATCGCCGGCATCTACACGCCCAATGGCAATGTGCTTTATCCGCTTGCACATGCGCTCTCCACCGTGCTGGAGGCAGTCTTCTGCGCTGGCTGTGTGGTGCTGGCCTACGAACTGTGCCTGCGCAATTTCGGCCGGGAGCGCCTGGAAAGTGTCATGACTGCCGTGCAAGTGCTCGTCGCGGTCGGCGCGGTACTCGCCGGGCAGCTCGTGCCGCGGATGATCGGGCGTGCGAGCCTGAGCGGCGCCGGCTTCGGTGCGGACGCGTGGTGGTTTAATCTCCTTCCGCCGGCCTGGTTTGCCGGATTCGATGACTTGATTGTCGGAAGTGGCGGCATTCGCGCCGCCATGCTGGCGGTGATGGGTGTTGCACTGACCGCCTTCGTCGCATGGCTCGCATTCGGCCGCATGGCACGCCACTACGAGACAGGACTCCAGATGCTCGGAGAGGCGGCGCCCACCAAGCTTGCCGCAAAACAAACCAGTCGCCGCTGGCTGGCCGCGTTCGTGCATTCGCCGCTGATGTCGTGGTGGCTGCGTAATCCGGTCCAACGCGCCGCATTCGTCCTCGTCTCGAGCTATCTAATACGCGACCGCGATGTCAAACTGCGCGTCTATCCCGGACTGGCCCCCATGCTGGTGATGCCGATCGCGCTTCTGATGCCGATCACTCGTCACGGGACGGGCATGGCAGGCAGTTTCGGTGTGGCCTTCTGCGGCGGTTACATGGGCATGATCCCGCTCTTTGCGATCAGCCTTCTCCAATACTCGCAGCAATGGCAGGCCAGCGATGTCTTTCATGCCGCGCCCGTTCCCGGCCCCGCTCAACTCTGCGCGGGCGCGCGGCAGGCGGTCACATGCTTCATCACCATTCCGCTCGCGATCCTCTTCGGCGCGATCGTGTGGTTTCTTCCGCACGAATCCGGCGAACTCATGCTACTTCTGCCGGGACTCATCTCGCTTCCCGTTTTCACACTCTCTCCGCACATCGGTGGCAAGGCGGTGCCATTTTCCAAGGCGGCTGATGAGGCAAAGTCCGCCCGCCGCGGACTTGATCTCTTTGGAGTGATGTTTATCTCCATCGGCCTTTCCATGCTCGCCACTTGGGCGTGGCTTACGAATTGGTTCCAATGGCTTCTGCTCGGCGAAATCATCGCCGTCGTCGCCATCTACGCGCTCATGCGCGCCTCGCTGGCCCGGACGCCCTGGCCTTCGATGGAGTGACGCGCGTCAGGGCTTGGCTGGCTCGGCGGCTGCGCCATTGCGTAGCGTGGTGAGTTGCTTCTCGCGCCATTCCGGCGTGCCCCAGCGCGTGCCCGGCGCGCCGTCTATGCACAGCGTATCGCCGGCCTCGAGCAGGACCCGCTGCACTTCCACCGGATCCACTGCGCGCGGCTGCACGCCGTGTTGCACGGCCAGCGCGGCGATGGCTCCCACCGCCTGCCCCATGAGCATCGTGTGCGGCTGAAGACGCGTGGCTCCATTGACCATTCGCGATTGGGAGAGATTTTTCTCCGCAGGCAGAAAGCCGTCGATCTTCTCCGGGATGAAACACTCGAAGGGAATGGCGAATGGTCCGACCCCACGCTCGCCGAACTTGTGCGGAATATCCGACTCATGATCGAACTCCGGCTCGAGATAGGGCGTCGTCATCGAGCCGTGTAAATCGACTGCGTAATCGCCCAGCGCCACGGTATGGGCAAACTGAACTGGCGATCCCGGTTTGCGCTCGAGTTCATGCGCGGTCAAGGTGTGCAAGCCGATGATCCGCCGGCTCTCGCGCGTGTACGGGATGATGGAGAAATGGTAGAGCACCGCCCGGAACGGCGCGAGATCGGGCTGATCGGCGATCCAACGATCGATCTCCTCGCGATTGTAAGGCGTGTCGTATCCTTCGTCATTCGCCACCGCCCAATCGTTCCTCACCTTGTTCTGGATGTAATAGAGTAGTTGCAAGGTCTTGAGCCGCATCTCGCGGTTCGTCGCCTGGCGCACCGCAGGGTTTTCGATCTCGGCGACACTCGAGTGGTAGTCATTGCCTGAGTTGAGATGGGTGCGGGTGATCGGCGGGGAATCCCCGGAACGCGAGCTATCCGGCATGGCGCGGTAACCGATGTAGGTGGACCAGGTCCACGGCTTTGCCTTGATATCGATCTTGTCGCCATCGGCCAGCATGCGCGTGAAGTTCGCCGCGACTTTGTCGGTGTAACCGGGCGGAGCCTGCTTGATGAGGAGTTCCTCCGGCACACCGTGCGGATACTGCTTCACGACTGCGGTCCAGGTATTGTCCTGCACATGGCTCGCCAGGTCGAGGGCGTCGCTGGTGTGATTCCCAGCACGGTAACGCGCGCCGGTGAGCGGAATGACATCTCCCCACTCGGTGGCATCGACAAGAACCTTGCTGGTGATAGTGTGCGATTCGCGGCCGGCTCCCGTCACGCTCTCGATCTCCACGCCCGTGACGGTATCGCCACTACGCGTGACCTTGGTGACGCGTGTGCGCAAAGCGAGGTCGAGCACTCCCTGCCCGCGCGCATCGCCGAGCAGTACGTGCAACAGATGCCGGCCCACCCGCGGCTCCACGCACACATGGCCGTTCCAATAAGCAGTCAGATAGTTAATGCCGAGCGGCTGATAGTACGAGGCAATCAGCCCGCAGAGTTCCCGGTAAAGTCCGCGTTCGCGCACCAGCGTAACACCTTCGTCCATCGAGGTCACCGCCGCCGCGTTCATTTGCCCGCCGATCCAATCCGTCTCCTCCAGCAACAGCACGGAGCGCCCCATCCGCACAGCCTGCACCGCCACGCCCACCCCGCCTGTGCCCGCGCCGGCGATGACGATGTCGTAGCTACCCTTGAGTTTCGAGGGCGGAGTCGCCTCCAGCGGCGTGGCCTTTGCGGATTTCGGCGGATCCGCGGGTAACTGCGCCGCGCAGCGATTGAGCACGGTGGCCACATTCGCACCATTCATGGTGGCACCCGGTGCGGTGCCCGCGGTCCACGCTTCCGGCGTGCCGATCACCCCGTGCTTTACCAAGACGGCGATCGCTTCATCCGTCGTCTTCGCTGGATCTTTGAAAACCTTGGTCACCTCCACGAGCATCTTCGCCACCTTCGCGCCATCGCACTTGCCCGTCGGCGTCGCATTCTCCAGCCAGTACTCCGATTCGCTCAGGAGTTGGTGATCATGCAACGCCGCGATGTTCTCGTCCGTGCGATCAAGCCGGATCGGGGCCGCCGAGATTGGCGGCGCCACCACGAAAAGCAGCACAGTGGCGATGACCGCAGTCATCGCACGTTTCACGAAAAGTGAGGGGGAGGGATTTTTCATGGCAAGTCGGGCCCACGAGCCAAAGCGACTCGCAGGCGAAAGTCAAAATCAGTCGGTTACTGCGCGTCCCAAACGCGGGCGATGTTGCCGGGGACGAATGCTGGGCTGTTCGCATCGAGCGTGATCGAAACCTTACCCAGGTTACCGGCCATCTTCGCCGTAGTCACCGAGCCGGTCACTGGAGTGCCGATCGCCTTGCGGTCCACGCCCGCCGACGCCACGCGCACTTTCATTCCGGGTTTCAGCTTGTGGCTCAGTTCGCCGCTTTCCTCGAAGAGCGTGCGGTCGACGGCCCCACCATCGACCTTGTCTACATAACCGGGCGAACCCTCCACCTGCAGCCGCTTGGCCTCGGCGGCTTTCTGCTCGGTCTGAAATTTAAGCAAGCTCTCATCGTCGAGGAAGACCTCCCACGCCACGCGCACCTTGCCCTTGCCGATGCCATGCGTCTTGGTCCGCAGCTTGTCGCCGATCTGGATGTCGGCAAACTTCACCGGCTGCCCTTGCTTCCAGTAGCGCGTCTCCTTGTCGGTCTCGACGAGGATGCCCTTCTCGCGCACGAAGCTCTTGTCGAAATTGGCGTCGGTGCACTCGAGTTCGCCTTTATCGGCATCGATGCGATCGACGTAATAGTATTCCTTGTGACCGTTCAGGAAATTCATCTCATCCTGGATGTAGGTCAGCCACAGCCACTCGCCTGCGTCGTTCTGGTGCAACCGGAAGATCGCGCGCTCGCCGATGCGGAAGTCCTGCAAGTCGCCGAAGGTCGCGTGATGCAATAGCTCGGCGTAGGGCATGACCGTAAAGCTCATCACCTGGTCGGTGCTCTCCTGCCGGAATTTACCGGTGCGCGCCGCGAGGTCGACGCTGACCAGTTCCCCCCAGATGCGGCGCATGAGTCCATCCGCCGTGGGAACGATCACCTGTCCCGGAGTGATCTTCAGCACCGGTTTATCCGCCGCGGGTGCAGCAGCCGGAGGCGCGCCAGGGGTGGCCGGCCGATCGGCACCCACGAGAAAAGGAACCGGAAGAACAAGGGCGGCGACAACAGAAAGGAAGGACTTCATCCGCAAGTAATAGACCGCACCCTCCCCGGCCCTTAGCAGGAAAGACACCGACCTTACGCCGCGCGGACGAAGCGTGCGGACTTGAAGTGCGGCGTCGTCTCCACCGTCGCGCCGCAAAGCGCAGCAAACTCTTCCAGAAGATGCCGACGCCCCTTATCATCCTTATGGGCGAAGAGCCGTTCCAATTCTTGAGGACCAAAAATGCAATAGCCCTGTCGTTCCAGACAATCTGAGACACGAAAGGTGAGGTCGGGAGAGAACTTCATCCACCTCGCAAATCGTTCCTGATCAGGTGATTGGGTGTAAAAATCTCCGCAAAATTCGCAATTGTGCAAATGTTACGCATCATCACGTATGCTTTTTGCTCTCGTTTATCTGTAAGCCTACCGGGCTTCCGATGCCTTTATGAGACCCCGCCTTCTTCTCAACTGTGATAGTCGCCTTTCCTCCTTCTCCCTCACCCGCGAGGGGCACGGCTGGCGAAAACAATTCCACGACCTGAAGCACGCCCTTGAATTTGCCGCCACCGTGGTCGCCGAAGACACCCCGCTCGTCGTCTACAACGATGTGGGCCGGGTCATCGTGGAAAGCTTCGTCAATCCGGCCATCCGGGACGGAAGCGACTTCAGCTAAAGGCGACGTTGTCGACTGAGCGGCGCGCTTCGACGGCTCCGCACCGGGAACACTTTCCTACCGCGGATCAGACCCGCTTATAAAACGCCTCCACAACAGGGCCCGAGCGAGAAAATCTCGCCTCGCGCGGGCTTGTTCAGCCTTGTGCGGCCTTGTTCTCCGACCCCCAAGCGTGCGCTTCGTCGGCGTATTTAATCACTTCCCGGCTCTCGTTCCACAAGGATTCGATTATAAGGCGGCACGATCAGGCACGATCAGGCACGATCAGGCACGATCAGGCACGATCAGGCACGATTGACTACGATTGACTACGAT
>Ga0136846_1239046_pt1 | contig 17467 bp, 10 predicted proteins | sample HopSoiMetagenom2_FD_96841 | JGI IMG/M metagenome (GOLD analysis project Ga0136846, IMG submission 96841) | Grasslands soil microbial communities from Hopland, California, USA - 2 Assembly 2016 (version 4) | ecosystem: Environmental > Terrestrial > Soil > Grasslands | place: USA: Hopland...
CTGCGGCGCGGCATGCTGCCGCAGCTGGTTTTCAAGCCGCGTCGAACGGCGCAGTCGATCCTCGTCTTGCAGGATATCTCCCAGGAAATGCGGATCTGGCAGCCGAAGATCGATACCTTCTTCGCCGACCTCGTCCGCCAGGGTGTGCCGCTCGAGCGGTGGTACTTCGACGGCGATCCCCGACGCATCGCGGATCGGCCGTTTCGCGCCACGGTCAGGGTGGACGCGGTGATCCGAGCGCGTCCCGGCGCGCCGGTGTTGATCGTCAGCACGGGCAGCGGCATCGAGACGTCGCTGGCCACCGGCGATCTCGATTGGCTGCAGGCGGTCCGCGGCGCGCTGCGAAAAAGCTGGTTGACGCCGGTCACGGACCTGCACCTCTGGCCGGCGGCGTTCAACGATCTCACCGCGCGCGCGCCGGAGCTCAACGTCTGGCCGATGACGCGCCACGGGCTGTCGCGGGCCGCGCGCGATCTTGCCGGGCTCGAAGGCGAGCCGGCCGATCGCTTGCGGTCGCATCTCCTCACCGCCGGCATGGTGACCGACGACGACGTCGAACGGATGAAGCGCCTGGCGAGCGTCGTGCCGCACCCGACGCCCGAGCTGCTCGAAGTGCTGCGCCGGAAGTTCGCGCCGGACGTGCCCGACGCCGCGGTGCTGCCCCTTCTCGCGCAGGGCGGCAGCGTGTCCGCGCCGGTGATTCGCATGAGCGACGAGGAAGTGCGCCGCTGCCTGGCCGCCGTGCGCCTGGAGACTCCTCAACTCGAAGCCGCGATCCGCCAGACGATCATCGGCGTGTTGTCCGACTCGGAACCGGCCGCGGGTTCGGCAGCGCATCAGCGCTGGCAGTTATCTGTGGCGCTTCAACGGATCCAGCTTGCGGACGTCGCGAAGACCGACGCGTCCGAGTCGCTCGCGACCCTGAGGACACTAGCTGCCAGCCCGATCTGGGAAGAGGTACGTCTTGCCGCGCGCCGGCTGCCCGCCAGCCCGGAGTTCGCCCGCCGTCTTGACGCCGCAATCGGGACATCAACCGATCACACCGCGCCCCCGGCGGGCGCGGAGGTGTTCGCCGCGGCGCCGCAGCCGTGGTCGTGGCCGGGCCTCCGCGAGCTCGTGCCCGCCGCAATGGCTGCCGCGATCCTGTTCGGGGCCGGTCTGCTCATCCGTGCGTTCCCGGCCCGCGCGCTCGATCACCGTCAGGATGCCTATCAGCTCTCGTACAGCGTCGGGCCGCCAGCGCAACTCGAGTTGCGATTCCGCGGCGACACGTCGGGACTGCCGCGAATCGTCCGGGTGTTGAAGGATACGGCGCCCTTCGGCGGCGCCACAATTCCCGCGGCGGGGAGCGCGATCGTTCCGCTGATGTCCTCAGACACCGGCCACTACTACCAGGCACGCGCAATACTGCCGGCCGGAAACCTCGCCGTCAGCAACGCCGTGTGGGTGCCGTCAGACACGGCGGTCGTCGTCTCGATCGACGCGTCTCCATGGGCGAACGTCACCATCCAGCAGGATCAGCTGACGATCGCCGCGCAGCCGACGCCCTTCTCGGCAGCGCTCGTGCCTGGAACCTACACGCTGCGTCTCGAGAACGGCGGCGTGACCCAGCCGACCACACAGACGATCCAGGTCACGCCCGCCAACCGCGTTTTCCGCGTCACGATGCCCGGCTTCGATCCCACCGGCAAGGCCGCGGAATTGTCGTCACGCCCGCGCTGACACTCAGAATCCGCACACGCCAGCCAGCGGGATGACGCTGACGTTGTTGTTCGTCGCGACCGCGCTGGTCGCGCCCAACGTATCGCGCACTGCCAGGGTGACCGTCATCTGCAGCGAGGTCGCGCCAGCCGGCAACGGGCCGCTCCCCAGCAAGCCGCAATCCGTCGTCGGCGACAACGTTGGCACAGTAGTGTTCTGCGACTTCGTCCCCGCGACCTTATACGTCCAGCTCCACTGATTCAGGGTCCCGCCCGGCGATGCCGTCGAGGCGCCGCCGTTGAACGTGCAATCGAGTGTGGCGCCGCCGCTATTCACACGGCAGGTGTTGGCGCCACTCGGCCCCGACACCGTGAAGCTGGCAATCGGCACCGTCGGCGCGGCCGTCGTCACCGTCAGGGTCGCCGTCGCGTTCAGGCTTCCAGCCGAGGCGTTGATCACGACGTTGTTGAAATTACCGCCAACGGCCCGCGTGTTCACTGTGAACGCGGCCGTCGTCTGGCCGGCGGGAATCGTGACGTTTGCAGGGACCGTGACCGGATCGCTGCTCGACAGGGTGACCACCATGCCGCCCGCCGGAGCCGGCGAGGAGATCACGAGCGTCCCGGTGACCGGATTGCCGCCGACGACGGACGAAGCACTCAGGGTGAGGCCGAGCACCTGCGCCGCGCCCGGTGTCACGGTGATGGTGGCGGTGCCCTGGCTGCCGCTCGCCGCCGCAGTGATCGTCGACGAACCCGCGGACACTCCCGTCACCGTGAACGTCGCCGACGCCTGGCCGGCGGCCACCGCTACTGAGCCGGGCACGGTCGCCACTGCCGTGTTGCTGCTCGTCAGCGTCACCGTCGCGCCGGTGGTGGCTGAAAGCGTCACCGTTCCCTGTGCCGAACCGCCGGGGTTGATGCTGCCGGGACTGATGGTCACGCCCGAGACCGTCAGCGTCGGTGTCGTCGGCTGCGTTGGCGTGGAGTTGTTTTTGCTGCACTGCACCATAGCCAGCATCGAGGCGAGCGCCGCGATTGAGGCGACGATGAGGTGCGATGGTGTTCTTCCGATCATGGCGGCCTCCCTGCAAGGGATCAACGGACAATTAATGATGTGGAAAAGATCCGCGTCGTCGATGCAATGTCGATGGCGGCGTTCACTTCGAAATGACGCCCGAAGGTCAGGCCGACGCCGCCGGTGCCGTGGACCTGGTTCTCGCCCTTCGAGAGCGCCGTCGAGAGGCGTTCCTCGAACAGCGGATCTCTGACCGCAGGTCCCGCGGCCGGAGTGAACTTCACCGAGTGATCGGGATCGAACCACGCGCCGCCGCGGAACCTCGGGACGCCCCACCAGCGGGGCACGGTGTACTGGACGCCGCCGTGGACCTCGGTGCCGTTGTCTATCGTGAAACTGTCGGCGTACCCCGTATTGACGGCCTGGGCGGTGACGAAATCCTCCCGCAGGCGCGAATACCAGATCTGCGTGACCTCGATCGCCAGCGTCAGGAGCGGTTTCGGTCTGAACGATCCGCCGAACGCCAGCGTGTGTGGAACGCGGAAGCGGCCCTCGTCGGTTCGAGGCGTATTGCTCGGCGTCACCGAGTTCGTCGTCATGTCGAACGACGCGCCCTGCCGAAACACGATGCCCAGACGTCGCTCGTCGCGGCCGATCATGACGCCGAACGTCGGCGCCCAGCCGACGTTGTCGCCCGTCTGCGAGGCACGGCCGAGTTCCTTATCGAGCAGTGGCGGTCCGAAAAATCCGTTCGTCGCGAAACGGCGAAATACGGAGTTCATGTCGAAGGTGTACGCGGCGAGACCGACGCCGACGGCGACCAGCGGTGAAATCCGGTACGAACCGGCGACGCCGTAACCGGTGATGCTCACTTCGCGATCGCCTTCCTGCGGCAGATCGCGCACGGACTGTCCGGCGGCGTTCTGCTGAAATACACCGTTCGAGAAGAACGTCTGATCGACGCGTGCCAGCTCGTGCCGGTAGCCGGCGATCACCCAGCGATGCGACGGGTGCATGTACACGCCGGCAATGAAGCCGGGGCCCACGTGCGAGCCGGAGCTGTCGGCGAAAACGGGGCCGGCGATCGTGTCGTCGCCCTGGTTCGTGACCGTCCCGGATAACCGCCCCGCCTGCAGGAAGGGCGTTGTCACCCATGTGGCTCGGAGCTCGAGGGACACCTCCGACGCGCCGAGCTGGACGAGCCCCGCCGGGTTCGCAAACGTGGCGGTCGCATCGTCGGCGAGGCCGGCAAAGGCTCCCCCGACGGCGAGGCTCTTCGCTCCGGGATTCAGGAAGTCGAACTGCAGCGGGATCTGCAGGCTGTTCTGCGCGGCGGCATCGGCGGGCGCGAGCGCCATGAAGGCCATGACGCTCGCGAGCACGAGCGGCGTCGAGCGCGATGCCCGTGTTGTTGTCGTGTGTCGTCGTTGTTGGCCCATCAGCGATTCAGCCCGAGCATCTTCAGCACGCGTGGTGAGACGTACCGGCGGTCCTCTGCGAACTGCGCCGGATTGCCCGCGCGGGCAAGCAGCTGCTTCGCGCCATCCACGTCGGCGCTGCTGCCCTGACCGAGAATCGCGAGCGCCGTCCGGCTGCACGCGAGGTAAAAGAGCGCGCGCGGTGTGGCGCCAGGCGCCTGCACGCTGCTGTTCAACAGTGCCGCGGCCTGCTCGTATTCCCCTGATAGATACGCGCGAATGGCGTCTTCTTCGGCTCGCGGCGAAACGGGTCCCTTTGTCGGCGGTGTTGGCGGCGTGATGGTCGAGTTGCCCGTGGTGTTCCGCCCGCCTCGCGCGGCGCCCGCAGGAATGGTGGAGGGCGGCTGCCGGCCTGGCAACGCGGCGCCGGTGTTGGCCGGCGGTACGGCGGACTGCGTCGATGGGGGCACCTGCTGCGTCGGCACGTTCGCCGGCGGCGTGTTGATCGCGACGGGTGGAGGATTCGGCACGGCGGCCGCGGGGGTGTTCGCGACCGGGGGATTGTTCGGTGGCGGCGACGTGTTGCCGGCGGGCGATGCCTGGTTGTTCTGCGCGACCGCTGCAGTCTCGCGGAGGCCGGCCGTCGCCGCGGCGGTTTGTCGCTGGAACTCCGCGTACTCGCGATCCTTCGGGCCGATGAGCCCGCTCGCGCGCACGGCGGCGAACGCCTGATCGGCCCGGGTGAACTGCCGCAGGTTCATATACGCCATGCCGAGGTAGTAATCGGGAAGGTAGTCGTCGTACACGTCGCCGTAGAACGGGATTCGCCGGCCCGGCTTCGGCGCTCCCGCCCGTTTGGCGGCCTCGAGGCTGTCGATCGCCGCCTGCCAGTTCTTCTGATCGAACGCGCGCTTGCCGTCCGCGTACGCCTGGTACCAGGTTCGCGTGTCGTTACGGCGGGCGGGTGCCTGCCCTGCACTCTGTGTCGCGACGAACAGAGCAAGAAGGAGCGCGACCATTACAATCGATCATGAACCGGCGCAGATCGCGATGCAAAGGGGATTGCAAAAGTATTTGCACGGCGTTTTGTCGTGTGGATGAGTCAACAGTCGCTGAAAACGGCTGAGCGGATCCTGTAACGGCAGACTTGCACCAGCCCGTATACCCGATAATGCGTGGGTGTCCGTCATGTCCGGCGCGATGATTTCGCGGGGTGCGTTCCAGCCGGCGCGCACCCGAGGCCGTCGCACGCGCCGTTCGGCCGCGCGCTTGGCGCGGCGTGCGTTTCTCGCCATGCGAGTCGCCCCCTTGGCCGTCCAGATAGTCGTCGGGACAATCCTGCTCGTAATGATCTGGGCAGCCGCGAACTGGTTCGTGCAGGTCGTCCGCAAGCCCACCGAGGTGTTCGTCCCGATCAGCGACTCGCTCGTCAAGGTGCCAGCGGAAACGTGGCGGCAATACGGCCCGATGTTCACGGAGCACTCCACGGCGGTCATCACGCCGGAATTGCTGGCCGCCCTGGCCCAGGTGGAGAGCAGCGGCAATCCCGTGGCACGCACCTACTGGCGATGGCGGTTCAGCTGGAACCCGTTCGCGATCTACGGACCGGCCTCGAGCGCGGCCGGCATGTTTCAGATCACCGATGGGACATTCGCGGAAGCGCGGCGCTATTGCATCCACGATCACGTCGTGATCGAGGACGGCCCGTGGCACGATCCGCAGTCGTGCTGGTTCAATGCGCTCTACACACGTGTCGTGTCGGCTCATGCCGTGGAGATGACTGCCGCGCTGCTCGATCACACGGTCGCGCGAATTCTCGCCCGCAACCGCATGACGACCGCCTCGCTCCGGCAGCGGCAAAACCTCGCGGCGATCGTCCACCTGTGCGGAGGCGGCGCCGGTGACGAATACGCGCGCAGGGGTTTCCGGTTCAGAGCGGGCCAGCGATGCGGCGACCACGATCCCCGCCGTTACCTCGCACAGGTCAACGCGCTGAAGCGTCAATTCGCCCGGCTGGCTGCGGCTGACTGACGTCCGCCCGCGCACGAGCCGACAACGAGCGAGCTGGCAGCGAGGGAAATGGTCGTCATCTGCGCGCCAACGCCGTGATTGACGTCAGTGTCCGGCACAATAGCTGGGAGGACTCGATGCGTCGCCTGCTCATCGCTCTCGTCGTGGCCGCCGCATCGTGCGCGGATATGACAGTCACCGCCCAGTCGACGCAAGCCCCCTCGACACCTCCGGCTGACTCCCCCGCCGGTCCCGCTGCGTACTCCTGCGGCAACCCGACGAGTCCTCCCCAGACATCAGGACGCGGCGCGCAGCCGATTTTTCCGGCTGGCCAGTTTCCCGTGTCGCTTCCCCTTGTCTCGCTGCTCGGGGCCCGCAACGATCTGCCGAATCCGTACGAGCCCGGGATTGACTGGGGTCAGCTTCCGGCCGGCCGGAAGTGGGGATCGACCGCAAGCGTCACCACAGCCCCGGACGGGACGATCTGGGTGACGGACCGTTGCGGCAACTCGGGCGCCGGCGGGGCGACGTGCGCGGGCACGAGCGTCACCGTCAATCCCATCTTTCAATTGCAACCATCCGGCAAGGTCATCAAATCGTTTGGCGCTGGCATGTTCGTGAGCCCGCACAAACTGACGCTCGATGATGGGGGCAATCTGTGGCTGGCGGACAACGGCGGCCATCAGGTGTTCAAGATGACGCCTGATGGCCGAGTGCTGCTGACGCTGGGCAAGAAAGGCATGGCCGGTTCCGGCAACGATGAGTTCGATGCGCCAACCGAGGTCGCCGTCGCGCCGAATGGCGACATCTTCGTCGCCGACGGGCACACGGGCGGCGGCACTGCCGTGGGCAACGCTCGCATCGTCAAATTCGACAAAACCGGGAAGTTCATCAAGGCGTGGGGCAAAAAGGGGATGGGCCCGGGCGAATTCGACGTCCCTCACACGCTGGCGTTCGATTCACGCGGCCGGCTGTTCGTCGGCGATCGCCAGAACAACCGTATTCAGATTTTCGACCAGGGCGGCAGGTTCATCACCCAGTGGTTCCAGTTCGGCAGACCGAGCGGCATCTATATCGACAGGAAGGCCGATACCGTGTATGTCGCTGATTCCGAGTCGCGCGACGGGCGCACGAACATCGGCCAGCCGACGCTTCCCCAGACAGGCTACGGATTCAATTCCGGAGCCCGCCGCGGGATACGCATCGGCAGCGCGCGCGATGGATCGGTCAGGTACCTGATTCCGGATCCATGTCCCTATCCGTATGCCAGCGGCTCGAGCCTGGCCGAAGGGGTCACCGTCGATACCGATGGGAACGTGTACGGCGCCGACTTTCTCAACGACGTGAGGAAGTTTGCGCTGAAGAAGAAATAGTCTACAGCCAGCTGATGGGCGACACGTCTCCGAGCATCGTTCCGCCGACGATCTCGAGGAAGCTGTCGGCGAGCAGCAGGTGCTGGCTCATCGTGATTGCATCTCGGAGCAGCCGATCGAGGGGCGTCTTGGTAGCGTACACGGCTGTCGGCCCCACGAGGTCGTACATCGACTGCGTAATCCGCCGCGCGCTTCGGAAGGCGTACGACAACGACAGCGCCATCGCCCGCCGATTCTCTTCCGACACGCGTCCCCGTTCCTGCGCATCCTCCCAGATGCGCTCGATCGTCCGATACGTGAACGCGCGCGCCGCGCCCAATTCCATCTCGGCTTTCGCGAGCGCGACACGAGCGTGCGGGCGATTGCGCAGCAGAATGGGCGGCGGAGGGAATATGTGGATCTTGTTCTCGGCCACCGCGAGCGCGGTGTCGATGGCACGGCGCGCAAGGCCCAGTGCGACCCCATGCCAGCTCGCCAGAAACATGCCGAAATAGCAGTAGAGCGGCGCGGAGCGCGTCGGCGCCGGGTCCGTCGCCAGTGTGTGCGCCTCCGGCACAAACAGATCCGTGGCCGCGTAGTCGTTGCTGCCGCTGCCAGAGAGTCCCGTGCTGTGCCAGGTGTCGATGATTTCGAAGTTCGAAGCAGGTGCGAACACGATGCGCTGCACTGGAACGGCGCGTTCGAAAACGGGCCGGCCACCCTCGGTCACCATGCAGCCACCGATGATCACGTCCGCGTGTGTCGACCCGCTTCCGAACGTCCAGCGCCCGGAGACGCGATACCCGCCGGTGACGCGCTCGGCCGTGCCGTTTGGAGGCACCTGGCCGGCGATCGCCGTATCGAGGCCTTTGTAGAGGTCACGCGCCGCCGTGTCTTCGAGGAACCCGGCGAAGTAGCCGCTATCCGATCCAATCTTCACGCACCAGGCCACCGACGCGTCGGCGGCGCCGAGCGTCTCGTACACCGTGCACTGGTCGCGCGGTGTCATCTCGGGGCCGCCCCACGCCTTCGGCATCGCCATCCGGAAGGCGCCGGCAGCCTTGAGCTTCAGCACGAGATCGGCCGGCAACCTGCGCAGCGATGCAATTTCATCCCCCCGCGACTCGATCTCCGGCGCCAGGGCGCGCACATTCGCAAGGATGTCGACGGAGCTGAGCTCGCGGGGAGACGAGACGTGAATCACTTGGCCGTCAAGTGTAGCGAACAACCTGTCGCACCGGCGCAGGATCTGGTGTGCTGCCGCGCTCACGCGGCGTACGGCTGAGACCCGGAAGAAGATGGGGTGCACGGCCGAATCGAACACTGACGATCGCCATTGACCTCGGCGGTCGAACACGTCTTGGCAATCGTCGAACCGCCCTTCGCTGATTCCGCAACATTTCGCCATCGCTCCGCGCGTGCGGCTCTCATCGACGCACAGGGAGAGACTCGTTGATGGCACCGAAGCCGCGACACATGAACGAGTCAAAAGGAGTACTGATGGCCACAACCGTTGCCGATTTGCTCGTCGAGCGGCTGATTGGATGGGGTGTTGACACGATCTTCGGGTTGCCGGGGGATGGGGTGAATGGCATCTTCGAAGCCCTGCGTCAGCGTGAGGCTCGGATTCGGTTCATCCAGGTTCGCCACGAGGAGGCGGCCGCCTTCGCCGCGTGTGGCTACGCTAAGTACACCGGACGACTCGGCGTCTGCCTGGCGACGTCCGGCCCGGGCGGCGTCCACCTCCTCAATGGGCTCTACGATGCCAAGTGCGATGGTCAGCCGGTGCTCGCGATCACCGGTCATACCTTTCACGACCTGATCGGGACCCACTACCAACAGGACGTGGACCTCGACAAGCTGTTCATGGACGTCGCGGCCTACAACCAGCGCGTCATGGGCGCCGCTCACGTCGTCAATGTCGTCGACGAGGCGATCAAGACCGCACTCGCCTATCGAACGGTCGCCCACATCACGATTCCGAAAGACATTCAGGACTGGACCGCGTCGGAAGACTCGCGCTCGTCAGCCAACGTCACCTCGCACAGCTCAGATCTGTACACGGCCGTCTACCCCGTACCGCCGACGGCTTCGCTGCAGGCCGCGGCCGACGTGATTAATCGCGGCGCGAAGGTCGCCATCCTGGCGGGCCGCGGCTGCCTGCGCGCGCGCGATGAGCTGCTGCAGCTGTCGGAGATCACCGGCGCGCCCATCGTGAAGGCGCTGTTGGGCAAGGCCGCCGTGCCGGACCGGCACCCGAACACGACCGGCGGCATCGGCCTGCTGGGAACGGCTCCGTCACAGGACACCTTGCAGGAGTGCGACACGCTGATTGTCGCCGGGTCGAGCTTTCCGTATATGGAGTTCTATCCAAAACCCGGACAGGCGCGGACCGTTCAGATCGACATCGCGCCGACGCGCATCGGTCTGCGCCATCCGGTCGACATAGGGCTCGTTGGCGACTGCGCCACCGTGCTCCGCGCGCTGCTGCCCTTGCTCCAGCGGAAGGCGGACCGATCGTTCCTGAAGACGGCGCAGGAGCGAATGGTCAGCTGGAACCGGATCATGGAGGAGCGCGGAACCCGGACGGACATGCCGATGAAACCGCAAGTCGTCACCTACGAGCTCAACAAGTTGCTCGCGCGGGACGCCATCGTATCCTCGGACAGCGGGACCATCGCGACATGGTCGGCGCGGTACCTCGACATGCGCGACGAGATGCAGTTCTCGTTGTCGGGCTCGCTGGCAACGATGGCCAACGGTCTGCCGTACAGCATCGGCGCAGCCGTCGCCTTTCCCGGGCGTCAGGTCGTGTGCGTTGTCGGCGATGGCGGCTTGACGATGCTGATGGGAGAGATCGCGACGCTTGTCAAATACAACCTGAACGTCAAGGTTATCGTCATCAAGAACAACGTGCTCGGGATGATCAAGTGGGAGCAGATGGCGCTCGAAGGCAACCCGCAGTACGGCGTTCAGCTGCAGCCGATCGATTTCGCCGGATTCGCCGCCAACTGCGGCGCCGCGGGTTTCACTATCGAGCGGCCCGAACACGCTGCGGCGACACTGCGGCAGGCGCTGGAACATGACGGACCCGCCGTCATCCAGGCGATCGTCGATCCGAACGAGCCGCCTATGCCGGGGCGCATCAATTCCGAACAGGCACTCAAATTTGCGGAAGCGCTCGTCAAGGGACAGAAGGCGGCATGGACCATCATCAAGACGGTGATGGAGGACAAGGTTCGTGAAGTCATCTGACGCAGTCATGCCGTTTCCGCGGCAGCCTCTGCCGTCGATGGCGCTCGTGCGTCAGGATCTGCCTGCTGATCACATCGACGATGTCGCCGGCGATGTCGCGGCGAAGCTGATGGCGTCCGATCTTCCGCGCAAGATCCGGCACGGCGACCAGATCGCGATCACGGCCGGCAGCCGCGGCATCGGCGGATTTGTCGAGTTGCTGTCCGGAGTTGCGGAGGCGGTGAAGCTGTGCGGCGGACGGCCATTCATCATCCCGGCGATGGGCAGCCATGGAGGCGCGACCCCGAAGGGACAGACTGAGATTCTGCGGCGCCTCGGCGTCATCGAAGAGGCGGTCGGTGCGCCGATTCACGCGACGATGGACACGCAGGTGCTCGGTGTCTCCGGCACCGGGGCTGTCGCTCATCTCGATCGACTGGCCTTTGAAGCGGACGGCACCATCGTGCTCGGGCGGACGAAGACGCATCCGGAGTCGGTCGGTGAGCTCGCCTCCGGACTCCTGAAGATGTGCACGATCGGCCTCGGCAAGCAGGCCGGTGCCCATGAGGCACACAGCCACGGTTTGTGGGAGTCTGTGCGCGCGGTGGCGACGCTTCAGCTGGCCCGCGCACGCATCCTGTGCGGCGTCGCCGTCGTCGAGAACGGATATCGCCAGCCGTGCGTCATCGAAGTCGTGCCTCCCGCATACGAGGCGTTCCTCGACGCGGACGTCCGTCTTCTGCGGGTGGCGAAACGGCACCTCGCACGCATCCCGTTCGACAATCTGGACCTGCTCATCGTTGACGAGCTCGGGAAGACGATCTCGGGCGCGGGCATGGATCCGAACATCATCGGATTGTGGAGGAATTCAGACGCGCCGCACCGTCCGGACTACAAGCGGATCGTCGTCCTCTCGCTGACCCATCCGCCTCTCGGAAACGGACTAGGCATCGGCATGGCCGACTTCACGACACGCCGATTTGCCGAGGCCTACGATCCCGCCGTGTCGTACGTGAACCTCCTCACGGCCAGCGAGCCCGGCGGTAACACGAGAGAGGGCCCGATCCCGCTCGTGCTCGAGTCCGATCGGGAGGCGGTGGAAGTGGGCCTGTTCTCGTCCCTGCCCGGCGCGGCGCCGCGGGTGTGTCGCATCCAGAACACTGGCCGTCTGGACGAGATTTGGGTGTCGGACACTCTCCTCGACGAGGTCCGCCAGAATCCCCGACTGCACGTCATGGCCTCGCCGGCGCCGGTGGCTTACGACGCCAACGGAAATTTTTTCTAGAGGACGACCGATGCCCACGCGCGCAACCAGCATTTCCTCCTCGTTGATCCAGATCCCGCTGAAGAGGACGCTGACAGGCTCGGCCACGAGTGTCAGCGACCTACCCACCGCGAGGATCGTGGTCGACGTCGCGGCACTCGAGCGCGACCTTCGCCGGGGGATCAAGGGCGAGGTGCGGTTCGATCGCGGCGATCGCGGGATGTACGCGTCAGACGCCGGAAACTATCGCATGGTGCCGATCGGGGTCGTCCTGCCCAGGGACGTAGACGATGTCGTGCACACGGTCGCGGTGTGCCGCACGTACGGCGCGCCCATCGTCGCGCGAGGCGGTGGGACCGGCATTCCCGGCCAGACCGTGAATGCCGCCGTCGTTCTCGACTTTTCGAAGTACATGAACCAGATCGTCGAGATGAACGCGGACCACCGGTACGCGAGGGTGCAGCCCGGCCTCGTCCTTGATGAACTGCGCAAGGCGGCGGGCAGCTATGGCCTGACGTTCGGCCCCGATCCGGCGACGCACAGCCGCAACACGCTCGGCGGAATGATCGGGAACAACTCCTGCGGAATCCACTCGATGATGGCGGGCGAGACCGTGGACAACATCGAGGAACTCGACATCGTCCTGTATGACGGAACCCGGATGACGGTCGGAGCCACGACCAACGAGGATCTCGAGCGCTTCATCGCCAAAGGCGGACGCCGCGGGGACATCTATCGTCGGCTTCGAACCCTCCGCGACCGCTATGCCGAACGCATCCGCGCGGAATTCCCGATGATTCCGCGACGGGTGTCCGGTTTCAATCTGCCGGCATTGCTGCCCGAGCAGGGGTTCCACGTCGCGAAGGCCCTTGTCGGGACGGAGTGCACGTGCGTGCTGGTCACGGAAGCCAGAACCACCCTCGTGGACAATCCGCCGGCGCGCTCGCTGCTGGTCCTGGGATTCAGCGACATCTTTGCCGCGGCCGATCGGATCGTGGAACCGGCGAGGTTCGGCCCCATCGGACTCGAGGCGCTCGACGACACGTTCATCGACTATATGAAGCGCAAAGGACTGCATCCTCCCGACATGGATTTCATGCCGGAGGGCAAGGCCTGGCTGCTGATCGAATTCGGGGGTAAGGACAAGGCGGAGGCCGACGCGAACGCGCGCCGCTGCATGGAGGACGTCAGGAAAGCCGTGAACGCGCCACCGATGAAGCTGTTCGATGATCCGGCCCAGGAAAAGCTGGTCTGGCACCTGCGAGAGGAAGGTCTCGGCGCAACCGCGAAGGTGCCCGATATGCCCGAGAATCACGAAGGCTGGGAAGATGCGTCGGTCCCTCCGGAGAGGCTCGGCGCGTATCTGCGTGAGTTCAAGCAACTCATCGACAGGTACGGATATGTCGGGCCCCTGTACGGTCATTTTGGGCAAGGCTGCGTCCACACGCGACTGACGTTCGATCTCAGGACGGCGGACGGGATCAAGACGTGGCGCGACTTTCTGCGCGAGGCGGCCGACATCGTCGTCCGGTACGGCGGGTCGCTGTCGGGCGAGCATGGCGACGGGCAGGCACGCGGCGAATTGCTCGGGCGGATGTACAGCCGTGAGATCATGGACGCGTTCCGCGAGTTCAAAGCGATCTGGGATCCCGATGGGAAGATGAACCCCGGCAAGGTCATCGATCCCTACCGGGTGGACGAGAACCTGCGCGAGGGCACCGGCTACAACCTTCGCCAGGTCGCCACGCATTTCCACTATCCGGACGATCATCACAGCTTCGCATCCGCCACCGACCGCTGCGTCGGCGCCGGCGTGTGCCGCCGGCATGAAGGTGAAGGCACGATGTGCCCGAGCTACATGGTCACGCGCGAGGAAAAACATTCGACGCGCGGACGCGCCCGCCTGCTGAACGAGATGATCCGCGGCGACGTCGTCAAGGGCGGCTGGCGCGACGAGGCGGTTCGCGAGGCGCTCGACCTGTGCCTCTCGTGCAAAGGATGCAAGCACGATTGTCCGGTGCAGGTCGATATGGCAACGTACAAGGCGGAGTTCCTCTCCCACTACTACGAACGACGGGTGCGGCCGCGGTACGCGTATGTCTCCGGACTGATCTACTGGTGGGCGCGAGCGGCAGCGCACATGCCGGCGACCGCGAACTTCATGACGCAGACCCCGGGGGTGAGCCGTCTCGCGAAGTGGATCGCCGGTTACTCTCAGAAGCGGCATATTCCACCGTTTGCGCCGGAAACATTCAGGCAGTGGTTCACCCGGCGAAGCGTTCGCAATGCCGGGCGCCCTCCGGTCATCTTGTGGCCGGATACCTTCAACAATCACTTCGCACCGCAGGTGGCGAAAGCGGCTGTCGACGTGCTCGAACACGCCGGGTATCAGGTGCACATTCCCCGTCGGACTCTGTGCTGCGGCCGCCCGCTGTACGACTACGGGATGCTCGACACCGCCACGACACTGCTCCACGACACACTGGATGCGCTGCGTGAACCCATTCGCGACGGCGTCCCCGTCGTGGGACTCGAACCGAGTTGCACGACCGTGTTCCGCGATGAGCTCACGAACCTGCTGCACGGCGACGAGGATGCCGCTCGGCTGTCGAAGCAGACGTTCATCCTGAGCGAGTTCCTCGCGAGCAAGGTTCCCGGCTATCGGCCCCCGTTACTCCGGCGCAAGGCCCTCGTGCACGGTCACTGTCATCACAAGTCCGAACTGCACTTCGAGAACGAAGTCGATTTGCTGAAGCAGGCCGGATTGGACTGCGACGTGCCGGACTCCGGCTGCTGCGGCATGGCCGGATCGTTCGGCTACGAGGCCGACCACTACGAGATCGGACTCGCGTGCGGCGAGCGTGTGCTGCTGCCATCGGTCAGGAACGCGTCGAGAGACACGCTGATCGTCACGGACGGATTCAGTTGCCGCGAGATGATCCGGCAGGAAACCGATCGCCACGCGGTTCACTTCGCGCAGGTGCTGCAGATGGCGATCAACGATGGCGAAGCCGGTCCGCAGGATGCGCTGCCGGAGACGCGTTACGCGACGATCGAGCCGACACCCGCCGTTCCGGTCGGTGTTGTCGCCGCGGGCGTGATCGCCGGCGCGGGTCTGCTGTGGGCGCTGCACCGCCGCCACGGACGGACGTAGCCCGCGTGGTTTGCGCCCGTCGGCGCACGGCTTCAGCGTGCCAGGGCAGGTTGAGGATCGATGCGGATGGAACGCGACGAGGATCGATTGACCCGGATCCGTCACGCACTGGACGCGCAGAGTCTCGACGCGGTCGTGTGCACGCTGCCCGCAAACGTCCGGATGACGACCGGCTACTGGCCGGTAATCGGCAATGCCGTGGCGGTGGCGACCAGTGAAGGCGCAGTCGGACTGCTCGCCCCGGAGGACGAGGTCGAGGTCGCGTCCAACAGCTGGGCGGATGTGTTCGAGCCGTTCACGGGCGGCTCGCTCCATACGCTCGCGAGCACGGCTGACATCCTTCGTCCTCTGCTTGCGCAGTTGTTCACATCGGCTGGCGTTCGACGCGGCGCGAGTATTGGATTCGAAGGCGCCGGATCGTTCGATCCATCCAGTTACGCGTCGATGTTCGTGTATGGCGCCGGTCTTCCGGAACTCCTGCATTCAGCGGCTGCGGGCGCGAGTTTCACGGACGCGACTGAATGCCTCCTGCGGCTGCGATCCGTGCTGACTGCTTGCGAGCTGGGCGTGCTTCGCAAGGCGTGCCGCATCGCGCGATCCGCATTCGTGAGCACGGCGTCCGACATCCACGCCGGTATGCGCGAGTTCGAGATCGCCACTCTGCTCCGCGGCCGCCTTGCCGCGTCGGACGAAGGCGCGCGATGCGACGGTTTTGCGTACTGCATGTCCGGACCGAATTCGGCCCGGGCCTATTCCGCCTTTCAGCGGTCGACCTCACGCGCGATCGACAAGGGGGATAGCGTGCTGCTCCACTGCAATTCATTTTGCGAGGGGTTGTGGACCGACATCACGCGCACCTTTTCCGTCGGCTCTCCTGATCCCCGACAGCGCGCGATTCACGAGGCGGTGTTGATCGCAGGTCAGCGGGCGAACGCCGCGATTCGCCCGGGCGTCAGGGCGTGCGCGGTCGACGAGTCTGCTCGCGCCGTGCTGCAGAGCTATGGCTTCGGCGACGCGTTCAAGCACGCGACCGGCCACGGCGTGGGCTTTTCCGCCATCGATCACCACGCGCCGCCCCGCATCCACCCGCTATCGAACGAGTTGCTGGAAGCCGGAATGGTCTTCAACGTTGAACCCGCAGCGTATCTTCCGGAAACGCGCGGCGTCAGACACTGTGACATGGTGGTGGTGACCGAAGCCGGGGCGGAGATGCTGACCGCGTTTCAGGCCACGCTGGAGGACTTGATCTTGTGACGTGCGGCTACTTGGATTGAATGAGTGCAGCGCTGGAGTCCTCGGACGCCGCATCCGCTGTTGCCGCCGCGGGCGGCATGGACATCGCATCTCCTCAGGGTTGGATTGGTGGTGCCATGATGAGAGTCGATCGGAATACCGTCGTTATTGTGACAGGGGCATCGGGCGGCGTCGGCCGTGCGACGGCGAGGTTGCTGGGTGAACGCGGCGCCAGCGTGGTTCTCGTCGCACGTGGACGCGACGGCCTCGCCGCAGCTGCCCGCGAAGTCGAAGAGCATGGCGGACGAGCGCTCGCCATTCCGGCGGACGTCAGCCGCTACGAAGACGTCGAGGCGGCGGCCAGGGCCGCCGAGCGTGCGTTTGGTTCAATCGATCTATGGATCAACAACGCGATGGTCTCGATGTACAGCCCGTTCACCAGGATGACGCCCGAAGAGTTCCGCCACATCGTTGAGGTGACCTTCCTGGGCACCGTCTACGGGACACGTGTCGCGCTGGACCGGATGATCCCCGCGAATCGCGGCGTGATCCTCCAGGTCGGGTCAGCGCTGGCGTTTCGATCGATTCCCCTGCAAAGCGCGTATTGTGCGAGCAAGCACGCGATTCAGGGCTTCACCGAGTCGATCCGCACCGAGCTGATTCACGACGGCAGCGCCGTGCGTATATCGATCGTCAATATGCCCGCGCTCAATACTACGCAGTTCATCTGGACCAGGAACAGGATGCCGCACGAGGTGCGGCCGACCGGTACCATCTTCCAGCCGGAAGTCGCTGCTGATGCGATCCTCTTTGGCGCCGAGCACGATCGCCGCGAGATCATGGTCGGCTACACCACCGTCGAGGCGACGCTGGGCGAGAAGATTGTGCCGGGGCTCCTCGATCGCCATCTCGCGACGGCCGCGTGGGAAGGATCCATGCTGCCTCAACCGGCCGATCCGGCCCGACCGGACAACTTCTGGACGCCGTTAGAGGGCGACCACGGCGCTCACGGCCAGTTCGACAGCCTGGCACGCGGGTTCAGCATCCAGCTGTGGGCCACGAAGCACCGTGCCGCATTGCTGTC
>Ga0136846_1225057_pt1 | contig 17464 bp, 15 predicted proteins | sample HopSoiMetagenom2_FD_96841 | JGI IMG/M metagenome (GOLD analysis project Ga0136846, IMG submission 96841) | Grasslands soil microbial communities from Hopland, California, USA - 2 Assembly 2016 (version 4) | ecosystem: Environmental > Terrestrial > Soil > Grasslands | place: USA: Hopland...
CGGCGGCGGCGGCGGAGGCGGAGGCGGCGCTCCCGCGACACCGGGCGTCGCGACCATCCACGGCGCCGGCGGCGTCGTGTCGCCCGCACGGAAGGCGAACGTGCCGCGCAGGGCCGGGACCGCGCCCTCGCAGTGCTGCACGAAGCTGATCGAGGCCGATCGCAGGCTTCCGTCGGACGCGACGGCGAGCGAGTCGACGGTGAACGAGCCGGTGAGGGTGTTGCAGCCGCGGCCGTTGCCGGACACGTCGAGTCCCGGTCCGCTGCCGTTGAAGGGATACCGGGTCGCGCCGGAATAGGTCGAGCCGGCGACGAGGATGTCGCCCTGCGCCGGCACGAAGTCGGCCGTCCACCAGTCGCCGCCGGCGCCGTTGATGCCGAAGCCGGCGTGCGCGCGGCTGCCGCCGAGACCGATCTGGTCGGCTGCCGCGCTGTACGTCTCGGTCTGACCCTGACCGATGTAGTCGCCGGGGTCGCTCACCATCGTCACCTTCGTCGTACCGCCGTAGGCGAACCCCTGAAGCGCGATGTCGCGGGCGGAGCCCGCGGCGTCCGTCAGGTGCAGCGCCGCGAGGCGCGTCCCGGCCGCCGTGGGCACGAACCGCACCCAGACCTGGCACGAGCTGCCGGAGGCGATCGCTCGGCCGCTGCACTCGTCCGTGCGGACGACGAAGTCGGCGGCGTTCGCGCCCATGACGACGGCGCCCGTGACCGTGGCCGGCCCTTGCACCGTCACGGGCACCACGCTCGCCGAGGCGCCGACCTCGCTCGGCGGCCAGCGGACGATGCCCGGCGCGGCGGACGGCCCGCCGCTCGCGCCTTCTCCGAGCTTGATCTCTCCCCACGTCGCGGCTCGGCCGCCCTCGCAATGCTGCTCGTAGACCATCCAGAGGCGCGAGATCGCGCCCGTCGCGTCCGTGGCGATGTCCTTGACTTCGAACTGACCGCTGTCGGTGTTGCACCCGCGGCCGTCGCCGGAGATGTCGATGCCTGGATGGCCGGCGGACCGGAACACGGCCCGCTGCGCGTTCGTGTAGATCCCTCCGGGGACGAGCGCGTTCCCCGGCGCGGCAGCGAAGTCCATGCCGAACGAGTCGCCGGTCGCGCCGCCGGCGACGCTGACGGTGAGGAACGACGTGCTCCCGCCGACGCCGACCTGACCGGACGCGCTGTCGAACACGCGCTGAAGGCCGCCCCCGATGTAGTCGCCGGCATCGCTGTACATGACGACGTAACCGGACGGCGTCGCAGCCGCGGCGGGGCTCGCCCCGCCGAGGACGGCAACGGCGGCGAGGATGGCGATCCCTCCCGTGCAGCGTCCCCCGCGCACGGTCGATTCCTTCCCAGGTGGCCAGGTGATCGAAACGGGCCGCGATGGCGGCGTGCGAGTACAACTCCGGAATGGGCTCGTTCCGGGTCGCGCTCGTCGCCGTGGCGGTCGGAGTCGCCTTCGCGGACTCCTCGATCGTCGTGCTCGCGTTGCCTGAGTTGTATACGAAGTTCAACACGACGATCGAGCGGGTCTCATGGGTGGTGACCGCCTACAACGCGGCCGTTGCCGTCGCCGCTCTGGCGCTCGTCGTACTCGTCCACCGGCTTCGCGCCACGACGGTCATGGCGGCAGGGCTCGTCGTGTTCATGGCCGCCTCGATTGCGTGCGCTGCGGCGAACAGCCTCTGGTTCCTCGTCGGCGCCCGCAGCGTGCAGGGGATCGGCGCAGCGCTGCTGCTCGCGGGGTCCCTGCCGATCCTCACCGCCCTCACGAGGTCGGCCGTCCGGGGCGCGACCGTGTGGACGCTCGCCGGGACGTTCGGCGCGGCGCTGGGGCCGGCGCTCGGCGGGGTCGTCACCCAAGTCCTCGGCTGGCGGGCGATCTTCGCGGTGCAGGCGCCCCTCGCGGCGCTGGGGCTGCTCGCGGTCGTCGCCGTCACGGCGGCGCCGGTGCTCGAGGAAGGCTGGAGGCTGTCGCTCGCGCGCGCCGCTCCGGCGAACACGTGCATCGGCCTCCTGTTCGGCGCGCTCGTCGGCGTGCTCTTCCTCTACGTCCTGCTCGTGATCACCGTCTGGGGTTACTCGCCGATCGCCGGCGCGGCCATCGTCAGCATCCTTCCCGTCACCACGCTCGCCGCACGTCCGCTCGAGCGGCGGCTCCCGCGGCTGACCGCCGTCTACGGCGGCGCCGCGCTGCTCGCGCTGGGCCTCCTGGCGCTGGCGTTGCTCCCGTCGGCGAGCGTCGGGTTCCTCGTCGGCGCGCTTGCGCTCTGCGGGGTCGGCCTCGGTCTCTCCATTCCCGTCCTCTCCCACGCCGCGCTCGACCTCGGAGCAGGGCTGTCGCGGAGCGGGACGCTGACGATCGGCATCCGACATCTCGGGCTCGTGCTCGCGATCGCGTTGATCGCGCCGCTCCTCGCGTCGGCGCTGCCGCCGGCCGGGCATCGTGCGGAGCTGCGCGCGACCGCCGTGCTCCTCGACGCGCGCATCGGGCTGACGAGCAAGATCCCGATCGCGCTCGCCGCCCGCGGCGAGTTCGCGCGCGCACAGGCGGGCGAGATCCCAAACCTCGCGCGGCCGTTCGACGCGCACGGCGCGAAGCGCGATCCGGCGCTCGCCGCAGCGCGGGACGACCTGATCGCAACGATCAGGGACACGATCACGCGCGCGTTCCGCTCGTCGTTCCTGCTGTCGGCGGCGTTCGCCGCCGCCGGACTGCTGGTCGCGCTGCTGTTCCGCGGCCGCGGAGTCGTCGATTGAGGCGCCCGGTGGTGATCCTCGTCGCGCTGCTCGTGGCCGCGGCCGCGCTGATCGCCGCCGAGCTCGCGACGAGCGCCGGCCGCAGCGACGTCACCGTCGCGGACCCGTGCAGAACGCGCGCGGCATTCCCGGGCGGCGGGATCGACGCGACGATCCAGCGGGTCGTCCTCGACGGCCTCGACGGCGCGGCGTGCCGTCTGCACACGACGCGCGAGCAGCTCGTGCTCTCGCTGCGGCCGGGGAGCGGCAAGCGCCGGTGGGACCAGCACACGATCGACACCGCGCTGCGCGCCGGGCTGCTTCGGTCGGTCGACGAGGCCGAGCACCGCGGCGACATTCCCGGGTTCCTCGCGCCGATCGTGCGCCGCGTCGTCGAGCGGGCGCCGCTCGCCAAGCTGATCCAGGGCGGCGTCAGCCTGAGCGACCTGTTCGGCTGCACGTCGTAGGATCACCACGTGGCCGAGCTCGAGGGCAAGACGGCGATCGTCACCGGGGGCGCGACCTTGATCGGACGCGCCGTCGTCGAGGCGCTGCATCGCGCCGGCGCGTCGGTCGCGGTCGCGGACATCGACGAAGAAGGCGGCCGGAGCCTTGCGGCTGCACTCGGCGACGGCGTCCTCTTCCAGCCGACGGACATTCGCGACGACGGCGCGATCGAGCGCTTCGTCGGCGCGGCCGTCGAGCGATTCGGCGGCGTCGACGTGCTCGTGAATCTCGCGTGCTCGTACGTCGACGACGGGCTCGCCTCGCCGCGTGAGGACTGGCTCGAGTCGCTAAACGTCAACGTCGTCTCGGCAGTGATGATGACGCGCGCAGTTCATCCCCACATGCGCTCGCGCGGCGGCGGAGCGATCGTCAACTTCACGTCGATCTCGTCGCACGTCGCCCAGACCGGCCGCTGGCTCTATCCCGTCGGCAAGGCCGCGCTCGTCCAGCTCACGCGGAACATGGCGATGGACCTCGCCGCCGACGGCATCCGCGTCAACTCGGTCTCCCCCGGGTGGACGTGGTCGAAGGTGATGGTCGAGCTCACCGGCGGCGACCGAGCGAAGACCGACCGCGTCGCCGCGCCTTTCCACCTGCTCGGCCGCGTCGGCGACCCCGAGGAGGTGGCGAACGTCGTCGTCTTCCTCGCCGGCGACAAGGCGTCTTTCGTGACCGGCGCCGACTGGGCCGTCGACGGCGGCTACTCGGCCATGGGCCCGGAGCAGGCCCAGCCGGCGATCCCGAAGCTCCAGGAGTGAGGTGAAGACATGGGCAAGATCCTGATCGTCGGCGCGGGGCAGGCGGGCCTCCAGCTCGCGCTCGGCCTGATCGAAGAAGGGCACGAGATCACGGTCGTCTCCAACCGGACGCCCGACGACATCCGCGACGGCCGCGTGATGTCGAGCCAGTGCATGTTCGACGCCGCGCTCCAGACGGAGCGCGACCTCGGTCTCGCGTTCTGGGAGAGCGAGTGCCCGCCGGTCGAGGGCATCTCGCTCACGGTGCCCGCCCCCGACGGCAACGGCAAGGCGATCGACTGGGCGTCTCGGCTCGACAACTACGCGCAGTCGGTCGACCAGCGCGTGAAGATGCCGGCCTGGATGGAGCAGCTCGAGCGGCACGGCGGGAAGCTCGTGATCGAGGACGCGGGCGTCGAGGAGCTCGAGCGCTATACGCAGGAGAACGATCTCGTGGTCCTGGCGGCGGGGAAGGGCGAGATCGTCAGGCTGTTCGAGCGCGATGCCGAGCGATCCCCGTACGACCGGCCCATGCGGGCGCTCGCATTGACGTACGTGACGGGCATGACGCCGCGCCCGGAGTACTCGGCGGTCTGCTTCAACCTCATTCCGACCGTCGGCGAGTACTTCGTGTTCCCCGCGCTGACGACGACGGGCACCTGCGAGATCATGGTCTTCGAGGGGGTTCCCGGCGGGCCGATGGACTGTTGGGGCGACGTCACCACGCCGCAGGAGCACCTCGACAAGTCGAAGTGGATCCTCGAGACGTTCATGCCGTGGGAGGCGGAGCGGTGCCGCGACGTGGCGCTGACGGACGACAACGGCATCCTCGCCGGCCGCTTCCCGCCGACCGTTCGCCGGCCGGTCGCGGAGCTTCCGTCCGGGCGGCTCGTGCTCGGGCTGGCGGACACCGTGATGCTCAACGACCCGATCACCGGGCAGGGCTCGAACAACGCCGCGAAGATGGCAACCGCCTATCTCGAGGCGATCCGCGCGCACGGTGACGCGGCGTATGACCGCGCGTTCATGGAGCAGGCGTTCGACCGCTTCTGGGAGGAGTACGGCCAATTCACGACCGCGTGGACGAACGCGTTGCTGTCGCCGCCGCCCCAGCACGTGCTGGAGCTGCTCACGGCGGGGAACCGCAGCCCGGCCGTGGCGCACCGCTTCGCGAACGGCTTCGACAATCCCGTCGACTACTTCGACTGGTTCATGTTCCCCGACAAGGCGGAGGCGTACCTGGCCGAGGTCGGCGCGGCGGCCTAGGAATTGCCGCGGCGGATCGCGATCGTCGGCGCCGGCCAGTCCGGGCTGCAGCTGGCGCTCGGGCTCGTCGGCGCCGGCTACGCAGTGACGCTCGTCTCCAACCGGACGGCGGAGCAGCTCGCGACCGGTCGCGTGCAGTCGAGCCAGTGCATGTTCGGCACTGCGCTCGAGACAGAGCGCGCGCTCGGCCTCGACTACTGGGGCGAGTCGTGCCCGCCCGTCGAAGGGATCTCATTCGCGGCGCCGTCGCCCGACGGCGGCGACGCGAAGGCGATCGACTGGGCCGCCCGCCTCGACCGGCCCGCGCAGTCGGTCGACCAGCGGCTGAAGCTGTCGGAGTGGCTGCGCGAGTTCGAGCGGCGCGACGGACGGCTCGTCGTGCAGGAAGCCGGCGTCGACGACCTGGAGCGCCTCGCGTCCGAGCACGAGCTGGTCGTGGTCGCAACCGGCCGCGGCGAGCTCGGCGGGCTCTTCCCGCGCAATGCCGAGCGCTCGCCGTACACGACGCCGCAGCGCGCACTCGGGTTGACATACGTGCGCGGGATGGAGCCCCGGCCCGGGTTCTCGGCCGTGTCGTTCAACCTGATCCCGGGGATCGGCGAGTACTTCGTCTTCCCGGCGCTCACGACGAACGGGCCGTGCGAGATCATGGTCTTCGAGGGGGTTCCCGGCGGGCCGATGGACTGCTGGGACGACGTGCGCACGCCGGCGGAGCATCTCGCGCGTTCGCTCGAGCTGCTCGAGCGCTTCCTGCCGTGGGAGCACGAACGCTGCGCCGGCGTCGAGCTCACCGATGCGAACGGGATCCTGACGGGCCGCGTGGTGCCGACGATCCGGCAGCCGATCGCGCAGCTGCCCTCGGGTGCGCCCGTGCTCGCGATGGCGGACGCGGCCGTGCTCAACGACCCGATCACGGGGCAGGGGTCGAACAACGCCGCGAAGTCTGCCGAGATCTACCTCGAGCGCGTGCTGGCGCACGGCGACGACGCGTTCGACGAACGCTGGATGCAGCAGACCTTCGACCACTACTGGCTCGGGTACGCGCAGTGGGTCGTGTCCTGGACGAACGCCGTGTTGGCACCGCCGAAGCCGCACGTCGTCACGTTGCTCGAGGCTGCGCAGGAGATCCCGTCACTCGCCTCCGCGATCGCCAACGGGTTCGACGATCCGCGCACGTTCTACCCGTGGTGGTTCGACGCGGAGGAGGCTGGGCGCGTGATCGAGGCGAAGCGCGCGCAGGCGGCGCGCGGTCTCGACCCACGCGAGCTGCGAAACGCGCTCGGCCAGTTTGCGACGGGTGTCACCGTGATCACCGCACGGGCCGATGACGGACGACCGGTCGGCGTGACGGCGAACTCGTTCAGCTCGCTGTCGCTCGAGCCGCCGCTCGTCCTGTGGTGCCTCGCCCGCGATGCGTCGAGCCTCCCCGTCTTCCGCGAGTGCACGCACTTCGGCGTCAACGTGCTCTCGTCGGGGCAGCACCATCTGTCCCGGCTGTTCGCGACGAGCGGCGCCGACAAGTTCGGCGGGGCGGCCGAGGTGCGCGACGGGCCGTCGGGCGTGCCGCTGGTCGAAGGCGTGCTCGCGCACTTCGTGTGCCGGAACGTCCGCCAGATCGACGCGGGCGACCACGTGATCGTGATCGGCGAGGTCGAGCACTACGACGCGTTCGACGGCGAGCCGCTCGTCTTCCACTCGGGCTCGTACCGGATCACCACGCGGCACCCGGAGCTCGACGCTTCCTGACGCCCGGTTGACATATTCCCATATGGGTATATGATCCTCGCCATGGCACGGGTGGCGACGACGGCAGATGCGTTCAACGCGGTTGCCGAGCCTCGGCGGCGAGAGATCCTCGACGCGCTCGCCGACGGGGAACGCCCCGTGAACGACCTCGTGCGCATGCTCGGGATGGGGCAGCCGCAGGTCTCGAAGCACCTACGCGTGCTCCGGGAAGTCGGAGCCGTCGAGGTGCGAGAAGACGGACGGCGGCGGCTGTACCGGCTGAACGGGCATGCGCTCAAGCCGATCCACGACTGGGTCAAGGAGTACGAGCGCACGTGGTCGGAGCGCTTCGACCAGCTGGATGTCGTGCTCGACGACCTCAAGGAGGAGGAGAACGGAGATGACAGTGGCGAATAGCCGGAAGGCGGAAGTGACGCTCCCGACCGACGAGCAGATCCTGATCACGCGGGAGTTCGACGCGCCGAAGCACCTTGTCTACCGCGCATGGACGACGCCCGAGCTCGTGAAGCGGTGGTGGCACGCGAACCGCGGCGTCGTGACCCTCGCGGAGATCGATCTGCGCGTCGGCGGCAAGTGGCGATACCTCGCGGTCGCCGACGACGGGACGGAGGTCGGGTTCCACGGCGAGTACCGCGAGATCGTCCCGAACGAGCGGCTCGTCTCGACGGAGATCTACGAGGGGCTCCCGGAGGGAGTGTCCGAAGACGACGCGGCGACGCTGAATACCGCCTCGTTCCTCGAGGCGAACGGGCGCACGCTGCTCACGATTCTCGTGCAGGCGAAGAACAAGGTCTCGCGCGACGCGATCATCGAATCGGGCATGGAGGCGGGCCTCCAGGACGCGCTCGACCTCGCGGAGCAGGTCGCGCTCTCGCTTCGCTGACGTTGCGCCGCGGTGCGCGCGGGCCATCGGGAGGTCGCTCCCGGTGGCCCGGCGCCGGTGCAGTTCGAAACTCGCGAACCTGGTTCAAACACCGAACCAGGTTCGGTTTTTGAACCTGGTTCGCGAGTTCCGCGGCAGAGCGGAGACGGCGGAACTGAGTGGGGCCGTCAGTGCGCGCGCCGTGTCGCGTGCCGCGCGACTCCGGTGCACGCGAGCCAGAGCGCGGGGAACAGGATGCCGTTCGTCAGCGACAGGCCCTGGACGAGCACGCTGATCACGAAGCCGACGAGGAGCGCGAAGCTCACCGCGGCCCAGAGCAGCCAGACCGCCATGACGAGCGCAACGTGGCAGACGCCCTGCCACATCGCGTCCACACTCGAACGCGCGCCCTTGACCTGCTCCCGCCACGCCGACGGCAACTCCGCGAACGCGCGCCGAACCTCGCTGTGCCGCCGCGCGGTCAGCGCCACCTCCAGCCGCTCCGTCAGCTCCTCGAGCGAGAGCCGGCCCTGCAGGTAGTGCTCGGTCAGCTGGTTGGCCGCCCGCTCCCTTTCCCGATCGCCGATCAGGGCCATAGGACGATGGTAGTCGCCCCGCGCTCAGGCTCCCAGCTTCGATTCGATGTTCGCGAGGCGCTCGTCGACCGCGTCGATCGTCTGCCGGATCTCGCTCAGCCCGTTCACGAGCGCGTGCACGTCCGCGCTCGGCGTCGCCTCCTGCGCGCGCCGGATCACCGTGCTCGTCACCCCCGCGGTCAGGAAGGTGATGAACGACACCCCGAGCACCATCTCGACCCCGCCGACAACGCGGCCCGCCGTCGACTTCGGCACGACGTCGCCGTACCCGACTGTCGTCACCGTCTGGAGCGCCCACCAGGCCGCGTCGCCGAACGAGGAAAAATCCTGCTTGTCTACGAGCCAGATCACGAGCGCACCGACGAACGCGAGGCCCAGGAACGTCACCGCGAGGCCGATCGTCACCGACCGCGCGTCGGCGATCCGCCGCACGCGGCGCTCGATCAGCGTCTCCTGGGGTGTGCGCTCGGGCGGACGCTCGCTCACGCCTCAGAGTTCAACGACGACGCCGTGTCCCCTGGCCGATCGTTTCACCCTCATCGGTTGAGGCCGAACTCACCCGCGCCGGGTTACGGTCGCGAGGATGGGTGCCGAACGGGAACGCGTCGAGACCTTCGGGCGGCTCGAGAACGGGCTACGCGAGGCCGGCGAGTGGTACCTGTGGGGCCCCTACCTGAGCGAGCGCCAGTGGGGCACCGTGCGCGAGGACTACAGCCCGGGCGGCACCGCCTGGGAGTACCTCCCGCACGACCACGCCCGCTCGCGCGCCTACCGCTGGGGCGAGGACGGCCTCGCCGGCTTCAGCGACGTCGAGCAGCGCCTGTGCCTCGGGCTCGCGCTCTGGAACGGCCGTGACCCGATCCTGAAGGAGCGGATCTTCGGCCTCACCGGGAACGAGGGAAACCACGGCGAGGACGCCAAGGAGTACTGGTGGTATCTCGACGCGACGCCGAGCCACTCGTGGAACCGCTGGCGCTACCACTACCCGCAGGCGGCGTTCCCGTACGGCGACTTGGTGGAGGAGAACGGCCGGCGCGGAAAGCTCGACCCCGAGTACGAGCTGCTGGACACGGGCGTCTTCGACGGCGACCGGTACTGGATCGTCGAAGTCGATTACGCAAAGGCTGCTCCGCGTGACGTGCTGATGACCGTCCGCGTCACGAACGCGGGGCCCGAGGCCGACACGGTGCACGTCCTGCCGACCGCCTGGTACCGCAACACGTGGTCGTGGGACGAGCACGAAGCGAAGCCGAGCCTGCTCCCCGGCGGCATGGGCTGCTGCGTCACCGAGCACCCCTTCCTCGGAGCGACCGAGATCGTCGCGGCGAACGCGTCCGACAGCACAGCGCCGCGGCTCCTCTTCTGCGACAACGAGACCAACATGCAGCGGCTCTACGGCGGCGACGGCAACGGCTCCCCGAAGGACGGGATCAACGACCACGTCGTCACCGGCGCCGCGACCGTCGACCGCGAGCGCGGGACGAAGGCCGCGTTCTGGTACCGCCTCCGCATCGATCCCGGCGAGACCGTGGTCGTGCGCGTCCGCCTTCGCCCGCCCGGAGCACACGACCCGTGGGCGGACTTCGACAGCGTCTCCGAGACGCGGCGCGAAGAGGCCGACGAGTTCTACGCGGAGCTGACTCCTCCCGCTTCCTCGCCGGACGAAGCCCTCGTCCTGCGACAGGCGCTCGCCGGGATGCTCTGGAGCAAACAGCTCTACGCGTACGAGGTCGCGCGTTGGCTGGACGGCGACCCGACCCAACCGCCGCCGCCGGAATCGCGCAAGGTCGGGCGCAACGCGCGCTGGCGCACGTTCGACGCGTTCGACGTCATGTCGATGCCCGACAAATGGGAGTACCCGTGGTTCGCCGCGTGGGATCTCGCCTTCCACTGCGTCGCGCTCGCACACGTCGACGCGGCCTTCGCGAAGTACCAGCTGACGCTCCTCTGCCGCGAGTGGTTCCAGCACCCCGACGGCGGCCTCGCCGCGTACGAGTGGTCGTTCGACGACGTCAATCCGCCCGTGCAGGCGTGGGCGGCGCTGCAGGTCTTCGCGATCGACGGCGGCACCGACGTCGACTTCCTCAGCCGGATCTTCGACAAGCTCCTCGTGAACTTCACCTGGTGGGTGAACCGCCAGGACCGCGACGGGACCAATCTGTTCGAGGGCGGGTTCCTCGGCCTCGACAACATCGGGCCGATCGACCGGTCGCATCTGCCCGCCGGCGAGACGCTCGAGCAGTCGGACGGCACCGGGTGGATGGCGTTCTACGCCCTCGGCATGGCCGCGATCGCGTCCATCCTGCACCGCCGCGGCCGTCCGGCGGACGATCTCGTCCTCAAGTTCCTCGAGCACTTCGCGCTGATCTCGGCGGCGCTGCAGCGCAACGACCTGTGGGACGAGGCGGACGGATTCTTCTACGACCGCTTGCGCCTCGCCGACGGTCAGACGGTTCCGATCCGCGTCCGATCGATCGTCGGCATCCTGCCCATGCTCGCCGCGGCGACGATCGACGAGGACGTCATCGAGCGCGCGGAGATCCTGAACAAGCGAGCCGCGAACGTCCTGCGCGGCGCGCATCCCGAGCGCGGCGACGTGGGCCACCGGCGCGTGCTGCTCGGCGTGGTCGGCGTCGACCGCCTGCTCCGGCTGTTCTCGCGCCTCTTCGACGAGTCGGAGTTCCTCTCGCCCTACGGGCTGCGAGCGGTCTCGCGCCGGCATGCCGAGCATCCGTTCGAGCTGGCCGTCGACGGGATGCAGGCGTCGATCGACTACGAGCCGGCAGAGTCGACCACCGGCATGTTCGGCGGCAACTCGAACTGGCGCGGCCCGATCTGGATGCCGGTCAACTACCTCGTCGTCGAGGCCCTCGGTCGCTACGCACGCTTCTTCGAGGATTCGCTCCGCGTCGAGTACCCGACGGGCTCCGGACGCGAGCTGACGCTCGCCGAGATCCAGGCAGACCTGCGCGAGCGTCTCATCTCGCTCTTCGTGCGCAGCGACGGCCGCCGGCCCTGCTTCGGCTGGGTCGAGCGGCTCCAGGACGACCCGAGGTGGCGCGACAACGTCGTCTTCAACGAGTACTTCCACGGCGACAACGGGGCCGGCCTGGGCGCAGCGCACCAGACCGGCTGGACCGGGCTCGTCGCAGATCTGATCCTGCGGGCCCGCGGCCGCATGGACCCGACGCTCGGCGAGCTGATCGGCGACGGCGAGAGCTACACGGTGCGACGGTGATCCGCTTCGGCCCGCAGGTGTGCGGGTCGCTCGACGAGTCGTCGCGACGCGAATGGCTCGTCACCGACGGCGTCGGCGGCTACGCGATGGGCACCGTGGCGGGGCTGCGGACCCGCCGCTATCACGGCCTGCTCGTGGTCGCGATCACCGGGCCTGCGGACCGGATGCTCGGTCTCGTCGCGCTCGAGCCCGTGCTCGTCGTCGGGGACGCGCGCCACCGGCTCGGCGTCGACGAGTGGTCGGGCGGCGTCGTCGACCCGCGCGGGAACGAGCTCCTCGTCGCGTTCGAGCTGGAGGACGGCGTCCCGCGGTGGCGCTGGCAGATCGGCGACATCGTCGTCGAGCGCGAGCTCGCGATGGCCTACGGGCGGCCTGCGGTCGGCATCGTGCACCGGCTCGTGAGCGCGGGCCGGCCGGTCCGGCTCGAGCTGACGCCGCTCTCCACGTGGCGGAGCGTCCACGGCGAGCGGTTCGCGGACGGCGACCCGGCTGTCGAGAGCGTGGACGGGGGCTTCGTCTTCGAGCGTGCCTTCCGGGTGGCGGGAGGAGCCTGGCAGGGCGGCGGCTCGTGGTACCGCGGGATCCGGGCGCGCGAGGAAGCGGCGCGCGGCCTGAACGACGTCGAGGACGTATGGGCCGCCGGCTCGTTCGCGGCCGAGCTCGAGGCCGGCGACGTGCACGAGCTCACCGCCGCGGCCGCGCCCTTCGACGGCGTGCTCCCGCAGGCGTCGGAGATCGTCGCCGGCGCACGGAAGCGCGCGCGGGATCTCATTGCGCGCGCTGCTGCGGCCGACGACATCGACGCTCAACTGACGCTCGCGGCGGACCAGTTCACGATCACGACGGGCGGACGCCCGACGGCGGTGGCCGGGTATCCGTGGTTCGGCGAGTGGTCCCGCGACCTGATGACCTCGTACGAGGGGCTCTACCTCGCGACGGGCCGCGAAGACGAAGGCCGGGAGGTTCTGCGCACGTCCGCCGCGACCCTCTCGGAGGGCATGCTCGCGAACACGGCCGACACGGGGGCACTCGAGTACAACACCGTCGACGGCACGCTCTGGTTCGTCCACGCGCTCGACCGCCACGTCGCGACAGCGGACGACGCGGAGCTCGCCGACGAGCTGGCCCCGGCCGTCGAGCAGGTCGTCGAGGCGCACCTCGCCGGGACGCGGTTCGGCATCGGCGCCGATCCGGCGGACGGGCTGCTGCGTCAGGGCGCTGCCGGCTGGGCGCTGACGTGGATGGACGCGCGTGTCGACGGGGAGCCCGTCACGCCGCGCGCCGGCAAGCCGGTGGAAGTCAACGCGTTGTGGGTGCGGACGCTCGCGGTCGCCGCGCGCATCGCCCGCACGCCCGAGAAGCGAGAGAAGTACGCCGCGCTGGCAGAGCGCGCGCAGGCGTCGTTCGTCGGGCGCTTCGTGCGCGGCCACGGCCGCGGCCTGTACGACGTCGTCGACGGCCCGGCGGGCGACGACGCGGCCGTCCGGCCGAACCAGCTCCTCGCGGTGTCGCTTCCGGACGGCCCACTCGCGGATGACGAGACCGCCGCGCGCGCCGTCGTCGAAGCCTGCCGGCCGTTGCTCACGCCGCTCGGACCGCGCTCGCTCGCCCTTACCGACCCCGCCTACGCGCCGTACCACCGCGGCTCGCCCGCGCAGCGCGACCGCGCCTACCACCAGGGCACCGTCTGGCCGTGGCTGGTCGGGCCGTACGTGGACGCGGCGCGCCGTGCGGGACTCGCGGCCGAGCCGCTCCTCGCACCGCTCGAGGCCCACCTCGCCGACTGGGGCGTCGGGTCTGTCTCCGAGACGGCCGACGGGGCTCCGCCGCACGCGGCCACCGGCTGCGCGTTCCAGGCGTGGTCGGTCGCGGAGCTCCTGCGCGTTCGCAAGGAGGTGCCAGTCGCCGCCACGGCGGCGCTCGCGGCGCGATGAGTTTCAGGCACGCTGCTGGTCCAACGGGACAGACACGTGCTCCTCGTACCGACAGTCCGCCATCTGCTCCGCGCGAAGGACCTCGCCGACGCGCGCTACTTCGACCCGCTCGACGTCGACGACCTCGCACACGCAGCGGGGTTGTCCCGCGCTCATTTCAGTCGTGAGTTTCGCCGCGCGTTCGGCGAGTCGCCGCACGCCTACCTGTTGACGCGCCGCCTCGAACGGGCGGCCGCGCTCCTGCGGATGACCGACCGAAGCGTCGCGGACATCTGCTTCGCCGTCGGCCTCCAGAGCGTCGGCTCGTTCACGACGAGCTTCACGCGCACCTACGGCATGTCGCCCACCGTCTACCGCGAGACGTTCCCGCCCGCTTCGACGTACGCCATCGTCCCGACCTGCATCTTGCGGCTGTATGGGCGGCCGGCAACACAGCACGTTTCGAGAAGACAGCCGTCGAGGGCGCCCCTAGCATCGCCCGCGACCGTTGCATCGAACGAGGAGGAACACGAATGATCAACCTGTCCAACACGCAGCTGTGGGTCCACGATCAGGACGAGGCGTTGGCGTTCTACACCGACAAGCTGGGTTTCGAGGTCCGGTCCGACGTCACGCTGCCGGAGATGGGCGATTTCCGCTGGCTCACCGTGGGCCCGCCGAACCAGCCCGACATCTCGATTGTCCTGATGAGGATCCTCGGCCCGCCGCTCGTCGACGCGGAGACGACCGAACAGATCCGGACGCTGATGAGCAAGGGCTTCGCCGGCGCGATCTTCCTGACGACCGACGATTGCCGGGCGTCCTACGAGGAGCTGAAGAGCCGCGGGGTCGAGTTCACCGAGGCGCCCGAGGAGCGGCCGTACGGGATCGACGCCGGCTTCCGCGACCCGTCCGGCAACTCGTTCCGGCTCACGCAGGTCCGCGACCTGGCCGCGGTGTAGCGGAGAGCGCGCGGGCGGCCGCCTCCGCTCTGCCGAGAAACTCGCGAACCAGGTTTGCCGGGTCGAGGTCCGCATTCGATTCTGGGCACCGAACCTGGTTCGGTGTTTGAACCAGGTTCGCGAGTTTCGAGCTGCAGCGCCGAGTTGCCCGAAGATCTGCCCCCTAGGTCGTTGACCGTCACGCGGCGGTCGCATATCCGTCAGGTGTGGCGCAGTTGCGAAAGCAGGCCGAGGACGAAGCCTCGCAGCGCAGGCGTCGCAGCGATGAGGCGGCACCGCCCACAGCGAGCCTCGTGGGCCTGCAAAGCGCCGCCGGCAACCGCGCCGTCGCGACCATGGTCGCGCGGCTCCGCGATTCGCGGCTCCTCCCCGGGACGTCGCACGTCCTCGTGCAGCGGGAGTACACGCCGAAGAGGAACGAGGCGAAGGACTTCAAACGGTGGGTCACGCTCCGCTGGGATCGCCCCGAGGACGATGTCGCCGACGTCACCGCCGAGATCACCAAGTGGTGCAGCAGCCATAGCCAGGCGGACGAGCTCACCAAGACCGTCAAGTACGTGGACTTCGACCACCTGCGCAGCACGTTCAAGACCGCCGACGACGCGGTAGCCAAGCACGGGAGCTTCGAGAACGCCGCGGGCGCGCAGCCGGCGCCGACGGCGCAGGCACAGCCCAAAGGCCCGGCGACGGACCCGCACGCGGAGGCGAAACGCCAGATCAAGAACGCGGGCTTCAAAGCGGCCGACTTCAGCGAGGAAGACCTGCTCGTGATCGAGGCCGGCAAGAGCCAGTCCGGCGTCGGCTGGGCGAAGGCGATCGCGGACGTTCGGACCGCGAAGATCGAGAAGGAGACGTCGGCCAAGCTGGCAAGCGACCGGGCGACCAAGTACGCACCGGCAAAGGCGCAGGGCGACGTCCTGTTCACGGATCCGCTCGCGAGGCGCGTCTGGGCGGCGGCGCACGCACTGGCGATCAGCGGCTCGAGCGCGAGCAGCAACCCGAACATCACGCTGTCGGGCGATGCCGTCAGGAGAACCGACGCGCTTGCGGCGGTCGCCGACTGGCGCGCGCACGAGACTGTCTACGCTGGGCTCGTCGATCAAGTCCACGTCCCGGGCGGCGGCCAGCCGATCCAGGACAAGGCGAATCGCGAGACCAATCCCGACCCGGAGAGAGGGTTCCAGGTCGACTTCTGCTCCAACTGGAGCAACACGAAGGTCAACGTCCACGTCGACGTGCTGACGAGCTCGATGAGGTAGACGATCAGGCGGTGCCGGCCTCGACGAGGCCGCGCTCCGCAATCTCGCGCTCGCGCATGACGAACTTCTGCACCTTGCCGGTCACCGTCATCGGGAACGCGTCGACGAAACGGACGTACCGCGGGATCTTGAAGCGAGCGATCCTGCCGCGGCAGAACTCCTTCAGCTGCTCCTCGTCGAGCGCAGCGCCGTGCTTCAGGACGACCCAGGCGCAGACCTCCTCGCCGTACCGGTCGTCCGGGACGCCAATCACCTGCACGTCGGCGACCGCCGGATGCGTGTACAGGAACTCCTCGATCTCGCGCGGATAGATGTTCTCGCCGCCGCGGATGATCATGTCCTTGCTGCGGCCGACGATGTTGACGTAGCCCTCGGCGTCCATCACCGCCAGGTCGCCGGTGTGCATCCAGCCGGCTGCGTCGATCGCCTCGCGCGTCGCCTCGTCGTTCTCCCAGTAGCCGAGCATCACGCTGTAACCGCGCGTGCAGAGCTCTCCGGTCTGCCCGCATTCCAGCGTTCGTCCCGTAGCCGGGTCCGCGATCTTCACCTCGATGTGCGGATGCACCCTGCCGACCGTCGAGACCTGCTTCTCGAGCGGCGCGTCGCGCCGGGTCTGGGTCGAGACGGGCGACGTTTCCGTCATCCCGTAGCAGATCGTGACCTCGTCCATGTGCATGTCGCGCTGCACGCGCCGCATGACCTCGATCGGGCACGGCGAGCCGGCCATGATCCCGGTCCGCAGGCTCGTCAGGTCGAACGTCTCGAAGTCCGGCTCCCCGAGCTCGGCGATGAACATCGTCGGGACTCCGTAGAGCGAGGTGCAGCGCTCCTCCGCGACGGCCTCGAGCGCCGCGCGCGGCTCGAATCCCTCACCCGGCAGGACGATGCACGCGCCGTGCGTGACAACCGCCAGGTTGCCGAGTACCATCCCGAAGCAGTGGTAGAAGGGCACCGGAATGCATACGCGGTCCTCCGGCGTGTACGCGAGCACCTCGCCGATGAAGAACCCGTTGTTGAGGATGTTGTGGTGCGACAGCGTCGCGCCCTTCGGGAAGCCGGTCGTCCCGGAGGTGTACTGGATGTTGATCGGGTCGTCGAAGTCGAGCTGCGACGCACGCGCGGCGACCGCCGCGGGCGCGACCGCGTCACCGCCGGCGGCGAAGTCGTCCCACTCGGGCCCCAACACGACCGACCGCCGCAGGTCCGGCGCGTGCACACCGGCGAGCAGCTCGCTGTAGTCGGCGTCCTTGAAGGCAGGCGCGAGGATCAACAGCGAGCAACCCGACTGGCGGAGCGCGTACTCGAGCTCGTGCGCGCGGTACGACGGATTGATGTTGACGAGGATCGCGCCGACCTTCGCCGTCGCGAACTGCACGATCACCCACTCGACGTTGTTCGGCGACCAGATCCCGACGCGGTCGCCCTGCTCGACGCCGGCCGCGAGCAGAGCGCGGGCGCACTGTTCGACCCGCTCGCCGAGCTCCGCGTACGTCCAGCGGATGCCCTGCCGGCGCGAGACGATTGCCGGCCGCTGCCCGTGGGCGGCAACGACGCAGTCCCACATGCGGTCGATCGTCTCGCCCCGCAGCGGCGTCTCGCCCGTGCCGTGCGCGTAGGCGAGTGCGCTCATGCCCGCATCTTCTCATGAG
>Ga0136846_1211138_pt1 | contig 17461 bp, 15 predicted proteins | sample HopSoiMetagenom2_FD_96841 | JGI IMG/M metagenome (GOLD analysis project Ga0136846, IMG submission 96841) | Grasslands soil microbial communities from Hopland, California, USA - 2 Assembly 2016 (version 4) | ecosystem: Environmental > Terrestrial > Soil > Grasslands | place: USA: Hopland...
CTGCGTGCGGCGCGGGAAGCGCGGGGCGTGCACGGCACCGAGCTCCGGGCGCCGCCACGTGTAGAGCCCGACGCCGACCAACGCGACCAGCACGACGACGGTCAGCACCCGTGACGGCAACGCCGCAGCCAGCAGCGCCCCACCGATCGCGCCGACGAACGCGGCGACGGCCATGGGCACGGCGTGGCGGCGGTCGATCGGTACCCGGCGGGCGAACGTCACCGCCGCCGACGCCGTGCCGACGACGCTCGCCAGCTTGTTCGTCGCGACCGAGAAGATCGCCTCACCGCCGGGCAGCACGATCAGCAGCGCCGAGAGCTGCACCAACCCGCCCCCGCCGACGATCGCGTCGACCGCACCCGCGAGCAGCGACGCGACGCAGAGCGCCAGCAGCGCGAGCACGGTGACCCCACCGAAACCGGGCCACGTCAGCGGGGTGGTCAAGGTGTCGATCACGTGGGAGCAGCCTACGGACCCTGTTGGTCGTCGTCGCAGAAGTCGTGGCGTCCTCGCAGAGGCGAGACCCTGTGCGAGGACGCCAAGGTCCCTGCGAGGAGGACGGAGTCTCTGCGAGGCGGCTCTACTCCGCGACGCGCTGCTGGGTCGTGATCTCCACGGAGTCCCAGAACGCGGTGAGCACCGCAGCGCCCCGGCCCGGGTCCTGCACCATCCACCAGTGCCCGAGCCCGTCGAGCACCGCGAGCGTCGCCCCGGCCCGTTGCGCAGCCCGGCGGCGCGAGGCGTCCGTGCCGACGAAGTGGTCGTCTGTCGCGTGCACCGCAAGTCCCGGCCGCGCGGCCGCCGCGGGCAGGTTCTCTCCGAGCCGCGCCATCGCCGGCTGGGCGGCGTCGCGGTAAAGGGCAAGCGTGCAGCGGCACATCGCGTCGTCGAAACCCGCGGCGATCTCCCGAGCGATGTCCGGGTGCAAGCCGACCTCGACGAGCCCGTCCGTCCGGGACGCCGGATCGGCGAGCATCGCCGCGGCCGCGGCCTCGCCCGCCCCGAGCGTCTGCCAGACCTGCGCGATGTCGTGCCACACGTAGTCGGGCTCGAAGACGCCGAGGACGTCGGAGGACCAGGTGCGCAGCAGGTCCGGTCGGGTCATGGCGACGTTCGCGACGTGTCCACCGCCCCAGTCGTGCCCGACCAGGTCGACCGGCTCGCCGATCGCCTCCAGCTCGCCGATCAGCCAGCCGCGGTACTCCTCGATGGTGGCGCCCCATCCGTCGGGCACCGGTGCACCCCAGCCGGGCGGGGAGAGCCGGACGACGTCGGTCCGGCCCAGCTCCGCCACGAGCGGCCCCCACACGCCGTCGGTCTCGGGATTGCCGTGCACCAGGACGACGGTCACGCAACCCACCCTAGAGCCGGGCGGCCCAGGGGGGGTGAATCCGCGGGTCAGGCCAGGCGGGTCATGTCCACCGTGACGTCGAGGGCCGAGGCGGTGCCGCCCGAGTACACGCCCTTGATCGGCGGGACGTCCGCGTAGTCACGCCCGCTGGCCACCCACACGTGCCGCTGGCCGATCTCGATGAGGTTCGTGGGGTCGTAACCCCACCAGCCCCCGGTCCAGGCCTCGACCCAGGCGTGGCTCTCCCCCGTCACCGTCTGCCGGACCTCGACGTCCTTCTTCGGCAGGAGGTAGCCCGAGACGTACCGCGCCGGGATGCCCGCCTCGCGTAGCAGGAGCAGGGTCAGGTGCACGTAGTCCTGGCACACCCCCTTGCCCGCCTCCCACGCCTCCAGGGCCGAGGTGTGCACGCCGGTGGAGCCGGGCTGGTAGGTGAGGTGGTCGTGCACCCAGCGGCAGGCGGAGTGCACCGCGTGGACCGGCGTCGGTTCCTTGCGCAGCACCCGTGCGACCTTCGTCAGCTCCTTGTCCCGGCCGACGTAGCCGGCGAACTCCAGCATCTCGGTGTGCCGGTCGCGCACGTCGTCGCCGCGCAGGTCGTCCCACGTCGCGCTCTCCACCGGCGGCTGCGGGTCGCCCGTCTCGATCACCGAGGTCGCGACGACGGCCAGCTCCTTGTGCGGGGCGTGCAGGTCGAACGCGGTGACCGCGGTGCCCCAGTAGTCGGAGTACCGGTAGAGCCGCGTGGCCGGAGTGGTCTCCACCCGGCTGACGATGACGTTCTGCCGGGTGTCGGTGCGGGGGGTCAGCCGGACCTCGTTGTACGACTGGTGCACCGGGGCGTCGTAGCGGTAGCCCGTCGAGTGCACGACTCGGATGCGCCAGCCCATGTCAGCTCACTACTCCCTCGCTTGCGCTCGGTCGGGCGTTCGCCCATCTCCGGTGACACTTGTTCGCTCGCTCACGCCGGAGCGGTCCACGCGACCCACGGGGCGGCGTGGAAGTACTGCAGCGACACGGCCTCGCCGACGTCGCGGATGGTCTCCTGCAGGCCCTTGAGCTGGGCAGGCAGGTCGTCGAGCAGCTCGTCCGGACGCAGGAACTCCAGCTCGCTGCGGGCCCGCCCGAGCAGCCGCAGCGCCTCGGCCTTCGCCCCGATCCGCACCGTCGGCCGGTTGTTCAGCTCGATCAGGCACGTCTCGGCCTGCCGCAGCGCGTGGAACACCGAGCGCGGGAACAGCCGGTCCATCAGCAGGAACTGGACGACCCGCGCCGCGTCGAGCGCGCCGCGGTAGGTGCGCAGGTAGGTGTCCTGGGCGCCGGCGGAGCGGAGCACGGTCAGCCAGCCCGGCGACGACATCCGGTCCGACACCCGCGACATGAGCAGCCGCACGATCATGTCGACCCGCTCGACGGAGCGTCCGAGCAGGTAGAACCGCCAGGTGTCGTCGCGGCTCATCGTCGAGGCCGCCATGCCCGAGAACATCGCCGCGCGGTCCTCGACGTAGGAGAAGAACGCGTGCGGTCCGACCCAGCGGGCGTACTGCTGGCGCTCGGGCAGCGCGTTCCAGGTGGCGTTGAGGCACTCCCACATCTCGGCCGAGACGACCTCGCGCGCGCCCCGGGCGTTCTCCCGCGCTCGCGAGACCGACGACACGATGGAACCCGGCTCGGTCTCGGAGTAACCGACGAGCTCGGTGACCGACCAGGCGTCGAGCGGGGTGTCGGGCACCGAGTCGCAGCCGAGCACGCCGAGCAGCGTGCGGGCCGCGCGGTCCGTGTCGACGGTCGCGTCCTCGAGCAGCTGGTGCACCGAGACGTCGAGGATGCGGGCCGTGTCGTCGGCGCGCTCGACGTAGCGCCCGATCCAGTACAGCGACTCGGCGTTGCTGGCGAGCATCAGATCATCCCTCTCGCAGGTGTGGTCACTGCTGCTGTTGCTGCTGCTGGCTGGTGGTCAGCTCGGGACCCATCTCGGCGGCCGGTGAGTTGGCGGGCGCGACCGCGGCCAGCCCCTTCTCCCCCAGCTCGCGGTCGGCCTCGGGCGCCCGGCCCGCGGCGAGCACCCACGTGTCCTTGCTGCCACCGCCCTGGCTGGAGTTGACGACCAGGCTCCCCTCGGGCAGCGCGACGCGGGTCAGTCCGCCCGGCAGCACGAAGACGTTGTCGCCGTCGTTGACCGCGAACGGGCGCAGGTCGACGTGCCGCGGCACGAGCCTGTCGTCGACCTTCGTCGGCACCGTCGACAGCTGCACCACCGGTTGGGCGATCCAGCCGCGCGGATCGTCCCTGATCGCCTTGCGCGCCTTCTGCAGCTGGCGCGCGCTGGAGTTCGGGCCGAAGAGGATCCCGTAGCCGCCCGAGCCCTCCACGGGCTTGAGCACCAGCTCCTCGAGCTGGTCCAGCACGTACGTGCGCTCGTCGTCGAGCCAGCACCGGAACGTGTCGACGTTCGGCAGGCTCGGCTTCTCCCCGAGGTAGTAGGCGATCATGTCGGGCACGTAGGTGTAGACGAGCTTGTCGTCGCCGACGCCGTTGCCCACGGCGTTCGCGATCACCACGTTGCCCGCGCGGGCCGCGTTGATCATGCCGGCGACGCCGAGCACCGAGTCGGGGTTGAACTGCAGCGGGTCGAGGAACTCGTCGTCGATCCGCCGGTAGATCACGTCCACCCGCTGGTCGCCCTGGGTGGTGCGCATGTAGACGAGATTGTCGCGGCAGAACAGGTCGCGGCCCTCGACCAGCTCGACGCCCATCTGGCGGGCCAGCAGCGAGTGCTCGAAGTAGGCCGAGTTGAAGACGCCGGGGGTGAGCACGACGACGGTGGGGTCGGCCTCGTTTGGCGCGGCGGCGGCGCGCAGGGCCCGCAGCAGGTGGGTGCCGTAGTCGCCGACCGTCCGCACCCGCTGGCGGGTGAACAGGTCGGGGAAGACGCGCGCCATCGTGCGGCGGTTCTCCATCACGTACGACACGCCCGACGGGTTGCGGAGGTTGTCCTCCAGGACCCGGAAGACCCCCTGCTCGTCCCGGACGAGGTCGATCCCCGCGACGTGGATGCGCACGCCGTTGGGCGGGACGAGCCCGGCCGCGGCCCGGTGGAAGTGCTCGCAGCTGGTGATCAGGCGGCGGGGCAGCACGCCGTCGCGGACGATCTCGGCGTCGCCGTAGATGTCGGAGAGGAACATCTCCAGCGCCTGGACGCGCTGCACGATGCCCCGCTGCAGCTTCGACCACTCCGCGGCGCTGATCACCCTGGGCACGATGTCGAGCGGGATCGGCCGTTCCTGGCCCGAGAGCGAGAACGTGATGCCCTGGTCGACGTAGGCGCGGTCCAACGCCTCGGAGCGCACCTTGAGGTCGGCCACAGCCGTCGGCGCGATCGCCTCGTGGAGGGCCCGGTACGGCGCGCGGACGCTGCCGTCGGGGGAGAACATCTCGTCCCAGGCGCCGGCGTGGGGCCGGTCCGGCGCGAGATAGTTGTCGAACAACGGCGGCGTGGCCGCGCCGTTCTCCTCCGGCCCGTTCTCCTCCGACTCGACTGCTCCGGGATCGTCGGCTCGGACGGGGTCCTGCGCGGCGCGGCTCACGGCGGTCATCTTCCCCAGCCGAGCTGAAGGTGACCAGCGCTGGACGCTACATGCGGGTTACACACTCGCCCGGTGCGAGCGCCGCGGCCGCCGCTGATAGCATTGATGGCCGAGAGCCCGGCCGGTCAGCACATCCTGCCGCCGGTGCCTACAAAGACAGATCATCGAGCAGTTCAGCGGCAGGAAGAACTCGAGGCATTCGCGTGGCCAACATCAAGTCCCAGATCAAGCGGGTCAAGACGAACGAGAAGCGCCGGCAGCGCAACAAGTCGGTCCGCTCGTCCGTCCGCACCGCCGTCCGTCGATTCCGCGAGGCCGTCGAGGCCGGCGACACCGAGAAGGCCACCGAGCTGCAGCGCGCCGCCGCCAAGGCCCTCGACAAGGCGGCCGGCAAGGGCGTCATCCACAAGAACCAGGCCGCGAACCGCAAGTCGGCGATGGCCAAGCGGGTCACCACCGCCGCCTGACGCACCGCCTTCCCGACGGCGTCGCTCGCTGCGAGCGGCGCCGTTTCGGCGTGTTCGGAAGCAGCGTTCAGTGGCGGTCGTCCCGCGCCGCGCACATGCGCATCACCGCCCGCTCGAGCGCGTAGCCGACGTCCGGCGCCGCGCCCTTGACGTCGGCGTTGACCTGTGAGGCCACCGCGGTCGCCGCCGCGATCGCGTCCGGGTGCCAGCCACGGACCTGCGACTGGGCCTTGCGGATCTTCCACGGCGGCATCCCGAGCACGCCGGCGAGCCGATTCGGGTCGCCGCGTCCGGCGGCCCCGACCTTGGCCAGGGTGCGGACGGCGTCGGCCAGCGCGTCCGCGACCAGCACCGGCGGGACGCCGAGCACGAGTGCCCAGCGGAGCGCCTCGAGCGCTCCCACGCGGTCGCCGGCCACGACCTTGTCCGCCACCGCGAAGCCGGTCGCCTCGGCGCGTCCGCGGTGGTAGCGCCGCACCGCGTCCGCGTCGACGCTGCCGCCGGCGTCCGCGACGAGCTGCCCCGCGGCCGCGGCGAGCTCACGCAGGTCGGTGCCCACGGCCTCGATCAGCACGCCGACCGCCTCGGGTGTGATCTTCCCGCGCGCCCGGCGCACCTCGCCACGGACGAAATCGCCCCGCTCGTCCGCCCGGAGCTTCTCGCAGCGCGCGATCTGGGCCCCGGCCTTGCGCAGCGCGTCGGCGAGCGCCTTGTTCCGGGCACCACCGGCGTGCAGGACCACCACGGTGACGCCCTCGCCCGGGGCCGTCGCGTGGTCGAGGATCGCCGTGGAGGCGTCCTTCCCCGCCTCGTGGGCGCCCTCCAGCACGATGACCCGTGCCTCGGCGAACAGCGACGGGCTCAGCGCAGCGGCGAGGTCCGCCGGCGTGATCTCGGGGGCACGGAACCGGCGGAGCTCCACATCCGGGTCCACCGAGCGTGCGGCGTCGACCACGGCCTTCACCGCGCGCTCGACCAGCAGTTCCTCGTCGCCCAGCACGAGGTGCAGCGATGCGGGAGCTGGTGGAGTGGGCATCCTCGCCATCGTCGCGCACCTCGCTGTCGGGACGTGACCCGCCTCCCAGATCACCCGCGACCACCGCCCGTGACTGGAAGCGGTGGACCGCGTGCCGTAACGTCGTGGTCATCCAGGCGCCTCGGCGCGCCCGGACCACAACCGAATATGGCTCATCCAGAGGGGCAGAGGGAACGGCCCGTTGAAGCCCCGGCAACCGGCGTCGCGCGACCATTACGTGCAGACGAACACGGTGCCAATTCCGACCCGCGCGCGCGGGGAAGATGAGGAGATCTCTGATGACGTTGACTGCCGCCTCCACGACGGCCACCTCCTTCAACTTGGGCTCGGCTCGTGCTCTGTCCTGTCGCGAGTGCGGGCATGAGATCCCGCTCGCCCCGGAGTTCGCCTGTCCGCAGTGCTTCGGGCCGCTCGAGGTCGCCTACGACTTCCCCGAGATCACCCGTGCGTCGATCGAGGCCGGGCCGAAGTCGATCTGGCGCTACCGGCAGCTGCTGCCCGTGCCCTCCGACGTCACCCGCCACCCGAACACCGAGCCGGGGCTGACGCGCCTGATCAAGGCGGACCGGCTGGCCGCAGCACTGGGCGTCCGGTCGCTCTGGGTGAAGGACGACACGGGCAACCCGACGCACTCGTTCAAGGACCGGGTCGTCGCCGTCGCCCTGGCCGCCGCCCGTGAACTGGGCTTCTCCGTGCTCGCCTGTCCGTCGACCGGCAACCTGGCCAACGCGGTGGCCGCGGCCGCGGCCCGCGCGGGCTGGGACTCCGTCGTGCTCATCCCCTCGTCGCTGGAGCAGGCCAAGATCCTCACGACGGCCGTGTACGGCGGCACGCTGCTCGCCGTCGAGGGCAACTACGACGACGTCAACCGGCTGGCCACGGAGCTGGCGGCCGAGCACGAAGACTGGGCGTTCGTCAACGTCAACGTGCGGCCCTACTACGCCGAGGGCTCCAAGACCCTGGGTTACGAGGTCGCCGAGCAGCTCGGCTGGCGGCTGCCCGGGCAGGTCGTGGTCCCGGTCGCGTCGGGCTCGCAGCTGACCAAGGTGGACAAGGGCTTCCAGGAGCTGGGCAAGCTCGGGCTGGTGGAGCCGACGCCGTACCAGGTGTTCGGAGCACAGGCGACAGGGTGCTCGCCGGTCTCCAAGGCCTTCGCCGACGGCCTCGACGTGGTGCAGCCCGTGCGGCCGGACACGATCGCCCGCTCGCTGGCCATCGGCAACCCGGCCGACGGGCCCTACGTGCTCGACGCCGTGCGCCGCACCGGCGGGGCGGTGGCCGACGTCTCCGACGAGGAGGTCGTCGAGGGCATCCGGCTGCTGGCGCGGACCGAGGGCGTGTTCGCCGAGACGGCGGGCGGCGTGACGGTCGCGACCGCGAAGAAGCTGATCGAGACGGGGCAGCTCGACCCGGACGCCGAGACCGTGCTGCTGATCACCGGCGACGGGCTGAAGACCCTCGACGCCGTCTCGGGCCGGGTCGGCCCCACGGCGACGGTGCCGGCGAGCAGCAAGGCGGTGCGCGAGGCCCTGGCGGCCCGGCACGGCTGACCGCCCTCGGCGCCGGTCGCGGACCACCCGGCGGCGCGGCGCGGGCAGCGGGTCGCCTCTGGCGACCACGCTCGACCCGCGCCCGTCGCCGGTTCCGCCGGCCACCGCCACGTCACCCGACCGGTCCGTGCGGTGCACGGTGGCGCCGTCGTGGTGCAGGCGTTCGAGCAGTGCCGCGTCCGGGTGGCGGTAGTCGTTGCCCGCCCCGACGCTGACCAGTACGGCGCGCGGCGCGACGGCCGCGAGGAACTCCGGTGAGCTGTAGCGGCTGCCGTGGTGGGGCATCTTCAGGACGTCGGCGTGCAGCGCCACGCCCGCCGCCAGCAGTTGCGCCTGGGCGGCGATCTCGACATCCCCGGTCAGAAGCACGGTGCCGGCCCGGGTGGTCGCGCGGAGCACCGTCGAGCCGTCGTTGACCTGCGTGCCGTCGTCCGGGTCGACGTGCTCGGACGGATGCTGCGGGCCCAGCACGTCCAGCGCGAGGGCCGGCCACACGAGCCGGGTGCCCGGCCGCACCTCGACCAACCGCGCGCCGGCCGCGGCCGCCTGCCGCCGCACCCGCTCCAGTGCCCACCGTGGCTCACGGACGGGGCCGACGGCGACCGCGCCGACCGACCGGCCGCGCAGCGCCCCGGCGAGGCCGCCGACGTGGTCCGCGTGCAGGTGGCTGACCAGCACCATCGCCAGCGCCGTGACCCCGAGCCGGTCCAGGCAGGCGTCCACCGGCCCGTCGTCGGGCCCGGCGTCGACGAGCACCGCCCGCCCCGGCTCTCCGACCGCCAGGACCAGCGCGTCGCCCTGACCGACGTCGCACGCCACCACTGCCCAGTTCGACGGGGGCCAGCCCGGACGCATCACACGGGTGGGCACCAGCACCAGCAGCAGCCCGACGACCAGGGCGAGAAGCAGCGGACGGATCCGCGGGGAGCGGTAGAGCAGCACGACGGCGAGCACGGACACGGCGAGCAGCACGGCCCCGCCGGCTCCGTCCGGCCACGGGACGACGCCTCCGGGCACGGCCGCTACCCGATCCGCGACGGCGACGAGCCAGCCCACTGCCGGGCCGGCCAGCCAGGCACAGCCCTGTGCCGCGGGCATCGACACCGGTGACAGCACCGCCGCCAGTACGCCCAGCACGGTCGCCGGCGCCACCGCGGGCGCCGCGAGCAGGTTCGCCGCCACGGTCACCAGACCGACGCCGCCGCTGAGTCCCGCGATCAGCGGAGCGGTCACGAGGCATGCGGCCGCGGGCACGGCGATCGCCTCCGCGGCGCCGGGCGGCACCCCGCGCCGTCGAAGCCGGACCACCCAGCCCGGCACGATCAGGACGAGCGCCGCGGTGGCCAGCACCGACAGGCCGAACCCGGGGTCGGCGGCCAGTGCGGGATCACCGATCAGCAGGACGAGCACCGCCGCGGCGAGGGCGGGTACGGCCGATCGTCGGCGGCCGAGCGCGAGGGCCAGCAGCACCACGCCGCCCATCGCCGCGGCCCGCAGCACGCTCGGCGACGGCCGGGCGAGCACGACGAAGCCGAGCAACGCCGCCGCGCTGAGGGCTGCCGCGAGCCGTGGGTCGGCGCGGAGCAGCTGCAGCAACGCCAGTACCGCACCGGCGATGATCGCCAGATTGCTGCCCGATACAGCCGTGAGATGAGTCAGGCCGGCGGTACGGAAGTCGTCGCGCACCTCCGTCGGCAGGTCGCGGACGTCGCCGACCGCGAGGCCCGGCAACAGCCCGGCACCCGCCTCGGGAAGAACCGCCGCCGCGCTGCGCAGCCCGTCGCGCAACGTTCCCGCGCCGTTCTGCCACCACGGCGCCTGCCCGACGGCGCGTGGGCCGCCGCGCACCCGCAGGACCGCGACCGTGAGGTCGTCGCGCGTGGCGGGAGCGAGCAGGCCGTCGGCGGTGACCGGCTGCCCGGGCAACAGGGTGGACCACTCCTCGGCAGGAGCGATCAAGAGAACCCTGCCACCGCCGCTCCACCGCCCGCCTCCGATCTGCGCGACGCGCAGCGTGGCCGGGACCAGCACCTGTGTCGCACCGGGCCGGACGCCGGCATTCGACGGGCGCAGCTCGCGCGGGTCGTCGCGGACGACGACGTCCAGCGTGGCCGCAGCGCCGCGGTCGGCCGCGGCGCGGAGCGGGTGCCCGTGCAGCGCCACCGCATGTGCGGTGACGACCATTCCCGCCGCCAGCGCACAGCCGGCCGCCGCGACGACCACCGCCCGACGGCCGCGGAGCCCGGCCAGCAGGACGCCCGCCGCCACACCGGCGGCGACGACGCCACCCACGGGACCAAGGTGCAGGCCGACCAGCATCACGGCCCAGGCTGCGGCAGCGCCGGGCGCGAGCCTCAGGTCGGGCGGTCGGGCCTCGTCCGCCGCCGGGTCGCTCTCCGAGGGCGCGGCCGCGCTCCTCTGCGACGGGTTCACACCCGCACCAGCCCGCGGAGCTGTCCGAACCGCCGCTCGCCGATGCCCTCGACCTCGCGGAGCTGGTCGACCGTCGCGAACCGTCCGTTGCGGGTGCGCCATTCGACGATCCGCTGGGCGGTCACGGGGCCCACCCCGGGCAGGCCGTCGAGTTGCTCCACCCCGGCCGAGTTCAGGTCGAGCGGACCCGAGGCGCTTCCGCCCTCCCCGCCGGACACCGGCGCCTGCGCGGCGTCCGGGGCGGGCGGCACCCCGACCGCCACCTGCTCGCCGTCGCCCACCTTCCGTGCGAGGTTCACACCGCTCAGATCGGCGCCGGGAAGCGGTCCGCCTGCGGCGTCGAGCACGTCCGCCACCCGCGACCCGGGTGGTACGCGCACGAGCCCCGGGCGCCTGACCTTTCCCGCCACCGCGACGACAAGGGTCTCGGCGACCGCTGCGGTGCTCGCGGGTGCCGCGACCGCAGCCGTGGTAGTCACGAGCGCCGGCAGCTCCGGCACCGGTTCGACCCGCGGCGCCTCCCGCCAGACCCCGACCGCCGCCACCACGGCGGCGACCACTCCCACCAGCACCACCGCGAGCGCTCCAGGCCGCCCGGGGTCGAACCGCGCGGTTCTCCAGGAACCCGGCAGCCACCGGTCGGCCACTGCCGCGAGCCGGCCGGCGCGGCGGAGCGGAACCGGAGGCACGGGATGCGGGGACGGGGACATCGGGCCGAGAGGGATCGGCACTGTCGGTGCGTCGTCACCGGACGGCCGGGGATCCAGCACCGCGGCCAGCCGCCCAGCTCCGGAGGTCGGGGTTCGGCGGGCCATGTCGACGACGCTAGGGCGGCAGCCGGGCTGCCAGGGAAGGCTCGTCGGAACTGTGGACACCCGGAGCCCTGTGGGGACAACGCAGCCCGGAGCCCTCGCGGAGAGGCGAACGTGTCGGCCGCTCCTGTTACCGTCGCGCGCCTTCCCTGCGCGGCACCACCACGATCCCCAGGAGGCCCGTGCCCGCGTGCGCGCCGATCACGGCGCCGACCTCGGACACCAGGAGCCGCGCCACCCGCGGCAGCCGCTCCCGCAGTCGTTCGGCCAGCTCCTCGGCCCGCTCCGCCGCCCCGAGGTGGTGGACGGCGAGGTCGGCGGGTGTGTCGCCGGCGGCCCGCACCGCGAGCTCCACCATCCGCTGGGCCGCCCGCGCCGTGGTCCGCACCTTCTCCAGCGGCACGATCCGCCCCTGTGCCACGTGCAGCAGCGGCTTCACCGCCAGCGCAGTGCCGACGAACGCGGCGGCCGCGCCGATCCGCCCGCCCCGGCGCAGCCGGTCGAGGGTGTCGACGCAGAAGAACACGCGGCAGCGGGCGGCGACGTCCGCCGCCGCCGACTCCACGGCCTCGGCATCGGCTCCCTCCGCGGCGGCGTCGGCGGCCGCGAGCACCGCGTACCCGAGGCCCATCGCGGTCGCCCGCGAGTCGACCACGCGGACCCGGTCCGGTCCGACCTCCTGCGCGGCGAGCCGGGCCGCCTCCCACGTCCCCGACAGCTCGCGCGACAGGTGCACCGAGACCACTCCCGTGGCTCCGCCGGCGAGCGCGGCCCGGTACGTCGTGGCGAAATCGGCGGGCTGCGGGCGGGCGGTCTGCACCACCAGGTGCCGGTCGGCGAGCGCCGCCGAGACGGCCGCGGCGTCGATGTCGACGCCTTCGCGGCCCACCCGCGAGCCGAGCCGCACCTCGAGCGGCACGACCCTGATCCCCCGCCCGTCGGCGAGGCCGGGGGGCAGGTACGCGGTCGAGTCGGTCACGACGGCCACGGGCACGGGCCGACAGTATGCGTATCAGAAGGATGACGTCGGGGGTCAGGCCCCGATGTTGTAGCCCGCGAGCCGCCAGCGGGGATGGTCGTCCCGCCTCGCCAGCACCGCCCACCGGCAGTTGCCCAGCCCGCCGAACGACGGCCAGGCCGACGGCGGCAGCTCCAGCAGACCCGTCACCAGCCCGGCGATGAGCCCGCCGTGCGCGACGAGCAGCACGGTCTCCGACACCCCGTCGGAGTCGGCGAACTCGGCGTCCAACTCGTCGACGACCGGGCGGGACCGCGCCACCACGTCGATGCGCGACTCGCCCTCCGGCGGCGCCCACCCGGGATCCGAGCGCCACGTCGCGATCGCGCCCGGGTAGTCGCGTTCGATCTCGGCGACCGTGTGCCCCTGCCAGAGTCCGAGATGGGTCTCCCGCAGACGGGGGTCGAACTTCACCGGCAGCCCGCAGGCCGCCCCGACGACCTCGGCGGTGTCGACCGCGCGGCGCAGGTCCGAACTGACCAGCCGGTCCGGCGCGAGCGACGCCAGTACCGGCGCCGCTTCGGCGGCCTGCTCGTGACCGGCGTCGGTCAGACATGAGTCGATGTGGCCCTGCATGCGGCCGTCGACGTTGTAGTCGGTCTGCCCGTGCCGCAGCAGGATGAGCCGGCGCAACGTCATGCGCCCTCGTCGTCCGTCGCCGAGACCCGGGCCTCGGCGAACTCCACACGAGGGCAGTCCTTCCACAGCCGCTCCAGGCCGTAGAACCCGCGCTCCTCGGTGTGCTGGACGTGCACGACCACGTCGACGAAGTCGAGCAGCACCCAGCGGCCCTCCCGGGCGCCTTCGCGACGCACCGGCTTCACGCCGTGCTCGCGCAGCTTCTCCTCGACGGCGTCCACGATCGCATCGACCTGCCGCTCGTTCGGCGCCGACGCGATCACGAAGCAGTCGGTGATCACCAGCTGCTCCGAGACGTCGAGCACGACGATGTTGTGTGCCTTCTTGTCGGCGGCCGCCGCCACGGCCACTCGGGCCGTCTCCAACGCCTGCTCGGTTGCGGTCACCGATTTCCCTCCACCTGTTGTGAACACCTTCAGTGTCCCAGGCCGGTCCCGCAGGTCCGACGTCAGGCGGTGCCGGGGGCGAGGCCGGGCGGGACGTTCTTGCGCAGACGCCCCAGCGCCCGGTGCTGGGCGACGCGGACCGCGCCCGGACTGGCACCGACGATCTCCGCCGTCTCCTCCGCCGACAGACCCACGACGATGCGCAGCACGAGGATCTCGCGCTGCTTCTCGGGCAGCTCCTCGAGCAGGGCACGCAACTGCGTCGACAGCTCCCCGTGCAGCGCCCGCTGCTCCGGGCCCGCGCCGACCTCGGCCGTCTCGGGGACGTCCGCGACGGGGTCGCTACGGCCGCGGCTGACGGCCCGGTGCGCGTCGATGACCTTGTGCGACGCGATCCCGTAGACGAACGCCAGGAACGGCTTGCCCTGGACGCGGTAGGTGGGCAGGGCGGTGAGGACGGCCAGGCACACCTCCTGTGCGACGTCGTCCGCGGAGAGGAACGACCGGTCGACGGTCCCGAGCTTGCCGCGGCAGTACCGCGCGACGAGCGGCCGGATCACCTCGAGCAGCCGCGCGACGGCGTCGCGGTCGCCGGCCTGGGCCGCCGTGACCAGCTCGTCCGGCACGTGCGCGCCCGGACGGCGTCCGGTCGTCGGCTCCGGTTCCGGCGCCGACGGCACCGCGATCGGGCGTCCCGAGTCGGCTGCGGCGACGAGCGCGAGCCCGGCGTCGACGTCCATCTCCCCCGCGATGCCGGCCACCAGGTCGTCGTACGCCTCCTGCACCTGGCGCCCGTCGAGGTGGTTCCGCAGCGCGGCGGCGCCGGCGTCCGCAGCGGTCTGCACGTCGGCGACCGCGATCTGCAGCACCAGCGCGATGTCTTCCGGAGGCAGGTCGTCGAGGGTCGCTGCGAGCACGTGGCCCTGCCCGTCGGGCAGCCGGGCGAGGCCGGTCAGGACGGCGTCGTGCCGGGTCGGCTCGGCGACGTGCAGCGGGACGGGCGCATCGGCGGCGGTGCGGGACCGCCGCATCGCCCGGACGACCAGAAGGCGCGCGTACGTGCGCGGCGCACCGGGCAGGTCCGCCCAGCGGCGCCACAGCGTCACCATGGTCTCGTGCGCGAGCGTGGCGGCCCGGTCGCCCGCGGCGCCGAGCGCCATGGCGAAGGCCGCCAATCGCGGCGCGTCGGCCCGGTAGAACTCCCCGAACTCTCTCCACCCCGACGCCGGCCCCCCCGGCAGCGCGCTCACCCCCATGCGGACTTCACCAGCTGGTCAGCAGTGACGACCTCACGACGCCGACGCGTTCGGCAACGTCCCCCCGAGGTCGGTGTCGAGATCATCTCCACCCTTCGATCCACGGCCCGCGCCGCCATGAAGAGCACGGCGTCGCCGCCGCGGACACACCGAGTTCCCCGCGTCCCCCGCGGAACCTCGGTGCCACCCCTCATCGTGGCGCAACGGCCGACGCCGGTCGCACCGGTTTTCCCCTCCACCCAGGTGTGGCTACCACCACCCTGCGACGCCCCCTCGCCCCCGATCGTGGCCCCTCCCCCTCACGGTCTGCACATACCCTGCCGCATCACGGCCTCGCCCGACGACCGGGGTAGCGCAGATTGGGGATGGACAATCTCATGGCGGTCACTCCGGCGTGTCGCCGGGCGTCGTCGTCCGAGCACCCGGAGTGATCGCGGACGGAGTGATCAGGGCTTCCGGTACAGATTGCGCTTGGTGATGTACTGCACGACCCCGTCCGGCACGAGGTACCAGACCGGCCGTCCGGCCGCGACCCTCGTACGGCACTCCGTCGACGAGATCGCCATCGCCGGCACCTCGACGAGGGTGGCCGAACCGTCGGGCAGGTGGTCGTCGCCGAGCTCGTAGCCGGGACGGGTCACGCCGACGAAGTGGGCGTAGCTGAATACGCGGGTGGCGTCGCGCCACGACAGGATCTGCGACAGCGCGTCCGCACCGGTGATGAAGAACAGTTCGGCGTCGGGCATCGCGTCGTGCAGGTCGGACAACGTGTCGACGGTGTAGGTCGGCCCCTTGCGGTCGATGTCGACGCGACTGACCGAGAACCGCGGGTTCGACGCCGTGGCGATCACGGTCATCAGGTAGCGGTCCTCCGGTCGGCTGACCTCGCGCTCGACCTTCTGCCACGGCTGGCCCGTCGGCACGAACAGCACCTCGTCCAGGGCGAACCGGTCGGCGACCTCACTGGCCGCCACCAGGTGCCCGTGGTGGATCGGGTCGAAGGTCCCGCCCATGATGCCGATCTTGCGCTGCACGGACGGAGCCTAACCGGAACGACCGGGCGGAATCCGCTGATCGGACGACTCAGCCGAGGTGCGGACCGGTCAGGCGGTGCGCCAGCGCCCGGTCCAGGCGTCGACACCGGTCAGGAACGCCCACTCGAGGTGGTCGACGCAGGCCGCGACCACGAGCCCCCGCTCGTCCTCGACCACCACGTCCGACGCCCGGTGACACCGGTTGCACAACTGGGGCGGGCGTCGGGGGTGGGGTACTCGGCCGGGCGCGTCACTCATACCTGAGAAGTAGCCGGTACATGCACAGGTCATGCAGGTCTTCCCGCCCGAGCGCCGAACTGTCGGGGGCTGGGGTCACGATGGACGGGTGACGACGACCGAGCTGCCCGACACCGCTCTCCGCGAGCGCGCCGAGGAGGTGTTGCGCACCCTCGCGGGGCCCAGCGCCCGGCTGCGCGACGACCAGTGGACCGCGATCCACGCCCTCGTCGTGCAACGGCGACGTGCGCTGGTCGTGCAGCGCACGGGATGGGGCAAGTCGGCGGTGTACTTCGTGGCCACCGCCCTGCTGCGGGCGTCGGGTGCGGGTCCCACGGTCATCGTCTCGCCCCTGCTCGCGCTGATGCGCAACCAGATCGACGCCGCCGCCCGCGCCGGGGTGCAGGCGGTCACGGTCAACTCGGCGAACACCGGCGACTGGGAGGCCACCTACGCCGCCATCGACGCGGGCGAGGTCGACGTCCTCCTGGTCAGCCCGGAGCGGTTGAACAACCCCGACTTCCGGGACCGGGTGCTCCCCCGGCTCACGGCGAACGCGGGCCTGCTGGTGGTGGACGAGGCGCACTGCGTCTCCGACTGGGGGCACGACTTCCGGCCCGACTACCGGCGGCTCCGCGCGTTGATCACCGAGCTGCCGCCCGGCATCCCGGTGCTGGCCACCACGGCGACGGCGAACGACCGCGTGGTCCGCGACGTCACCGAGCAGCTCGGGCTCGCCTCGGGAACGCCGCTGGTGCTGCGCGGCTCGCTGGACAGGGAGAGCCTGCGGCTGTCCGTGGTACGCCTGCCGACACCGGCGCAGCGGCTGGGGTGGCTCGCCGCGCACCTGGCGGAGCTGCCCGGCGCCGGGATCGTGTACACGCTCACGATCGCCGCGGCGGAGGAGGTCGCCGAGTTCCTGCGCGAGCGGGGCTTCCCCGTCGCCTCCTACACCGGCCGGACGGAGCCCGAGCAGCGGCTGGCGGCGGAGGCGGACCTGCTCGCGAACCGGGTCAAGGCCCTGGTGGCCACGAGCGCGCTGGGCATGGGGTTCGACAAGCCGGACCTCGGGTTCGTGGTGCACCTGGGTGCCCCGTCGTCGCCCGTCGCGTACTACCAGCAGATCGGCCGGGCCGGGCGCGCCGTCGAGCGGGCGGAGGTGGTGCTCCTGCCGGGTGCGGAGGACCGCGACATCTGGGCCTACTTCGCCTCGCTGGCCTTCCCACCCGAGCCTCTCGTGCGGCGGACGCTGGAGGTCCTCTCGGAGCGCCAGCTGTCGACGGCGGCGATCGAGACCCGGGTCGACCTGTCGCGGACGCGCCTGGAGATGCTGCTGAAGGTCCTCGACAGCGACGGCGCCGTGAAGCGGGTGAAGGGCGGCTGGGTCTCGACGGGGCAGCCGTGGGTCTACGACGCGGAGCGGCACCGGCGGATCGCCACCGCCCGCGAGGCCGAGCAGCGGGCGATGCTCGCGTATCTCGACACGTCGGAGTGCCGGCTGGTGTACCTGCGCCGGCAGCTCGACGACGAGAACGCGGAGCCGTGCGGGCGCTGCGACACCTGTACGGGCACGGTGTGGTCCCCGTCCGTCGATCCCGAGGCGCAGGCCGCGGCCCAGGAGCGGATCAGCCGCCCCGGGGTGCCGGTGCCGCCGC
>Ga0136846_1238706_pt1 | contig 17457 bp, 14 predicted proteins | sample HopSoiMetagenom2_FD_96841 | JGI IMG/M metagenome (GOLD analysis project Ga0136846, IMG submission 96841) | Grasslands soil microbial communities from Hopland, California, USA - 2 Assembly 2016 (version 4) | ecosystem: Environmental > Terrestrial > Soil > Grasslands | place: USA: Hopland...
CCCCTGCTCGTCGTTGCAAATGCTCGCCATAGCACGAGCTATGGCTGCGCTTTGCGCCTAGATCAGGTGCCTTTTGACGTGCTGCTCGGACACGCTCGAAACACTCTCAGCCTCTGAGCCCCTCTGGAGCTTACCGAACATGTACACCGCCAAAGGCCGACTCGACGTCAACTCGATGCTCAAGCAGTACAGCCAACTGGTGCGCCGCCTCGCGCATCAGATGATTGCCAAGCTTCCCGCCAACGTTGAAATCGACGACCTGATCCAGGTCGGAATGGTCGGACTCACCGATGCCTTGTCTCGCTTCGACGCGGCCCAGGGCGTGCAATTCGAGACCTTCGCCACGCAACGAATACGCGGCGCCATGCTCGACGAACTGCGCGGCAATGACTACCTCTCCCGTGGCACGCGCAAGCAGCAGAGAAGCATCGAGGCGGCCGTCCACAAACTCGAACAGAGACTGGGTCGGGCGCCGGCGGAAAGCGAAATCGCCCGCGAGATGGGCATCACGCTTGTCGAATATCAGGAACTGCTTGGCAAGGTGCGCGGCACCCAGCTGGTTTACCTGGAAGACATGTCGGGCGACGAGGGAGATAACGACTTCCTGGACCGTCACGTGGCTGACGATGGCCTCAATCCACTCGCGCAGTTGCAAGACCACCGCATGCGCGAAGCGCTGATCGAGGCGATCAAGTCATTGCCGGAGCGCGAGCAGTACGTGATGAGCATGTACTACGAGCACGACATGAACCTGAAGGAAATCGCGGCCGTACTCAAAGTGACTGAGTCACGCATTTGCCAGCTTCACAGCCAATCCATCGCGCGCTTGCGGGTGAAGCTGCGCGAGTATTGACGGGGTTATGAAACAGGCCCTTGCTCTCTTCGCCACGACTGCGATCAAGCTGCCCTGGCCCCTGCCGGCGTTGCTCATATGGGCAGCGGCGTGGGCCGTCTTCATCATCGCGTCGCGCTTCCTCAAGATGTCGCCCTTCGTCGCGGTGTTGCTTGCGGCCGGAATTGCCGTCGCCTTCAGCCTTCGCGGCGATACCCGTTGGCGGCGCATCTTCATCGCCTGGGGCTTTCCGCTCTCGCTCGGTGCTTCGGGCCTGATCGGCGACCTGCCTGCCTGGGCGTGGCTATTGCCGCTGGCCTTGGCGGCCGTCGTCTACCCCGTCCACACCTGGCGCGATGCGCCGCTGTTCCCGACTCCGGCTGATGCGCTCAAGGACCTGCCTGGCATGGTGCAACTGCCGGATGGCGCGCGCATTCTCGATGCCGGATGCGGCCTCGGCGATGGACTGATTGAACTGCATCGGGCCTATCCGAACGCGCAACTGAGCGGCCTCGAGTGGAGCTGGCCGCTGCGCTTCGCCTGCGCCGTGCGCACGCGTTTCGCAAATGTGCGGCGTGGTGACATCTGGAGCGCCGACTGGTCGGCCTACGACATGGTTTATCTGTTCCAGCGACCCGAGACCATGTCGCGCGCCGCCACCAAAGCCGGCCGCGAACTGCGGCCCGGTGCATGGATGGCGAGCCTCGAATTCAAGGTGCCCGATCTCGCGCCGACCTGCACGCTCGACTGCCCGGATGGGCGCCGCGTGTGGCTGTACCAGGCGCCCATCAAGCACCGTTGACGAAGCCGGCCACGGCGTCAAGAACCGGCGCGAACCCACCTTTGGCCCTGGATCAAGACAACCGAGCCCGATGCCGAGCCAACTGCGCCCGCACCTGCGCCGGCGCGGTTCCGCCCAGCACGTTGCGTGCATTCAACGACCCGCGCAGCGTCAACACCTCGAATACATCCTGTCCGATCGATGCATTGAAAGCTTGTAGCGATTCCAGCGGCAGTTCGCTCAAATCCCTACCCAGGTGAATGGCCGACTTCACCGCATGGGCCACCACCTCATGCGCATCGCGGAAGGGAAGGCCCTTCTTCACGAGGTAGTCGGCGAGATCGGTCGCGGTTGCATACCCTTTCAGGGCTGCGCGCTCCATGGCGTCCTTCTTGACTGTGATGCCGCCCACCATCTCGGACATGATGCGCAACGTGTCGCGCACCGTGTCGACCGTGTCGAACAAGGGTTCTTTGTCTTCCTGGTTGTCCTTGTTGTAGGTGAGTGGCTGACCCTTCATCAGCGTGAGCAGGCCCATGAGGTGGCCCACCACCCGGCCGCTCTTGCCGCGAGCCAGTTCGGCGACGTCGGGATTGCGCTTTTGCGGCATGATCGACGAGCCGGTGCAGTAGCGATCGGCCAGGTCGATGAAGCTGAAGTTCTGGCTCATCCAAAGCACGATCTCTTCCGCCAAACGCGAAACGTGCATCATCGTGATGCTCGCGAAGCTGCTGAATTCGATCGCGAAATCGCGGTCGCTGACGGCGTCCAGGCTGTTCTGGCACACGCCGTCGAAGCCCAGGGACTTGGCGACCATTTCACGATCGAGCGGGTAACTCGTGCCGGCCAGGGCAGCAGCCCCCAAGGGCAGGTGATTGACCCGCTTGCGCACATCGGCCAGCCGATGTTCGTCGCGCGAGAACATCTCGACATATGCGAGCAGGTGGTGCGCGAAGCTCACCGGCTGAGCCACCTGCATGTGCGTGAAGCCCGGAAGAATCGTGTCGACGTTCTGGTCGGCCACTTCGATGAGTGCCATCTGCATTTGCCGAAGCAAAGGTGCCAAGGTGTCGATCTCTTCGCGCAGCCATAGCCGAACGTCGGTTGCGACCTGATCGTTGCGCGAACGCCCTGTGTGAAGCCGTTTGCCCGCATCGCCCACCAGCTGCGTGAGCCGCGCTTCGATGTTGAGGTGCACGTCTTCCAGATCGAGCTTCCATTCGAAACGCTCGGATTCAATCTCTTCGGTGATCTGGGCCATGCCCTTCTGGATGGCCGCCAGATCATTCGCGCCAATGATGCCTTGTGCCGACAGCATCTGGGCGTGAGCGAGAGAGCCGGCGATGTCGGCTCGCCACATGCGTTTGTCGAAGAAGACGCTGGAGGTGTAGCGCTTCACGAGCTCGCTCATGGGCTCGGAGAAGAGCGCGGACCAGGCTTCGGATTTCTTGTCGAGTTGGTTGGAAGTCATCGGGGGATTCGGCGCAAACGAATGAAAGTGCGAGTTGTGCCGCCAGATGGGCGTGGCGGCTGGGCTTAAGGATTTGGCCCTAAACAATTTCCCGTTTTGGGGGCGCTGGGAGGGCGCGCTGCGGCGTTGCTCCTCACTTGTGTGGCTCGCCACACGGCGCTCGGAGCGCCTTGCATCGCATCCCGCCCAGCGCCCCCAAAACGGGAACCTATTCCGTACCAAATCCTAAGTTGACGACAATGCTGGGGCGGTGCGATTCTATCGAGCCCCTCCAGGATCCCAAAAGGCCCCGTTCGGACCCCTCCCATGCCCCCAGGCCAAGACGACAGATTCGTGCCCCAAGACGGCTCGCCCGACAGCGTCGGCCGCGAATCCATGCGTTCGAGCGACATATTCGGCAGCACGGCCTTCGCCAGCACCATCTTCGATGCGCCCCTGTCGGTCGGCCGCCACGCCAACGCAGCGACCGAGGTGTTCGACGTGTGCCACGTGGGTGTCGTGCTCCGCGCAGTGCTGTTCGTTACCCTTGTTGTGGCGGTGGCCGTGATGTTTGCCGCCGGCGGATTCAACTCGTGGCTGATGCTTGCGGCCATAGGCGTGGCGGTGTCGCTACCGGGCGTGCTCTTCTGGCTGCTGAGCGCCTGCGTTCTCAAGGCACCGCTCGGTCGTTTGCCGCTGGCCGGGCAGTGGGGGGCGGCGGCGGCGCTTGGCGCCGTGGGCGGCATGTTCGGCTGGATGCTGGGTTTCATCACCGGGCTGGAGTTCTTCGGGGCACGGCACTACCTCGCCTCGGCCATCGCCGGCGCGGTGTTGGCGGCCACCATCTTTCAGTGGCTTCGTTTGCGTGCGCAGGCCCGGCTGCCGGCCGACACCACTGCGAAGCTCGCCGAACTCCAGTCGCGCATCCGGCCCCACTTTCTCTTCAATACGCTCAATACGGCGCTGAGCCTGGTACGCCTGGACCCGGCTCGTGCAGAGGGCGTGCTCGAAGACCTGGCCGAGCTGTTTCGCGTCGCGCTCACCAACACGGGCGAGGCGGTGTCCTTGTCTGATGAGGTGGAGCTGGCCCAGCGCTACCTCGCCATCGAGCAGATTCGCTTCGGCAGCCGCTTGCAGGTGAGCTGGGAGCTTGACCCCGACGCTGGCGCGGCGCGCATGCCTCCCTTGCTGCTGCAGCCGCTGGTCGAGAACGCCGTGCACCACGGCGTCGAGCCGGCGGCCGACGGCGGCACCATTCGCATTCGCACTCGCGTCAAGCTCGGACGTGCCGTGGTGTCTATTGCCAACACCGTGTCTGCTCAGCCGTCCAAGCCCGGAAGCGGTATCGCTTTGCGCAACGTACGCGAGCGCTTGCGGCTCATGCACGACGTTGCCTCGCAGTTCGATGCGCAACAGGACGGCAACATATTTCGTGTGCAGATCGTGGTCCCCCTATGACGACCGAAACTCAATCCGCAGTCCTGCGTGTTTTGCTTGTTGACGACGAGGAGTTGGCCCGTTTGCGACTTCGCGGCTTGGTCGGCGAATGCACGAGCCCCAAGGCAAACGTGGTGGGCGAAGCCGCCAACGCCACGCAAGCTCTGGTGTGGCTGCAATCGCAGGATTGCGACCTGATGCTGCTGGACATTCACATGCCCGGTCGAGATGGGACGCAGCTTGCCGCGGAATTGCAGCAGTTGACCAACCCGCCCGCGGTCGTGTTCGTGACGGCGCACACCGAGCATGCGTTGAGGGCGTTTGATCTTGAAGCTGTCGATTACCTGACCAAGCCGGTTCGTCGCGAGCGATTGCACGCGGCCTTGCAGCGCGTGGCGCAACGGCTGGCCATCGCGCCGCCTCCCTCGGCGGTTGCCGGGGCTGCCGAGACCGAGCCGGTTGTCGTGGTGAGCGACCGCGGTCGCGTGGTGCGCGTGCCGGTATCGGAGGTGCTGTACCTGAAGGCCGAGCTGAAGTACGTGACCCTGCGCACAGCGGAGCACACCTATGTGCTTGACAACGCCTTGAGCGATCTCGAACAACGTCTCGGCGATCGGTTTATCCGCGTGCATCGCAACGCACTGGTTGCGAAGGGGGCTGTACGGGCGCTTGAGCGGCGTGTGATTGCATGCGCCGACGATGAAGGTGGAGAAAGCTGGGCGGTGAAGGTGGCGCCCGTGGATGAGTGGCTTGCGGTGTCGAGGCGGCAAGCCACTGCGGTGCGCGAGGCCTTGATGGCGGCAGGACTGTGATCTCGTCCTGCTGACTGGGGTGTAAGGACATGGCCCAAAACGGAAAATTATTTCGGGCCATGTCCCAACAGAGCAGATTATTCCGAGAGATGGGCTGGTGACGGCGACCTGAAGAAAGCTTCACGCGCTCTCCTCGCCTCGTCCGTGTGTCGGTAGGTCGAGGTGGTGGAAAGCGCGAGAAGAATCCCTTCATGACGACCCGCACCCGGCGGGCCGTGATGCCGGCATGGCATCTCTGCTCGAGGGTACGGCCGCTTGAGGACCTTGTGCAGCGAGGTAGCGGTCAGGCTATGTGCAGGCGACCGGCTGCGCTACCTCGCCTGCCTTGTTGCCCTTGCCTGTCAGTTGAAGAGCTGGGCAAGTCGTTCCGTTCGTTCATCGCCTGCTTCTTCTTTTCGTCGTTGCAAAACATCGCCAACGCGATTTCAATCACTCCGCGCTGCACGTAGCCAATGCGCTTTGGAAATGAATGCGCGAATACCCTGGCAAACCGCTTGTTGATGTTCTTGTGAAGTGCTTCACGCAGCGGGTCGGTAAGGACCTCTTTCATGTCGAGCTTCTTCCGCACTTCCTCGCGTTTCTTCCTTGAAATGGCGTCCATCGCCATGCCGTGGGCCACGATGAAGTCAATCTGAATGTTGTCCCATACTTCCTTCACCTCGGCGTTGCCGAGGTCCTTGCTGTCCGGGTGCTGATTCGAGAATTTGGTCAACTGAAGCTCCAGGTCTTCGAGCAGGGCCAAACGCATGGCCGTCAATCGGACGGCTTGCGTCTTGATCATGAGTTGCTCGGTCAGCAAGTCCGAACCTGAGGTTTTCCATTCATCCTTCAGGGTCGCGAGTTCCCGGTCAAGAATCAATACCTTGTGACTGAGATATTCGCGCTCGAGTTTCGTGGATTCCAGCATGAACCTCATGGAAGGCTCTGAGAAAGATTCGGTCTGTGACACCATCCTGTTGGCGACAAATCGCCATTCAGCTGACGGAATCACTTTCGACAACAATCGATGCAAGCGATGAGAGTGCTTGAATGTGCTTGTATCTTCGATTGCCGGAGCGCCCAAAATGACCTCTTTTCGAACCGAAGCCTCGAGCTCTTCCTCTTGGCGGGTCTTGTTCAGCAGGTGGGACAAATGCTCAGGCTCGTAGAGGAAATCGGCGGATTCATGCGTCAGGTGCTCCACGCCGCCGACTGCCCTCAACGCGTGTCGCCGACTCGGTATCGGCGCGAGCGCCGCCGCGGTGGCACACCCCATGCCAGCACCCATCGCCAGCAAGGCGCATGAGGCCCCGGCAGTCGGCGCCGCCCCGGCAATACCTGCAATCTGCAGCCCTGCACTCGTGGCGCCTGCTGCACCCATCAGGGCGCGCGAACTGACTTCGCGCGTACGCACTTTGCGCTCGTGCGCGATGAATTCGAGCAGCGGCTTACGCAGTGGGTCGTCTTCCTTAAGCTGGCTCTTCACCGCTTTTGCCAGCTTTTTAAGTTCGTGCAGGTGTGCCCCGCTTCTGGTCGCAGTGATTGCGCCGAAGGCAGCAATGGCCGTTGCATAGACCAATCCCAGAACTTTGACTACAGGCAACGCGTGGGCCAGTGCCGCAGCGCCTTCAGCAGCGCCGATTGCGCCGAGACCGGCGTGAGCGGCGGAATCTGCGATCTCGAACAGGGCATGGGTCAACTGACTCTTAACTATTCGCAAACGGGCCTCCACGCCTTCCGAATTCCTCGAGATCAAGGCTGCAACGTCGGACGTGCCGGAACTTCTCAGCTCTTCTTGCAAGTCCAAAAGGAAGCTCTTGTAGGCCGTGAGGGGTTCGACGAGTTTCTTTATGTCCTTGGCATCTTTAACGCCGTGCTTCATTCCGTTGATGCCCGCGACAATCAGAATGGTGCTGCCAATGATCGTGCCGCAGGAAAAGCCTGCAAGAGTGCGCGGCCATCCAGTCGTGATATGAAGGCCATGAAGCTGTTCGATGCACTTGTGAGTCCCGGTAAGGATGTCCGCGCTTCCTGCACTCATCTTGACGTAGTCGGTCAAGTGGCTGTCATGTCGTGACTGAAAGCACTGGCTGGCCAAGCGGTGCATGTCCAATTCTGTATTGCCGTTCAGATGCTCCCCGACTGCATCGATGCCTTCCAGCCAAGTGCCGACCTGCTTCAACAGGTTTTCACGGTCTGCAGCACTGGCCGTGGACGGTGTGACTTGCACCGAATGGTCGGCTGACCGAGCAGTGGCGACCTCACGGACGAGCTGGTCGGACTTCACGCTCTCGTCGGCTGTATCCCAGTCCTCTGAATCGTCGTCATCATTTGATGATGGGTTGATGAACCTTTCCCAACGCTCGAGGTCCGCGTTCGACCACATGGGGATTTTCCCGGCTCGTGGCCTCGCAACGGGTGAGTCGGACACGTACTCGCCCGCAACGGGTGAGAATTCGACTTCAGACGCGACTCCCTCGGAGTCGGACCCGTACTCGCCCGCAACGGATGAGATTTCGACTTCAGACGCGACTCTTCTGGGCGGGCCGGATTGGGCGAAAGTCGCTGTGGGACCACGGCCCCTCTGGCTGTTCCTGGAGACTGCACTCTGGTCGGTGTAGTCCAGGCCTACACGTTTGAGAACGTTGGATACGCGGTGGTTCAGGTTCATACAAGCAGTTGTGTGACGGGAGATGTGAGGGCCGTGATATTGGATGCTGCCCCGTGCAGCGAGGCATTTTTTGCGAAGAGGTGTCTTACGCTCCGAAGCATTGGGGATGGAAATCAACTACCCCTCGCCGGGATCGCATAGCTATTTGCTACTGTCACGAGCTTGGCGACAAGAGCCCAAACTCCCACTCCCTGGCGTCCAGCCTCGAGCAGGAAGGTCATGCCGGCCTCACGGCCCGCACCTCTGACTTCGCACCCCTCCGATTCAACCCGTGTTGCGCAACCCCGCCGCCACCCCGTTGATCGAGATGTGAATCCCTCGCTTCACCCGCTCCGTTGCGGGGTCGCCGTCGCGCCGCTGACGATAGCGGCGCAGCAGCTCCACCTGCAGGTGATTCAGCGGATCGAGATATGGAAATCGATGCTCGATCGAGCGCGCCAGCGACGGGTTCGATTGCAGCCGCCGCTTCTCGCCCGTGATCAGAGACAGCGCATCGTTCGTGCGCTGCCACTCCGCCCGTATCAAGCCGAAGATGCGCTTGCCGAGTTTCTTGTCTTCGACCAGTTCGACATAGCGCTGCGCGATCGCGAGGTCGCTCTTGGCGATCACCATGTCGAGGTTGGACATCAGCGTGCGAAAGAACGGCCACTGCTTGTGCATGCGCTGCAGGAGTGCGAGCCTTTCCTTGCGCTGCTTTGGGTCGGCCAGGTACTTGTCGATGGCCGACCCGAACCCGCACCAGCCCGGCAGCGCCACGCGGCATTGGCCCCAACTGAAGCCCCAGGGGATGGCCCGCAGGTCTTCGATGGCGCGGGTCGCCTTGCGTGAGGCAGGGCGCGAGCCGATGTTGAGTTCGGCGATCTCGCGAATGGGTGTCGCGCTGAAGAAGTAATCGGTGAAGCCGGGGGTGTCGTAGACCAGCTTGCGATAGGCCGCATAGCTAGCATCGCTGATCGCGCTTGCCGCTTCCAGAAATGCCTTGGGCGCGCTCTTCGTTGGATGCAGCAGCGTGGCTTCCAGCGTCGCTGCCACAAGGGTTTCGAGATTGCGCCGGCCAATTTCCGGGTGGGCATATTTCGAGGCGATGACCTCGCCCTGTTCGGTCAATCGGATCTGGCCGTTCACCGTGCCTGGCGGCTGTGCCAGGATGGCCTGATAGCTGGGGCCGCCCCCGCGTCCGACCGTGCCTCCTCGGCCGTGGAAGAGCCGTAGTGTGATGCCGTGGCTGCGGCCCAGCTCGTTGAAAAGCTCGACGAGTGCAATCTCGCTTCGGTAGAGCTCCCAGTTGCTCGTGAAGGTGCCGCCATCCTTGTTGCTGTCGCTGTAGCCGAGCATGATGTCTTGCTCGCGTCCGCTGCGCTTCATCATCTCTGCGATGCCGGGCAGCTCATAGAACGCACGCATGATCGGCGCGGCGTTGCGCAGGTCACCGATGGTTTCGAAAAGGGGCACCACAATGAGGTCGCTCACCGCGCCGTCATCCAGGGTGCCGCGCACGAGGCCCACTTCCTTGAGCAGGAGCATCACCTCGAGCAGGTCGCTTACCTCTTCGGTGTGCGAAATGATGTAGTGGCGCAGCGCGTCGCGGCCATAGCGTTGGAGCATCACGAGCGCGGCCTCGAAGATGGAAAGTTCGCTCGTCGCATGTTCGCTGTACCCGGCCGCGCGAACCCGCAGCGGACGAGCGTCGTTGAGCAGCCGCACGAGCAATTCACGGCGTGCGGACTCGTCCAGCGCGTTGTAGTCAGCTTCGATCTTCGCGACCTTGAGCAACTCGGCCAAGACGGCCTCGTGTTTGTCGGAGCTCTGGCGCAAGTCGACGGTGGCGAGGTGAAAGCCGAAGACCTGCACGGACCGCATCAAGGGCTTTAAACGGGGGGTGGTGAGGGCGTCGGCGTGATGCGACAGCAGCGATGCTTCGATGACGCGCAAGTCAGCGAGGAACTCTGCCGACGACGTGTAGGGATTTTGCGGTGCGACAGCATGACGCAGGGCTTCGGTTCCCGTCAGTTCATGCAGCGTGGCAGCCAGTCGCGCGTACACGCCGATCAGCGCCCGGCGATAGGGCTCGTCTTCGCGATGCTCGTTCTGGTCGGGCGATGCTTCGGCCAGCGCGCGCATGTCGGCAGACACCGGCGCCAGGGTGGCCGAGATGGACAGCTCGGCGCCGAGTTCGTGCACTTCCGTCAGGTAGTGGCGCAGCACCGTTTCGCTTTGCCGGCGCAGTGCCATGCGCAGCGTGTCGGCAGTGACGAAAGGATTGCCGTCACGGTCGCCACCGATCCAGTTGCCCATGCGGAAAAAAGTTGCGATCTCATGGCCGGGCAGGGCGGTTTCCATGTCACGGTACAGGCGAGGAATCTGCCGCAGAAAGGTCGCGTGGTAGTACGACAGCGCGTTCTCGATCTCGTCGGACACCGTGAGCTTGGCGGTGCGGAGCATGCGGGTTTGCCAGAGCTGCGTGATGCGGGCGCGAATGAGCGCCTCGTTCTCGGCCCGATCGCGATCGGTGGGAAGGGTCTCGCGCTGCTCGACCAGTTCAGCGATGGCACGCTCCGCGTCAAGGATGCTCTTGCGTTGTACTTCGGTCGGATGTGCGGTAAGCACCGGCGAGATGTAGGCCTGCTCCAGAGTCTTGGCGATGTCCGCGGCGCGGATGCCGGCTTCGGACAGGCGCTCGAGCGACATCGCGAGCGAGCCTTCCTGCAAATGCCCCTGTCGTTCGTGGTGGTCGCGCCGGCGCACGTGGTGACGGTCTTCGGCAATGTTGGCGAGGTGCGAGAAGTAGCTGAAGGCGCGGATCACACTCACCGTCTGGTCGCCGCTCAGGTTCTTGAGCAGCCGGTCGAGCGCACGACCAGCCTGGGTGTCGCTCTTGAGCCGATAGGCCACCGACAACTTGCGAACACGTTCAATCAGATCGAACGCGTCTTTGCCCTCCTGCTCTCGGATCACATCGCCGAGGATGCGCCCGAGCAGTCGGATGTCTTCGACCAATGGGCGGTTCTTTTCAGCGGCGTCCTGGGCTGCGGTGACTCGGGCCATGGCGGTTCCGGTGGGGTGTAATTTGGTTACGAGATTCTAGGCATGGGGATACTCCATTCGTACCGGAGTGCGTTTGCGAGATCGACAGGGCTTATCCCGGATTCCATCCGGGCTGCACTCGCCTGCTAGCATCCCCGAATGACCGACAGAATCATCATCGCCACCCGCGAGAGCCGACTCGCACTGTGGCAAGCCGAGCACGTGCGCGACCTGCTCACGCAGCGTTTCGGCGCCCAGGTCGACTTGCTTGGCATGACCACCCGCGGCGACCAGATCCTCGACCGCACGCTCTCAAAGGTCGGCGGCAAGGGGCTCTTCGTCAAGGAACTCGAAAACGCGCTCGAAGAAGGCCGTGCCAATCTGGCCGTGCATTCGCTCAAGGACGTGCCCATGGACCTGCCGCCCGGCTTCGAGCTTGCGGCAGTGCTGGAGCGGGAAGACCCGCGCGATGCTTTCGTGTCGAATCGGTTCAGCACGCTGGCTGAATTGCCGCAGGGGGCGCTGGTTGGCACGTCGAGCCTGCGCCGCGTGGTGCAGCTTCGTGTGCTGCGTCCCGATCTGCGCGTGGAACCCCTGCGCGGCAACCTCGACACCCGCCTTCGCAAGTTGGACGAAGGCCAGTACGATGCCATCGTGCTCGCAGCGGCAGGTCTCAAGCGACTCGGGCTCGCATCGCGCATCCGTTCGGTTTTCGACGTGGACCAGATGCTTCCATGCGCAGGGCAGGGCGCCCTCGGGCTTGAAGTCCGCACCGATGCCAAAGACCTGCTCGCGCAACTCGACACCTTGACTCATCGCGAAACCTCGTTGGCGGTGCATGCCGAGCGTGCAGTCTCGCGCGCACTGGGTGGCAGCTGCAGCATGCCTCTTGCGGCGTTTGCGCAGTGGCGGGGCAACACGCTCGTGCTCCACGCGGCGCTGGGGCATCCGGAGCGCAACGATGCTCCCTTGCTGCACGCAACAGCGCAGGCCGAGGTGGACGACGTCGTGGCGGCACGCCATCTCGGCGAACGCGCCGCCGCTGTGCTGCGCGAACATGGTGCTGCGGGCTATCTCGCCTCCTGATCAGAGAGCTGGTCTAGACCACATGCGCGTCATCGTCACCCGCCCGGCTGCGCAAGCCGCCACGTGGGTCGATGAACTCAGGGCGCGCGGCATCGACGCGGTGGCCTTGCCGCTCATCGGCATTGGGCCGGTCGCGAATCGCGATGCGGTGACGCAGGCATGGCTCTCTTTGGCCGCCCGGTCCCTTGTCGTGTTCGTGAGCCCCAATGCGGTGGAAGAGTTCTTTGCGGCTCGCCCCGAGGCATTGGTGTGGCCCGAGAGCACCGTGGCTGCATCCGCCGGCCCCGGCACCACGCACGCGCTCGTCCGCCACAGTGTGCCTGAGGGGTGCATCGCCGAGCCGGCAGCCGATTCGGTTCAGTTCGATTCCGAATCTCTCTGGCAGCGCCTCTCGCGCGACAACTGGAGCGGAAAATCTGTCCTGATCGTGCGCGGCGACGGCGGACGCGACTGGCTCGCCGATACGCTTCGCTCGAACGGCGCGGTGGTGACTTTCGTGGCGGCATATCGTCGCCTGATGCCTGAATTTTGTGGTGTCGAGCGTGACCTGTTGGCCCACGCCATCGCAAACCCGGCGGGGCACCTGTGGTTCTTCAGCAGCTCCGAAGCGATTTCCAACCTGGTCGCTGCCGAGCCGCATGCCAAGTGGACAGCCAGCCGGGCCATTGCCACGCACCCCCGCATCGCGCAGCGAGCACGCGGCTGTGGTTTTGGCGTCGTAGCCGAGTCCCCACCTACGCTGGAAGGCGTGATGGCCTGCATACAATCCGTCGCATCGTGAGCGAACCCCCCATCGAAGTTCTTCCAGTCATGGCGCCGACAGCGTCGCACGCCTCCACGTCCCATGGCATGCCCGTGCCGCAGCGCTGGTTCTGGGCCGGTGTGGCGGTGCTCGTGTTTCTGACGCTGGCGGCGCTCGGGCTGGCCTATGCGGCGCAGCAGCGCGTGGTCACGTTGCAGCAAGAACTGGTGCGACGTCAGCAAGACAGCCAGGGCCAATCCGCCGAAGCGCGCCTGCTCGCCAAGCAGGCACAGGAAATCGCCCGCGAAGCCTCTGCCAGGCTCGCATTGCTCGAAGCAAGGGTGTCCGAAGTGGCCATCCAGCGCAGCCAACTCGAAGAACTGATCCAGTCACTGACCCGCTCGCGCGACGAGAACGTGCTGGTGGACATCGATGCCAGCATTCGCGTCGCCTTGCAGCAAACGGCGATCACCGGAAGTGCCGAGCCGCTGGTGGCTGCGCTCAAGCAGTCCGAAGAGCGCCTTGCCCGCTACAACCAGCCTCGTCTCGAAGGCGCGCGCCGCGCCATCGCCCGCGACCTCGATCGTGCAAAAGCCGTGGGCTTGGTCGATCTGCCGTCGCTGTCGATCAAGCTCGATGAGGCCGTGCGGCTCGTGGACGAGCTGCCGCTGCTGGCTGTGGCCGAACCTCGCAAGGCGGCTTCTTCACCGGAGCTTGCCAAAACGTCTGCACGTGGTGGCAGCATGGTCGAGGCTTCGCCCTCTGGTTGGACCAAGGCCTGGAGCGAAACCTGGTCGAGTGCATCGGAGCGCGTTTGGTCGGAGGTGAAGTCGCTCGTGCGCGTGACCCGAATCGATCACCCTGAAGCTATGTTGCTCGCACCCGAGCAAGCCTTCTTCGTGCGAGAGAACCTCAAGCTGCGCCTGCTGAATGCGCGTCTGGCGCTCTTGAGCCGCCAGTTCGACACGGCGCAGTCTGACTTGCAGTTGGCTCATGCCGCGCTCGAGAAATACTTCGATCATTCATCGCGCCGCCTGGTGCTGACGAGGGACCTCATCAAACAAGTGGCGACACAGGCGCGCCAGGTCACGGTGCCTCGGCCGGACGACACGCTCGCCGCCTTGGCTGCTGTATCTGCCGGCCGCTAAGGTCCTTCAAAGTCAATGCGCGCTGTCATCTGGTTCCTGTTGCTCTTCGCCGTCGCGGTTGTGGCGGCGGCCACCCTTGGCACGAACGATGGGCTGGTCACCATTTATTGGGGCACCTACCGTCTCGATGCCTCGCTCAATCTTTTCCTGCTCGCAGTCGCAGGTACCTGCTTTGCGCTGGTGTCGACCATCCAGGCAGTGAACTCGCTCACCGGCCTGCCGCAACGGGCCCATGAATGGCGCGTGGCTCGGCGCGATCGTGTCGCTCAGGCCGCGCTGCGCGACGCCTTAGCGCAGTATTTCGGCGGACGCTACAGTCGTGCCCAGTCCGCAGCGCAACGCGCCCTCGCCATCCAGGTCGACACGCCCGATCTTGCGCAAGACAACGAGTTCACGGTGCTTGGCCACTTGCTGGCTGCCGGCAGCGCGCATCGGCTGCAAGACCGTGCCAAGCGCGACGAGCAACTCAAGCGTGCCCTCGACCTCGCACGCACCAGCTATGCCGCACGTTCGGCGGAAGAGGGCGCAAGTTTGCTGGCCGCCGAGTGGGCACTCGACGACCGTGATGCGGCACGTGCACTCGACCTACTCGCCGACCTGCCGCCCGGCGTGTCTCGACGCACGCATGCGCTGCGCCTGAAGCTGCAAGCCACGCGCCTCGGCCAGCGTCCGCAAGAGGCGCTCAAGACCGCGCGTCTTCTTGCCAAGCACCAGGGCTTCTCGAAGATCGCTGCAACTGGATTGTTGCGTTCGCTGGCTTCCGAGTCGCTGGCAACAGCCCATGACATCGACCAGTTGCGCCGTATATGGCTGCAGTTCGACGGCGCGGATCGCCGAGACCCGGTGGTGGCCGCCGGCGCGGCCACGCGGGCTGCGGCACTGGGTGCGGCGGAGGAGGGACGCGCGTGGTTGCGACCCTTCTGGGATCGCCTGGGCGAGCTGTCGTCGGACGATCGCGCAGCTGTCGCACAGGGTCTGATTGCTGCGTTGCCCGGCATTGGTCCCGAGTGGCTGCATCGACTTGAAGCGGCGGCGCAATCCTTCCCGCGCGAGCCTGCCATCGCGCACGCGGTGGGAAGTGCGCTTGCTGAACGGGGCTTGTGGGGCAAGGCGAGGCAGTTGCTCGAATCAGTGACAGAAGACGCCAGGCTGTCCGTGAACGATCGTCGCCGCGCCTGCTTGTCGCTCGCGCGCCTCGCTGAGCAAGAGGGCGATAGCGAACGAGCCGTGCGTTGCTACGAAGCGGCTGCACGGCTCGGATGAAATCGGAAAAACTCGTGCTACACTAGCAGGCTCAGCGGCTGTAGCTCAGTTGGATAGAGTACTTGGCTACGAACCAAGGGGTCGTGGGTTCGAATCCTGCCAGCCGCACCAAAAAACAAGAAATGGATTAACGCCCTAGCAGCTCACGCCGCTAGGGCGTTTTTCTTTCTGCGCGACTTTTGCGGCAACGGCTGCAAGCTGGAGATCGCGCAGCAGATTGCCAACTGCGAGTCCGCCCGGACGACGGGGCTGTCCCTGTCGCGCTCCTGTTCGTGTCGATCTTCGCTGCGGTGAAAGACGCAGCGAACAGGGGACTTAAATGCTGCGCGGAACCTCGACGTTGCGCTTGACCCGCCGCGCGCTCGCTGGGCGAAGATCACTGGCTTCACGCCCATCGATGTCCGCAGCGAAGCCGACATCGAGTGATTCGCCTCGCGCTACGAGCGACACTTCTGAGGATGCAGCGAGGACACGCGCTTCCTGCACTTCCTGATTGACGAGGAGCTGCGATGCAACCTTTCCCGATTCGGCGATCGACATGGAGGACGACCGACGTCCAGGGCGGAGCGCACTTCCTTCAGGCTGCGACTGATGGCCGTCAACGCCAATGGTTTCGGAGTGCGCGTCGTAGCGATCGGTTGCTGAGAGATACAGCAACCCGCCACTCTCCGCTGGCTTTAGGAGCCCTTCGCGTGAGTCCATGTGTCAGACTCGCCCTTCAATGAACGACTCCGATCTCCCTTGCAACCACTCGTTCGAGACTCTGGAACACGGGGCTCTGTGCAGCAAGACGCGCGAGAGCTACCGGCGCCAGTGCAGTCGACACGCCGAGCACGAGGCAGCAATGGCGCGCGAGCCGCGAGGTGCGGAGGGCTGAGAGCCTGAGAGTATTTCGATCATGCCCGCTCATCACGTCAAAAGACCCCTGCTCGTCGTTGCAAATGCTCGCCATAGCACGCGCTATGGCTGCGCTTTGCGCCTAGATCAGGTGCCTTTTGACGTGCTGCTCGGACACGCTCGAAATATTCTCAGCCTCTGACGCCGTGGCCATCGGCGTGCAGAACGTTCGGCACGTGCCGGTGTCCGAGGTCAGGCATCCGCAGAGCAGCCGCGTGGACCTGTCTTCGCCGGTCGAAGCCAAGATCGCGCTGTTCCGATCGCTCTTTCGAGGCCGTCAGGACGTCTACGCTCGCCGGTTCGAGAGCCTGAAGACCGGCAAGTCCGGCTACGCGCCGGCCTGTGCGAACGAATGGGTGCGTGGCATCTGCCGCAAACCCCAGATCAACGGCGCGGACTGCACCCATCGGAAGTTCCTCCCGGTGACCGATGAGGTCATTTTTGGGCACCTGTCCGGCCATGAGCCTGGCGATCCCCTTCGTCGCGGGCGTGTACCCCCTGCTCGAGAACGAGACGTGCTTCTTCCTTGCCATCCACTTCGACAAATACGGCTGGCAGGAGGATGCCTCTGCGTTCGTCCGGGCGTGCCGGCGCCTGAACGTGCCGGCTGCGCTGGAGCGTTCGCGCTCGGGCCAAGGCGGCCACGTCTGGATCTTCTTCGAAGAGGTCGTGACGGCGGCGCTGGCACGGCGGCTCGGCTCTCTTCTCCTGACGGATGCCATGGAAGGCCGGCCAGACATCGGCCTTGATTCATACGACCGCTTGTTTCCGAGTCAGGACACGATGCCGCGCGGCGGGTTCGGGAATCTCATCGCGCTGCCATTGCAAAAGGAGCCTCGTGAATTCGGCAACAGCGTATTCCTGGACGACGACTTCGCGCCGTGGCCGGACCAGTGGGCTTTCCTCGCGAGCATGGGGCGGATGGGCCGGGCACAGGTCGAAAGGATCGTGCGAGAAGCGGAACAGGGAGGCCGCATTCTTGGCGTGCGCGTGCCTGTGCATGAGGACGAGGAAACCGAGCCATGGACCCTGCCCGCATCGCGACAGCGGAAGGAGCCCCCGATCGAGGGTGAGTTGCCGCCGACGCTGGAGCTGGTTCTCGCCGACCAGGTCTACATCGCCAAGCAAGGTCTGCATCCGGGCCTGAGAAACCGCCTGCTGCGGCTCGCGGCATTTCAGAATCCTGAGAGGCTGAGAGTATTTCGATCATGCCCGCTCATCACGCCAAAAGGCACCTGCTCGTCGTTGCAAATGCTCGCCATAGTGCAGTGCAGAGAGTCTTTAGCCTGGCGGACGCGGCACCCGGGTCTGCACTGACGGCACGGCGTGACCGCC
>Ga0136846_1242827_pt1 | contig 17457 bp, 15 predicted proteins | sample HopSoiMetagenom2_FD_96841 | JGI IMG/M metagenome (GOLD analysis project Ga0136846, IMG submission 96841) | Grasslands soil microbial communities from Hopland, California, USA - 2 Assembly 2016 (version 4) | ecosystem: Environmental > Terrestrial > Soil > Grasslands | place: USA: Hopland...
GCGTGCACGGAAGAGGTCGTCGAGGATTTCGGGCGCTTCGTGCGGGCGCTCGAGCACGAGCGCGACGAGCGCGTGGCCGGCAACCGCCACTTCCTCCCGCAGTTCGACCTTGTCCGGCCCGACCTCGTTGCGTACACGCGCATCTACGCCACGCGCGAGATCCCCGAGCTGCTCGAGGAGCTGGAGGCGCACCTGCGGCGACAGGGCTGGGAGGGGGCGCTGAAGCCGCGGCGCGCGAACGAGACGCCGCTCGAGCCGGTCGCGGCCCTGTTCGACGGCGAGGTCGCCGCGGCGGTCAGGCGCCTGTACGGTCGCGACCTCGAGGCCTTCGGCTACGAGGACGTCGTGCCCGACGTCCTGGAGCCCTCGGGCCAGTACCCCGATCGCGCGTTCGCCGAGATCCAGCGCCTCGTCGAGCGCAGCGAGCGGATCGGCGACCTCGCGCTGCGTGCGCAGGCGCTGCGCCGCGCGCGCAAGGAGACCCGGCGGCGCCGCGCCCGCCAGCCCAGGCCCTCGCCCGTGCCGCCCGCGTCCCCGCTGCGGCGTGCCGTGCGGCGCGTGCAGCGCAAGCTCGGCTGAGCCTTCACGTCTCCTTCAGGCGCCCTTCGCGCGTCCTTCAGCCGGCGACCCCATGATCGGGGCGTGGCCTTCGAGCTCACCTCCGATCAGGCACGCGGCATCTGACGGCTGCGCGGGCGCTTCCCGGGCGCGGAGGTCCGCACGCACGCGCGCCCGTGGGGCCTGATCGTCGAGGTGTCCGCGCCGGGCGGACGGTGGCGCTGGCCGGCTTCGATCACACGGGAGGGCAGCGCGAGGACGTCGCCGTGCGCATCCCGGCGTGATCGGCGGGCGACAATGCCCGCGTGATGGCGACCACGTTCGAGGACTTCGTCGCCGCGGCGCGCGAGGCGATCGAGGCGCGCGCGCGTGAGCACGCCGACGACCGCTGGTGGATCCTCGAGCCTCTGCTCCTGGTCGAGCGCGCCGGACTACGCGCCCGGGCGCTCGCCGACGCGCCGGCGGCGCGGCGCGCGCTGCGGACCGCCGGGCCGGCTGCGCTGCCCGAGGCGCTCGGGGCCCGTCGCGTCGCCATCGCACTGCACGTCGACCTCGCGCTCGGCGGCGACATCGTCCCCGCCGTCGTGTTGATCGTCGTCACGCCGCTCTTGCGCGCGGTGCAGGTGGCCCGCGTGGAGCGAACCGATCTCGGCACGCCGCGCCTGGGCGCGTGGGAGCCGGGCGACCTCGACGAGGAGGACGTCGCGGTCGCCCTGCGTCGCCTCGCGGCGGGCTGACCCCGCCCGCCGCCTACTGCCGGCCGGCCGTCGTCCGCCGGCCCTCCGGTGCGCCCTCGCGCTCGCGGGTGAACCGGCGCCCAGTGCCGGCCTCCTCGCCGACGTCCGGCGTCGCACCCAGCTCCCGCTCGATCTCCTCGAGCTCGCGCCCCTTCGTCTCCGGCACCTTGGTCGCGAAGAACACCAGCGCTGCCACGCCGATCACGGCGTAGAGCCAGAAGGCGCCCGGCCGGCTGATCGCCGCGATCAGGCTCAGGAAGGTCACGGACACGAGGAAGTTGGCGCTCCAGTTGGCCACCGTCGAGACGGACATCGCGGCGCTGCGGACGCGCAGGGGGAAGATCTCGCTGATCATCAGCCAGAACACCGGGCCCAGGCCGACGGCGAAGCCGGCGATGTAGACGATCAGGGCGGCCAGCGCGATCCACGACGCGCTGTCCTGCAGGCCGGGCGACTTGAAGTAGACGCCGAGGACGGCGAGCGAGAGGACGCAGATCGCCGTTCCCAGCAGCAGGAAGAAGCGGCGCCCGACGCGGTCGAGCAGCAGCACCGCGATGACCGTGAAGATGACGTTCGTGACGCCGATCACGACGGTCTGCGCGATCGCGGCGTTCGCGCCGAGCCCGGTCGACTGCAGGATCGTCGGCGCGTAGTAGATGACGGTGTTGATGCCGATGAACTGTTGGAAGAGCGCGAGCGCGACGCCGACCATGAGCAGCGGCCGGACGGCGGGGGAGACGACGTCCTGCACCGACCCCTCCTCCTGGGCGGCGGTGCGGATGTCGTCGAGCTCCTCCTCGACCTCGTCGTCGCCGTCGCGGTAGCGGCGCAACACCGTGCGCGCCTCGTCCTCGCGGCCCTTGTTGACCAGCCAGCGCGGGGAGTAGGGCATGAACAGCATGCCGATCGCCAGGGCCAGGCCGGGGACGGCGCCGAGGCCGAGCATCCAGCGCCACTGGTCGGGCAGGCCGACGAGCGCGAAGTTCACGACGTACGAGCACAGGATGCCCAGCACGATCATGAGCTGGTTGAAGGTCGTGACGCCGCCGCGGATCTTCTTGGGCGTCAGCTCGGAGATGTACATCGGCGCGACGAACGAGGCCGTGCCCACGGCCAGCCCGAGCACGAAGCGGGCGACGATGAGCTGCGTCGGGTCCTGGGAGAACGCCGAGCCCAGCGCCCCGAGTACGTAGATCGCACCCGCGATGACCTTCGTCCAGCGCCGGCTCAGCGCGTCGGCGGCCCAGCCGGCGCCCAGCGCGCCGACCACGGCGCCGACCAGCAGCGACGCGACGATGGCCTCCTGGGCGAAGGTGCCGGCGCCCAGGTCCTTCTTGATGAAGAGCAGGGCACCGGAGATGACGCCGGTGTCGTAGCCGAACAGGAAGCCGCCGATCGCCGCGACGATCGCGACCTTGAGGATGGCCTTGTTGCTGCCGCGGAAGGCCTCGCGGAGGAAGAGCATGGTGTCAGCGCGACTACCCTGCGTGTCCGGACCAGAACGCGGGTCGTCGGCGCACGAACGCTCTGCTTGCGCGCGCGCCGGCTCCGAGCCTCCCGGGTGCTCGACGCCCGCGCCGGCTCAAGGCTCGGCGACCAGCCTCCACCGCCCGCCGCGGTCGGCGGTCGCGACGACGCTGCCGTTGGCCAGCAGGCCGAGCAGCGTGTCACGGCGCTCGGCCAGGGCGACCAGCGGCGCCGGGACGCGGCCGACGATCGTCCAGCTGCGCCCCCTGTCGCGACTCTCGTGCAGTCGCGCATCGACCGACGCGACGACGACCCGGCCCGACGACAGCCAGGCGACCGCGCCCGGCGGCCCGTTCGTCCGCGACCACGTCTCGGCGCCGTCGGTCGACCGCCAGAGCGCGCTGTCGGAGGAGCCGACGAGCGCGGCCGGCGCGTTCGGGTCGACCGCGAGGTCGTTGATGCCCGGCGGGGTCGAGCGGGTCTCCCAGACGTGGCCGCCGTCGCGCCCGGCCATGATCGTGCCGGTCGTCGTGTTGAGCCCGTAGACGCGCCGGCCCGATGCGCACAGCAGGTGCAGGTCGGCCTGGCCCCGCAGGCTGACGCTCCGCCAGCTCAGCCCGCCGTTGTCGGAGCGCTCGAGGCCGAGATCGCCGGGGCCGGGCTGACCGGGGGCGGGATGCCCTGAGGACAGGAGGGCGCCGTCGCGGGCGAAGGCCAGGCCGGTGACGTCGCGCTCCAGGGCGCCGACGCGGCGCAGCGTGCCGCGTCGCGTCACGCGGAAGAGGCCACGGTCGGTACCGACGAGGATCGCACCGGCCGGATCGACGGCCAGGGCCTGGGCGCGCCCGATGCCCGGGCGCGCTTGCGCGCCGCCGTCCTCACCACGCCCGCAGGCGACGACGCCGAGCGGGGCGGACGCGACGAGGATCGTGAGCAGGGCGGCGATCATGCGCGCGCGAAGCGACGACACAGCGAGACGATAAACGCGGGCGCGGGCCGCGGCGGGTCATTCGCCGCCGCCGCGGCGCCGCAGGCGGTGGACCTGTACGCGGGGCCCGGCAGGGTCGGGGCGCGAGGCGATCTCCCAGTCCGCGCGCGCGCGACGGAGGAAGTCCGCCGCGGGGGGCCGGCCCGGGTCGGCGAGCCAGACCGCTCCGCGCGCGTCGACCAGCCGCGGGAGCAGCGCGAGCAGCTCGTCGGCCATCCGCCGCTCGTAGAGGACGTCGGATGCCAACACGAGGTCCCAGGGTGCGCCCGCCAGCAGCGGACCCGGTTGCGACCAGGCGACCTGCGCGGTGCGAACCGACGCGCGGTTGCGCTCCGCGTTGCGCGCGGCGAAGCGCAGCGCGTCCGGGGACCAGTCGGTGGCGAGCACGTCGGCGCCCGCCAACGCGGCGAGGATGCTCGGCAACCCCAGCCCGCAGCCGAGCTCCAGCACGCGCCGCCGTCCGAGACTGCGCGCGGCGACGGCGCGCGCGAGCGCGATCGAGCTCGGCCACATCTCGGCCCAGTAGGGCAGGAACTCCTCGTGCTCGAAGGCCTCCTCGTCGAGCAGCGCGTCGGTGTCGCGGGGCCGCAGGAGCCGCACGTCGCGGCCGGCGAGGGGCACGATCTCCTCGACGACGTCGTCCATGCGCTCGGCAGTGTGGCGTTCGGCGGGCTCGGGCCCGTCAAGACCCGCCTCGGACAGCCCTTGCCAGTATCTTTGCCCGCGATGCCATCGGGAAACGGCGCCTTCTCCGTCGGCCGGCAGGAGGAGGACGAGCGCGTCGTCTTCGTACCCCGCGGCGAGCTCGACCTCGCGACCGCGCCCGAGTTCGAGGCGGCGCTCGTCGCCGCGCTCGACGCCGGCCAGCACGTGGTCGTCGATCTCCGGCAGCTGCAGTTCATGGACTCGAGCGGCGTCCGCGTGCTCATCGCCGCCCACGCCCGGGCCGGGGCCGACGGCGAGCGGCTGACCCTGATCCGGCCGGCCCCGGGCGGCACGGTCGAGCGCATCCTGGAGATCGCCGGCGTGCAGGAGGCACTGCGCATGGTCGACGAGCCCTAGCCTGGCAGGGCATGACCGAATCGCTGCCCGCGCTCACCCCGCTCGGCTTCGACGAGGCCACGCTCGAGCGGTTCGCGGACCTCGTCGTCGGCTTCGCGGCCAACGTCCAGCGGGGGCAGATCGTCGCGATCGGCGCCGAGCTCGGCAAGGAGGCGATGGTCCGTGCGCTCGCGGCCAGCGCCTACCGTCACGGCGCGCGGTTCGTCGACGTCAGCTACTTCGACATGCACGTCAAGCGCGCGCGGATCGAGTACGCCGACGACGACAGCCTCGACTTCGTGCCGCCCTGGTATGGCCAGCGACTGCTGCAGCTCAGCGACGCGCACGCCGCGCGCATCGGGCTCACCGGCCCGGCCGCCCCCGGGCTGCTCGACGACCTCGATCCGCGGCGGGCGGGACGCGACCACCTGCCGGCGCTCAAGGAGGCCGGCGACGTCGTCGACCGCCGCACGACGAACTGGACCGCGATTCCCTGCCCGACCGCCGGCTGGGCCCGGCTCGTGCATCCCGAGCTGCCCGACGACGAGGCCCTGCGCACGCTCGCGCAGCAGATCCTGCACGTCTGCCGGATGGACGAGGACGACCCGGCCGCCGCCTGGCGGGCGCGCAGCGAGCAGCTCGTGGCGGCCGCCGCGCGGGTCACCGAGCGCCGTTTCGACGCGCTGCACTTCGCGGGTCCCGGCACCGACCTGACCGTCGGCCTCCTGCCGAGCTCCCGCTTCCTCGCCGCCCGGTTCGAGACGGTCGACGGCGTCGTGCACATGCCGAACGTGCCCACCGAGGAGATCTTCAGCGCGCCCGACCCGCGGCGCGCGGAGGGCGTGGTCCGGGCGACCAAGCCGCTGGTGGTCGGCGGTTCGATCCTGCGCGGGCTGGAGGTCGAGTTCCGCGACGGCGCGGTCACGCGCATCGACGCCGAGGAGAACGCGGACGTGCTGCGCGCGTGGGTGGCCCGGGACAAGGGCGCCGCCCGCCTGGGGGAGGTGGCCCTGGTCGACCGCGAAGGGCGCATCGGTGCACAGGAGACCGTCTTCTTCGACACCCTGCTCGACGAGAACGCGGCCAGCCACATCGCGCTCGGCTCGGCCTATTCGATCACCGCCGGCGATGCGGACCGTGACCGGCTCAACCGGTCGGCGATCCACGTCGACTTCATGATCGGCTCGGACGACGTGACGGTGACCGGCCTGGACCACGACGGCGATCGCGTCGCGGTCCTGTCCGGCGGCGTCTGGCAGGTCTGAATCGCTAGGCTTCCCGCGCGACCGCGGAGAGGTGCCGGAGCGGTTGAACGGGCGCGACTGGAAATCGCGTAACGGGGGTCAACCTCGTTCGAGGGTTCGAATCCCTCCCTCTCCGTCGCGTCCTCGCCCAGCGAACCCGCACGGCGAACGCTGAGTCCGGCGCGCGGACACCGGGTCACGACCCGCTCTCGAGCCACCGCCAACACGCTCCCAAGCCATCCGAGGGAGCCGAGCGCCACCGCTGAGATCCGGCCCTCGAGCGAGGTCGCCAAGCTCGGACCGGTGGTGTACGTTCACCCCCGCGGCTCGGCCGACACGGCGGAGCCCGGCTGACGGACCGCGGGCGCTTCGTCGATCGGACGGCGATCTCGAGCGCTCCTGCGCCGTCGAGGCGCGCTTCGACGTGCTGCTGGTCGCCGAGCGGGGCGGGCGTCGACCCTCCCGGCCCGGGTCCCGGCCGCCGCCGCGGGCTGGCCGGCGCCGCTGCCGCCGCGTGCGGCGCGTGCCGGCCGGGCGGCTGGACCCCCCGGCCGCAGGTCGCGCCTTCAGCGTCGGGCCGTCAGCGCGAGGATCGCGTCGTGGACCGCGCCGCGGGCGTCGCGGCCCCCCAACAGGAGGATGCGCGTGCGCACCGAGGCGGCGCCGAGATCCGAGAGCCGTGCGGGGAGCCGCCCGACGCGACGCACGCGGCCCGACCGCGGGTCGACCTCGAGGATCGCGGCCCGCTGGGACCCCTGCGCGTCGCCGCGGCCCCCGATCACGTACACGCGGCCGTCAAGGGCGCCCGCCGCGGCGTGCGTGACAGCCGCCGGAAGCTCGGCGACCCGGGTGACGGTGCCGCGCGCCGGGTCGAACCGCAGCACCTCGCGCCGCGCCGTCGTCCCTGACGTGCCGCCGGCGATGAAGACGTCGCCGTCCAGTGCGGTCACGGCCGCGTAGCGCAGCGCTCGCGGGAGCGTCCCGACCCGGCGGACGCGCCCGTTCGGCGCGACGGCGAGGATCGAGCGCAGGGCGCGCGTGCCGGTGTAGCCGCCCACGACGTAGGCCACGCCGCCCACGGCAGCAGCCGAGACGTCCGACGCGCCCACCGGCAGCCGGCCGACCTTGCGCGCGGCACCGTCGGCCCGCAGGCTGAGGATCGCGCGCATCCCGACTCCGAGGTCCCCACCACCCACGAGGAGCGTGACATGGCCCACCGCGGCGGCCGCCGCGTCGTGCAGCGCCACCGGGAGGCGGCCCACGACCGCCGCGTCCGCGCCGTCCACGCGCACGATCTCGGCGACCGAGGCGGCGGCGGCGTTGAGGCCTCCGGCGACGAGGAGCCGGTGCCGGCGACCCGCGACCGCCGGGAGCTGCACCGGCGCGGGTAGCCGGCCGATCATCCGCGCGACCAGCCGCACAGGCGCCGACCGCGCGGCGGGGGCGGGTCGTGTTCGGATATGGCGCGTGGTGCGCGGCTGCGTGGTTCGCGCGGGAGTGGTCGCCGTGGACGACGCCGATCCGCCGCCGCATCCGACGGCCGCGGCGGCCACCAGCGCGGCGACTCCCCCGGTCGCGCTCGTTCGCACATGGCCGCACAGCGGCACGGGCGCCAAGGCTACTGCCTCCGCCGCGCTCCTCCACGCGCGTGCTCCGCGCTCGCCGGGGCGGCGACCGGGCAGTGGTGCGCAGCCCTTGCGATCGCATGCTTCGCAGATCCCGATCGCCGAACCGGACCGCGCGCTCGGCGGCGGACCAGTCGCCTTCGCTGGCGCCGCCTCCCCCACCTGCCGACGGCCAGACGTCCTCTGGCCCGCGGCGTCCGAGCGGGACGCCGCCTGTTCGACCCCCCGTCGCGCGGGCAGGATGCGGCCAGCGGCCCGCGTTCCCGGTGGGCCGGGGGCGCTCCCGGTGGCGCGTCCGCACCGAGCGCGGCTCGCGGCGCGTCGCTCGGCTACGGTTGGTCCACGGCGCGCCTCGCGCGCCGTAGAAACCATGTTATTGTTTCTGTGGTTTGCTTGACCTCACGAATCGCCCGCTCCTCGACACCGCCGCCGACCGCGGGCGCTTCGTCGATCGGGAAGGCGATCTCTCGGCGCTCCTGCACGCCGTAGAGCTGCGCTTCAACGTGCTGCTGGTGGCCGAGCGGGGCGCGGGCGCGTCGAGCCTCCTGGCCCGGGTCGCGGCCGCCGCCGCGGCCTGGCCGGCGCCGCTGCCGCCCGTGCGGCGCGTGCCGGCCGGGCGGCTGGACACCACCGCGCGGCTGCTGGCCGGCGTCGCGCGCGAGCTCGGGGACGAGGCGGCCGCCGACGCCGCCGACGAGGAGGCCGCGCTGGCAGCGCTCGCCCGCGTGACCGCGATCGCGGGGTCGGCGGTGATCGTGCTCGACGGCCTGTCGTCGGGCCGGCTCGTGCACGCCGTCTTCGGGCGCATGCGCGACGAGCTGTGGGCGCTCGGCGACCTGCGCTGGGTGGTGGCCGTCCCGGCCGACGAGGAGGCGCTCGCGCTCACACCGCCGGCCGACCAGTTCTTCGAGACCATCCACCGCCTCGCGCCGCTCGACGTCAAGGCGCTCGTCGAGCTGCTGCGCCGGCGCGACCCCGACGGCCGGCTCGACGATCGGCAGCTGGAGGAGATCGCCGGCGCGAGCCGCGGCAACCCGAGCACCGCGCTGCGCCTGGCCCGCGCAGCGGTCACCGCGTCGACGCCCAGCCGCCCGGTCCAGGACGTCGTCGACGAGATCGGCCGGCAGCTGGGGGAGCCCGCCGCGCGGCTGGCGGCCGCGCTGTCGCAGGCCGGGTCCTCGGGCCCGTCGGACGACGCGCTGCTCGAGCGGCTGGGGTGGTCGCGCCCGCGCGCCTACGAGGTGTTCCGGTCGCTCGAGGAGCACGGGTACCTGACGACGTCGCAGGAGCGCAGCGGCCGGCCCGGGCGCCCCCGCAAGGTGTTCCGGCTCAAGGACGCCGTCGAATGACGCACGCGTTGCTGCGTGAGGCGGCGCTTGGCCGCGCGTTCGACGCGGAGCCGTTGCCGGACTCGCTGCCGGAGTGCCACGTCCCGTTCGCCGAGCTCGTGGGACAGGACGCCGAGGGCGCGCTGCGCGCGCGGCTGGAGCGGTACGGGCGCGTGGGCGTCGTCGGGGCTGTCGGGTCGGGCAAGAGCAGCCTCGTCCGCTACGTGCTGCGCGACGAGCGCTTCGCTCCGGTCTTCGTGAACGTCGCGATCGAGGACCCAGACAAGGTCAAGGACCCGCGGCGCTTCCTGGAGGTGCTCGTCTCGCAGCTCGCGCGCACCGCCGCGCGCGCCGCGGCGCTCTCCGAGGACGAGCGCGCCGAGCTGCTGCGCGCCGCCTCGCCGACGGAGATGCTGCCCGGACAGGACGTCACGCGCGGCGGGGAGTTCGGCGCGTGGGTCTGGGTGCTGCGGGGGAAGATCGCCGCCGATCTGACCACCACGCTGCCGGCCGGCGAGGTCTACGCGACGACCGACCAGCTCCGGGAGGCCGCTCAGGCCGCGCTGCGCGCGATCGCCGCCTACGACTGCCTGCCCGTGCTCGTGGCCGACGACACCGACCGTCTGTTGCGCATGCCCGACCAGGCGGTCAGCCGGCGGCTCTTCGTGGGCTTCTTCGGCGAGGTGCTGCGCATGATCGTCGACACGCTCGCGGCGGCGCTCGTGGTCGCGGTGCACGATCGCTACCGCCGCGAGCCCGAGCATCGCTACGACGAGCTGATCGAGGGCCGCATCGAGCATCACCTGCCCGTCCCCGAGCTGACCGAGCCCGAGCAGCTCGGGCGGCTGATCACCGGTCGGGCGCGGTTCCTGCGCCCGACCGCCACCTGGCGGGACCTGCTCGAGGCCGATGCGCTCGCCGAGCTCATCGTCCTGCACGGAGGTCGCCACGAGCACAGCCTGCGCAGGACGCTCGCCGTTCTGAAGAGCGCCTTCGCCCTCGCGGGCGCCGACGACGTCGGCCGCGCGGGTGCTCGGCACGTCCGCGCGGCCGACGCCGGCTGACCTCCCGCGTTTGGCCTGCGCGCGGCGAGGAAGCTCGCCGTAGGCAGCGTTGATCTCCCGAGTTCAGGAGCGACGATGAGCGCGAATACAGCCGCCTACCCCGTCCCGCCCGCGCGGAGCCGGGGCCTGCGCAAGGTGATCGGTGCCTCGCTGATCGGGACGTCCCTCGAGTGGTACGACTTCTTCCTCTACGGGACCGCCGCGGCGCTCGTCTTCAACAAGCTCTTCTTCCCGACCTTCAGCCCCCTGACCGGCACGCTGCTGGCCTTCACGACCTACGCGGTGGGGTTCGCGGCGCGTCCGGTCGGCGGCATCGTCTTCGGCCACTACGGCGATCGCGTCGGCCGCCGCCGGATCCTGATCGTCACGCTGCTGATGATGGGCTCCGCGACCTTCCTGATCGGCTGCCTGCCCACGTACGACGACATCGGCGTGGCGGCGCCGATCCTGCTCGTCACGCTGCGCTTCGTGCAGGGCCTCGGGCTGGGCGGCGAGTGGGGCGGCGCGGTCCTCATGGTCGCCGAGCACGGCGACGAGCGCCGCCGTGGCCTGAACTCGAGCTGGCCGCAGGTCGGCGTGCCGGCCGGCAATCTGCTGGCGGCGGGCGTGCTGGCCGTGCTCGCGGCGGTCCTCTCGGACGACGCCTTCGCGTCGTGGGGCTGGCGCGTGCCCTTCCTGCTCAGCGCGGTCCTCATCGGCGTCGGCCTCTGGATCCGCCTGACCGTCCAGGAGTCGCCCCTCTTCCGCGAGCTCGCGGAGCAGGGCGAGACGGTGAAGGCGCCGCTCGTCAAGGTGGTCAAGTGCTATCCGCGCCAGCTGGCCATCGCCGTGGCCGCGCGCTTCGGCACGGACGTCGCCTTCTACACGTTCGCGCTCTTCGTGCTCACCTACGTCACGACCGAGCTCGGGCTCTCGAAGAGCGTGGCGCTCGCCGGGGTGCTCCTGGGCTCGGCCCTGCAGCTCGTGCTCATCCCCGGCTTCGGCCACCTCTCGGACCAGGTGGGGCGTCGTCCGGTCTACCTGGCCGGCGCGATCGGCGCCGCCGTATGGGTGTTCGCCTTCTTCGCGCTGCTCGACACGAAGACGCCCGCGCTGATCGTCCTCGCGACGATCGGCGGCCTTGCCTTCCACGCCGCGATGTACGGGCCGCAGGCCGCATTCATCACTGAGCTCTTCGGGACCGAGGTCCGCTACTCGGGCGCCTCGCTGGGCTACCAGCTGGCCGGCGTCCTGGGCGGCGCGCTGGCGCCGATCGTGGCCGTGGCGCTGCTCGACGCGTTCGGCTCGGGCTACGCGGTCGCGGTCTACGTCCTCGCCGCGCTGCTGGTGACGATCGTCGCGCTGCTGCTCGCGCGGGAGACGGCGGCTGCGCAGTTGACCGCGGACGAGGCGCCCGAAGAGGCCGCCGCCGCGCGCGCGCCCTCGCGGCTGCGGCCGGTCTTCCGGTGAGCGGCGCGGGCGACACCCGGCTCGGGGTGGACGTCGGCGGCACGTTCACCGACCTCGTCGCCCTCGTCGGCGGGGAGATCAGGACGGCGAAGGTCCCGTCGACGCCGCGCGACCAGTCCGAGGGCGTGCTGGCTGCGGTGGGCGCCGGCGACGTCGACGGCGTCGCCGCCTTCGCCCACGGCATGACCGTCGCGACGAACGCGCTGCTCGAGCGCCGCGGCGCGAAGACCGCGCTCGTCACCACCGCGGGCTTCCGCGACGTGCTGGAGATCGGGCGCCAGAACCGGCCGCACCTCTACGACCTCGCGCGCGACCGGCCGCCCGCGCTGATCGCGCGCGGTCTGCGGCTGTGCGTGCGGGAGCGCATGGGCCCCGACGGCGAGATCGAGCCGCTCGACGACGACAGCGTGCAGGAGGTCGTGCAGCGGCTGCGCGAGGCGGACGTCGAGTCGGTGGCGGTCTGCCTGCTGTTCGCGTTCGCGCACCCCGAGCACGAGCGCGCCGTCGGCGCGGCCATCCGCGAGGCGCTGCCCGGCGTCCACGTGTCGCTGTCCAGCGACGTGTTGCCGGAGTTTCGTGAGTACGAGCGCTTCGCCACGACGGCCGCCGACGCCTACCTGGCCCCGAAGCTCGGCGCCTACCTCGAGAGCCTCGCGGGCAAGGTCGGCGCCGCGGACCTGCCCGAGCCGCGCGTCATGCAGTCCTCGGGCGGCGTCGTGGACCTGCACACCGCGGCCGACCTCGCCTCGGGCTGCGTGCTCTCCGGGCCGGCGGGCGGCGTGGTGGGCGCCGCCTATGTGGGAGCCGCGAGCGGCCATCGCGACCTGCTGACCTTCGACATGGGCGGGACCAGCACCGACGTCGCGCCGATCGTCGACGGCGAGGCCCAGACGACGACCGACGCGCTGGTGGCCGGTGTGCCGATCCGCCACCCGATGGTCGACGTGCACACCGTCAGCGCCGGCGGCGGCTCGATCGCCCGCGCCGACGCCGGCGGCGCCCTGCGCGTGGGACCGGAGTCGGCGGGCGCCGACCCCGGCCCGGCCTGCTACGACCGGGGCGGCAGCGAACCGACGGTCACCGACGCCAACCTGTTCATCGGCCTGCTGGCCGACGGCGCGGCGCTGGGCGGCGGCGACGTCGTCCTACGGCGCGAACTGGCCGAGGAGGCGCTGCGCTCGGTGGGCGAGCGGCTGGGCCTCGACCCGCTCCAGACCGCGCTGGGGATCGTCCGCGTGGCCGATGCCGAGATGGTCCGCGCGCTGCGCGTCGTCAGCGTCGAGCGCGGCCTGGACCCCCGCGAGTTCGCGCTGGCCGCCTTCGGCGGCGCGGGCGGCATGCACGCCTGCTCACTGGCCGACGAGCTCGGGATGCTCACCATCCTCGTGCCGCGGGCGGGGGGCGTGCTGAGCGCGCTCGGCCTGGCGATCTCCGACCTGCGCCGCGACTTCGTCTCGCCGCTCATCGGCGACCTGCGCGAGTTACCCGACGACGCGCTCCGCGAGGCGTTCGCGGCGCTGGAGGACGGCGCGTGCGATGCGCTGCACGACCCGCAGCTGACCCGGCGCGCCGACCTGCGCTACCGGCGCCAGGCCTTCGAGCTGACGGTCGAGGCCGACGATCTCGACGCGCTGGCCGCGCGCTTCCACCAGGCCCATGAGCGCCGCTACGGCTATGCGATGCCGGAGGAGCCGGTGGAGGTCGTCGCCGTGCGGCTCGTGGCGATCCAGCCCGTCGACAAGCCGTCGCTCAGCGAGCCGCGCGGCGAGAGCGATCCGGTGTGCGGGCGGCGGCGCGTCCACGTGGGGGGCGAGTGGCAGGAGGTCGACGTGCTCGCGCGCGGGCGAATGGGCGAGGGGAGCACCGTCAGCGGACCGGCGATCGTCGAGTTCGCCGAGGCGACGTGCCTGGTGGCGCCGGGATGGCGCGGCGCGGTCGACGCCGCGGGGACGCTCGTGCTGGAGCGCGACTGACATGACGGTCGGCGACCAGCGGCGGCTGGACCCGGTCACGCTCTCGGTCCTCTCGAGCGCGCTCTCCGGCATCGCCGAGGAGATGGGCGCGGTCCTCATCCGCGGCGCGTACTCCTCGAACATCAAGGAGCGCCGCGACTGCTCGGCCGCGCTCTTCGACGCGCGCGGGCGAATGGTCGCCCAGGCCGAGCACATCCCCGTGCACCTCGGCGCGATGCCCGAGGCCGTGGCCGCGGTCATGAAGCGCGACCCGCGCCCGGGCGACGTGTTCGCGATCAACGACCCGTTCTCGGGCGGCACGCACCTGCCCGACATCACGCTGGTGTCGCCGATCGCGCTGGGCGACGAGGTGATCGGCTACGCCGTCACCCGCGCCCACCACTCCGACGTCGGCGGCATGAGCCCGGGGTCGATGCCCGCGGGCTCGCGCTCGATCTTCCAGGAGGGCCTGATCATCCCGCCGCTGCGGCTGGTGCGCGAGGGCGAGGAGGTCGTGGACGTCCTCGAGCTGATCCAGGCCAACGTGCGCACCCCCGACGTCCGGCGCGGCGACCTGCGCGCGCAGATCGCCGCCAACCGGCTGGCCGAGGTGCGGCTGCGGGAGCTCATCGAGCGCCGCGGTCGCGAGGACGTCGAGGCGGTCTTCACGGAGGTCGTCGCCTACACCGAGCGGCGCACGCGCGAGACGCTGCGCGAGCTGCCGGACGGCACGGCGAAGGCGGTCAGCGAGATCGAGGGCGACGGGGTGGCCGACGAGGACATCCCGATCGAGGTCCGGGTGACGATCGACGGCGACGAGCTGCGGATCGACTTCGAGGGCACGGCGGACGCGGTCGCGGGCAACGTCAACTGCACGATCGCGGTGACGCGGTCGGCCTGTCTGTTCGCGCTACGGGTCGTGCTCCCGAAGGACATCCCGGCCAACGCCGGCTCGTTCGCGCCGCTGGACATCCGCGTCCGCGAGCGTTCGCTGGTCTGCGCCCGGCGCCCGTCGGCGGTCGTCGCGGGCAACGTCGAGACGAGCCAGCGGGTCGCCGACACCGTCCTGCTCGCGCTGTCGCAGCTCGTCGACGGCCTGCCCGCGCAGGGCCAGGGGACGATGAACAACGTGATCATCGGCGGGGACGGGTGGACCTACTACGAGACGATCGGCGGCGGCCAGGGCGCGAGCCCGCGCGGCCCGGGGCCGTCGGGCGTCCACGTCGGGATGAGCAACACGCTCAACACGCCGATCGAGGCGCTCGAGATGGAGTATCCGATGCGCGTGGAGTCCTACGAGCTCGTCGACGGCTCCGGCGGCGACGGGCGCCACCACGGCGGCGACGGCATCGAGCGCGTGATCCGCGTCCTCGAGCCCGCGACCCTGTCGCTGCTGACCGACCGCCGCCGCCACGAGCCGGCCGGCCTGGAGGGCGGCGGGCCCGGGCGCCGGGGCGAGAACCGCCTCAACGACCGGCCGCTGGCGCCCAAGGCGACGTGCGAGCTGAGCGAAGGCGACGTCGTCTCGGTGCGCACCCCCGGCGGCGGGGGCTGGGGCTCGGCGGACGACGAGTAGGACAGTAGGCTCAGGTCCCATGGCGCGCGTCGTCGTCATCGGGGCCACCGGACACGTGGGCACCTACCTCGTCCCGCGCCTGGTCCGGGCCGGACACGAGGTGATCGCGCTGAGCCGCGGCGAGCGCGAGCCCTACCAAGCGGCGCCGGAGTGGCGGTCGGTGGAGCGCGTGTCGGTCGACCGTGCGGCCGAGGACGCGCGGGGGACGTTCGGGCGCCGGATCGCGGCGCTCGGCGCCGACGTCGTCATCGACATGGTCTGCTTCGAGCCGCAGTCGGCGCAGCAGCTGCTCGACGCGCTGCGGCCGCAGCGCCCGCTGCTCGTGCACTGCGGGACCATCTGGGTCCACGGGCCGGCGGCCCGGGTGCCGATCACCGAGGACGAGCCGCGCACGCCCTTCGGCGAGTACGGGACGGGCAAGGCGGCGATCGAGGCGCTCCTGCACCGGGAGGCCGTCGCGGGCGGCGTCCCGAGCGTCGTGCTGCACCCCGGCCACATCAGCGGGCCGGGCTGGCCCGTCATCACCCCGGCGGGCAACCTCGACCCCGACGTCTGGCGGCGTCTGGCCCAGGGCGAGCCGCTCGCCCTGCCCGACCTCGGGCTCGGCGTGCTGCATCACGTGCACGCCGACGATGTCGCGCAGGCCTTCGAGCGCGCCCTGGCCCGCCCCGCCGCGATCGGCGCGAGCTTCCACGTCGTCTCCGAGCAGGCGATGACGCTGCGCGGGCTCGCCGCGGGCGTAGCCGGCTGGTTCGGCCGCGAGCCGGTGCTCGACCTCGTCGACTGGCCGGAGTTCGAGCGGCGGGTGGGCGCCCAGCACGCCCAGGTCACGCGCGACCACGTGGAGCGCAGCATCGCGGCGAGCATCTACCGGGCGCGCGGCGCGCTCGGGTACGCCCCCCGCTACAGCACGCTCGACGCGCTGCAGGACTCGCTGCGTTGGCTCGTGGCCAACGGGCACGCCGACGTGGGCGGCCAGGACTTCTGACGGCGCCGGCGCGCACCCGGCCCGCCTGATCTCACGCGGCGCGCGGAGCTCGGGGGGACGCCGAACCGCGGGATGCCGGCGCCCGCTCCCGGGCGAGCCGCGCTCAGATCTCGGTCCCGAGCACCATGCCCGCGCCGACCGTGAAGCTCGTCGCCTCGTCGATGAGGATGAAGGCGCCGGTCAGCCGGTTGTCGCGGTACTCGTCGACGAGCAGCGGCGCGCCGGTGCGCAGGTGCACGCGGCCGATCTCGTTGAGCTGCAGCTCGATCGTGTCCGAGCGGTGCAGGGTGTTGACGTCGACGGCGTAGCGCAGCTCGTCGACGACCGCGCGCACGGTCCGCGTCGTGTGCTTGAGCAGGTAGCGCGCGCCCGGCCGCAGCGGCTGGTCGACCATCCAGCACACCATCGCCTCGAGGTCGCGGGTCATCCGCGGCTGGTTGTGCAGCCGGCAGATCATGTCGCCGCGGGCGACGTCGACGTGGTCGGCGAGCACGAGGGTGACCGACAGCGGCGGGAAGGCCTCCTCCAGGGGCCCCTCGAAGGTGTCGATGCGCTCCACGCGGCTCTGGCGCCCGGAGGGCAGCACCAGGACGTCGTCGCCCGGGCGGATCACCCCGCTGGCCACGCGCCCCGCGTAACCGCGGTAGTCGTGCCACTCCTCGCGCATCGGCCGGACCACCCACTGCACCGGGAAGCGCGTGTCGATGAGGTTGCGGTCGGAGGCGACGTGGATGTGCTCGAGCTGGAAGAGCAGCGGGGCGCCGCCGTACCAGGGCATGTTCCGCGACCGCTCCACGACGTTGTCGCCGAGCAGGGCCGAGATCGGGATGAACGCCAGGTCGTGGATGTCCAGGCGGGCGGCCCAGCCGGAGAACTCGTCGACGATCCGCTGGTAGACCTCCTCGCTCCAGTCGACGAGGTCCATCTTGTTGACCGCCAGGATCAGGTGCGGGATCCCGAGCAGCGAGGCGATGAAGCTGTGGCGGCGCGACTGCTCGGTGACGCCGTTGCGTGCGTCGACCAGGATCACGGCAAGGTCGGCGGTCGACGCGCCGGTGACCATGTTGCGCGTGTACTGGATGTGCCCCGGGGTGTCGGCGATGATGAAGCGCCGCCGGGGCGTGGCGAAGTAGCGGTAGGCGACGTCGATCGTGATGCCCTGCTAGCGCTCGGCGCGCAGCCCGTCGGTGAGCAGGGCGAGGTTGACGTAGCCGTCGCCGCGGCGCCGGCTCGCCGCCTCGACGTGCTCCAGCTGATCCTCGAAGATCTGCTTGGAGTCGTAGAGCAGCCGACCGATGAGGGTCGACTTGCCGTCGTCGACGGAGCCCGCCGTCGCGATGCGCACGAGCTCGGCCGGCGCGACCGCCGGCGCGGGCGCAGGCGACCCGTTCGCGCAGTGGTCGGCGGCCACGCTAGAAGTACCCCTCCTTCTTGCGATCC
>Ga0136846_1216814_pt1 | contig 17455 bp, 21 predicted proteins | sample HopSoiMetagenom2_FD_96841 | JGI IMG/M metagenome (GOLD analysis project Ga0136846, IMG submission 96841) | Grasslands soil microbial communities from Hopland, California, USA - 2 Assembly 2016 (version 4) | ecosystem: Environmental > Terrestrial > Soil > Grasslands | place: USA: Hopland...
AGAAGATCCCGTTCGCCGTCGGCGAGCGCGGCCGTTCCCCACATTCCGCTCCGCACGTCGGAAAGCCGCGTTCGGGCGAATGCTGCAGCAACGATTTCCGGCCCGTTCGCCTTAAGGCAAGCCGCGGCCGCGAGGCGCGCCATCAATTCGACGGCGATTCGCGCCGCTGCTTCGCCGCCTGTTTCAAGCATTCGTCCGACGGTGGTGGCTGTGGCGGATGCGCCGGGCAGATCGGCTGTGTTATGGGCAAGATCGGCAAGCACGCTGCGGATCTCATCGCTGTGGTGTTTGGCCACCCGCAGCACATCAAGGCACATCACGTTGCCAGACCCCTCCCAGATCGCGTTGACCGGCGCCTCTCGAAACAATCGAGCCAGTGTATTCTCCTCGACGTAGCCATTTCCGCCCAGGCACTCCATGGCCTCGTAGACGAAGTCGGGCGCGGTCTTGCAGATCCAATATTTCGCCGCCGGCGTCATGAGCCGCGCCCAAGCCGCCTCCGATGCTGACTTTTTCGCATCATCGAAGGCGCGGCAGAGCCGCATGGTCAGCGCTACGGCGCCCTCGGATTCGAGCGCGAGATCGGCGAGCACGACGCGCATCATCGGCTGATCGAAAAGATGTTTGCCGAACACGCTGCGGTGACCGCAATGAAAAATGGCTCGCGCCAAAGCCGCGCGCATGATGCCTGCCGACGAGATCACGCAGTCGAGCCTGGTGAGTTGCACCATTTTCAGGATGGTGCGAATCCCTTTGCCTTCCTCGCCAACCCGCAAGGCAAAGGCGTCCGCGAATTCGACTTCCGTGGAAGCGTTTGACCGGTTGCCAAGCTTGTCCTTGAGCCGCTGGAAGTGCAGCGCGTTGACGCTGCCGTCAGGACGAAAGCGCGGCAAAAGAAAACAGGTCAAGCCATTCGGCGCTTGCGCCAGCACCAGAAATGCGTCGCACATCGGCGCCGACATGAACCACTTGTGGCCGGCGAGCCGATAGGAATCGCCGACCCGGTCGGCGCGCGTGCTGTTCGCGCGCACGTCGGTGCCGCCTTGCTTTTCGGTCATGCCCATCCCGAGCGTGATGCCGCGCTTCTCAGCCAGCGGCACAAAGCGCGAGTCGTATTCTCGTGACAGGATTTTGGGCAGCAACGTGGCTGCGAGAGCTGGTTCGGTTGCCAGTGCCGCGACCGCCGCACGGGTCATGGTGATAGGACACATGTGTCCGTTTTCAACTTGCGCCACCATGTAGTAGCGGGCGGCGCGTGCAACTTCGGCTGGCGCGTTCGCGGAGCCAGCGTCGGGCCGCCACGTCGAAGCATGCAAACCCGCCGCAATGCTTTCGGCCATGAGGCCATGGTAAGCCGGATGAAATTCGACGACGTCGCTGCGATCGCCTCGGGCGTCGAACGCGCGAAGCTTCGGCGGGTTGTCATTGGCAAGCCGCGCCTGTTCGAGCATTTCGGCAGATCCCCAGCGCCGGCCAAATTCCGACAGCGCCGCGGCCTCTTCCATGCCGTTGGCCGCGACGGCTTCTTGCAAAGCACAGTCGCTGCCGAACAGGTCGACGTTTTCGTAAGCCGGAGATTGGTTTTTGATCCCGGAGATGTCGGTCGGCATCTTGAAACCGCAGATACCCTCGTCTGAACCGCTTTAGCCCTTCACAAGCAACTAGCTCGCAGCACCATCACCGGTTCGAACTTGGCACGTTGATGCGGGCGCAAAGATACAATGCAACGAACACAAGCGTAGCGACAGCGGCCGCAAACGCACTGTTGCCAGGAAATAGCACATTCCCGATCAGCGTCGCCAGAAACACCAGGATTGCCGCAAGAATTGTATTCAGCCAGTTCAAGCGCGACCAGTCGACGGCAATCCTGACGCTTCGCGGCGATTGTAAAAATCGCGTCAGCGTTCCGCCGGTCGTGTCCGCATTGCCGACAGGCGCAACCGCTGCGACAAGCTCATCAATTGAAGACCCAGCCAGTTTTGGATCGTTCAAAGCTTGCAATACTTTCTGACACGCTTCCAGCCCGACAACGTGAACGCCGCAGTCACCAGCAATGACGTGATCGCTGAAGTCCCGGTAGTGGGCTCCATGGCGAGGAAATGGGTCGAAGATCGGGGTTGTGCGGTTGATGTTATAGAGCTTTCGAAGCTCGTAGGCGCAATTGGTGTCTACAACCAAAAAGTCGTCGCTTCCTCGGCCGAGTTGGACCTCAATGTCCGACCGAGGCTTTGGCCATAACAAAATTGACTTGGTATTCATCTTGGTCTCGCGGCCTATTAACGGGAATGGCCCGGTGCGAGTTCCCCGCCGTGCTGCCCGCGGCGCTATCCGCGGTCGAATCGGGGCGAAAGCCCCAATTCAGCGCGCTTTTGCTGGCCTTGACGTCAACGCCGCGCCGCGCGCAACACCGCCAGTGCTTCGGCGCCATCGAGACGCCCGTCATAGAGCGCGCGGCCGGTGATCGCGCCTTCGAGCTTGCGGGCGCGCGGCTCGGTTAGTTTTTTCACGTCGTCGATCGATGCCAGGCCACCGCTGGCAATCACCGGAATCGAAATTGCGTCCGCGAGCGCGATCGTCGCGTCCCAATTGATGCCCTTGAGCATGCCGTCGCGCGCCACGTCGGTGTAGACGATCGCGGCGACGCCGGCGTCCTCGAAGCGCCGCGCGATGTCGAGCGCGGACAGCTCCGAGGTTTCCGCCCAGCCTTCCACTGCGACCTTGCCGTTCTTGGCGTCGAGGCCGACGGCAACGCGCTTCGGATATTTCTTCGCTGCTTCCTTAACCAACGCCGGATCGCGCACCGCCGCGGTGCCGATGATGACGCGATTGACACCCTTGCCGAGCCAGCCATCAATCGTCGCCATGTCGCGGATGCCGCCGCCGAGTTGCACGCAGAGCCCCACCGTTTCCAGAATGCGCTCGACCGCCGAGACGTTCATCGGCTTGCCGGCAAAGGCGCCGTCGAGATCGACCACGTGGAGATGCTTGAACCCTTGCGTCTCGAACGCATGGGCCTGAGCCGCCGGATCCCGATTGAACACAGTGGCGCGCGCCATGTCGCCTTGCTCCAAGCGCACGGCGAGGCCGTCTTTCAGGTCGATGGCAGGAAACAGGATCACGCGAGCCTCACTTTGCGCGCCAACTCAGGGCTTCCATTTCAGGAAATTGGCGATCAGCGCAAGCCCAAGTTTTTGGCTCTTTTCCGGGTGGAATTGGGTGCCAGCCATGCTGTCACGCGCCACCATCGCGGTGACCGGCCCGCCATAGTCCGCCGCCGCGACGAGATCGGTACGATCCTCGGGCCGGAGCTGATAGGAGTGCACGAAATAGGCATGCAATCCGTCGGAGCCCAGCGGAATGCCATCGAGCAGCTTGTGTGGAGTGCGGGCGGCGAGCGTGTTCCAGCCCATGTGCGGGATTTTCAGCGTGGGGTTGGACGGCGTGATCTTGTCGACCTCGCCGCGGATCCAGCCCAGGCCCTCGGTCACCACATACTCGCGGCCGCGCTCGGCCATCAATTGCATGCCAACGCAGATGCCGAGGAACGGCCGGCCCTTGCCGCGCACCGTCTCCTCCAGTGCCTCGACCATGCCGGGCACCGCATCGAGCCCGCGCCGGCAGTCGGCGAATGCGCCGACCCCCGGCAACACCACGCGTTCAGCGCGGCGCACATGCTCGGGATCGCGCGTCACCATGATGGGCTGATTGTGACCGCTTTCGCGCGCCGCACGTTCGAACGCCTTGGCGGCGGAGTGCAGATTGCCTGAACCGTAATCGACGATCGCAACGCTCATAGACGTGAAAAGACCATGGGGCGTGAAAAGATCATGGGCGCGGTTGCGGGAACAATCCGATGATGTCCTGGTCGGAAGTCGGCACCCCGGCGCCTCGCGGCGGCTCCGGAGGCGCAACTGGTACCTCGGTCGCCGGCAGGATGGCCCACCAGCGGTCGAAGAAACGATGCTCTGCGGCTTCGCGATTGTATGCGACCACAATGCCGCGACTGGTCCAGCGGCGCAGCGACCATCGCCGCAGCGATCCGGCTTCGAAGCCGACCAGCACCGCGATCAGCAACGCCACCGTGAACTTCACCAGCCCGGAAACGCCGAGCGCCCAGAGCGCAGCCTGGATCGCGGTGGTCCCGACCAGATACATCAGCAGCACCAGCCAAAGCCGGTGATAGAGCATCCACACCGGCCCGAGCAGGAACGCCCAGAAGTGAAAGCCGTCACGCACAAAAGCAAACCGGACCGGTGATGCGGTCGCTTCATTCTTGCGCAGCGGCGGTTCGTGAACTGTGAAAGTCGCCATGTCGTTCTCCGGCCCCGCTAACTGCCCAGCGTGCCCTTGGTCGAAGGCACCTCGCCAGCGGCGCGGGGATCGATCGCGAAGGCGGCGCGGAGCGCCCGCGCCAGGCCCTTGAAGCAAGACTCCGCAATGTGGTGATCGTTTGTCCCGTATAACACTTCGACGTGCAGCGTGATCCCAGCATTCATGGCAAACGCCTGGAACCACTCCTGCACCAGCTCGGTGTCGAAGGCGCCGACCTTGTCGCGGCCGAATTTGGCTTTGAACACCAGAAACGGCCGGCCCGATACGTCGATGGCAACGCGCGTGAGCGCCTCATCCATCGGCACGTGCACGCTCGAATAGCGGGTGATGCCCTTCATGTCGCCCAGCGCCTGCTTCACCGCCTGGCCGAGCGCGATACCGACGTCCTCGGTGGTGTGGTGGTGGTCGATGTGCAGATCGCCCTTGGCCTTGACTGTAATGTCGATGCGCGAATGGCGAGCCAGCAGGTCGAGCATGTGGTCGAAGAAACCGATGCCGGTCGCAACGTTCGCGACACCCTTGCCGTCGAGATCGACCGCGACCTCGATGTCGGTCTCCTTGGTAGTCCGCTTGACCGAGCCCTTGCGGCTGCCTTTGCCCGATTTAGCCGGGCGCCGGGTCGCGCGTTTCGCTATGACTTTGCGGCCGCGGGCCATGAAAATCGCCTTTTCCCGTTGAATCGCGCCCTTTTATCAGGGGCTCGCGGGATTCGCCACAGGCGCGGCCTTGCGTTTGAATTGGGGTGACTGAGCCCTTACATCCCTGCGGGCGGGGTACTGCGTATGCAAGCACAACAATCCGAGCTTTGGCACGGCACCACAATATTGACCGTCCGCAAGGGCGGCGTGGTGGCAATCGGTGGCGACGGTCAGGTCTCGATCGGCCAGACCATCGTCAAGGCCAACGCCAAGAAGGTGCGGCGGCTGGGCAAAGGTGACGTGATCGGCGGCTTTGCCGGCGCAACCGCCGACGCCTTCACGCTGTTCGAGCGCCTGGAAGGTAAGCTCGAGCAATATTCCGGCCAGTTGATGCGCGCCGCGGTCGAGCTCGCCAAGGAGTGGCGCACCGACCGGTACCTGCGCCGCCTGGAAGCCATGATGATCGTCGCCGACAAGGAAGTGTCGCTCGTCCTCACCGGCACCGGCGACGTGCTGGAGCCGGAGTCCGGCATCATGGGCATTGGCTCCGGTGGCAATTACGCGCTTGCCTCCGCCCGCGCGCTCGCCGACGGCCCGCTCGACGCCGAGGCGATCGTGCGCAAATCGCTCGACATCGCCGCCGACATTTGCGTCTACACCAACCGCAGCGTCACCATCGAGACGCTGAAGGCCTGATCGATCGCGCCGTTATGAGTGATGTATGAGTTTCGCCCCATGACCGCCGCCGACTTGCCGCTGGTCAAGCGCTGGCTGGCGATGCCGCATGTCACGTCATGGTGGGGCGACGCTGACGAGCAATTTGAATTGGTCAGCGGCGATCTTTGGCATCCGGCGATGGATCAATTCATCGTTGTGGTCGACGGACAGCCGTTCGGCTATTTGCAATGCTACGACCTCACCGCCTGGAACAGCGGCTTCGGCTCGCAACCGCTTGGCACCCGCGGTATCGATCAGTTCATCGGTGAGCCGGACCTGATCGATCGGGGCCATGGCTCCGCGTTCATCCGCGCCTTTGCCGACCGCCTGCTGGCGGCTGGGACGCCGCGGCTGGTGACCGACCCCGATCCCGCCAATACGCGTGCCGTGCGCGCCTATGAAAAAGCCGGCTTTCATCGCGACCGCTTAGTCGGCACGCCGGACGGTCCTGCGCTGCTGATGGTGCGGAGCTGCGCATGACAATGGACAATCCAATTCCGAGCGCGACGGCAGCCGACTTGGCGAGCTTCAAGGGCGCCGAGCTGACAGGGGTATCGGTTTGGAAAACCGGAGTCACACTGAGCTTCAATAACGAGGCACGAACCATCACCATCGAAAACAATGCTGAACTCCGTTCGCATGGGCGAACCGAAACCTACAATCAGGAGCTCATCGTCGCGCTGGGCGCGCGGGTCTTGTCGCTGATGGGCCATTGTGCGGTCGCGGTACAAGCCCTGGAAGACAGGAGTTTCGCGCTTACGTTCGATGACGGCGCGATCCTGACCTTGCGGCCCGATGGCTCGGGCTATGAATGCTACACTGTCAATCTCCCGAACGGCTCAATCTTCGTTGGCTGACGACATACGGATTCATCAGGCGATGACGGACTTCTCTCCACGCGAAATCGTTTCCGAGCTCGACCGCTTCATCATTGGCCAGGGTGACGCCAAACGTGCGGTGGCAATCGCGCTGCGCAACCGCTGGCGGCGCTTGCAGCTTGACGAAAAGCTCCGCGAAGAGGTGCTGCCGAAGAATATCCTGATGATCGGGCCGACCGGGGTCGGCAAAACCGAAATCTCGCGGCGGCTGGCGCGGCTCGCCGGCGCGCCGTTCATCAAGGTCGAAGCCACTAAGTTCACCGAGGTCGGCTATGTCGGCCGCGACGTCGAGCAGATCGTGCGCGATCTTTTGGAGATCGGCATCGCGCTGACACGCGAGCGAAAGCGCAAAGACGTTCAGGTCCGTGCCGAGCAGGCCGCCGAAGCGCGCGTCGTCGATGCGCTGGTTGGCGCGAACGCAAGCGCGTCCACTAAAGACGCGTTCCGCAAGAAACTTCGCGCCGGCGAGTTGAACGACAAGGAGATCGAAATCGAGGTAGCCGCCTCGGGCGGCGGCATGCCGATGTTCGAAATTCCCGGCATGCCCGGCGCGCAGATGGGAGCCATCAACATCGGCGACATCTTCGGCAAGCTCGGCGGCGGCCGCACCAAAACCCGCCGTGTCACAGTGCTGGAGTCTCATGAAATTCTGGTCGCGGAGGAATCCGACAAGTTGCTCGATCAGGAGCAGCTTGTGCAGGAGGCGATCCACGCGGTCGAGCAGAACGGCATCGTGTTCCTCGACGAAATCGACAAGATTACCGCGCGCGACGGCCGGGTCGGCGGCGACGTATCGCGCGAGGGCGTGCAACGCGACCTGCTGCCGCTGATCGAGGGCACCACCGTCTCGACCAAGCACGGCGCGGTGAAGACCGATCACATCCTGTTCATCGCTTCGGGCGCCTTCCATGTGTCAAAGCCCTCCGATCTGCTGCCCGAATTGCAGGGCCGGCTGCCGATCCGAGTCGAGCTCAACGCGCTCACCCGCGACGACATGCGGCGTATCCTGACCGACACCGAAGCGGCGCTGATCAAGCAGTACGTCGCACTGATGGCGACCGAGGGCGTCACGCTCGAATTCTCCGAGGACGCGATCGATGCCATCGCCGACGTTGCGGTGCTGGTCAATGCCAGCGTCGAGAACATCGGTGCGCGCCGCCTGCAGACCGTGATGGAGCGGGTGCTCGACGAGATTTCGTTCAGCGCCACCGACCGCGCTGGCGAAGCCGTGAAGATCGACGCCGCCTATGTGCAGAAGCACATCGGCGATCTTGCCAAGAACACCGATTTAAGCCGGTTCATTCTGTAGGCAACACGGGAGAGCGCCATGCCCGGGAAAACAGCCGAGAAGAGATCAAAATCCGGAACACCGCTCGGCCCGATCGGCACCAAGGTGCTGTTCGAGAACGAGCACATCCGGGTCTGGAGCGTCGAGCTCCCCGGCAAGGGCCACCAGCCGTTGCACGAGCACGAGCACCCCTACCTGATCGTGCCGGTGAGTGAAGGCAAAGCGCTGATGCGCTGGGAGGACGGCCGCGAGCGCGAAATCGTCGACGTGCTCGGCAACGTCGTCTACCGCGAGGCGAGCGGCGGCCCGCACGAGCTGTTCAATCTCGAGGACGCCAAGTTTCATTCCATCCTGGTGGAGATCAAAGCCGGCGGTGTCAGCGCCTGACTATTTGCTTGGCACCCGTCGCCAGAGAATCCGGCGCACCTGACCCTGACCGTCCGGCCGAGCCGACAGCGTGAGGTTCGGCCCATCGATATGCACGCGGCGGATCAACGTCCCGCCGACCAGATTCGGACTGAGCGCCATTTCGACGTGGTGGTGCACCTCGCCGTCCTTCAGCTCATAATGCCCGGCGTAGCAGGTCACCGAGCGAGTCGCTTCCACCAGCTCCTCCGGCGTTGAACCGCTGAGATCGGTGCGGCCGGCCGGCGCGGAGGTCTTCCTCCGCCCGTTCGGCGTGCTCACAACGCCGACATAACCATCGGCTGTGTACATGATCTGCGAGCTGCGATTGTTGTCCGAATGGATGAGCTTGCCTGCCGCGTCGACCACCTCCTCGCCGATCTGCCGGTAAACCCCGACGATGTCTTCCCGCTTCATGATGCATTTCCCTGCTTTGCACGCCGAACCTCCGGCACGCTAGAATGTCCGCGGCAGAAAAGGAACGGCACGAATGCGTCTTGGAATGTTCATGATGCCGGTGCACCCGCCCGGCCGCTCGCTGTCCGATACGCTCACCGAGGACACCACCAAGTCGGTTCTGGCCGACACGCTCGGCTATGACGAGCTCTGGATGGGCGAGCATTTCTCAGCCACTACCGAGCCGTTCCCGTCGCCGCTGATGTTTTTGGCCGGCCTCGTGCCGCAAACCAAGAACCTGACGTTCGGCACCGCGGTCATCAACCTGCCGAACCACCACCCGGCGATCGTCGCCGGCGAAGCCGCGCAGTTCGACCACATGAGCGGCGGCCGTTTCCTGTTCGGCGTCGGCTCCGGCGGGCTTGCCTCCGATTTCGAGCTGTTCAAGATCGACCCGGCGGCCCGTCAGCGCGCCTTCATGGAATCGATCGACATGATACTGCGCATCTGGGCGCAAGATCCGCCCTACGACATCCAGGGCGAATTCTGGAACGTGCAGATCAAGAAGGCGATCCTGCCGGAGCTTGGCGTCGGCTTCATGCCGAAGCCGTTGCAGAAACCGCATCCGCCGATTCACATTTCGATCTCAAGTCCCGACAGCGCCACGGCGAAACTCGCCGGCACAAAAGGCTGGGGCATTATCTCGGGCCCGGTCGCGCCGCTTTATGCCGTGGCCAGCCATTGGCAGGCCTACAGCGAAGCCCGGCGCCAGGCCGGTAAGACCGCACGGAGCGAGGATTGGCGCGTGTCCCGGCTGGTCATCGTGGCGCCGAGCGACGCCGAAGCCGAAGAGCGCGTCTACGGCGACCGCGCCTCGAACCGTTATTACTGCACCTATATGCGGACCGCGCTCGCCACTGCAAAGCGCCTCTACATGATCAAGCCACGCGCCGACATGCCAGACGACGAGTGCACGCCGGAGGCGATCATGCAGGAATGCGTGATCCACGGCTCGCCGCGCACCGTGCTCGACAAGCTCGTGGCTTTGCGCGAGCGCGTTGGACCGTTCGGCACGCTGTTACAGATCGGTCTCGACTGGGGCGGGCCGAACGAAGCCTGGGAACGAGACGGCATGCGGCTCCTGGCCCAGGACGTGATGCCGAAGTTCGGCCAGCACGTCACCGCGCAGGCGGCGGAGTGATCAGTCGCCACGGCCTTTGCGCAGATTGACATAGAGCGCGCCCTCGCCGCCGTGACCAATGGCGGCGCTCTCAAAGCCAATGATCAACCCGCGGAAATCCGGCATGCCAAGCCACATCGGCACCATGCGTTTAAGGACGCCGCGGCCACCGCCGTCGTCATTGCCGCGGGCACCTTTGCCGGTGATCACCAGCACGACCTTGGCGCCACGGGCCTGCTTGGCGCGCAGAAACCTGAACAAGGCGTCGTGCGCCTCGGCCTGCGTCATGCCATGCAGGTCGAGCCTGCCGTCGATCGCATGATTGCCGCGCGCGATCCGTTTTTTGTGCCGTCGGGTTAGCGGCGCCAGCGGTGGCGGCGCCGCACGCTTCGTCGGAGCAACCGGCGCCGCGACCGCGGGCGCGGGTTTGGCGCGGGGTTTCAGCAGGGACGAAGCGATCGCCGGTTCATCCGGTTCGCGGGCCAACGACTGCCGCAACGGCATGATCGAACGGGTGACGCCCTTCCACAGGACGCGCTCCTCGTCGCTCAGCCGCCGCCTGCTCATGTCTGAGGGTCGTGCTTGGGTCCGGACCGGGGATCAAACTTTGATTTCGGTTTGGGCTTGGAGTCAGATTTTGACTCGTGCTTGCTCGTCTTCACCGGCTTTTTATCCTCCGCGGCTTTCTCGGACTTCTTCTCGGCTTTTTTCTCCGCGGGCTTTTCCGTCGTTTTTGCAAGCTTCTTGGCCGCTGCCGGCTCCGACGGCTTAGCCGTCGCAACGGCCGGTTCCGGCGTCTTGGTTTCCGTCTTAGCCTCCGGCTTGACTACCTCCGGTTTGGCGGCTGGCGTCTCGGCCGGCGTGGTTTCGTCCGACATCAGGTTGACCGGACGTGGACGCGGCAGCGGAATCTCTTCGTCCGTCACAGGCATGAGCGCTTTCGGCACCAGCATGACGAATTTGCCGTAATGGCGCAGCCGCCCCGCCACGCTCGCGGCCTCGTCGCCGGCGCCGAAATAGAGATCGGCACGCGCCGGGCCGACAATGGCGCCGCCGGTGTCTTGCGCAATCATCAGCCGCTTGAACCAGGTGTCAGGCTTGAGCCCTTCGATCGGCAGATAGGCGGAGATGAAGAACGGCGTGCCGTAGGTATGCAGCTTGTGATCGACCGCGATCGAGCGGCCCGGCGTCAGCGAAATGCCTTGCGCGCCGATCGGCTCCTCGTTGACGGGCAGATTTGTCTCGCGGAAGAACACGTAGGACTTGTTCCGCCGCCGCAGCTCGTCGCCCTCTTTCGGATTGCGCTCCATCCATTCACGGATGCGGTCCATCGACATTTCTTCTTTGGACACGATGTTGCGTTCGATCAGCCAGCGCCCCACCGCGTAATACGGCTGCCCGTTGGCCGCCGCATAGTTCAGGCGCATCAGCCGGCCGTTATCGAGCACCACGCGCACCGACCCCTGGATGTGCGCGAAAAACGACTCGATCGGATCCTTCAGCCAGCAGATTTCAAGATCGCGTCCAGCCAGTACGCCGTCGTCAATCGCGGCGCGCTCGTAATAAGACACGAGTTTGCGCCTGGGACCGTGCTTCTTTTTCTTGCCCTTACCTTCGCTGGCGACGGGAGCACCCGCCACCGCCATGCGCCCACCCGGCAGCAAGTTCGACGGCTTGCGATAAAGCGGATAGTCGAATCCATCGGACTTTTTGCTGAGGCCTTCGACAATCGGCTCGTAGTATCCGGTGATGAAACCGTCGGGTGTGCCAAGCGGGGAGATGCGGACCGGACGGAAGTTCTGCTCGAAGAAGGCGCGGGCCTCGCCGGGCTTCTGCGGATCCGCCTCGACTGCCCTTTGGCAGACCTTGAACAGTGCACCGACCATCGACTGGCCGTCGCGCGACGGCGATCCCTGCAGGATCGCCTTACAACTGTTCAGGAACGAAGCGAAGGCGGCGTCGTGATCATCGTCGGCCCAGCCGTCGATCATCGCCCACGCGATGGGTTCATATTGCGTGCCGGGAAGCTTCAGCGGATTGCGCGCCAACGCCGGGGCGCCGCTTGCGATCGCGAGCGCGAGCGCCGCACCGCTCATCCTGGTAAGAATCTTCAAATGCGCGCAGCGTAGACGTGCTGACGTCATTGCCCTGCTTCGGTGGCGACCAGCTTCCAGTTGGGATCGCGCGAACTCACATCGCGTGCAAAGGTCCAGACGTCGGTGACGTCGGTCACCGCATCGGGATTGCCATCGATTACCGTGCCGTCCTTGGCGCGCGTCACGGAGACCAGCTGCGACTGGAAGCGCACCGTGACCTGGGCGGTCTTGCCGCGCTGCTCGGCGGCCGTGATCGTCGCGCCATCGATCGCGACGAAGCGGGTCTCGACGGTCTCGCCCTTCTGTTCGCGCTCTTTGATCGCGGTCTCGAAGCCGTCGTAGACTTCTTTGCCGAGCAGGTTTTTGAGCTGCTTGCGATCACCCGCCGCATAGGCTGTCACAATCATGTCGTAGGCGGCGCGGGCGCCGGTCAGGAAGTGGTGGGCGTCAAAGCTCTTGTCCTCGCGCGCAACGGCATCGAGCCCGGTGGCCAGCGCGGAGCCCGGCTCGGCGATGCCCTTCCAGCGGTCAATCGCCTCAACCGGCTCGGCCGTCTTCTGCGCGGCGTCAGGCGCGCGGCCCGGCAGCGTCACGACCTTGTCACCGGGGGCTGGCGCCGGCCGGATGGAGCCGGGCGCGGAGGAATAGGGGTCATAGGGCGGGCGCTCTCGGCCGGTGCGTTGGCCGAGCACGCTCCGCAGGCGGAGGAAAATAAACACCGCCAAAGCCAGAAAAATGATGGTGTAGATATCGAACACGTATGCTCCCGAGCCGGCGGTCTTGGGGCGGCAGTCTTGCCGAACGATCCTCACGGAACCAGGCAATTGCGGGACCAATCCGCAACCCGCCCGGGCCGTTCCAACGCTATAATGTAGGAACGCGACTGCAGCCATAAAGAGGCGCGTCGGTCGACACGGCCGGCAGAGTTGCCTCAAAACGAACCATAAACGATCCCCGCCCCCGCGCCAACCTCGCCCGCGGCAGGACTGCGGCGAGAAACACAGCAGAAATGCCGCCCATGGCAAAATCGATCATTGCCGCCATCCTGTTGCTCCCGCTGGCGGAAATCGTTGCCTTTATTCTGGTCGCGGCGCTCGTTGGCCTCGGCGCCGCATTCCTGCTGATGCTCGCCACCACGCTGGCCGGGTTCCTGGTGCTGCGCCAGGCCGGACGCGGCGGCATCGCCCGCTTCCGCGTCGCTATGTCCGATACCGACGTCGCCGGCATCCAGGCCGACACTGCCGGCTTTCTCACGGTGCTGGCGGGGCTGTTGTTGTTTCTGCCCGGATTTCTGACCGACCTGATCGGCGTGGCCCTGCTGATCGGCCCGGTGCGCCGCTGGTGCGGCCGGACCCTTCGCTTGTGGGCGCGCCGTCGTACTCCGGCCGACCGGTCCACTATCGATCTCGCGCCGGAAGAATGGCAGCAGCTGCCCGACCGCGAGTTACCGCGCAAATCCGATCACCGCGATTAGCCCGCCGCCGTCTCGCGTTCTTGTCCGCTATAGACCGTCGTGTTAGCCACACCGCGGTCTGCACCGGTCACCCGTCATCGTTCGAAGGAGAGTACATCGTGAGCACCACCAACGGCGGGCCGGTCGAAGCCACCGCTTCCAATTCGGCGCCCCAGCTCATGGTCCTTGCGCAATACATCAAGGATCTCTCGTTCGAGAACCCGAACGCGCCAGGCTCGCTGCAGCAGACCACCCAGCCGCAGATCAATATCTCGGTGAATGTTGCCGCCAACCCGCTGTCGGACACCGATATCGAGGTCACGCTCCGGCTCGAAGGCAAGGCCGAAACCGCCGGCAGCGTGATGTTCAACATCGAACTTGATTTCGCCGGCGTATTCCGCGTTCAAAACGTCCCGCAGGAGCAGGTTCAGCCGCTGGTGCTGATCGAATGCCCGCGGCTGTTGTTTCCGTTCGCCCGCGAGATCATCGCCACATCGGTGCGCAACGGCGGCTTTCCGCCCCTGATGCTCGACCCGATCGATTTCGTTGCGCTCTACCAGCAGCGCCTGGCACAGCAGTCGCCGCAGGCGACGGCTTAGGCCGGCACGTACTGCCGCCAGATCGCGGCTTCGCCCAGTGTTGCGACAAAGGCGCGATGAGCATCGAGCTCTTCCGCCATGATCCGCGGCGTCAATGGCTGCGGACGGGCGCGAACGACGATCGCCGTCACACGCGCTTCGCCCGCGCTACTCACGACCTCGGCAAGGCCGAGGTTGGCCTGACGCGCGCCGATCAACTCGACATAGACCTCAGCCAGCAGCTCGGCGTCGAGCAGGGCGCCGTGCTTGACTCGCTTGGAGTTGTCGATCTTGTAGCGCGCGCAGAGATCGTCGAGCCGGTTCGAGCCGCCGGGATGCTTGCGGCGCGCCAGCATCAGCGTGTCGACCAGACGCTCACGGGCCACTGCCGCCTTCTTAGCGCGTTCAAGCTCGGCATTAAGGAAGCCAAGATCGAATATGGCGTTGTGCGCGACCAGCGGCGCCTCGCCGAGGAACTCGATCAACTCTTCCACCTTGTGCACAAACAGCGGCTTGTCCTTGAGGAAGTCGACGCTGAGCCCGTGCACCTTGAAGGCCGGCTCCGGCATGTCGCGTTCCGGATTGAAGTAACAGTGAAACGTCCTGCCCGATGGAAAGCGGTTGATCAATTCGATGCAGCCGATCTCGACCATCCGATCGCCCTGAAGAGGGTCGAGGCCGGTGGTTTCGGTATCGAACACGATCTCGCGCATTGGAACCTTCAGAAAAGCGACGAATCACTTTCGCCGGGACGCCATCTTAGCAACCGCCGCCAGAATTTGCCGCACTTGCGCGCGGGCGTGTTCCACGCCTTGCGCACTATCCACCACGAAATCCGCCCGCCGCCGCTTTTCCGCGTCAGCCATTTGCCGCCCCAGCAAGGCTTCCAGACGCTCCAGGCTGACACCACGTTCCAGAACGCGTTCACGCTGCATTTCCGCAGGCGCCGACACCACCACCGTAGCATCGACCCGACCGTCGCCGCCTGTCTCGAACAGCAACGGCACGTCAAGCACAACGATGGGGGCGCCCGCGATCTCGGCGTCCCGCAGGAACTTTCTCTCGGCATTGCGCACCAGCGGATGCACGATCTCTTCCAGCCGCCGCAACGCCGTCGGATCGCCCGTCACCTGCTTGCCGAGCTGGATGCGATCCACCGTGCCGTTTTTTGTCGAACCAGGAAACGCCGCTTCGATCAGGCCCGCCGCCTCGCCGGCATAGAGCTTGTGCACGACGGCGTCTGCGTCGTGCACCGGGACACCCTCTTCGGCGAACAACCGCGCCGTCGTGGTCTTGCCCATCGCGATCGAGCCGGTGAGACCGATGACGAACATGACGCCCTACTTCGCCAGGTGGCCCGAGCGACGCAGCCAGTCGAGCAGCGGCAGCAGCGGCAGGCCGAGCACGGTGAAATGATCGCCCTCGACGCGCTCGAACAATTGCAGCCCCATCCCCTCGAGCTGATAGCCCCCGACGCTCGCGGTCGCCGCGTCGCCAACGGCGTCGAGGTACGCGTCGAGAAACCCGTCCGAGAACGCGCGCATGGTCAGCTGCGCGGCATCAACATGCTCAAAAATGACAGCACCGGCCGCCACCACCGCGACTGCCGAATGCAGCGTATGGGTCTTGCCGCGCAGCGCCGCGATCTGCTCGCGTGCGGCGGCGCGATTGGCGGCCTTGGAAAACCGCCGGTCACCAAGCGCCAGGGTCTGATCGGCGCCGAGCACCATGCGATCGGGATGTTTACCCGCCACCGCCCGCGCCTTCTCCCGTGCCAGCAGCACCGCGGCCGCCTCGGCGTCGCCAAGACCGGCACGGGTCTCGACCGCGCGTTCGTCGATGTCGGCCGGCGCGATCTCAACCGGAATCCCGGCGGCCTCTAACAACGCGTGCCGCGCCGCACTTTTGGAAGCGAGCACCAGCGGATGGGCCGCGAGCCACAACGGCATGATGTGCGTCCCTCGCCTAACTCACCGACTGCCGCCGACGATCGGTTAAGAGTGCCATCACTTCGGCCGCGGTCTCTTCGATAGAGCGGCGTGTCACGTCGATAATCGGCCAGTTGTGCTTGCCGCAGAGCTTGCGCGCCGCTGCGATCTCCGCCGCCACTGCCTGCCGATCGATATATTGATCCGCGTCGTGTTCGGCCCGTAATCCCAACAGCCTGTTCTGGCGGATCTGCACGATCCGCTCCGGGCTCGCGGTTAGGCCGACCACCAGCGGCTGCGCCAGCATTTCGAGTTTTTCCGGCACCGGCATGCCGGGCACCAGCGGAAAGTTCGCAGTCTTGACGCCGCGATTGGCAAGATAGATCGACGTCGGCGTCTTCGAGGTGCGCGAGACGCCGACCAGCACCACATCGGCCTGCTCCATGTCATCGACGTGCTGGCCGTCGTCGTGCAGCATGGTGTAGTTCAAAGCATCGATGCGCTTAAAATAATCCGCGTTCAGAACGTGTTGCGCACCAACGCGAGGCTTGGTTTCGCCACCGAGGTAGGCTTGGAACAGCCCCAACACCGGGCCGAGAATGGAGAGACACGGCAATCCGAGATCGCGGCATGTTTTTTCCAGCCGCTCCGCCAATTCGGGTTCAAGCAGTGTGTACAGCACGATCCCCGGCGCGGCTTCGATCTCGTTCAACACCCGGTCGAGCTGCTTCGACGAACGCACCAATGGATGCATATGCTCGACCGGAGCGACGGACGTGTATTGCGCCGCAGCTGCGCGCGCAACGGTGGTCAAGGTCTCGCCGGTCGCGTCGGAAACCAGGTGCAGATGGAAATAATTGGTGCCGCGGTGAGGCATGTGTAACGGCCGGACATCCTGTGGAACGCTGTGGAGGAGGCCACGCCTTCCGGCCGGTGGCAAGCGCCTCGCGGGTAAAGGCCGCCAAAACGTCCCCATCACGTCATGGTGGACGCGAATCTGCCAAAGCGAAACTCACTGCAAGGATCATGATCGGCCGCCGCCGCACATCCTGCTGTCCCGCCATTACGCTTTGAAATCACAGAGAAAATCGCTATCCCGTTCCATACACAGGATAACCTTTGCGCGGTGGGGATAGCAGGACGACCCGTGGACAGACTGTGGATGTCCAAGCGTGAGTCTAAGTCACCGCGTAAGAGTCACTACAATTAAGAATCTAGTATTGAGTGATGAAGGGTGGATCACCGGAGAGCTCGTGCATAAACCGCTGCTCGAAGTGCTGAACGGCAAGCGACAGACTATGCCGCCAGTCTGGATGATGCGCCAGGCGGGACGCTATCTGCCGGAATACATGGCGGTCCGCAAAAGTGTTGGTGGCGTGCTCGATTTATGTTTCGCGCCGAAGCTTGCCGCCGAGGTTACGTTGCAACCGATCCGTCGGTTCGGTTTCGACGCGGCGATTTTGTTCTCCGATATTCTGGTCGTTCCGCACGCGCTCGGTCGCAGCGTTCGCTTCGAAGCGGGCGAAGGTCCGCGGCTCGAACCGCTCGACGATCCCACCGCGATGG
>Ga0136846_1239152_pt1 | contig 17455 bp, 7 predicted proteins | sample HopSoiMetagenom2_FD_96841 | JGI IMG/M metagenome (GOLD analysis project Ga0136846, IMG submission 96841) | Grasslands soil microbial communities from Hopland, California, USA - 2 Assembly 2016 (version 4) | ecosystem: Environmental > Terrestrial > Soil > Grasslands | place: USA: Hopland...
CGCGCAAACCGATACCCCACTGCCAGTGGTAATCCTGCGCAACGTTGCCGCCCGGCCATCGGATGAATGCCGGGTGAACGGCCTTGATCCGGTAGAACACGTCCCCGCGCACATCGTCCACTGCGTCGCCCGCCATCAGCGACACCTGGTCGATCCAGACGGTGCCCTCGCCGTCGAACAGGATCGCGAGCCGCGCGAGGGGGTCAGTCGCTGATGGCTTGAGCGTGAACGAATACTTCGTCCAGTCGCGGTTGATGTTTGTGATCCGCGCCTCGCCGTAGATTGATCCACCCGCCGCATCCGCTTCGAGCGCGACCGTGACAGCGCCGCTGAACGAGCCCGCCTTCAGCCATAAGTACCCGCGATACTCGACTCCCTGACGGACGGGCACGCGTGACTGATAGATGCCATGGCGCGCGATGACACCCGTCTTGAGCTCGACGCGCATCGAGTGTCCACCGGTGGTGCCTTCGGATGCTCGCGTGTCTGGATACGCCACCTCGCTGTCGTGGTGGGTGGTAATCGCGTAATCGTCGTCGCGGTCGTCGGGGTAGCGTTCCCAGGATCGGATCTGGCCGCTCTGGTCGGGCGCCTGTTCGAAGCCGCGGTTGCGGAGCAGCTCGGCATGAAGCCCGTATTTGACACCCTCGAACATGAACTCGAGGAACTGACCGTATAGATGAGGGCTGATGCGCCCGTCGACTGTCGATGCGTCAATTTCCACGCTTGCCGTCTCGGGAGCCGAGGGAGCCTGGCCCAGGATGCCGGCAACGAGCAACGGCGCGAGGATTCTGCCGGACGTCATCGCTGGAACTTCTCCGTACGCACGATCCCGGATCCCTCGCGAATGACGACGAGCTGATCGGCTGCAACGCCAGCGACTTTCTCCGCCGTGCCGTTGGTCCAGCGGATCGTGAGGTCGGCCGACGCGGCAGTCCCGAGGCCGAAATGCAGGCGACGATCATTCGCGGAGTAGAAGCTCGATTGTGCGGTGACCTCCTGCGCCTGCGTGCGGGTTCCGTAGCGGGCGGTCACGCGCGCGCCGATGGCGCTGCGATTGGACGTCGTGCCGACGAGCAGAACCTTGAGCCAGTGGCCCCCGCCCGACACGTCGTTGCGCAGCAGCGACGGGGGCTCGTTCATGTTCATGACGAGGATGTCCATGTCGCCATCGTTATCGAAGTCGCCGAACGCGCATCCACGGCTCGTGTGCGCCGATGACACGCCACTCCCCGCTTCGTCGATCAGCTCTTCGAACCGGCCGTCGCCGAGGTTGCGGAACACGAGCCTCGGCGTGCGGAACGGATACGCCGGCAGCATCCGTTCCACCTCCGGGTACACGCTGCCGGTCACGAGGAACACGTCGGGAAGTCCGTCGTTGTCCAGATCGACGATACCGGCGCCCCATCCCACGAACCGCGTCTCGACGCCAATGCCGGCGCGAATCGTGAAATCGTCGAAGTAGCCTTTGCCGTCGTTGCGATACAGCACGTTCGTATCGTCGGCAAAATGGGTCTTGAAAATATCGAGGCTGCCATCGAGATCGTAGTCGCCGACCGCCACACCCATGCCCGCCTGTTCCACGCCGTCTTCACTCAGCGCCACGCCGCGCTCCAGCGCTTCCTCGCGGAAGGTCCCGTCGTGCTGGTTGCGAAAAAGCCAGCTTGGAGTCGAGTCGCATGCCACGTAGATGTCGGGCCACCCATCGTTGTCGTAATCGGCCGCTACTGCGGTCATCGGATACGACCGCGCCGCAGCCGCAACGCCTGATTGACGGCTCACGTCGGTGAACGTGCCGTCGCCGTTGTTGTGGAACAGTTGGACGAATCCTGCAGGCAGACCTCGCGGGCCACAGTTCACCGGCACGCCCTTCCAGCGGCAGTCGGGGTTCTCTCCCGGCTTCGGCAGTTTCTCGAGCGTGGTGTTCAGATAGGTGGCCACGAACAGATCGAGCCGGCCGTCGCGATCGTAGTCGACCCATGTGCACCCAGCGCCGTAGCGGACCGTCTCCTGGCGCAAACCAGCGCGCTCCGTGACATCGGTGAACGTGCCGTCACCGTTATTGTGATAGAGCACGTTCTGACCGTAATACGTGATGAAGAGGTCGTCGAACCCGTCGTTGTCATAATCGCCGACGGTGACGGCGGAGGCCCAGCCCGAACGGGTCAAGCCTGCCTTCGCTGTCACATCGGTGAACGTGCCGTTGCGGTTGTTCTTGTAGAGCCGATTGGTGCCACCGCCCGGTGCGCCCTCGAGACGCGTGCCGCTCAGGATCAACAGGTCGAGCCAGCCGTCGTTGTCGAAATCGAAACACGCGACGCCGCAGCCCACAACCTCGATGATGTAGCTCTTGCTCTCGGCGCCGCCGTAGATAATCGGCTCGACCAGACCCGCCTGTTTCGCGACATCCGTGAAGCGCGCCTGGAATGGACGCCCGGACGCCTTCCCGCGCGGCTGCGGCTTGACGCCGCGCGATGACACTCCCTGGCCGAACGCCGGTCGCGCCGCAGAGAGTGCCAGCCAGGCGAGCAACTCGCGGCGGGTGATCATTGGATCGGCTCGGTCGCGGTCAGCACCTGCCCGGCCCTGACGTTCTCGAACTTCTGAACGACTCCGGACGGCCAGCGAATCTCCACGAGCGCTGCAGCGGTATCGCGACCAAGACCCACCGTCAGCCGCTTGTCGCTGGCCGATAGATAGCCAACCGTTGTACTCACGCTGAAGTACTGGGTCGTGCCCGACGCGGACACGACCTTGACGCGAGATCCAATTCCGTCGCGATTGGACCGCGTGCCCACCGTTCGGATCTGCAGCCAGCCGTTGCGGTTCCCTCCATCGTTCCTGAGCACGACCGCGTGCTGTCCGACGTTGCTCAATACGACGTCAACGTCTCCATCGTTGTCGAGATCGCCAAACGCGGCGCCGCGGCCGGCCCATTCCTTCTGGAACACGTCTCCTGCATCGACCCGCACGAACCGCGCGGATTCATTTCTCAACAGCAGCGGTGGCTGCAGGTACTTCAGGTTGGGCGCGGTCTTCTCGATCGTGTCCATCACGTGTCCCTGGGCGACGAAGAGATCCTTCCAGCCGTCGCCGTCGTAGTCGAACAACCGTGTGCTCCACCCCGAGAATGACAGCGTCGCTCCACCGAGCCCCGTTGAATTCGTCACGTCCCTGAAGCTGCCGTCCGCATTCTGTCGAAAGAGCATGTAGCGCTCGTTCGACAGGTCGGTGACGACGATGTCGGGACGGCCGTCGTTGTCGTAGTCGGCGAAATCGACGCCCATTCCAGCAAACGTCTTCCCGTCCTCGTTGAAGCCGACGCCCGCGACGAGGCCGACTTCCGTGAACGTCCCGTCGCCGCTGTTGTGGAACAGGAACGACTGCACCGAATCGTTCGCGACGTAAATATCGACGAACCCGTCGTTGTCGTAGTCCGCGAACGACACACCGAGCCCCTTGCCCACGAACCTCTGAATCCCCGACTTGGCGGACACGTCCGAGAACGTACCGTCGCCATTGTTGTGATACAGGAGATCGGTCGTGCCGTCGAAGTTGTCAGGGTGGCAGTACGCACGGTAGCCGGGTTTCTTCTCACCGCAGTACCTGTTCTTCTCGAAGCTCCACTCCACATACCTGGTCACGAACAGGTCGAGCTTGCCGTCGTTATCGTAGTCGAGGAACCCCGCACTCGCGCTCCATCCGCCGCCAGCTACGCCGGCGCGACTCGTCACGTCCGTGAACGTGCCATTCCCGTTGTTGCGGTAGAGCGTATTGGCTCCGTAGCCGGTCACATAGATGTCTTCGAAGCCGTCGTTGTCGTAATCCCCCACCGCCGTACCCATGCCGTAATGATTCTGGGGCATGCCGCTGATTTCCGCCTTCTCGGTGACGTCGGCGAACCGTCCGTCCGCAGTCTGACGATAGAGTCGATTCCAGAATGCGCGATCGGATTTGTCCGGCTGCTTTCCATCCGGCATGGGATCGTCGATTTTCGCGCCATTGGTCAGGAATATGTCGAGCCGCCCGTCGTTGTCGTAGTCCAGCAACGCGACCCCGCCGCCCATGGTCTCGACCAGGTACTTGCTCGCGGTGGCGGAGTTCCTGTGCTCGAAGGTCATGCCCACGGCGCTCGTGACGTCAGAAAACTGCACCTGGGAGATCGAGGTTGCCGCGATGGACAACAGCAGCGAGGACAGGATCAGACGCAAGGGCACGGACCAGCAACGTCCCGGGTTTCGTGTGCTTCCGTGTCCGTCAGTGGTCGAGACCCGCATGCGCAGCTATCCTGCTCTGCGGCTGCTGATGATCCCCTTCGTCTCCTGAATCACGAAGAGTTGATTGGCGGGAAGGTCGCGCAACGTCTCCTTGATGCCGGAAGGCCAGGCGACCTCCACGGCGTCGGCGCTGGTCGCGCGTCCCAGGCCGAAGTGGAGCCGCAGATCGTTCTGCGAATAGTAGCCCGAACCGCTCATGACCTCGTCGGTCTGCGTATGACCCGCGGTCGTGACTTTCACACGGGTGCCGATGGCCGATCGGTTCGAGCGCGTTCCGACGCACGTGATCAGCATCCAGTTGTTCCGGTTGCCGCCGTCGTTGCGAAGCAGCGTCGGCGGCCCATCGAGATTGTTGATGATGATGTCGACGTCCCCATCGTTGTCGAAATCGCCGAACGCGCAGCCGCGTCCGACATTCTCCGCCGTGATTGCCGCGCCTGCCTTCGCCGAGACGTCTTCGAAGCGGCCGTTCCCCAGGTTCCGGTACAGAATCCTCGGTTCCCTGTAGGTCAGGTGCAGCTTCCGGTCTGCGATCTGCGAATAGACGTGCCCGTTGGCGATAAAGATGTCGGCCCACCCGTCGTTGTCGAAATCGAAGAAGTCCACGCCAAAGCCGACGTGCTTGCGGTTCACGCCAAGGCCGGCCCTGATGCTCGTGACTTCGAAGGCCCCGCCATAGTTCCGGAACAACGTCGTCACCTGCTCGGAGAAGTTTGTCCGGACAATGTCGAGCCAGCCGTCGCCGTCGTAATCACCGACCCCCGCACCCATGCCTGCGAGCGCGGCGCCGTGCTCGTCGAACGCGCAGCCGGCGGGTACCGCGATCTCGCGGAACGTGCCGTCGTGGTTGTTGCGGTACATCAGGCTCGGCGCCGTGTCGCACGCGACGTAGATGTCGGGCCATCCGTCGTTGTCGAAGTCGGCGGCCACCGCGCCCATGCCGTATGCGCCGGACGGCCTCCAATTGCTGCTCACGAACACCATCGACGATGAGCCGCGCGGACGGGCGATACCGGACTGTTCCGAGACGTCGGCAAATGTCCCGTCGCCGCGGTTGCGGTACAGGATGTTCGTGCCCCCGGCGAAGCCGAGCGGTCCACATGGTACCGGAATGTCGTTGTAGCGGCAGTACGCGGAATCCCCGGGACGAGGAGCGCGCGCGGGATCGAAGTTCAGGTAGCTGGCGACGAACAAATCGAGGTGGCCGTCGCGATCGTAGTCGAGAAAGCAGCAGCCGGCGCCCCAGCGTGTTCCCGAACCCGCAACGCCAGCGCGTTCTGACACATCGGTGAACGTGCCGTCGCCGTTGTTGCGGTAGAGCACGTTCTGCCCCCAGCAACTGACGAACAGATCGGCAAAGCCGTCGTTGTCGTAGTCGCCGATACAGCACGCCTGCCCCCAGCCGGAATGCAGCAGTCCAGCGCGGGCCGTCACATCGGTGAAGGTGCCGTCGCGGTTGTTGTGGAACAGATAACTGGTCGGAGCCGCGGTGCGCACCTTGGCGTCGAAGCTGGTGCCGTTCACGAGGAAGATATCGAGCCAGCCGTCGTTGTCGTAATCAAAGAATGCCGCGCCGCAGCCCATCTCCTCGAGAATGAACTGCTTGTTGTCAGGACTGCCGGAGACGTTCAGTGCCCGTCCGAGACCGGCCGCCGTGGTGATGTCGGTGAACACCACCGGTGCCTGCGCGTCGCGCCCGAGACGCCGGTGGACGGCCGGAGCTGGGAACAGCGCCGCAGCCCCCACGCATCCGAGCGCTCGCAGAAACTCGCGCCGTGAGTGGCTCCAGTGGTCGAGTGGATATCGTGTGATCGCCAAGGGCCGCACCTTCGTTGGAGCCAATTCGGCGGTGCCGCGTCGCGCGGCTAGTCTCGCGTAGGTCCCGTCGCGCGCCGCTTCTTTTCCAGCTCGGTGCTCTCACGTTCGAGTTTCTGGAACGCCTCCAGCGCCTTTCGGCTGTCCTCCATCCAGCCGAGACGCCGATACACGCCCGCAAGCACGTAGTAATAGGAGGACGCGCGCGGATTCAACACGATGGCCTCGTTCAATGCCCTGACCGCCTCTTCCAGCTTGCCCTCACGATCGTACGCGCGCCCCTGCTGAAACAACGCGGGATCCGATTTGGGATCGAGCGCCAGCGCGGTGTTCGCGTGCTCCAGTGCCTTCTCTGGATCGCCCGTGCGATTGTAGTACGCGCTCAGGTTCACGTGGGGCAACGCGTAGGTACCATTGCGCCCTTCATTGACCGCAATCGCCTTTCGATACATCGCCACGGCGCCCTCGTCGTTGCCAAGCGCCTCGAGCGCAAAGCCCAGCGCGTCCATCGCCTCGACGTATGAGGGATCGATACCGAGCGCCGCCTCGAACGCTTTCCTCGCGGAGTCCCAGTTGTCCTGGACGGAAAACAACTTGCCGAGATTGTAGTAACTCTCCGACGAGTCCGGCTTGTACCGAATCGCCTGCTCGAACTCGGTCTGCGCGGCGTCGAATCGTCCGATGATCATCAGGTCGCGCCCGAGAATCTTGTGGGCTTCCGCATTGCGGACGTCGAGCTCGAGTGATTTCGCGAGCGCGCGAATGGACTCGCCGATCTTCTGCTGGCCGAACTGACTGTAGCCCAGGGCGTACCATCCCCACGTGGAGGTCGGGTGCTCGTTCACGTAGGCGGTGAGCAGCGGTTCGACGTCGGTGAACCTGCCCTCGCGAATGTACCCCTCGAGCTCTGCGATCCGCTGCCCGTCCTCGGCCTTGCGGGAGCTGGTCAGCCGATCAAGCCCCTCTTTCGCGATGGTCGCGCCAGCGTTGATGTCCAGGGCTTTCCGGTACGCGTCAATCGCACCCTCCGCGTCGCCCTGCTTCTCGAGGACGATGCCGAGGTATTGCTGTGCGTCGGACGAGTCGGGCTCGAGTTGCACGGCGCGACGCAACGTCGCGAGCGCCTGATCGAGCTCACCGCGTTCGAGCGCCGACCGTGCGTCAGCGACATCGAGGCTTGCATTCTGGCTCCGATCCCCGGCAGCTGCCAGCTCGCGCCCTTTCCGGAGCTCGACATCCGCCTCGTCTTTCCGCCCATCCCGCGCCAGGGCCAGGCCGAGCTGATAATGCGACTCGCCGTTGGCTGGCTCGAGTCGTGTGGCTTCCTGCAGTGCAGCCAGCGCGTCGGCGATTTTGCCGTCCTGGAGGAGCGCCTTGCCGAGCGCGAGGTGCGCGCGGCTGAACGTCGGGTCGAGATCGATCACTTTGCGGAGTTGTTCGATCTCCTTTGCCGGTCCGTGCGTCGAGCTCGAGCCGTATGCCGTTGCGAGATTGAACTGCGCCCTGACGGAGCCGGGCGCGAGCGCCACGGCTCGTTCGAGCTCGCGGATGGCTTCCTCGGGGTCCGTTGGCGTGAGCGCCGCCCCAAGGTTGGCGCGCGCCTCGACGTAGTCCGGTTGCAGGCGCACAGCCTCTCGCAGCGCGGCGATGCCGTTGGGATCATCGCCCGCCTGGATGAGGACGAGGCCCAGATTGTTATGCGCTTCGGCGTAGTCCGGACGAAGCCGAATCGCTTCGCGGAACGCGGACGCGACATCGCTGCTGCTCGCCCCCGCGCGCCCGAGCAGCCGCCCGAGAAGATTCTGCGCTTCCGCCCGCGCTGCACCGGCCGCCGAGTCCGCCGGCGAGCGAGCGTCGATCGGCCGCGACAGCCCTTCTCGAAGAGCGGACACTGCACCGCCCCAATCGGGTGCCGGTTGCGAGGGCGGCGGAACGTTGAGGCCAGCTTCGAATTGGCCGAGGGCCATATCGAGCTGTCCCGATCGCACGTAGGTGATGCCGAGATCGATGTAAACGGCCGCGGTTGGCGGCAGCAGCGCAATCGCGCGCTGCAGGCTCGCGCGCGCTCCGGCCCAGTCGCCGCGTTCGCGCAGCACCGTGCCGAGAAAGGCATGGCTCTCGCCCGCCGCCGGATCGAGCTTGACACTCGCTCGCAGTTCGGCTGCGGCGCGGTCTTTCAGTCCGCTGTACCACAGCGCAACGCCGAGATGGTAGTGCGCCGCCGATGAATCGGGACGGAGTTCGATGGCCCGCTCGAGGTGACGGATGGCTGCGGGGAGCTCTCCCTGCTGCCCCAGCGTGAAGCCGAGGAGCGTCTGCGCCTCGGCATGTTTGTCGTCCTGGCGAAGCGCAGCTTCCAGCAGCTCGCGTCCACGGGCGAGATCACCTTGCGCGAGTGCATCCTGTGCACGTCCATACAGATCGTCTGCGGGACCGGGGGCCGACGGGCTCGCCTTTGTCGCAATGCCGCTTTGGCGCTTCAGGGCGGCGCCGAGCGCGTAGTAGGCCTCGCGCATCTCCGGATCAATCTCGAGTGCGCGTTCAAACGAAGCGATCGCGCCGCTGACGTCGCCGCTCTGGGCGAGCGTCTGCCCGATCTCGTAATGGATGGACGCGTTCTTCGGGTCGCCGTTCGCCACACGACGCAGGTGGTCCAGTGCACCCTTCAGGTCTCCCGTTTCCCGGAGCGCGGTCCCGAGATTCAGGTGCGCGCCAAGGCTGTTCGGCTCCAGCGCGAGCGCCTTTCTGAACACCTGGACTGCTTCACCATAGTCGCCGCTCTGAGCCAGCGTGGAGCCCAGGTTCGAATACGCGCGCCCGTACTTCGGATCGAGAGCGATGGCTTTCCGCAGCTCGGCGATCGCCCCCGGCAGGTCCGCCTTTTCGGCCAGCGCAACCCCGAGCCAGTTGTGCGCTTCAGCGGATTCCGGGCCGACCTTCACGGCGCGCTCGAATGCCGCGAGCGCGCGCGGGTAATCGTCGCGATCCCAATAAGCGAGGCCCAGAAGCACCCACGCTTTCGGATCCTCGGGGTTGCGGGTGGTCAACGCCTCCAGCTCGCCGATCCCCGTCGGCGTCGATGGCGTGGCCTGTTCGCCACGGGGGGTCGCGGGGCTCTGCTGGATCGCAGCGAGCGGGCGACTCATCGCGACGGGTTGTAAGGCGGCGGCCCCGCACATGACCGCGATCAACAGGTACGTCATTGGCCCGGATCCAGAAGCCGAAGCTGCAGGCGCGAGCTGGCTTCATCTTCCTCGCGCAGCGACTTTGCCAGCGCGAGTTGGCGCTCCGATTCCTCCTTGCGCCCCGTCCGCGCGAGGAGCAGCCCGAGCTGGTAGTTGGCCTTCACCGACTTGGGATTCAGACGCACGGCATTCCGCAGGCGCCGTTCCGCTTCGTCGTAACGCTGCGCCGTCATCAGCAATCCGCCCAGCACTTCGCTCCCTGCCGCGTGATCCGGAAATCGCCGCAGCAGCGTTTCCAACATGGCGATCGCCTCGCTGTCGCTTCCCTGATCCCTGACCACCAGTGCGAGATAATACGCCGACGCCAGCTGCTCAGGATCGAGGCGGAGGCTCTCGCGCAAGTGCGCCGCCGCACCCGGCAGGTGACCTTGCAGATAGAGGACCGACCCCAACGCGTACTGAAGCCGTGAATCGCGGGGATGTCTCGCGACGAGCGGCTCGAGCACCTGCTCGGCCGCTTCGAACTGCCGCTTGCCCACCTTCGCCGCGGCGAGCGTGTATTGATAGTCCACCTCGCCCGGTTTCAAACTCGCGGCCTTGACGAGCGCCGGCTCCGCGTCCTCCAGGAGATCCATCTTCAGGCACACGCGTCCGAACCCCAGGAGAGTTTCCGGATTGTTCGGCTCGATCTTTTTTGCCCGCATCCAGTACGCCAGCGAGCGCTCCAGCTCGCCGTGGCGCTCCGCGCTCGCAGCGGCCTGCCGCAGCGCCGGCACGGCATCCGGCTTCACGGTCAACGCCGCGTCGTAGGCGTCCAGCGCGCGGGCCAGGTCGTCGTTCAGGAGGTACGCGCCCGCAAGATTGAAGGCCAGATCGTACGAAGAAACGCCGGCGGCACGCGCGCGCTCGAGAATACGGATCGCTTCCGGCGCGGCGCCGTGCGTCGCGAGGAGCGCGCCGAACTTGACGGTCCACGATTCGGACACATCCGCCAGCCGTGCCCAGTCGTCCGTCAGCGCAATGGCCGCCGCACGGTTGTCGGTGTTCAGGAAATCACTGGCCAGGACGAACAGGCCTTCAGGGGACTGCTTGAACGTCGCGATCGCCGGCGACGCTACATCGAGTGAGCGCCGGTAGTTCCGTGTCTCCGTCTCGACGCGCGCGAGCGCCAGCCTCGCGGCGGCATTCGAGGGATCGAGCGTGACGACACGCTCGCACAAAGGTCGGGCCAGCGAGGGCTGTCCCTGAAGGGTGTAGATGCCGGCGAGGCTCAGATGCGCGCCAATCAACCGGTTGTCGAGGCGGATCGCTCTCTTGAAAAAGATGATGCTGTCGCCGAGACGCTGCTGCTGAAAGCGGATGGTGCCGAGGACGGAATACGCGACGGCTTGCGTGGCGGGATCGGCCAGCGCAAGTCGCGCGTGCCGTTCGGCTTCATCCAGTCGACCCTGCTGAACGAGGAGCGCGGCCGTCTGCAGCGAGTCGCGGGGGTCGGGGCGTGGAGCCGCGGTCTGGAGGAATGCGGCAGGAGCAGCACTGGCGGGCGTGGCAGGCAACGCGCAGAGAAGCAGCGCGCTCGCCGTGAACGGCAGACTCCGTCGCAGCCATCGAGGCTGCGACGGAGCCGGTGTCCGTGCGTTTAGTAATCCAGTCTCACGGCGAATTGGACCGATCGTGCCTGGTTGCACTGGGTATTCACGCTGCCGAACGCGCCCGAGCTCCAGTTCTGGTTTGGATCGCAGAACAACGTCCGGTTGAACAGGTTACCGAAGTCCGCCTCGAAACGCATCTTCATCGGATCGCGCAGGCGGAATTCCTTGAAGACATTCATGTCCTCGCTGTAGTTCGGGAAGCCGCGGACCGTTCCATCGAACTTTGGCGCGCTGCCGAAGCGCAGGGGCCCGGGATCCGTCCACGCGTCGCGATTGAAGTAGCTATCCACCGTCGGATCGAAGTTGCCGGTGGCCGCGACGGCATCGCCCGACGCGCGGTCCGGCCGCTTCTCTCCGTTGAACAGCAGGCCGCCCAGGTCGTTGTTCATCGTGATGTGCAGCGGGCGTCCGCTCTCGTATCGCAGGATGCCGCTGACGTGCCATCCCGCCAGTAGTTTCTGCGCCATGCCTGCCGTGGGCCCCGGGACTTCCCAGGTGAACCCGGTCAGGAACACGTGCGGCGTGTCGTCGGCGCTCAGCCCCCATTCGAGCGGGTTCGCCGGGTTCTGCACGCCGCCGTTGATGCCGTTGTCCCCTTGCGCGCTTTCGGCCCCGTTGTTATTGAGATGCGAGTACGTGTATCCGAAGCGGGCCTGCAGACCTCGAGAGAAGCGCCGCTCCAGCACGAACTCGGCGGCATGGTACTGGCTCCTGCCGGTCGGCACGCCGCGCCAGATGATGCCCTGATACTGCGGGTACTTTCTCAGCGCCTGCGCGACGTTCCCGTTGAATCCGGGGTACGGCGACTGAATGCCGGCCGCGCGCGCCAGATCCGAATTGATGTTCGACTGCAGCACGGGCGTTCCCAGCGCCAGCACGTCCGGCGAGTTCATGTTCGCGTCGATGCCCATCGTTTGCCAGTGATGGTTCAGGCGGCTGCCGTGATTACCGATGTACGACACGTCCAGCATCATGTTGGTGGTGAGTTGCCGCTCGTAGGTGGCCGACCAGTTCTGGAAGCGCGGCAACGTCAGGCCATTGGGTGCCACGGCGATGGGCCCGGTACCCAGCCCGAACGTGGGATCGATGAACGGCGGCTGCTGGATGCGCGATGCGGGAAATCCCTGGTCCAGCAGGAACGCCGGGGAGATACCGTTCGTCGTGTTCGGTGCCAGCGCGTTTGTTTGGAATCCCTCAGTCGGCTGCCCCACGAACTGATCGAAGGCGACGTGCGCGTAATAAATGCCGTAGCCGCCGCGAATCGCGCTCTTGTCGTTCACGCGATAGGCGAAGCCAACGCGCGGACCCCATGCGTCCCTGGCCGGATCCTCAAAGGTCCGACGTCCGGCGCGGCCCGGCGCCTCACCCGCGAAGATCAGCGCGCCGAGATGATTGCCGGCGCCCGGATTCGGCGTGTTTGGATCGAACGTCGAGTACTGATCCTGCGTTTCGGTCCGTGCCGACTGATAGTCGAACCGGAGGCCGAGCGTCAGCGTCAGCTTGTCCGACATCTTGAACTCGTCGTTGAGCCACGCGCCCGTGTACGTCTCGCGGAATGTGGGGAACACCGGGATCGTCTGATTCGCGTCCTGCACCTGCCCGAGCAGGAACGATGCGAACGGGTCGCCGGTCGGCCCGAGGTTGTTGCCGTTGGCGTCGAACCCTGCGGTACCGAGGCGATTGAAGTTGAAATTCCCCGCGACCGCCCCCGCCGCCCACCCGCGGAACGGAAAGTCGTGGTAGCGGAACTCGAAGCCGCTCTTCAGCGAGTGCCGCCCCTTGACCCACGTGATGTCGTCCGAGAACTGCCACCGGTTGTTGACCAGGAAGCCGAACGCCGGCCAGCCGCCCACACCGATGGAGTTGTACGGAATATTGCCGCCGAAGTTGATCTGCGGCGGCCCCGCCGTCGTGTCGAGGATGCCACCCGTCGGGGCGGCGGTCCCCTGCCACAAACGCTGCGGCCAGCCGGCGCCCGCGGCCAGGTGGTTGCCCCCCATGAACCACCGGTCGTAGGCGACCGTGGAGTGGTTCAGCAGGTTGTTGCGGATGACCCAATCGAACTGCTGATGCGCGTGCGCGGTCGAGATCCGCTGGAAGAATCCGTTGCCGTAATAGTCCGTGTTCTTCTGCGGCTCCGTTTCCGGATTGTTCGGCACCGTGCACCCGGCGACCTCGCCGCAGTTGCGGACCGACGGACGGTGGTTCCAGTAGAAGCTGTGGCTCGCCCTGAAGTTGCGCGAGAAATTGTGATCCACCCTGAACATGATGTTCCGCGCGTTGAGCTCCCACGTCTGATCCCCCGCGGGATTCCCGGCGACGTTGAACGACGTGCCGGGACGATCGGGGTGCACCATCAACGGGACGATCCGCGAGGCCACCAGGCTCCGCATCGGGTCGTTGGCGGGGATCACGTTGCCGGGATACGGATCGCGGACCGGAATGCCGTTGACCAGCCGCGTCGTGGCCGGATTGAAGATCTGGCCGGCGAACACGGGGCGGCCGAGCACGTCGGTCGCGACCTGGTTGCCCGTGAGGAGCGAGCTGAAGTCGCCGTTCTTGAATGCGTCGATCGGCGTCGTGTTGCCGAACCCGGGCAGCACCCCGGAGCGCAGCCTCGTGTAATCGTAGTTGACGAAGAAGAATGTCTTGTTCCGTCCGTCGTATCCCAGCAACTTGACCGGGCCGCCGAGCGTCGCGCCGAAGTTGTTGTTGCTCAACGGCGACTTCCCGATGCCCGCCTTCTTCGCAAAGAAGCCATTCGAGTTGAACTTGTCGTCCGCGATGTACTCGTACACGCTGCCGCGGAACGCGTTCGTGCCCGACTTCCCGGTGTACTCGATGAAGCCGCCGCTGGTATGACCGTACTGCGCGGAATACGACGTCGAGATGACCTTCACTTCCTGCACCGCTTCGACGGGCGGCGTGCTCTCGTGGCTCTGCTGATGTCCAACGGCATAGCCAAAGGCGGCGCCGTCGAAAAAGTTCTCCGTCGCCATCGTCTGGCCGCCGTTGATCCGCGAATTGAACTGGCTGCCGCGGAACATCGGGTCGCCATTGGGCCGCATCGGAAGGAACCCGGGCTGAATCTGAAGGACCGCTTCGGCGAGACGAACGTCGGCCGCCGTGACGATCGGCAGATCGCGGTAGTACTTCTCGTTGACCGTGTGGGCCACGTCCGGGGTGGTCACGTCGATGCCGCCGCGGCTCGTGACCTGGACGGTCTCTTCGAGGCCCCCCAGGTGCATGGTGACGTCCTGTCGGATCTGCTCGCCGCCCTGCAGGAGAATCCCGTTCGTGACGGCTTTCTTGAACCCCTGCACGTCGACCGTGACGGAGTAGCGGCCGAGCACCAGCGGCGGGCTCGTGTATGCCCCCGCGCTGTTGGTGATCGTGGTGATATCGACGCCCGTCGCTTCGTTGTGAATCGTGACGGTCGCACCGGGGACGGCAGCGCCCTGCTCGTCGGAGACGACGCCGCTGATGACGGCCCGGTCGGCGCGCTGCGCAAACAGTGACGTGCTCAAGCAGATGCTGAAGCACAGGGTCAAAACGACGCGGGGGCCTACTCGGTAGGTCCTCGGCATGGCAACCTCCCGTACGCCTAGCTCAGGGTCCCAGTGGGTCCGTGAACGTTCACGGTGTCTGGCGCATGCGGACGCTAGTGCAAAGGCACTACGGTGTCAAGCGGAATGTCGCCAGCCACAGTGCGTAACGCCCGACCTACGCGACTCCGGTTGCGGGGGCGCTTTGGGTCGTGGCGATGTGCGCGACCGTGTAGGAGCGCGGCGGAAGCTTGAACGTCATCCGTGCGCCGGCGGCCGGCGGCTCGAGGGCACGCGGCGCCACGCGCTTCGGATCCTCGAACGTGTTGAACGCCTTCAGATCCGGACCGGTCAGCGTCTCGCAGGCCAGCACGCGAGTGGGCGTCAGATCGCGCCAGTCGAGCACCAGCTCGCGTTCCGCGTCGAGGTCGCGATTGAGCATCAGCACCGCCGTACGGCCGCTCGCCTGGTCGATCGTCGCGACCACGTCGACAAACGGCACTTGATCGTCGCGCGCGACGTCAGGCCGCAGGCCCGCCGCCGTAATCGGGTACGTGTCGGATTCAACGAAGAGGTCGAGGACCCTGCCGCGCGCGTACTGGAGCGCCCAGGCATACGGATAGTAAATGCTCTGCCGCAGGACCGACGTCTCGTTGGTGACCAGTGGTGCGATGACGTTGAGGATCTGCGCGACGCACGCGACCCGGACGCGATCCGACTGACGCAGCAGCGAATTGAGGAACCCGCCCACGAGAAGCGCGTCCTCCAGGTTGTAGACCTCTTCGAGCAGCTTCGGCGCGAACGTCCGCTTGCCGTCGGTGAAGTCGCCGCTCCGCGCGCGATACCAGACGTTCCATTCATCGAACGAGAGCCACAGCCGCTTCGGTGACTTTCTGAGTCCCTGGACGTAGTCGGCGACGGCGGCAATCTCGCGAATCTGCCGCTCCATGTCGAGATTCATCGCCAGGAACCGCGCGCTGCTGTTGCCGGTCAGATCTTTCGTGTTGCCGTAATAGTTGTGCAGGGAGATGCCGTCGACCTGGTCGTAGCACTCCTCGAGCACCTCGCGGTCCCAGACGAGATACGTCGGCATCGCCGGGTTGCTCGATCCGCAGGCCACCAGCTGGAGTTCGCGGTCGAGCACGCGGATCTGACGCGCCGTATCCCGCGCCTTCTGACCGTAGGCCCGCGCCGGCATGTGTCCCATCTGCCAGGGGCCGTCCATCTCGTTGCCCATGCACCAGTAGCGCACGTTGTGCGGCGCCTCGTAGCCGTGCGACCGGCGCAGCTCGCTCCATTTCGTCCCCTTGTCGACGTTGCAGTATTCGACGTAGGCGACCGCCATCTCCGGCGTGCCGGTGCCGAGATTGAAGGCCAGCAGCGGCTCGGTGTTCACCTGCTTGCACCACTGCAGGAACTCGTTCGTGCCGAACTGGTTCGGCTCGAGCGAATTCCATGCGCGCTCCAGCACCGTCGGCCGCTGCTTCTTGGGACCGACCCCATCGAGCCAGTTGTACCCGGAGACGAAGTTGCCGCCCGGATATCGCATGACAGGGACCGACATGCCCTTGATCTCGGCCATCACGTCCGTGCGGAACCCGTTCGCATCCGCGCGCGGGGATCCGGGCTCGTACACGCCGGTGTAGACCGCCCGGCCCAGATGCTCCAGGAATGCACCGAACAGTCGGCGGTCGAAATCCTGGCGGGTACGCGACTGGACAATGATCGCGCGGGCGGGACCGCGACTGACCTGGGCGTACCCGATCGTCTGCAGCCACGGCCCTGCCGCCAGCAGCGCACCCGACTTGCCGAGCCCTGCGAGGAACGTGCGACGATTCAGTGTGCTGCTCATCGTGTGATCTCCGCTGCCAGACGCCCCGTCAGCCCCAAAAAGCGGCGCGCAGCATATCAGGTTTTCTGATGGGAACGTTCACGGTACCGCTTTCCGTGCGTGCCGTGATAGCGTGAGTGCCCGCCATGACACAGACACCGACGAAGCTTGGCGTCGTCGTGGGGAACCGCGGTTTCTTTCCCTCTCACCTCTGCTGCACCGGTCGCACGGATGTACTGAACACGCTGGAACAGGAAGGCTTCCAGGTCGTCGCCCTCGACCCGGAGGCGACGCCGCACGGCGCGGTCGAGAGTCTCGCGGACGCGCGGGCGTGTGCCGACCTGTTTCGCGCGCACCGTGACGAGATCGATGGCGTGCTGGTCACGCTGCCGAATTTCGGCGACGAGCGCGCGGTGGCCAACACGCTGCGCTGGGCCGCGCTCGACGTGCCCGTCATGGTCCATGCGTTCAGCGACGAAGGCTCCCGGATGACGATCGAACATCGCCGCGACAGCTTCTGCGGCAAGATGTCGGTCTGTAACAACCTGCGTCAATACGGCATCCGCTACTCGCTGACCTCCCTGCACACCGTTGCTCCGGGTGATGCTTCGTTCCGCGCCGATCTCGGCCGCTTTGGCGCGACGTGTCGGGTGGTCCGCGCGCTCAAGGGCGCGCGCATCGGGGCGATTGGCGCACGGCCCGCCGCCTTCAACACGGTCCGATTCAGCGAGAAGCTGTTCGAGCGATCGGGGATCTCGGTCGAAACGCTCGATCTCTCGGAACTCTTGGGATGGGTGCAGCGGATGGGGGACGCGGATCCCGAGGTCAGGACCAAACTCGCCGCGATTGGGGATTACACGGGCGTTCACGGGATTCCGACACTCAGCTTGATGCGCATGGCGAAGCTGGGCGTCGCGATCGACCGGTGGATGCAGGAGAAACAGCTCTCGGCGACCGCCATCCAGTGCTGGACCGCGCTCGAGGAATTCTACGGCGTGGTCCCGTGCACGCTCATGAGCATGATGTCGGAGTCGCTGCTCCCGAGCGCGTGCGAGACGGACATCGCCGGACTGCTCGGGATGTACGTGCTGCAGTCGGCGTCACGGCAACCTGCGGCGCTCCTGGACTGGAACAACAACTACGGCGATGA
>Ga0136846_1241315_pt1 | contig 17454 bp, 13 predicted proteins | sample HopSoiMetagenom2_FD_96841 | JGI IMG/M metagenome (GOLD analysis project Ga0136846, IMG submission 96841) | Grasslands soil microbial communities from Hopland, California, USA - 2 Assembly 2016 (version 4) | ecosystem: Environmental > Terrestrial > Soil > Grasslands | place: USA: Hopland...
CCGGGTCTTACTCAAAATCCAGCCACTCCGGAACGCCACGCGAAATGCCGCCCCCTGCACCGGTCCTGGCGTGCAAGCGGACGATGGTCGCCGCCGCGGTCGCATCGTCGCGCCCGTGAGACGCCGTAGATTCCCAGCATGTCCTACGTCATCGGCGTCGACGCCTCCACGACGGCGGCGAAGGCAGTGGCATGGAACCGCGAGGGTTCGGCGATCGCCGACGGGCGCGCCGAGTTCGCCCTCGCGCTGCCGCGTCCCGGCTGGCATGAACAGGACGCCGAGGATTGGTGGCGAGCGACGGTCACCGCGGTGCGAAGGGTGCTGGAGTCGGTCGACGCCTCGGCGATCGAGGCGATCGGCCTGACGCATCAGCGCGAGACGTTCGCCTGCCTCGACGAGCACGGCCGTGCGGTGCGTCCCGCGATCGTCTGGATGGACGTCCGCGCCGCCCGGCAGGTCGACCGCTTCGGCTCGGACGACGTGCACCGCCTGACCGGCAAACCGGCCGACACCACCCCGGCGCTGTACAAGCTGCTCTGGCTGCGCGAGCACGAGCCCGAGACGATCGAGCGCACACGCTGGGTCGTCGACGTCCACGCCTTTCTCGTCAACCGGCTGACCGGCACGTGGCGGACCACGAGTGCCTGCGCGGATCCCTTGGGCCTCATCGACATGGATCGCGAGGACTGGTCGGACGAACTCCTGGCACAGGTCGGGCTCAGCCGCGAGCGCGTGCCGACGCTGCTCTCCCCCGGCGAGGTCATCGGCGAGCTGTCAGCTGCGGCGTCCGACGAGCTCGGCCTACCCGCGGGCCTGCCTGTGGTCGGCGGCGCCGGCGACGGGCAGTCGGCCGGCCTGGGCGCGAACGCGACCCGGCCGGGCACCGCGTACCTGAACCTCGGCACCGCGGTCGTCGCGGGCACGGTGAGCGAGCACTACGCGTGGGACCGCGCGTTTCGCACGCTGATCGGCGCCGTGCCCGGCACCTACGCCATGGAGACGCTCCTGCAGGGCGGCACGTACACGGTCAACTGGTTCTTGGAGCGGATCGCCATACTCGACGCCGGGCGCCTGGGGCTGGGCCTCCGGGACGTCGACTTGCTCGAGACGGCCGCCGCGCGCCTCGGTGCAGGCGCCGAAGGCCTGCTGCTGGTGCCCTACTGGGCGAGCGCCCAGACCCCGTATTGGGACCCCGCGGCCCGCGGGATGCTGTTCGGCCTGGCCGGCCATCACGGCAAGGAACACATCTTCCGCGCGCTCATGGAGGGCATCGCTTTCGAACAGCGGCTCGCGCTCGAACGGATGGAACAAGCGCTCGGCCAGCCCGTCGAGGTGCTGCTCACGACGGGTGGCGGCGCCCGCAGCGCGCTGTGGCGGCAGATCCTGGCCGACGTCATGCAGAAGACCGTCGTCGCGTGTCGCGAGGCCGAGACGACGAGCCTCGGCGCCGGGATTCACGCCGCGGCCGCGGCCGGCTGGCATGGCTCGCTGCTCGACGCCGCCGAGGCCATGACCGGCACGGGCGCGCGGCACATGCCGAACGACGAGACGGCCGCGCGCTACGACGAGCTCTTCGCGATCTATCGCGAGATCTACCCGCGCACCGCTCCGTTGCACCGTGCCCTGCAGCGGGCGTTCGACCCCTAGCCGGCGCCCCGCACAGCCGTCCGTTCACCGCCGAAGAAGCTGCTCCACGGCATGTTCAGCGGGCGCTCGAGAGCGATGACCTCGTGCAGATGGCGCATGAGCGGGAAGTCGTCTGCGGTCACGACGCCGCGCTCGGTGAGCTTGACCAGCGCGCCGCCGAAGACCTTGATCGCCGCGGCACCCTCGAGCGTCGGGTTGCCGAGCCGCGCGGCGGCAGCGCTGAACCCGAGGCCCGCGCCGACGAGCCGGCCGACGCGCACGTTCCGGCCGCCCGTACTGGTGACGTACATGTCGCCGACCCCGGGCAGCCACATCGGCGTCTCTTCACGCGCGCCCACCAGCGCCGCCCATGCCCGCATCTCGGCCGTCGCCTGAGCAAACAGCGCCGCCTCATAGTTGTGCGCCCGATCGGTGCTCTGAGCCTCCCGGCGGCGCTCGAGTTCACCCTCCGCCAGGCCGACCGCCAGCGCATAACAGTTCTTGGCGGCCGCACACACTTCCGCTCCGACGAAGTCCGTCGAGGTCCACACGTGATACCAGCCGGTGCGGAACGTCTCGGCCAGCCGGTCCAGCGCCGCCCGGTCCTCGCCGCAGAAGACGACGCAGGACTCGCGCCGCGCCGCGACCTCGCCTGCGATCGAGGGACCGACGATCGCCGCCCAGCGCACCCGCTCGCGTACCTCCGAGCTGACGGGTTCGGCCAGCACACGCGGCAGGATGCGCAGGTTTCCCTGATCGTCGGCGCTGACTCCCTTGGCGATGGCGATGACGAGCTGGTCGGGCTGCAACAGCGGCGCAAGGTGCTCACCCGCCCAGCGGACTCCGAAGGAGTTCACGCCACTGACCACGATCTCTGCGTCGGCGAATGCCGCCTCGAGCTCCTCGAGCTGGTATGGGCGCACCGCTGCGGGGAGCTCCCGGCCAAGACCCGGGTGAACGCCGGTCGAGCGGATCGTGTCGATGATCTCGCGATCGAGGTGCGTTCCGACCAGCCGGACGTCATGCCCGTTGTCAGCCAACGGCATCGCGAGCGCCGAGCCCATGACGCCCGACCCGAGAATGACGATCGTGCTCACAGCCACCTCTTGTGGTTACACGTCGGAGCGCTCACCTTCGGCGCGCGCACGGTAGCGCATCTCGATCGGCGTCGACGGTACTTCTACATCAGGCAAGCGAGCGCGATCGGCGGTATCGGCGACGGCTACATACCGAGGGCTGCATGTCACTTGTCAGCGATCGGCCGTCGCTCCGACCGCGACGTCATCCCTTCGGTCGGTCACGCTCCTACTCGGGATAATCGCTCTCGTCAAACTGCTCGAGTCGACGCTGGCGCGGGCCCACCCGACGGTCGCCAACGACCCGTCGCTGCGACGGACCCAGACGTCGAGATCGATCACCGTGCGCGGTCCGTCAGGCTCGAGCTCGCGAACCACGCCGCCGACCTCGATGGCCTCGAAGGCCTTGATCGGGCGGATGAACTTGACCTTGAGCCAGCCGCCGGTGAACCAGTTTCGTCCGAACGCTCGGGCACAGAGCTCGGCGAGGTAGCAGAATTGCTGCTGGCCCTGCAGGATCGGAACGTCGAGCCCGGCGCCGCGCGCCGTCACGAGGTCGTTGTGGATGTTCCGCACGAACTCGCCCAAGCGCGAGAACACGGCCATCTGCTCGAACGTCACCTCCTTTTGCAGGGGCAGAAGGCCCATGCCGGGCGCGACCGAGCGGCCGAGGCGCTCTACCAGGGGAAGGCTCGTGTCGTATTCGCCGGTCACTCGCCGGTTCTCGCCCCCGCCGGCGCTTCCGCGGCCTCCGACCTCGCCCGGCTGCGTGCGCATGATCTCGACGCCGCGGTGGCGGATGAGCACGTTGTCGTCGTGATCGCGCGCCTCGGCTTCCATGACCACCGACCCCTGTCCGCGGTGCACGTACTTGTCGACGTAACGGCCGCTGAGGCGGACGCGCTGGCCCAGCAACACCGGGCGATCGAACCACAGCTCTTCGGAGGTGTGGAGACCGACGACCCTGCTGGCGGCATAGCGCGTGGTGAAGAGCTGCAGCAAATCGTTGGCGAGCAGGCCGGGCTGTCCGATGCGCGGTCCCCACGGGCTCGCCTTCAGGTACCAGTCGCCGAAGTCGTCGGCCACGAAGGCAAAGCGCTTGATCTTGAAGTCGTCGACGAGCACCTCGACGGGCCCGAAGTCCTCGGGCACCTGAATGTTCTCGTACGTCGGATCCTTCGTCCCGGCCTCCAAGTCCGCCCCCGCCAGGGCACGCGTGGGGTCGGTCAGGTTGCGTCCGATGGTCACATCGCTCTCCTGCTCGCTTCAAACGTCAACAGATCATCCATCGCCAAACTGCAGGTCCGCGCTCTCGCGCCACAGGCGTCGTGCGTTGGCAAGGACGACGGACGACGAGGGGTCGGGCTCGTAGCGCGCGGCTCGGCGCACGAGCACACGTTCCGCCACTTCGAGGTCGGGGAAGACGCCACCCGCAACGCCGCCGATCATCGCCGCGCCGATCGTCGTCGCTTCACGGTTGGACACGGTGACCACGGGCAGATTCCAAGCGTCGGCTCGCAGCTGCAGTGTCGACGGTCTTGCCGCTGCCCCGCCGACCACGATGACCTCGTCAAGGGACGCGCCGAGTTGGCGCAGTGCGTCGAGTCCTTCCGCGACCGTGAAGGCTGCTCCCTCCTGCGCCGCGCGGATGATGTGCGCCGGCCCATGGGATGGTCGCAGGCGCGCCAGCAGTCCGCTCTCGTGGGAGCGCCACGTGGGGAAGCGACTTCCTCCGAGCGCGGTCACGAACAGCAACCCCTCGCTGCCCGGGCTCAGGGCCTCGATCTCCCGGCCGAGCGCGGCGTAGGCGTCTCCGACCGAGGCGAAGCGCAGTAGGCGGGCGGTCCACTCGACCGCGCCTCCGGTAAGGCCGGTGGGCCCACCCGCGGTCCATGTGCCAGGTGCTGCGTGGACGTTGACCACCAGACGAGCGGACGGGTCCATGAGCGGCTTGTCGAGGGCGTGGAGCAGGACGTCCGTCGTCCCGGCGACATCGACCGTGACGCCGGCCCGGACGGCGCCCGCGCCGACCGCCCCAATCGTGCCGTCAGGGCCGCCGACAGCCACCGTCACGTCGGGGGCGAGCCCGAGCGCCGCGGCGGCATCATCAGCGAGCTTCCCGACTTGCGACGTCGCCGAGCGCACGGGCGGAAGCAGGTGCGGGTCGAACTCGGCGGCGGCCGCCAGGTCGGAAGCCCAACTGCGCCGCTTCACATCGAACAGACCGCTGTAGGACGCGTGCGTCTCGTCCGTCGCGACCTCTCCCGTCAACCGCTGCACGAGCGCGTCCTTCAACGAGAGCATCCACCGCGCGCGTCTCACCGCTGCCGGCTCCTCCCGCGCGAGCCGGCGGACCTTGGCGACGGGCAGCTCGGCGGTCATCCGGCGACCGACGACCGCCCTCGAACCCGCGGGAAGCGACTCGGCGAGCCGCTCGGCATCCTCGCTCGCACGCTGGTCGCCCCACAACAGGGCGGGACCAACGGCGCGGCCCCGGTCATCTACCAGCACGGTCCCGAGCTGCGCGGCGACGGCGATGGCCCGCAGCTCGGCCACGTCTCGGTCGAGCTCGCCGACCACTCCGACGAGGTCGGCCCAAAGCTCATCGATATCGAGCTCGGCGCCCGAGGACCGGGTCGCGGCGGAGCCGGTCGACAGCACGTTTCCCTCCGCGAGATCGACGAGCGACGCGCGCACGCTCGAGCTGCCGGCGTCGACCGCCAACACGGCCGGAGTCGGGACACGCGCCACCGCCGCTCAGGCCGGCACGAACGCGACCGCGCGGACCGGCGACCCGGTGCCGTTGGCGATGGGCAGCGGGAGCGCCATGACGAAGCTCTCGGGCGGAAGCTGATCGAGGTGCGCGACGTTCTCCATGATCAGAATGCCGGCGGGCAGCAGCGTGTAGTGGGCGGCGAGCTCGCCGCCGCCTCCGTCGCCGGGATCCAGGCTCACGCAGTCCGTGCCGACCGCCTTGACCCCGCGATCGCGCAGCAGCTCGGACGCGTCCCGGGAGAGCCCCGGCCAGTCCTCCAGGAAGCGGAAGCCCTCCGGGACCTGCGTCCATCGGCCCGCCCATTGGAAGTTCACGAGCACGATGTCGCCGCGCCGGAGCGCGACGTTGTCGCGCTCCCACGCCTCGATGTCGGCCCCGCGGACGAACTCGTTCCGGCCCGCGAACGGCCCGAACGTCATGGTGACCGCCCGCCCGAAGAAGCCGTGGAGCGAGAGCTCGTCGATGTGGCGGCGCGCCGGATCTCCCTCGCGAACGAAGTGCGAGGGTGCGTCGACGTGCGTCCCCGTGTGCTCGCCCAGGACCAGCTGGTTCATCTCGGCGGGATCGCCCATCGAACGCCACGGCATCTGGAAGTACTTCGGGTGCGTCGGGTACGAGGGGATGCCGGGCTCGAGCCTGCGGGTGAGGTCGATCATCCGCGCTCCCTCGAGCGCGTCGACGAGCGTTTGTACGGAGGCCATGTCAGCCGACCCTGACGTGGCGCGCCTCGGCGCGCGCGGTGATGACAGCGATGAGCAGGACCGCGCCGTTGAAGATCGGCTGCACCCAGAACGGCGCACCCAGCAGGTTCAGGCCGTTGAAGCCGACGGCGAGCAGGATGATGGCGACGATCGTCCCGGGGACGTTGTAGTAGCCGGGCCGGTAGGTGGTGACACCGAGGAAGGCGGCCGCATAGGCCGGCAGCAGCAGGTCGGGCCCGAAGCCGGGGTTGGCCGCACCGCTCTGGCCGAGCGCGAAGATCGCCCCGATGCCGACCAGCAGCCCGGCCGCCCCGAACGCGGCCAGCTTGACCAGACCGGTGCGAACGCCGGCCAGGAAGGCGACCCGCTCCGAGCCGCCGACCGCGTAGAGCCGGCGGCCGAAAGGCGTGTGCTCGAGCACATAGAGCAGGATGAGGGCGAGCACGAGCGCCAGCCACACCGTCGTTCCGACGCCCAGGAACGATCCCTTGCCGAGGTTCGTCAGCGCCTGCGGGATGCCCGAGAAGAGGACCTGGCCGCCGCTTAGGCCCAGCGTGACGCCGCTGAGAAGGATGCCGACGCCAAGGGTCGCGATGAACGAGCTGATCTTGAAGTAGACGGTGAGCACGCCGTTGACGAGACCTATGAAGAGCCCGCCGGCGAGCATTGCGAGGATCACGATGCTCGCATCGCCGCCGTGCTTGGCCAGGTAGGCGCCGAGCATGGCCAACACGCCCAACAGGTAACCCAGCGACAGGTCGAATTCTCCGGCGACCAAGGGCAGGATCGCCGCGAGGGCGACGCACGCGACGACGGCCTGGGTGACCAGCAGGTTCTGCCAGTTCTGCGTCGTCAGGAACTTGTCGGTGGCAACGCCGAAGACGACGATGAGCACCCCGAGGAGGAGGACCGTCGCGTAGCGGTTGACCAGCGCCGAGCCGAGCGCTTTCGGGGATAGGCGCGCGCCACGGGACGGTCGCCCGGGGCTTCCCGCCGAGGCCGAGTCGGCGGTCGCTTCGGGCTGGGTCGTCTTCATGCGTAACACCACCGTGTAACTGATTCGCGGTTGAGGTCGTCATCGGCGAGCTCGCGCACGATCTCCCCATCGCGCAGGACGAGGACGCGCGAGCACATGGCGGCTAGCTGCTCGGGTTCGGTCGAGAACAACACGATCCCCAACCCCGCGTTCGCCGCCTCGCGGAGCATCGCGAAGATCGTCTCGCGAGCGCCCGGATCGACGCCCGACGTGGGGTCGTCGAGGACGAGCACCGACGGCCCTCGCAGCAGCCATTTGCCGAGCAGGACCTTCTGCTGGTTGCCGCCGCTCAGCGAGCCGAAGAGGGCGGCGCCGGACGGAGGGCGCACGTCGAGACGGTCGATCACCTGCCGTACCGCCTGTCGCTCCCGATCGCGACGATGCCAGTAGCGGCGGGCGTCGGGCAGCACGATGTTCTCGGTGACCGAGAGCGACGTCACGCCGCCCGAGCGCAGGCGGTCGGCCGGAAGCAGGGCAAGGCCGGCGTCGATGACGTCGCGCGGCGACGGGTGCCCGGACAGCTCGTGTCCGTCGATGCGGATGGTCCCGGCGAGCGGGTGCACCGCCCCGGCCAACAGGTGCGGCAGCTCGGCGATGCCGCCCTCGGCCAACCCGCCGATGCCGACGATCTCGCCGGCGCGCACTGCGAAGCTGACATCCTGCAGCAGCTCGCCTTGCAGGTGCTCGACCTCGAGCACGACGCGCTCGCCCGATCGCTGGCGTCCCGTCCACAGCGCCCGCAGGGCGGAATCCGATGCCGTCGCCGCCTGCGCGATGGCCGGCGTCGCGCGGCCCTCACCGACCATGTGGCCGACGAGCTCCTCGTCGGGCACCTCGCGGGCCGCTCCCTGATGGACCAGGCGACCGTCGCGGAGGACGGTCACGTGCGTGGCGAGCTCGTGCAGCTCGGCGAGACGGTGCGTGACCATGAGCACCGGCGTGCCCTGGCGCGCGAGCTCGGCCACCCGCTGCAGGTAGACCTCGGCCTGGTCCTCGGGCAGCGACGCCGTCACCTCGTCGAGGATCAGCAGGCTCACGCCCGAGCGCACCCGATCGAGGGCGATGGCGAGCGCCACGAGCGCGCGCTCCGCCGGGCTGAGCTGCCCGGCGAGCGCGCGCGGGTCGACGTGGACGCCGAGACGGTCGAGCAGCTGCTCGGTCTCCCGGTACACCTCGCGCCAGCGGATTCGCCCAGCGCTCGTCGGATAGCCGCGAAACAGGGCCACGCATTCCGCGACGGTGAGCGTGTCCACCAGCGGCGACTCCTGGTGCACGACTGCGATCCCGAGCGCATTCGCCTCATTCGGCGAGGCGATGGCGGACACCTGACGCTCGCCGACGGTGATCGTCCCGCTGTCGGGCTGGTACACGCCCGTCAGGACCTTCACGAGCGTGGACTTGCCGCTGCCGTTTGCGCCGAGCAGCGCGTGGACCTCGCCCTCGCCGACGGCGATGCCGACGTGATCCAGGGCGCGGGTGCCCGGAAACGTCTTGGTCAGGTCCTGACCGGTGACCGCCATCGGCCTCCTCCTAGCCCTGCCAGAGCTTGTCGAAGTCCGACCGGTAGTCGAAGGTCGCGTGCCAATCGGCCCCCGGGGCCGGCAGGTTGGTCTTGTCGAGGACGACGTAGGGCATGTTGCCGCCGTGCGGCTCGAACAGCGGCTTCTTCCCCATGGTCCGGTTGATGCCGTCGGCGATCATGTAGCCCATGTAGCGGTTGTCGTAGGCGGCGTCCGCCGCCTGGACCTGGCCCTTGCGGATGAAGTCGAGGTTCTGCTGCGAGCCAAGCACGCCGACGAGCTTGATCTTGTTGGCCATGCCCGCCTGGGCGATGGCCGTGACCTGCGCCGCCGCCGCGGGGTCATACGGCGAGAAGACGTAGTTGACGTCGGGGTGCGAGCGCAGGTAGCCCGTCGTCTGCGACCCGAGGGTCGTGCCGACCTGCGTGCCGCTGAAGTACTGCAGCGGCGAGATCGTGCACCCCTCGCACTTCTTGAGCCCGTCGAGCAGACCGTTCTGGAACGCGATCACCGACGGGAACTCCTTGTCGGAGAACACCGCGATGTTCGCCTTGCCGCCCGAGTCACCGATGATCCAATCGGCCGCCTTGCGGCCCAGACCCGCGTAGTCGGGACCGATGTCGAAGACGTACCCCAGCTTGCCGCCGGTCGGCTTCTGCACCGGGTTGGGGGTGTCGATGCCGTTGGAGCCGGAGACGACCAACACGCCGGCTCGCTTGGCCGCGCGCAGGCCCTGCTGGACGAGATTGGGGTCGATCGCGATGTTGGCGATGACGTCCGCCCCCGCTGAGACGGCGTCGAGCATCGCCGCGTTCTGCTTGGCCGCGGTCCCGCCACCGTCGTACACGCGGATCTTCCAGCCGAGCGCCTGCGCGGCGTCCTTCAGACCGGTCGCGGGAGACACGCAGCCGCTGAGCTGCGACGAGCACGTGATGGCCGCGACGGTGAGCTGCTTGGGTGCCTTGACCGGGTCCGACGGGCCCTTGAACTGAGCAGGAAACGGCGTGCGCGCCGCCTTCAGCTGGGTCGACGTGCTGCCGCCGTCGCTGGTCCCACCCGAGCCGGTCGAACCGCCACCGCCGTTGTCACTCGAGCCACAACCCGCCACGATCGCGGCGGCGCCGAGCAACGCGAGCGCGCTCGTGACCAGGCGGCCACGGCGAACCCGCGTTCCAATGATGTGCTGCACCTTGTCTCCTCCCTCGTGTTGCTGATTGACCCGCACGTGCGACGGCTACGTGATCGCGAGCGGACGCACCATCGAGCCGGTGGCGCCCTTCACGGTCAGCGGTAGGCAGACGAAGAGGAACTCCGAGACTCCGTCGCGCGCGAGCTCCTCCTGATAGACCCACTCGAGAATCGGGATCCCGCGCTCCTGGATGAGCGTGCGGTGGACGGGCTGCGGGTCACCGGGCCGACCCGACGGATCGACCTCCAGCGCCACGTTGTCGCCGCCGACCGCGACCACCCCGCGGTCCAGGAGCCACAGGGCGCCTTCGAGCGACAGTCCGGTGCCCTCGCACTCAACGAGGCTGGTGACGTCCGGCCAGTGGAGCATCGTCCCCGTCCGCACGAGCGCGACGTCGCCGGAACGCACCTCGAGACGCTGGCGCGTGGCCGCCGCCTCCAGCTCCTCGACGCCGACCGGCTGCGAGCGGCCGAGCCGCTCGATGCCGAGCGCGCCCGGGATGTCGAAGGTCACGCCTCGCGTGACGAGCGGCGGGAGCTCGGACGCGTCGTTGTTCAGCGGCCCGAAGTCCCCGAGCTCCTTGTTCGAGCTGTGCCCGCCGTGCCACGCCGCCTCGGGGCCGCACGTCGTATGGGCGAGCGCGTCGATGTGGGTGCCCGTGTGCATCGTGCACATGAGCAGCTCGGAGATCCATCCGTAGTTGAGCGGATTGTCCTGAAGGAAGGCGACATCGCCCTGGTTGCGCTCCCCGGCCGGCGAGCGATAAGTCAGCACCTGGAACGGCGGGTGCCCCTCCGACAGGGGCATCCCCGGCCACCACCCGGATGACAGGTCGTACGCCCGCCCCGTGCGCGCGAGCCGCAGCGCCTCGGGCGAGAGCTGCAGGACGCCGGTGCCCGCTTGACCCGTGCTCATATGGCCCCCAGCTCGCGAAGACGTCTCAGTTCCTGGTCGTCGAGCCCGAGGACCTCACGGTAGACCTCGTCCGTGTGCTCGCCCACGAGCGGCGGGGGATGGCGAATCGTCCCCGGAGTCGCACTGAGCTTGATCGGGATCCCGGGGATCTTGAGCGCTCCGAGCTCGGGGTGCTCGACGTCGACGAGCATCTCGCGTGCCGCGATCTGGGGCGATTCGACGACGTCGGGGATGGTGGCCACCGGACCCCACGGGATGCCGGCGCCGGTCAGCGCCTTCCCCACCTCCTCGACCGTGTGGCCGGCCACCCACGCGGCGGCGATCTCCTCGATCGCGTCGATGTTCGCCATCCGGCTCGGAACGTCCTTGAAGCGCGCGTCGGTCGCGAGCTCGGGGCGCCCCATGATCTGGCACAGCCGCGGAAACAGCGGGTTGGTGCCCGCGTGCAGGTACAGGTGCCCGTCCTGTGCCTCGAACACGTTGGCCGGGCCGGTCAGCAGGTCGCGCGAGCCGTTGCGCTCCGCCACTTCGCCGAGCATGGCGCACGCGGAGGGGTGCGTCCCCAGGCAGGAGAAGAGCGCATCCAGCGAGCCGACATCCACCACCTGGCCCTCACCGCTGCGCTCTCGGTGGTAGAGCGCGAGAAGCGTGCCGACCACGCCGTGCATGCCCGCGACGTAGTCGGCGATGTACGTCCCGGTCAGGGTCGGGTGGCCGGCGTCGCCGGTGAGACTCATCAGTCCCGACATCGCCTGCGCGATGGCGTCGAAGAGCGCGCGCTGCGCGAGCGGCCCCGTCTGCCCGAATCCCGAGATCGAGGTGACGATCAGGCGCGGGTTGAGCTCGCGAAGCCGCTCATAGCCGATCCCCATCTGCTCGAGCGTGCCGGGCCGGAAGTTCTCCACGAGCACGTCCGACTCACGGATGAGCTGCTCGAGCAAAGGGCGGGAATCGGGGTGACGGGTGTTGAGCGTCACCGCCCGCTTGTTGCGGTTGAACACCATGATGTACACGCTCGCGCCCTTGTAGAACGGGGCGTGGTGACGGGCGTCCTCGCCGGTCGAGCGCTCGACCTTGATCACGTCGGCGCCCATGTCCCCCAGCATCTGCGCGCAGAACGGCCCAGCGATGAACCGCGACAGATCCAGGACGCGAATGCCGTCAAGCGGCCCAGGCACCGCTTACTCCTCCAGCTCGTACTGCTGGAACAGAGGGAAGGTCCACGCGTTGACGTTCGGGTCGATGACGACCTCTACGACGTGCGCACGCTTGCTGGCGACAGCGTCGGCAACCGCCTCGCGCAACGCCTGGGCGTCGGTCACCCGGCGCGCCGAGAGCCCGCAGGCCTTGGCGACCTCGGCGTAGTTGACGTCGCCGAAGTCGACCCCGATCAGGCGGTCTCCGTAGTGGACGAGCTGCTCCTGGCGGATATTGCCGTAGCCCGAGTCGTTCATCACAATCAGGCAAACCCGAAGGTCCTCGCGGGCGAGCGTCTCCAGCTCGCCAAGGCTCATCCCGAGCGACCCGTCGCCGACGAAGGCCACGATCGGCGTGGCCGGTGCCACGACGCCGGTCCCGATCGCCGCCGGCAGGGCGAACCCCATGTTGCCGAACCCGACCGGCTTGAGGTAGGTGCCGGCCTGGCGGATCTCCCAGAGGTAGGACCACACCCCTGGGTTGCCGGCGTCGAAGATGGCGATCGCCTCGTCGGGCACCTCCTGACGGACGGCGGCCACCACCGTCGCCGGTGAGACCGTTCCGTCTTCCGCCTCGGGATGGTCGGCGGCGCGCTGCCACCATTCGGCTCGGGCCTGCGCCAGCGCATCCAAGCGAGCGCGACGGCGCTCGCCGACGCCGTCCGCAGCGGACGCCGCGGCCTCGCCGAGCGCAAGCAGCACCGCCCGCGCGTCACCCAGCACGCCGAGCGTGCGCGGCGCGTAGTAGCGGCCGATCGTCGTGGGGTCGAGATCGACCTGGATGATCGTCTCGGGCAGTTCGAGCGACCAGCGCGAGGTGGAGATCGCGTTGAGGCTGTTGCCGACCGCGAGCAGGACGTCGGCATCCGCGAGCACACGCGTGGACAGTTCGGTTCCCATACGACTCAGCGGCCCGAAGACCAGCGGATGCGTCGTCGGCACGGCGCCGATGCCGTTGAAGGTCGTGATGACGGGGATGCTCAGATGCTCGGCGAGGGTGAGGGCGGCCTCTCCCGCGTCCGACAGCTTTGCGCCATTGCCGAGCCAGATGACGGGACGCTCGGCCTCCGTCAGGAGCGTTGCGGCGGCCGCGATCCGGTCGGGATCGCCGGCCGCGCGCTCGAGCGGCGCGGCCGCGACCGTCTCCGTGGCCGGCACCGCGTCGAGGAGTTGCCCGTCGAGCGTCGACTCGAGCACGTCGCGGGCGAAGTCGACGAGTACCGGACCCGGGCAACCCGTCGTCGCGCGCAGGAAGGCCTCCTGCAGGATCTGGACGACCGTGGCGGGATGCGAGACGAGCTTCGCCCACTTGACCAACGGGCGGAAGATCGCGATGTGGTCGGCGGCCTGCGCGTCGTCGCGATCGAGGTCAGGCAGCCGGTTGTTGCAGGTGATCGCGATGACGGGGCTCGAATCGCGGAACGCGCCGCCGATCCCCGTCAGCATGTTGGTCGCCCCCGGACCGGTCGTCGCCAGGCAGACCCCGGGGCGACGCGTCACACGCCCGACCGCGTCCGCCATGCACGCCGCGGCGCCTTCGTGCCGCGCGGTGACGAAACGCATGCCGGGCTGGTCGAGGATCGCGTCCGTGATGGCCAGCGTCTGACCGCCCGGGACGCCGAAGACGACCTCCACGCCGAGCGCGCGCAGCGTCTCGACCACCAATTGCCCACCGGTCAGCGTCTTTGTGTCGGACAGAGGAGCTCCCTTCATCGTTCGATGGATGTCGTGACCTCGAAGCCCGGACGCGTCCAGCTCCGCGCGAACTCGATGGCCGTGTTGCCGTCGTCGCGCGTCACGCGCTCGATCCGGAGCAGCGGCGCGCCAGGCCGAACCGCGAGCAGGAGCGCGATGTCCTTCGGAGCCGGCTCCGCGGCGATGCGCTGGTCCGCGCGCCGGAGGGTGACGCCATAGCGGGCGCGCAGCGTGGAGTAGAGCGAGTCGTCGATCAGCGGCTCGCTCCAGAGCTCCGGAAACAACTCGTAGGGCACCCACGAGTGCTGGACGATCATGGGCTCGTCGTCGACGACGCGCAGGCGCGCCAGGTGAACCGTATGCGCCTCGGGCGCCAATCCCAGCGACGCCGCGGCATCGGCGGGGGCAGGGATGATGCGCTGGGCCAGCATCCGCGTCTGAACGACCCGTCCCTCGGCGCGCATGTCCTCGGTGAGGCCGGTGAGCCGGCCGATGTTCCGACGGAGGGCGTGGTCGACAACGAACGTGCCGACGCCCTGGCGCCGTACCACGAGCCCGTCGTTCACCAGGCCTGACAGCGCTTGCCGGACCGTCATGCGGGCGACGCCGTAGCGCGCCGCCAGCTCCGGCTCGCTCGGAAGACGGTCGTCTGGTGCGAGCTGACCCGACTTGATCGCCGCAGCGAGGTGGCTGCGAATCCGCTCGTGCGCCGGGGAAGCAGACGCGGGGGCAGGGTCCAGACGTCTAGACAAGCGTTCGAGATGTATAGATGTCTAGCGCACGCATGTCAAGCGCGCTGCGCAGTGACCGAAGACGCGCTCGCCTCGCCCCTGCTTGAGGCCGAGCGTCAGCTCTCGACGTCGACGGAGAGCTCGAAATCCGGGCGGCTCCAGCTCCGCGCGAACTCGAACGGTCGTTCGCGCTCGTCGTACGTCACGCGCTCGAGGTAGAGCGTCGGCGCTCCCACCTCGACGCCGAGGAGCGGCGCGCGTCGTGTCGGCGGCAACGGCGCTGACCTGCTGGACGGCGCGCCGGGGGACCAAGTCGAAGCGCTCGCGGAGCGCCGCGTAGAGCGACCCGTCCGGCAGTCCCATGTGCTCCAGGCCGGCCACGCGCGCATGCGGCAGCCAAGACGTCATCACCGTCGTCGGCACACGATCGATGATCCGCAGCCGAGCGACACGCACGACATCGGCAGAGGCCTCGAGGGCGAGGAGGACCGCGACCTCCCTCGCTGCCGGCTCGACGTCACACGCCAGCAGTCGCGTCGTCAACTGCCCGCCCGCACTCTGGATCTCCTCCGTGAAGCTCTGGAGGCGGTCCAGGCGACGCGTCGGCGTCGCAGCATGCGCCACGAAGGTTCCGGCTCCCTGGCGGCGCACCAAGAGGCCGTTCTGCACGAGGGGGTCGACGGCCTGGCGCACCGTCAGCGCGCTACGCCGTAGCGCGCGGCAAGCTCCGACTCGCTCGGAAGCCGCTGGTCGGGTAGAAGCCGGCCGTCCTCGATCGCCGTCCGGAGGTCCTGAGCTATTCGGCGGTAGGCGGGCGTCGACGCCATGAGCTGATTGTCGCGGCATCGTCGTATCCCGGGGCGTCAAAGGGCCGACCCGGTCGCTCCTGGACGTCCCCTGGTGCCCGACATATGGTCGCCTATTCGTTTGCGGCTCCCCTGCCTGATCGGGCTGGACCTCGGAACGACCGCCATCAAGGCCGTCGCTGTGTCCCTCGATGGCCGTGTCGTCGCTCGCCATGGCCTGCCGACGACGACCGTCCGCCGGGCGGACGGAGCGATCGAGCATCCACCGCAGGACATCCGCGCCGCTGTGTTTGCGGCGATCCGGGCTGTGGTCTCGGGGACCGAGCTTCGGCCCTTGGCGGTCGCGGCGGCCTCGATGGGCGAAGCGGGCGCGCCGGTCGATCACGACGGCCGCGTTCTGCGACCCATCATCGCCTGGCTCGATACGCGCGCGACCGCACAGATCGAGTGGCTCCAACAGACGTTCGGCGTCGACTGCCTGTATCGCGTCGTCGGCCACGCGCTGGACCCCTACTGGGGCATCGGCAAGCTCCTCTGGTTCCGCGACAACGAACCCGAGCTCTTCGCCCGGACCCGAAGCTGGCTCTCCCTCGCCGACCTCGCCGTGCTCTGGCTGAGCGGGCAGCGCGCCACCGCTCCGAGCCTGGCGTCGCGCCAGATGGCGTTCGATCAACGACGCCGCGAATGGTGGCGAGACCTGCTCGAAGCTGCCGAGCTGCCCGACTCGCTGCTGCCACCCGTGTACGCGAGCGGAACACACGTCGGGGCAGTGACGGCGGGCGCCGCCGCCGAGACGGGCCTGCCTCCGGGCCTACCGGTCGTCGTCGGGGGACACGATCGCATCTGCGGCGCGTACGCAGCGCGCGGGGCGCGCAGGCTGCCCATCGACTCCGCGGGAACCGCTGAGACGGTCGTGGCGTCGCTGGCCTCCTATCTCGGCGACGGTTCCGAGCAGGCCCACCGGATCGCCTGTTACGCCGACGTGGTCCCCGACCGCTATGTCTTCTCAGCGCGCGTCGGTCTTGCCGGCGCGCTTGTCGAATGGGCCCGGCGCGAGCTCTACGCGAGATCCGACGGCGGGCACGCCTCGTACGAGGACATGTTCGCCGAACTGGACGCGCCGGTCGCGTTCGGCGGCGTCATCTGCTACCCGACGTTCGGGCGTTTCGTCACGCCTTACTGGGATGCGGGAGTCGTGCACGGAGCGTTCCTGGGGCTCACCACCAATCACGAGCGGCGGGACCTCCTCCAAGCGGTTCTCGAAGCCCCGTGCTTCTCGCTGCGCGCCAATCTCGAAGAGCTCGAACGGGCGACTGGCGAAGCGATCCCTACCGTGCGGGTCGAGGGCGGCGTCGTCCGCAACCCGACTTGGATGCAGCTGCGAGCCGACGTCACAAACCGGCTGATCGAATCCGTTCATCTTCCCGATGCGACCGCCGTCGGGGCGGCGCTGCTGGCGGGCGTCGGCGCGCAGTGCTTCCAGGACCATCACCAGGCGTCCGGCGCCGTCTCGCCTCAGCTCGGGGTGACGATGTGGGAACCCGACCCCGAGCGAGCAGCGACCTATGACGAGGTCTTCATCACGGTGTACCGGAGACTCCCCGGAGCCCTCCATGATTTGAGCCACGCGATCAACCGGCTTGGCTCTCGGGTGCGGTGAGAGGCGCCGGCCGACGTCCGCATCCACCCGGGACGACACGGCCCGCGAATGAAGCCCGGCACCTGAGGCGGCGAGACAGGCGGTGCCCGCTTCGCGCGCGCCGCCACGCCTCACTCCATCGCTGCGAGCAGAGCAGCTTCGGCGGCGATACCGTGAACGGATGGCGGCAACGATCCGCGCGGCGCCTACCGTAAGGACACCATGTCCCGTCGCCTGAGTGCCCTGATGGCCGCGGTCACCCTGGCCGCGGTCGGCACCCCCGCCGCGCACGCGATGCCCGTGCATCGCGCACCGGCGGCGGCGGCGGTCGATACCGCTTTCGTCGTCCACGCTCGAGCTGCGCCCGCCGCGCGGTCGGGTCGGATGCCGGCCCGTCTGGTGGGGCGGCTGGGCCGGCTGCTGATCCGCTCCGGGCTCCCGCCTGCCGTCGTCTACGCGCTTCTCGCCGGCGGCGTGCTGACCGCCGCCGGCCTGGCCTACCGCGGCAGCCGGCGGGACGGCGCGCAGCGAGCCCGCGGTGCCGCCGC